>ERZ772973.420-NODE-420-length-21054-cov-75.5959_pt1 | contig 21054 bp, 20 predicted proteins | sample MGYA00580672_ERZ772973 | MGnify/ENA primary metagenome ERZ772973 (study PRJEB29015, sample SAMEA2737938) | human oral metagenome | biome: human oral; feature: human-associated habitat; material: dental | place: China | collected 2152 ...
CTACCACAATGCTGTCACTGGGGATGTCTTTTTCCCAGAACACCATGTCATGATCGGCTGGATCATCGCCGATATGGGCAACGGTTCTTGTGTAATTTTCGTCGTTGACGTATGCGTTATCAACGTGGATGATGTATCCGCCATTATGGTGTGCAGCAATCAAATCCTGCAGGGCGTGTGCGTGATCGGGGTTTCCGAGAAACGACATGGGGCATCCTTCCAACAAACACTCATTACCCAGGCGGTGGGAAACCGGCCCGGAAGTGATGGACCCACCCATTATGCCACCAGCGCTGCTCCTGTGGGCGATACCAAGACACACACTACACAGAACGAAACTATCCCCAAGTAGCAAAGGGCGACCCTGAGCTTCGTACAACCCAAAAGAATGCAGAGGCATGCTCTTCGTTTTTAGGGTCACTGGTAGCCTATTAGTTCTATTGCTGATCGGGTGAATATTGACCTCAAGTTATCTGAAAAAATTACCATGCTACCAGCAATATTTTACTTTGGAATGAGTATAAAAACCATTCAAGAATAGCGCATAATATGATTCGAACTAATGGTCGTCTAGTCTTGTTTATGTTAATCCGTAAAAATACAGAGAAGATGCAGCGTAACTGTTAGAAACTCTCAGTCCTTTGCCAGATTCGCGCGATATGAATAATAAGGACACTATAAGAACTAGAGTTAGGAAGTACATTCGCTTGCCAAGCTTGTGGGTGGGTATGTGCGCTTCCTTCTTCTCAATCGAGTTTTAAAGGAGAGTGCTGGGTGTCTACGTCTACACCTTCGCGCATTGTAGGGCTGGACATAGCCCGTTCACTTGCCATTATTGGTATGATTATCATTCATATGGCCTCGTTGCTGTGGAGCACTAAAGTCATTCTTTCCGGATTGCCTTCATCTTTATTTGCCATCATCGCTGGTATTACGCTGATGATTATCGGAAGGAACTACACTCTGACCACCTTCATGCGGCTAGTGGCTCGGGGATGCATAATAATACTGCTCGGTCTTGCCTTGTTACCAGTAGGTGGTGAGATCCAAATCGTGCTTGTAGCCATGGGCATCACCATGGTGATTGTTTCCTGGGTTCCCCCGCTCAATTTCTGGTGGAAGGTTGCGCTTTTCCTTATCGCTACCGTTGCAGCGACAGTACTGTATGCGCCACAGACTTTGCCACAGATTTACCCCTTGGTGGCGTGGATCGCCTACTTCATTGGTGGGATGCTTCTCTACGAAATTTATTTGAGCAACACCCATCATCGCGCCAATATCATGCACTGGGTTGTGACAGGTGTGAGCCTCGTCATTGCTGTGGTTGGTCTGTACTTCCGCTTTGATCCAAATGTACCAGGTTGGTTGCGCTTTACCGGACATACCGGTGTTGCGGGCGAAATTATCCTCTCGGTTGCGGTTGCTGCAGTTGTTCTCCACGTGTGTTTAATCGTCGGCAAGCGTATTCCGACGTTGGCTTACCCATTCGCTGCCCTGGGTTCAATGTCGCTTACCATTTATATTTTGCATGTGCTCACTGCCTACTATTGGCAGCAGAATGTAGCGTTGCATTCCACTATGTGGGCATTAGGATTCGTAATTTTCTTCTTCATTATTGCCAGCCTCTGGAAGAAATTTGTGGGGCGAGGGCCTTTTGAGTTGCTTGTTTCTAAAGCCATTAAAATCATTGTGCCAGCCGAAGGAAAGAAGGCTTAAAAATGAAATTCAAGAAACTAGGTGCAGCTATCCTCGCCACCGGAATCATCGCTTTGTCCGCAACTCCAGCGAATGCCCTTGAACACGGAGAGCTTGCCCCTGATACCCCAGAAAGCCGCACTGTGGCTTCACTCAAGATTGGTCGTGTGGGTAACTTCGGTGATTGCACTGGCACCTTGGTTTCGGACCAGTGGGTGCTTACTGCGCGCCATTGCCTTGAGTCCGTCAACAATAAAGGTTCCCAGGTTCGGCTGGGCCAGGAGTTATATGACGTGGATTCCTGGGCACTTTCCCCGCATTCTGACGCAGGCTTGCTCCACCTCACCCGTAAGGTTACTTCCATCCAGCCAGCCACCCTTGCGCAGGAAGAACCCCAGGTAGGCCAGGTGGGTACCCTTTATGGCTGGAGTAGTAGTTCTTCCATGGCTCGTCGGGGACAATTGCCGATGGCAAAAATGGAGGTGAAAGAACGCCTTGGTGGCGCTCCTACTGGTGGACCCACTGCACCTACTGCGCCCACTGCCCCTGCTGCACCTACGGATGGCGAAAGCATCACCGCTCCCGCCATGCCACCTGTCGATGGCGAAAATGTGGTGATTCCCCCGGCAGCTGCTGGCGGTGAGAGTGTAGCTGTCCCCGGTACTCCCGCAGTGTCGGCTGAGGGTGAGAATGTGCCCGCTGATGCTGCCATGATGTCGATGGCGAGTACTATCCTTGATGCGCATTCGCTTTCCGGTGCCGGCATGCAGGGTGGCGATTCTGGTGGCCCATTCTTCGTGAACGGTAAGCTTGCTGGTCTCGCCACTGCGGGAACTGCTAATGGCGACCCAGATTTGCCCTCACCTAGCGCGGCAATTACTACGCTGGCGGGTACCGTCGACTGGGTGAACGACGTTACTAGCGGTCGTGACACCAAGAGCGTCTTGACCGCGGAAAATACCCCATTGCCTCCGAAGACGGAGCAGACCAGCAGTGAGAATATGTGGGTGTACCTTGCCATTGCGCTCTCCGGTATCGTTCTTACAGCGGCATATAGCTATGGAATAGCTGCTCGAAAACGGTCGCGTTAGTGCAATCGAATTAAAGCTCCTCTTTTCGGGATGAACCTGGGTATTTTCCACTCTTGTTATACCTAGGTGCGGAAGGGGAGCTTTCAGCATGTCTCACGGAGACTCTGGTGCTTGCTGTCAACAATAAAACTTGTTTTGCCAGGGTTTCTGGCACTCATTTGTGGAAGATTGGCCTTGGCCGAAAATTCGAAAGCTCCACTTCCGATCTAGGTAAAGAAGAATGGCAAGAGGCTTGATCGGAAGTGGAGCTTTGAGATACGACAGCCCAAAGACCAGTTCTTTGCTTGTGCCGCGACTCATAAGTCCAGTGCTGTTTTTCGACGGTCGATCGAGATTGGTTTTCAAAGTTCGATTAGCCGGTGAGGAGTATTCCCTATTCAATCTATATTTTATGGTAAAACACATAAATATTGGCCATTTCCATATGGGGGTAATTGTGGTCGTAAATGACAAATTACATGACTGGCAATAAATTCAATAGGTATCATCGCTCATATCGGCAGAATGTTTGCTATCCAATATTATGGGGAGTCATTATGTTTTCCACTATGAAGCGTCGTACCAAGGTTGCAGTTATTACTGTTTGCACTGCATTAGCCGTCACGTCAGTATCCCCAGCATCTGCAGCAAGCCTCAGTAAAGATGTGGAGGATACGGTTTATGGGTCTGCTCTTATGTCTGCAGCATTCCCGGTTATGACTGCCACATTGTTGGCATGCGCCTATGCTAAACCGCTCGTTGCGGCAACCAGTGGTCCAGATTTCTGCACGCGTGCAGTTATGTAGTTTTGATGATTTAAGGAGTCATTATGTTTTCCATTATGAAGCGTCGCACTAAGGTTGCGGTTGTTGCTGTTTGCACTGCATTAGCCGTCACGTCAGTATCCCCAGCTTCCGCAGCATCAGCACAAGATTTGGAGAATCAAGCGTTTTTTGGGTCGCTTGCCGTTGCTGCCTTGTCTGCGTTTGCTCCCATTGCACTTTCTGAATACGTGGGATGCACCCTGGTTCGACCGGTAATGGACGCAGCCAGTGGCCCATATATGTGCCAGCAATTTTAAAAGTTTTGAAGCCGGCCAAGCTTTTCGACGTTCTCCCGTGGGCATATGAGTTCGTATGCCCACAACAATGGGTGAAGTTTGTGTCTTAGATGAAGTAACACATTAAAATCCCGCTTTCTTGTGCATACAAGAGGCGGGATTTTGCATGTGGGTAGCAGATTCTAAGAGAATCTTTAATAGATAGAAACTATGCTATCCAAAAGTATCGGGGGTAATGCTTAGCGCTTCTTAATAACTCAAAGCGCCAGGTAAATGACGGTCTATGGGGGTAAAGTGAAGTTGATGCTAGAACATATTGGGATTCCTGAGTAAATTCAGTTCATGAGGAGCTTAACTAAAGCTACTTTTTCCCTATATATCTTCCCAATTTTCGATTGGATTTTTCTTATGAAACGCGCATCTCGCCTCTCCGCGCTCGCTGTCATTGCCTCGTTGACTTTCAGTGGTTTGACCGTCCCCAACGCTTTTGCCTCCAACCCCGAAGATTCTGCCAACAACGCTCAAAACGCCTCGGCTACTCCCGCAAATGATGAGCTAAAAGATGCTAAGCAGGCTGCTACCGAAGCTGCTGACGCTGTTCTTGCCTCGGTTAAAGAACTGACTAATCTTGCGAAGACCAAGGAGCAAACTGCTGAAGTAAAGGACGCAGTTGGGAAAATTGAACCCATCCGATCTGCTGTCGAGCAATTAAAGGGGCAGATCGAGGCGAAAACTGAAGTTGCTGGCGTGACAGAAATCAAGACCCAGATTGAAACAAAAAAGACTGAGCTCACCCAGCTAAAGACCGTGATTGAGAAAGCTGCAAACAAGCCTGCCGAGGATCTGACCGAAGCTAAGAAAGCTGCTAACAAGACTGCAGATGAGGCTATCTCTCTTGCTACCGAAGCGGTTGCTGCTGCTGCTAAGAAGGATGAAGCTGCTGCTAAGGATCATGTTGAGAAGGCCAATGCCGCAAAGAAAGCCGCAGAGGAGGCAAAGCCGAAGATCGAGGCCGCTAAGACCGCTGAAGATGTCAAGGCTCAGCAGAAGGTGGTAGAGCAGGCCAAGGCTGATGCCCAGTCCGCTAAGGATGAAATTGCTAAGCTTGCGGACAAGAAGGCTGATACCGGAAAAGACATCGCCGAGGCTAAGAAGGCTGCTACCGCAATTGCGGATGAGGCTATTAAGGTAGCTGATGAAGCGGTTGCTGCTGCTGCCAAGAAGGACGCAGCAGCAGCTAAGGAGCATGTTGAGAAGGCCAATGCTGCCAAGAAGGCCGCGCAGGATACAAAGTCAAAGATCGAGGCTGCCAATACCGCTGAGGGGGTCAAGACCCAGCAGACAGCGGCAGAGAAGGCCAAGGCTGATGCCCAAGCTGCTAAGGAAGCAATCGCTAAGCTCGCAGATAAGAAGGCCGATACCGAAAAAGATATCGCTGCAGCTAAAGATGCTGCCAACAAAGCAGTTGATGAGGCCATCAAGGCAGCTGACGAAGCACTTGCCACAGCCAAGAAGAAGGAACAAACCGATTCACTGAAGGTTGCAGTCAAGGAACTTGAGACCCTCAAGACCAATCTTGGAGCCCTCAAGAAAGAGATTTCCGATGCCAAGACTGTTGCTGCTCTGAACGCCCAGAAGGAAAAGGCCGAGAAGGCCAAGGCTACGGTGGCAGAGCACAAGAAAGCAATTGACAAGGTTGCCGACAAGAAGGGGTCGAGCAACATCAGCTCGGAAAACAAGAACGTCCGCACCGCCCTTGCCGTAGTCCTCGGTGTGCTGGGCGTGGGTGCAATCGTGGCAGCCATCTTCCAGTTCGCAGGACCCGCACTCAAGAACCTGGGGATTCAACTGCCTAAGTTCTAAAAACCGCGATCTTGGATCAACAGCCCCCGGCCAGGTTTCGGTCGGGGGTTTGTCGTATTTACCCACGACACCTATCGCCAGAAACTATGCTACTCAAAACTAGGGGGTAGTTTCTTACAATTCTTATATAGCAAAGACCCAGGTAGACCCTGTTTGAGGGGGTGATTTTAATTAAATGGGGATACTTAACGGAGCATATGGGTAGTTTTATTTAACAAGGAAGTTTAACCAAAATTTCCTTTTCCTTAAGAGTCAACTTTGCTATATTTTGGAGTTTTCTAATGAAACGTATATCCCGTCTCGCTGTGCTGACTATTGCCACCTCTCTGACCGTTTCCGGCATGACTGTCGCCACCGCTGAAGAAGCCCAAACCCCTCCCGCGGCTGTTGAACAGGCCGCCGAAGTCACCAAGGAGGACCAGGGAAATCCGGTCACCGGTAACAATAACGGTTCTCCCGGTACCGAAGACAAAAACAACTATGAGAATGTGAAAGAAACCATCACGACTCTCGCTGACAGTGCGATCAAAACAGCCGATGAAGCGATCGCTGCAGCTAAAGCTAAGGATCCAGAGCTTGTAAAAGACTTTGTCAAGAGCGCTGAAAAAGCCAAGGCCGAGGCTGAAGCAATCAAAAAGGCGCTGCCAACAACCAACGATGAGCCGGGCCTGATGGAGCTTATGAATCGGGCTGATGCCGCGAAATACCAGGCTGAGAGCGCAAAAGCGGATATCGAGAAAGTAACCAGCCCAGAAGACCTGGCGAAGGCGAGGAAAGCCGCAAATGACGCTGCTGATGCGTTCATCCGAGACATTGATGAAGCGTTGAAGGTTGCCAAGAAGAAGCAGCAAACCGATACCCTGAAAGAACTTGTTGCACAAGCCGAATCCGCCAAGGCCGATGCCGAAAAAGCCAAGAAGGCCATTCCGGGGATTACCTCCACGACCGCCTTGAACGATCTTACAAAGTATCTCAAGGGTGCACGGGATGAATTCCGTAAGGTTCGTGCAACCATTGACACGGTTCCCAATGCTCAAAACAAGTCTTCTGACAATTCGAAGGTGAAGACCATCATTGCTGTGCTCCTCGGTGTCTTGGGCTTGGGCGCTATTGCCGCCGCCATCGTGCAATTCGCCGGTCCAGCGCTGAAGGCCTTTGGCATTAACTTGCCTGGGCTATAAACCGATAATCAATGAGCCTCCGGTCTATCCCGCCGGGGGCCTTTGCTTGCTTGTCGACGCCCTAAAGACTTTCTTTGATTTTCGAGGGAATGCAATCTGATTGCATCAGGTGTGGATCAGCCTTGCTTGCCATACTTGGATTGTTTACCGGCACGGAGATTCGAACATAGTAATTTTTCTATAGAACATATTGGGGTAATTTTTACATTATAATACGGGCATAATTGCAGGTGAAGTATTGCTATGGGGTGATATCTTATGATATCTACTTCAACAAACTTTTACTTTTACTAAGATGAATCAATGTAGCATTTAAGCAAAATGTTATTTGCTGCATATCTGTTGCTTTTATCGGAGGTTATTTATAGTGTTTCCATCTCGTTATTCCGCGAGGATGATTGTTACTTCTCTTGCAGTTACTAGTGCGATGGCGGCCCATGCGGGTTTGGCAATTGCCGAAGATCTGGATGCTAATGTGCAACTTGCTGATGTTGTTGCTGATGAGCAGGAAAATCTCACCAATGAGAATCAAAACATGAACCAACAAGATGCCTCTGGTAATGGTGTCATGAGCGAGCAGCAAGAACGTATTATTGCTCTCTTGGATGAGACCATTAAGATTGCCGATGAAGCAATCGCCATTGCCCAGGCAAAAGACCTTGGCAATGAAAGTTATGATGCAGCAAAGATCAAACAACAAGCAGCTGATCTTAAAGAGGCTGCTGCGACGACTCGTGATAAGGATGTCCTTAGGGCATTGGAATTTCGGGCTAGGGTGTTGAAAGAAGCTGCTGTTGACGTAAAGCGGAAAGCTAGCAACGTTGGTGCCTCCGAAGCGGATGTGGTGAAGGCTCGGCAGGAAACCTCTCAGGCAATCGATGCGTTTCTGAAAGAAATTGACGAAACGCTTGCTATCGCGGAAAAGAAAGAACAAACCGATAGCCTAAAAAACTATGTCCGCCTCGCGCGAATGTCCAAGGCGAATGCTGAGCTGATGAAACAAAAGCTCCCCACACTGGGATTGGAAGAATTACAAGAGCTAAAAGATAACATTGACATCGCATCTGTTGGTTTTCGCAATAATTTAGGGGCAGCTATCAAAGGAGCTCCTGATAAGAGTGGCCAAGGCTCCAGTACAGATTCCGGTGTGCGAGGCATCATTGGTGTGATTCTTGGCGTCTTGGGCGTGGGTGCCATCGTTGCCGCGATCATGCAGTTCGGTGGTCCAGTACTCAAAAACCTTGGTGTGAACCTGCCGGGAATCCCACAACGGTAGGGGCGCCTCTATAGATAATCGACATTGTGTTCGATGATATTGGTTTTCGGGAAATCGGTCACAAGGTTTCCTACCGATTTGGCATGGGGTGGGTAATGGCATCCACCCCATGCCGAATTTCCTGGTGACTCACAGAGAGCGGCAAGTGACAGTGGTGGGGGAGTGTCAACGCCTGCGTTAGGCGTCGAAAAGCGGGAAAATATGCCCACAATTTCCTCTTAATGGCGACAAGTTTCAGTATAAAAATGCGATATTTTTCACTAAAATGGGGGGAGGCTGTTTTCAAGATAGTTACCAATAGAATAGTGTTCAGTGCCCTGAACAGCACAAAGTGTTTGGTCGGACAAAAACCCACATTTTTTAACGAAAATATTTTTGCTTTCGGGTCGACATAAACTGAAAAACACCAAGCGTGACCGAAGATTTTGCAATAGTGTCAAAGCTATGAGTCCACGAAAAATTGGAGTTACCGAAGTAGCTCTTCGAGATGCGCACCAAAGTCTATTTGCTACCCGAATGGCCTTGGAAGACATGGTTGCTGCCTGCGATGATATCGATAAGGCCGGCTTTTGGTCGGTGGAATGCTGGGGCGGCGCCACCTTCGACGCCTGCATTCGCTTCCTCAACGAAGACCCGTGGAAGCGACTACGCACCTTCCGGGAGCTCATGCCCAATTCTCGGCTGCAAATGCTGCTCCGCGGCCAAAATCTTCTGGGCTACCGTCACTATGAAGACATGGTTGTCGATAAGTTCGTTGAAAAATCCAAGGAAAACGGCATGGACGTGTTCCGCGTTTTCGATGCGCTCAACGATCCCCGCAACCTAGAACGTGCCATGACCGCGGTGAAGAAAGTCGGTGGCCATGCCCAAGGCACCATCTGCTACACCGTATCCCCCCTGCACGATGTTGATGGCTACATTAAACTGGCCGGACAACTCCTCGATATGGGGGCAGACTCCATCGCCCTCAAAGACATGGCAGCTCTGCTGAAACCACAACCTGCCTACGACATTATTCGCGGTGTCAAAGACACCTACGGCGACGACGTACAAATCAACGTACACTGCCACTCCACCACTGGTGTTACCTTAGTCACGCTCATGAAGGCCATCGAAGCCGGCGCCGATGTGGTCGATACTGCCATTTCCTCGCTGTCGCTTGGCCCAGGTCACAACCCCACGGAATCCCTCGTGGAAATGCTGGAAGGCACCGGCTATACCGCCGACCTGGACATGGATCGCCTGATTAAGATCCGCGACCACTTCAAGACGATTCGCCCGAAGTACCGCGAATTCGAGTCGAAAACCCTGGTCGACACCAATATCTTCCTGTCGCAAATCCCCGGCGGCATGCTATCCAATATGGAATCTCAGCTCCAAGCCCAAGGTGCCGGCGACCGTATCGACGAAGTGATGGAAGAAGTGCCGCGAGTTCGTGCCGCCGCCGGCTACCCGCCACTCGTGACGCCATCCTCGCAAATTGTGGGTACCCAGGCGGTGTTTAACGTGCTCATGGGCCCCTACAAGGTCATGACCGCCGAATTCGCCGACCTTATGCTGGGCTATTATGGCGAATGCATCGGTGAACGCGACCCCGAGCTCATCAAGCAAGCGGAACAGCAAACCAAGAAGCAGCAGATCACGGTTCGCCCTGCCGACCTGCTAGAACCCGAATGGGACACCCTGGTTTCCGACGCCGAGAAGTTGGAAGGCTTCGACGGCACCGACGAAGACGTGCTCACCAACGCACTATTCCCCAACGTGGCACCGGGCTTCTTCAAGACCCGCCCCGATGGGCCGAAGAATGTGGGTGTAGATCCCAGCAAGCAAAAGAAGCGGGAGAACGAACCCGTGCTAGAGCCCATCACCTACAAGGTCAGCGTTGGTGGCCGCACCCAAACCGTTCACGTCGAGCCAGCCGAATAACGTCGAAGTAATAAGGAGAGATCATGGCTAATGACCCAACCATGGAGCAGCGTCTCGAACAATTGGCCGAAGCCCGCCATAAGGTTGAATTAGGTGGCGGCGAAGAAAAAATCGAAAAACAACACGCCAAAGGCAAGCTCACCGCACGTGAACGTATCAATTTGCTTGTCGACGACGATACGTTCTTCGAAACCGGAATGTTTGCCAAGCACCGCACCACCCATTTCGGCATGGACAAAGCCGATGCACCCGCCGATGGTGTGGTAACCGGCTCCGGCGCCGTTTTCGGCCGCCCACTACACATTGCCTCCCAAGACTTCACCGTTATGGGTGGTTCCGCCGGCGAAACCCAGTCGAACAAAGTTGCGGCCATGATGGAAGCGTCCGCCACGACTGGCACGCCATTCATCTTCATTAACGACTCCGGTGGAGCCCGCGTACAGGAAGGCATTGACTCCCTGTCTGGCTATGGCAAGGTGTTCTACCACAATGTGCTGCTATCTGGTCTGGTTCCCCAGATTTCCATCATTGCTGGCCCCTGTGCCGGGGGCGCCGCCTATTCGCCGGCCCTCACCGACTTCATTATCCAAACCCGGCAGGCCAATATGTTTATTACCGGCCCCGGCGTGATTAAGTCGGTCACCGGTGAAGAAGTCACCACCGAACAGCTTGGCGGTGCTGATGCCCACATGACCAAGTCTGGCAACATTCACTTCATTGCCGATGATGACGAACAAGCAATCCTGATCGCCCAAAAACTGCTGAGCTTCCTGCCGCAAAACAACACGGAGGAGCCGCCGGTGGTGGATCCCGATCCGGTGGTGGAACCCGATTACGAATTGCGTGACATTGTTCCCGTTGAGGGCAAGAAGGGCTACGATGTGCGGGAAATCATCACCCGCATTGTGGACCGTGGGGATTTCCTCGAAGTCCAGGCTGGTTTTGCCCGCAATATTGTGGTGGGCTTCGGGCGTATCGTGGGTCGTACCGTTGGTGTGATCGCTAACCAGCCCAACGTCATGTCCGGTGTGCTTGATATCGACTCCTCCGATAAGGGATCGCAGTTCATCCGCTTCTGTAACGCCTTTAACATCCCGCTGGTCACCCTGGTGGATGTGCCCGGCTTCATGCCTGGTGTGGCCCAGGAACACGGTGGCATTATCCGCCACGGGGCTAAGATGCTCTATGCCTATTCGTCGGCCTCGGTGCCGAAGGTGACCGTGGAATTGCGCAAGTCCTACGGTGGCGCCCACCTGGCCATGTGCTCGAAGGACCTGGGTGCGGATCGGGTCTTTGCCTGGCCCACCGCCGAAATCGCCGTTATGGGTGCCGAAGGTGCCGTCAATGTGGTGTTCCGTAAGGAAATCGCCGACGCCGAGGATCCTGCCGCTAAGCGGGAAGAACTCATCGCCCTGTACAAAGAAACCTTCTCCACGCCATTCATGGCTGCATCCCGGGGCTTGGTCGACGACATCATCGACCCGGCGGATACCCGTCGGCATATTGCGAATGCCCTGGAAATCTTGGCGAATAAGCGGGTGCACCGGCCGAAGAAGAAGCACGGCCTGTCCCCATCATAAAAACACCACCAAGGCGAAAAATCATGAGTGAATTAACCAATCAAGAACTGGTTGAGCTTGTCCACAAGCTCAGTGCTCGTCTCGACCAAGCCGAGGCGGAGATCGCTGAGCTACGCAAACGCTCCGATGCTTCCATTCCAGAAGACGTCATCATTGCCATTTCGGCAGCGGTCAGTGCGTTTATGGGGAATAAGGGCAAGGTGAAGGCGGTGCACTACCTGCGGCACCGTACTTGGGCCGCCCAAGGTCGCCAATCGGTCCAGCAGCGCATGCTGGAGAATTAACGACTGAAATATCAGAAGAGGAAAACACATGAAACTCACCGTGACCGTCAACGGTATTGCCTATGCTGTCGAAGTTGAGGTCGAAGAAGAACGCCGGCAGTTAGGCTCGATCGTCTTTGGGGGTGGCGGCAACGCCAACCATCAGGAGCCAGCTACTGCATCCGTGCAGGGCGTGTCCGCTAACGCCGTCATTGCGCCGCTGGCCGGCTCAGTGTTTAAGATCCTGGTCAACCAGGGTGATGAGATCGAGGCTGGGCAGGTATTGCTTATCCTCGAAGCCATGAAAATGGAGACTGAAATCACAGCACCCAATGCTGGTGTAGTGACTGCGGTGCATGTCGCCGTAGGTGATTCCGTACAGGGTGGGCAGGCACTAGTCGAAATCGAATAAGCCTAGCTCACACACATCGCTGCGATGGCATTCTGGCAATATCCTGTCAGGATCCTGGTAGTATTCTGGTGGTATTCTGGTAGCACTCTAATGACCCCCTGGCATAACCCTGATGGGGGTAGATGGTACCGACTAACTAAATTCCATGGCATGATAGCCACAGCTTAACAATTGACCCCCGTTTTTCTATGGGAGAGAGGCTTTGCTTCATGCATAAAAAGTCCACCTTTCGCTGCCTTGCTATCGCAGCGTTTGTGAGCTCGTTGGGGATGACAACCATCCCTAGCGCTGGGGCGCTTGAGCCGCCTTCTGCGTCTGATGTTGTTTCACAGACGGCTCAAGAACTGGCGAATGCCGGTATCCCTGTCGACCCGGCCGTGACCAATGGGGCAGTCGCTGCGGCGCAAAATGCCGAGCAGGCAGCCCAAAATGCGCAGCAGGCTGTGGATTCCGCGGTGAATTCCTTATCGGCTGCCACACCGGTTGCGCCCACCGTTCCGGAGGCCCCGGCTGTTCCGAATTTCACGCAGGATATTCCCCCGGAGCAGGCAATGCCCGAGGTAGTGCCACGGATTTCTTCTGAGCTTTCGTCAGCGATTAATTCGGTGACTGGTAGTTCCCAACAGCCGGCGCCGTCGCCAAGCGTGCCCGAGACCGCCGTAACGCCAGAGACCCCGAATGCTCCAACCGTGCCAAATGTGCCGAGCGTGCCTGCAAATGCGTTGGAGAGCGCAGCAAACATCGTGAACACGGAAAAATCTGAGAATAAAACTCAGGATACCGAAGCTGGTGCCGACTCGGATGAGTATGAGCCGGGGCGAACCGAAACTCCGCCACTCGTGCGCCGGTATATTGATGCCCAAATCAAAGAGGCTACCGCACCATCGGAACGAGCAATCAGTAGCGTGAGCCAATTATTCGAAAACATCAATAAGCTGCGCGATGGTTCGCTCAGCTCGACCGAGTATTCGGCAAATAAGCTGATGCAGCGGCCCAACATTAACCGCAATGCGGCTGAATTCGAGGCTCAGGTTGCCCAGTTTGAGTCTCAGGTGGCCCAATTGGCTAGTTCTGGGGTGAACTATGCCGGGGAGCCGTATAAGGAAGTAGGGAAGGACTATCGGCCCATCATTGATGGCCCGAACTACCACTGGCAGTATGATCCATTCTCCAAGTTTATGGCGCAGCGGTTCACCGCAAACCGGGTATTGCATCGGGTGCCGGGCTCCTGGTTTGACCAGCCGGATACCCCGCTGGCCTCGGTGTTTACCGAACGGGAGGGCAATTCCCTGTATGGCCCATCCACCCCGGTATACGTCGGCGATAATCAGCTGTGCACTGTTGCCGCCACCGGCTACGATAAGCAGGGCCGCAAGGTTGCTATCACTGCCGGGCACTGTGGTAATCCCGGGGATCCGGTGAAATCCGCCGACTCTTGGCGGGTGGGCCGTTCCGGTACGGTTGTGGATTCGAACAAGGAATTGGATTACTCGGTCATCGAATTGGATTCGAATGCTCGGGTGAGCCGCCACTATAACAACGTGACTGTCAACCATGTTGGTGGGGAAACCCCTGGCCAGTGGAAGCGTGTGTGCAAGACCGGTGTCGCCAGCGGTACTACCTGTGGTCATGTGTGGGTGGCTGATGAAGGCCGTAACGTATCGCAAGTGTGTGCCATGGCTGGTGATTCCGGTGCGCCCGTGATGGAAGGCGATCGCCTGGTGGGCATGGTGTCCGGCGGCGCATTGCCCGACCATAACCTGTCCTGCCGCACCCCATGGCAGGGCTCGGCCCACATGCCGACGATTTCCACGAACTTTGAAGCAGTGCGTCACGACATTGACGCTAAGGATGGCGTTGGTGCCGGTTTCCGGCTCCCGGACGACTAAATCCGCTTGCAGATAATCTTCGGAAAATAATGTAACCCGCCTCACCGGTCCATGTGGGACCACGGGGCGGGTTTGCGCTTATGGTGGTGGCTAAACGGTGAGGTTGCTCATCCACAAATAGAGCAGGGGGCTAATCACGGTCCAGGCTGCGACAGCGGTACCGGCCACGACTACGCGACTGGATTGCACGACGGTGCCGCAAAACATGACCGCGACACCACTGAAGAAGGCGAACGGCATGTACCAGGTAAACGTGGCGATTCCCGTGACTGGGATCAATACTACGACGGCACAAAAGATAAGCAGGGCGGTCGAGGTGATGTCTTCCGAGCCGATGCGGTTATTCGTGCCATTATTGAGATTGTGGAACCGGAGGCGAGGCATAGGATTGTCCTTAATCTACATATCGAATTATAGATTTTACTTTGTAGTATCTGTCGTATTTTCCCTAAATCACCCAGCATCGTAGCGTAATTACACGGTTATATTGTTATTTACTGCGGTGCGTTGCGTGATTAATTATCACATCGTCACGGCGGTGGCGGTCAGAGGTGATATATTTTCCGGGGCAGATATGTGAGACAGCGAGATTGGCAGCGCTAACGCGGCAATCACGCTTTGGTATATACCGGCCCACAACGCCATAATGACGCCGAGTGCAATCACGGTTTTTAACCGCATGACGTGTCCCACGGCAATGAACATCACCGTGCTGATAACGCATAAGAGGGAATAGAGTCCCCCGCTGGAAAATCCATGGTCAATGAGGGGAAAAATGATGACCAGGAGTGCGGTAGTGCCCGCAACGATATAGGTAAGCAGACGAACCCCCGGCGAACGAAAATCATGCGGTGGTGGCGTGTCTGATGGGGATCTAGGGACGGTCACAATAACGCTCTTTCAACCAATAGCGAATTTGGTACTATTGTATCCAAAATTCTATAAAAAGCTAGCGCTATTGCCTATCTTGCTATTCCGCGGGACCAAGATATTGTAATACCTGGTCATGTAGTAACCCATTTGTGGCTATCGCCGAGCCGCCATGCGGTCCGTCCACGCCGCTTAACGACGTAAACCGCCCCCCGGCCTCGGTCACCAACACGGCTAACGGCGCTAAATCCCACAGTGATACCTCCGGTTCCGCCGCAATATCCACCGCACCCTCCGCCACGAGGCAGTAGGAGAAGAAATCCCCAAATCCCCGGAGTCGCCAAGTGTCGTCGGTGAGCTGTAGAAACCGGTCACGTATCCCTAGCTGCTGCCACCCCTCCAAAGATGAGAAGGAGATTGAGGCATTTTCTAGCGAACTAATATTCGATACCCGAATTTTCTTGGTGACATTATTTACCGACCGGAATGCCCCATGCCCGGTAGCGGCCCACCAACGACGGCCCAAAGCTGGTGCCGAAATCACTCCCACCGTGGGGATGCCGTCGACAAGCAACGCAATGAGCGTCGCCCACACTGGCACGCCTCGCACAAAGTTTTTCGTGCCATCAATAGGGTCGATAATCCACTGCCTACCAGCAAATTCCGCGGTGCCCCCAAATTCTTCCCCCACAATTGTGTCGTTGGGGTATTGCTGCGTAATCAGCCGGCGCAACTCCTGTTCGCAGGCGACGTCGGCGTCGGACACGGGTGTCATGTCGGGCTTCGATGAGACATTCAAGTCCGTTGCCTCAAAACGATCCACGGTGATAGCATCCGCGGTATTCGCAAGGGTGAGCGCAAAATCAATATCAGAGCGGTAGGGCATTCGTTAACCTTGGAGCAGTTCGATGAGTTCAGTGGCAGCCTGGCGATTGCCGGCAACCGACCATGTTACCCCGCCTGCTGTTACACGTTGGCATAATCCGCCCACGCCGGCCACCAAAGCCCGCCCGGGAAGCCAATCCCAATCCGCAACGCTATGCTGTAGCCACACGCCTAACCCACCATCGGCAACCGTTGCTAAATCAATCGAACCCGCCCCTAACATTCGCAGCGTTGCGACCCGGGTTGCCACCTTATTCCATGCCGAAAATATTTTCGGATCAGCGAGCGATGACGGGTGAATATATGTGCCCAACGACACCATATTCAGTGGCTTATCCACCAATGGCGCCAAGGGTTTGCCGTCTTTAGTCGAAGGAACGTTCGGCCCGCCAAACCACGTGTATCCCATGGCCGGCCGGTGCACCGCACCGAAATGCACCTCGGTGGGATCCGCCGGTGAACCCGACACCAACGCCACCGCCGAACAAAAATAGTCACTGCCGGACGCAAAATTATAGGTACCATCCACTGGGTCGATCACCCACGTCTTACCGCTCTCCGAGGCCCGCTGGGTGCCCTCTTCACCCAACACCCCATCCGCCGGATGCACCAACTCCAACACCCCAGCCACAAACGCCTCCGCGGCCTTATCCGCCTCAGTCACAATATCGGACACCGACGTCTTCTGCTCCGGGGCTTGCAGCCCCGCCTCACGTAACCGCCACGCCAACCGGCCCGCGTTATACACCAAGGCCTGAGCCAAATGCTCATCACTATCGGCCTCATGCCCCACCGCAAAGGTCTTGATCAACGCCGGAATCATCTCATGTAATGGTGTTGGAGAACTCATGATGTCTATTGTGCCCTGTCACAGTGAAGAAAATCTATGCGCCTAGCAGTGCGATTACCATTTTCCCCCGGCAGCGTGCGATAAACTAAGTGGTTATGCGACCCGAGACTTCAGCCGAACTTACTGCGCTTGATACCACCCTGACCTCGATTGAAAAGGTGATGAACCCTGCCGATTTGAGTGATCGTGCCCGGGAACTAGCAGCAAAAGCCGCCGACCCCAGCCTGTGGGATGACCCCGAACATGCGCAACAGGTCACCAGCGAATTATCGCAAGTACAAGTCCAGCTGAAGAGATTGCAATCACTACGCTCCCGGCTCACCGACCTGCCCATTATGTATGAGCTCGCCGAAGAAGAAGGCGAAGGCACCGACATTGCCGACGAAGAACTCGCCGATCTGCGGGCCGACATTGATGCCCTCGAAGTCACCACCATGCTGTCCGGGGAATACGATTCCCGGGAAGCACTCATCAACATCCGCTCCGGCGCGGGCGGCGTCGACGCCGCGGACTGGGCTGAAATGCTTATGCGCATGTATATTCGATGGGCCGAAAAACAGGGACGCAAAGTAGAAGTGTACGACATCTCCTACGCTGAAGAAGCCGGAATAAAATCAGCCACCTTTATCGTCCACGGCGAATACATGTACGGTACCTTATCGGTGGAACAAGGTGTGCACCGGCTCGTGCGTATTTCCCCTTTCGACAACCAAGCCCGCCGGCAAACCTCCTTCGCCGAAGTGGAAGTGCTCCCAGTGGTGGAAATCACCGACCACATCGACATCCCCGACTCCGAACTACGAGTCGACGTATACCGCTCTTCCGGGCCGGGCGGCCAATCCGTCAACACCACCGACTCCGCCGTGCGACTCACCCACATCCCCACCGGTATTGTTGTCACCTGCCAAAACGAAAAATCCCAAATCCAAAACAAAGCCTCGGCGCTGCGTGTGCTTCAGGCAAAACTCCTGGAACGCAAACGCCAAGAAGAACGCGCGGAGCTAGACGCCCTCGGCGCCGGCGGAAACGCATCATGGGGCAACCAAATGCGCAACTACGTACTCCACCCTTTCCAAATGGTGAAAGATCTCCGCACCGGCTTCGAAGTGGGGGATCCCCAAAAAGTGTTAGACGGTGACCTTGATAAATTCCTCGAAGCAGGGATTCGGTGGCGCAAGGGACAACACACCGAAACCAAATAAAACCCCTGCAACACGAGCATCATGAGCCCCAACAATCACAGGGGCTTGGCTACAGTGGTCTAAGTGATCACCTTTGACAACGTCACCAAACTCTATAAAACCTCAACCCGCCCAGCACTCAACGAAATTTCGCTCACCATCGACAAAGGCGATTTTGTCTTCCTCATTGGCCCCTCCGGCTCCGGCAAATCCACCTTCCTCGAACTCATGATCCGCGAAACCAACGTCACCTACGGCGACATCCACATCGACGACTTCCACGTCAATAAACTCAAAGGCCGCCAGATCAACAAACTACGGCAAAAAATCGGCTACGTCTTCCAAGACTTCCGACTCCTCCAACAAAAAACCGTCTACGACAACGTAGCCTTCGCCCTGGAAGTCATAGGAACCAGAAAAGACAAAATCGCCCGCATCGTCCCCAACACCCTCGAACTCGTCGACCTTGCCGGCAAAGAAAACCGCTACCCCCACGAACTTTCCGGCGGCGAACAGCAACGTGTTGCCATCGCCCGCGCCTTCGTTAACCGACCCCTCGTGCTGCTCGCCGACGAACCCACCGGCAACCTCGACCCCGAAACCGCTGACGGCATCATGGTCCTCCTCAACCAAATCAACCGCACCGGCACCACCATCGTCATGTCCACCCACAACGCCCGCGCCGTCAACGACATGCGCCGCCGAGTCATCGAACTCAAACTCGGCAACCTCGTCCGCGATGACGCCCACGGTGTTTACGGCGAAGCATAAAACCCACCAGCCACCCACACAAGCAGCACCCAAGAGAGGACAATCATGAGCTTCAACTTCGTCATCCGCGAAGCACTCCGAGGACTCGGACGCAACCTCACCATGACCATGGCGCTCATTATTACCACCGCCATCTCCCTCGCCCTACTCGCCACCGGCTTCCTCGTCACCACCATGACCGAACGCACCAAAGACATCTACCTCGACCGCGTAGAAGTCATGGTCCAATTCAACGACGATGTTTCCGCCAAAGACAAAGACTGCACCAGCAAAGAATGCACCGAAGTCCGCGACCTTCTCAGCAAATCCGATGGGGTAGCATCCGTCACCTTCCGGTCCCGCGAACAGTCCTACCAAAGGTACGTCGAACTCTTCCAAGAATCCGACCCACTCCTCGTTAAGGAAACCTCCCCCGATGCGCTCCCCGCAGCGCTCCACGTTCGACTCACTAACCCCCTCGATACCACACCCCTCAACCCCATCCGGCAACTACCCCAGGTAGCAACCATCATCGACCAAGTCGACGACCTCAGTGACGCCACCAGCAACCTTGACGCCATACGCAACGCCACCTTCCTCTTCGCCGCAGTTCAAGCACTCGCAGCTATCTTCCTCATCGTCAACATGGTGCAAATCACCGCATTCAACCGCCGCCAAGAAACCGAAATCATGCGCATGGTCGGCGCCTCCCGCTGGTACACCCAAGCCCCCTTTGTCCTCGAAGCCATCATCGCAGTCCTCGCCGGCTCCATCCTCTCCGCCCTCGCCCTCTTCGCCGGAAAAATCTGGGTCGTCGACAAAATCCTCAAAGTCCTTTACGACTCCCAACTCGTCGCCCGAGTCACCAACGCAGACATTTGGCTTATCACCCCCATCGTGGCACTCATCGGCATCGCCTTCGCAGCCATCACCGCCCAAGGCACTCTCCGCTGGTATGTTCGCAAATAGTGCAATCGCAAGCGGCGGGCGTCGAAAAGCTACAATGAAACAACTATGGCTAAAAAGAAGAAAAAAACCACAAACCTCAACCCCACCATTGCAACAAACCGCAAGGCCAGGCACGATTATAATATTTTAGAAACCTACGAATGCGGCATGGTGCTTGTTGGTACCGAAGTGAAATCCCTCCGCGAAGGCAAAGCATCGCTTGTCGACGCCTTTGCGACGATCGACGACGGTGAAGTCTGGCTCCGCAACCTCCACATCCCCGAATACTCCCGCGGACATTGGACCAACCACAGCCCGCGCCGGGTTCGGAAACTATTGCTCCATCGACGCGAAATCGACACCCTCACCGGCAAAGTTCGGGATGGAAATAAAACCCTGGTGCCCCTGAGCCTTTATTTTAAAAACGGTCACCTGAAATGCGAACTTGGCCTTGCCCAAGGTAAGCAAGCTTACGACAAACGCCAAGACATTAAACGCCGCACCGAAGAACGAGAAATCGTGCGTGACCTCGGGCGTCGGGTGAAGGGAATAACCGGTTAACTTGGCGTGTTATAATGACTGAACTGGTTGGAAATGCACATCCCGCCGACTAGTACACGGGGTCGATTCAGGTTTCGACTACGAACATTACGCCAGGGGAAGCGTGCCGGTGCAGGCTAGAGACCACCGCAAGCGTCGCAGCAACTCATAAGCGCCGAGAATACTCAGCGCGACTACGCTCTCGCTGCCTAATACAGCGATACGCGTGTCTGTCAGACCGGAATCGTCCCTGGTCCGGACCCTGGCATCGACTAAGGGACTTGCCGCTTTATTTGGTTAACGAGGTACAGCGGGACTTTCATCGTTAACTGTGGCCCATCATCCAGGAGGGTTCGTCCGAGCTGGAGGGTCAGAGTAAAAGATCGTGCACGAACTGCGCACGGAGAAGCCCTGGCAACATGGCGTAGGACCCGGGTTCAATTCCCGGCGGCTCCACGGTTAACCCCCAGGTTCACATGTTGGACCTGGGGTTTTCTTTTATCTCCTGGGGTTTTATCGTTGGATGCCCTGGTTCAAAGAGGTTGTGTTTTGGGGAATTTCGGGGATTTAAGGATGTAAATTTGGCACGAATGTGGCATAGAGACCATTTTTGGACCAGGTTTGGCCTAGTTTGCAGCGCTGCATGATACACCTGGTGCCCAATGTTTTAGCATTGTCGAAGCGGTTGGTGTGTGATTCCATGACTGCTCGGTTGGGGCAATGAGGCAAAAACATGTGGCTATATAGTTAGTTCATAAGCGTCTTACGTGAAAATCCACCCGTGTCGAGGAACAGAATACATAAAATGGGATCAG
>ERZ772973.423-NODE-423-length-21026-cov-78.6447_pt1 | contig 21026 bp, 17 predicted proteins | sample MGYA00580672_ERZ772973 | MGnify/ENA primary metagenome ERZ772973 (study PRJEB29015, sample SAMEA2737938) | human oral metagenome | biome: human oral; feature: human-associated habitat; material: dental | place: China | collected 2152 ...
GTCGAGGGCATCACCGAGTTCCTCCCGGTGTCCTCCACCGGACACCTCAACATCGTCGAGAAGCTGCTCGGCTACGAGATCAACTCCGCAGGCATGACCGCCTTCACCGCCGTCATCCAGGTGGGTGCGATCCTCGCGGCCATCATCTACTTCTGGGCCGACATCGTCCGCATCATCACCGCCTGGTTCAAGGGGCTGAACAACCAGCAGGCCCGCCAGGACCCCGACTACACGCTCGGTTGGGGCATCGTCCTGGGCTCGATCCCGGTGGCGGCCGTCGGGCTGCTGTTCAAGGACTTCATCGAGGGACCGGTCCGCTCCCTGTGGGTGATCGCCGGTGCCCTCATCGTGTGGTCGGCGGCCATGTGGATGGCCGACCGCCAGCAGAACCTCACCAAGGGCATGAAGGACGTGACCGTCAAGGACGCCCTCATCATCGGTGCGTTCCAGGCCCTCTCCCCGGTCTTCCCCGGCATCTCCCGCTCCGGGGCGACGATCTCCGCCGGCCTCTTCCTCAAGTTCGACCGGGTGACGGCCACGCGCCTGTCCTTCTACATGGGCATCCCGTCCCTGGTCGCGGCCGGGCTGCTGGAGGCTGCAACCGAGGCCGGCACCATCAGCAATACCGTGGGCTGGACGCCCACCATTATCGCGACCGTCGTCTCCGGCATCGTCGCCTACGCGACCATCGCCTGGCTGCTGCGCTTCGTGTCCTCCAACAAGTTCACGTCCTTCCTCGTCTACCGCGTACTGCTGGGCCTGGTCATCATCGCTCTGGTCTCCGCCGGCACCATCGCCGCCTGACGGAGTCCTTTTCACCGTCACCGATTCACCGGCAGCGGCATTCTTCGTGTGGGGCAACGGATTTTTCCGTTGCCCCACACGATTTCTGTATTCCTCAGCATCGAACTCTGACGCCTTACGAATCCTGCTTCTGCATTGCCGTCCGCTTGTACGATAGGCAGCATGGCCACCCCCTGGGGTAAGCACAGACTCACGAGCCACTGAGGACGACGACTAAGGACGTCGGGGAGATCCATAGCATGATCACACGCGACCCATCCGCTTCTCCTACGCGAATTCGCTTCGGCAGTCGCCCTGTGATCGCCGCAGGTTTCATCAAGCGGCAGGGGCAGGATGAGCTCTTCGAGGCTATCTTCGCTCGCACCGAGCCTCGCACGGTTCTGACGGGGATGCGGGGAAGCGGAAAGACTCAGCTGGCAGCTGCGGTTGCGGCCAGGTGCGAGGAGGAGGGCTGGCCCCTAGTCGCGTGGATTCATGCGGCCTCACGCAAGGAGATCATTGTCGACCTCTATGAACTCGCGCTGCGGACCGGTATCGATGCACCGAAGAACATCCCTCTGGAGGTCATTGTTCAGCGCCTCCTGGATCAGCTGCGCTCAGCAGAGGCAGCAGACCGCCTCTTCGTCTTCGACAACGTGGAGAATCCCGACGACCTGAGAGACCTCATCCCCGAGGGTGCTGGAGTCCGGACCCTCATCACCACCCCGTGCCACCTCGACTGGGACGGCCTGGGGTGGCTGCGGTTGACGCTTGGCACCTTCGAACGGGAGCAGTCGATCTCTTTCCTGTGCGAGCACACTGGCGACACTCACCGGGAAGCTGCTAACCGGATCGCGGATGCGCTCGGCGACGTGCCCGCCGCCATCACCCAAGCCGCCACGACAGCACAACAGGGTGGATACGCCTTATCCGGCTACCTTGACAGGCTCAGTCATCACCCGCTCGAGTCAAGCATGAGTCGCCTCGAGGGTGCCAACTACCCCGACGCCGTCGGCATCGCACTGGTCATGGCCTATGAACAGGTCTTGGAGCAGCTCAGAACCAAGCATCCTCAGCAGGAAAGGATCGCCGTATCGCTCCTCGACGCACTGTCCCTCCTGGCTGCTTCCGGAGTGCCGACTCACTGGCTCTTAAGGCTCGACGGCGAAACCGACGCAGTACGCGACACCTTGTCTTTCCTGAAGAGCGCCGCCATCTTCCAAGAATCCAGCGACGGCAACAAGACCATTATTCACCGCCTCCAGGGACACGTGTACCGGGAAACCTACCTGAATGACCAGAAGAAGCTCCGTGAGGCGCGTAGGTGCGCTGCCACACTTCTCAGCGGGATTAACGTAGACCGCCTAGAGAATGTTGAACAGCGGCGGCACGAGACCCACAATCTCATCGAGCAGCTGCTCTCAGTCACATCACAGGACTACTCTCAGTCATTATTCTCTGAGCCACAGGTAGCTTCAAAGCTCGCCGAGACACTGCACTACGCAACCAGCCTTGGGATATCGCAGCTAGCCCTTTGTCTCTCTGACTCCGTGACCCAGGCCTGCGACGCCTTGGGCCCCCACCACCCCGACACCCTGGCTTCACGCAACAACCTCGCCGGCACCTACCGGGACGCGGGCAGACTCGACAAGGCCATCACCCTGTACGAGCAGACCCTCGAGGACTCCATCCGCGTCCTGGGCACCGACCATCCCAGCACCCTGACCCCACGTCTCAACCTCGCCGGCGCCTACCAGGCAGCCGGCAGGCTCAGTGAGGCCATCCCCTGTACGAGCAGGTTTTCAGCGGCCGCAGCCGCGTCTTGGGCCCCGACCACCGCAGCACCCTCACCGCACGCGACGAACTGGCCGGAGCCTACCGGGAAGCGGGCAGAATCGACGAGGCCATCACCCTGAAGAAGCAGATCCTCGCAGACGCCATGCGCATCATGGGTCCCGACAGTCCCGGCGCCTCGGCCGCACGTAACAACCTCGCCGCTACCTACCGAGATGCGGGCAGACTCGACGAAGCCATCACCCTGTACCAGGAGAACCTCGACGAGGTTAGCCGCATCCTGGGCCTCGACCATCCCGAAACCTTGGCCTCACGCCACAGCCTCGCCGGCGCCTACCAGGCAGCCGGCAGGCTCGACGAAGCCATCCCCCTCTTCGAGCAGAACCTCACCGACTTCATCCGCATTCTGGGTCCTGACCGCCCCGACACCTTCACCTCACGTAGCACGCTCGCCGGCGCCTACCAGGCAGCCAGCAGGCTCGACGACGCCATCACCCTGCACAGGCAGACCCTCGAAGACCGCACCCGCACCCTGGGACCTGCTCATCCTGTCACTCTCATCTCGCGCGGCAACCTCGCCAATGCCTACCTTGCCGCGGGGAGAGCCGAGGAGGCGAAGAAGCTCTTCGAGGCACCGTGAGAATTCTGTTTCGCCGCCGCTGACCGCTTGTACGATAGCGGCATGGTCGACCCCATCTCCCTCTTTGCCATGTCCGCCAGTCTCGCAGGGCTGCTCATGCGTGGAGCCGCTGTGGCCGTCGATCCTTCATGGAGCAGCGCGGCGTCGCTGCCTGGCGAGGCCCTCAACGCATGGCGTAGTCTGAGACGTCTGCAGCAGGGGCGAGGTGGACAGGAGAATCCGCTGGAGGCGTCCATCAAGGCCCGCCTTCAGAAACAGGTGGATGACGCCGGCGAACGATACGAGCGGACCAGAGTCACTCAATCCGCCCTGGCCGGAGCCGTCACCGAGATGGAGGTGGCACTCATAGAGCTCAGCGGGGACGACGACGCAGTAATTGAAGCCGTACGGCACCCGGACAACTTCGAGACCTACCTCCGACGGCGGACGGCCGGGCGGCGTCGGTACGTCGAGGCAGCGGCCGAGTCCTTCTTCGACGACCTGACCCGCATCGTCGCCGACCCCTCCAGACAGGCTCGGCGCCGCAGGACGTAGAACGTCTTGCGTGAGATGGAGTGCTCAGTGCAGAACGTCATCACGCCCTACGAGGCGCGTCATCAGGCCACCGGGCGATCGCCAGACGGACACGAGGATCAACGCTACGGTTCCTATCTGAGCTCACACCCCTCAATTTCAGACCACAAGTGCCACCCCAGGCCCCACCGAAGTGTCACCGATGTCCTGACAAGAGCCGTCACCAATCCCCAGAGGCATCACACCCTCAACGACTCGCAACCAACCACGAAACTGCTCGCAGCCGCTTGACACACCACCCAGGGGCCCCACACCACGGCTACAACCCATACCCCACAACCACTAGCATCGAGGCGGAAGGAGCAGATAAGATGACTAACAGGACAACTGCCAGCGAACGGACTGTACATGCGGGATGAGGGTCGCGACACCGTACCTGGTCATACGTGGCAAGACGCAAGGGAGCATTCCGCTAAGCCGAGCTGCCGCACTCCATCCTCGATAAGCCCACAGACACCAGCATTCGTCCCTATCGCAGGTCCGCGCTCAACCCGCGAACAGCCGACCACTCTCTGCTGTACAGGTACCGAGAGACCCAGATCGGCGATCGAACCGTGATTCTGCAACCATGGGCGGGCGGGGACTCGACTCGTCTACCTTCGCGGCTCATCTTCCTCGATCGTGACGGCGTACTCGTCAATCCTAATGATCGGTACGCAATAACACCCGAGACTGTCTATGAGCTCCCAGGAGTCGGTTCCGCCGTGTCGCGGTTGGCGAGCGCGGGATTCAGAGCAGTCGTTGTCACGAACCAGAGTGGCATTGGACGCGGAGTTGTCTCAGAAAAGCAGGCTCTAGATATCAATGCCTGGATTCTACGCAAGGTTGACCCCGGGAGGCGATTCATTGAGTTTACTCTGATATGTCCACATACGCCAGACGACGCTTGCGCATGCCGCAAACCACTTACGCAAGGCGTTGAGAAATTCATAAATCCTGTTGAAGCATTGCGGGGAAGATGGTTCATCGGCGACCAAATTACAGATCTCCAGTGCGCCGAATCGTTAGGAATGAAGCCCATCCTAGTGCGGACCGGGCACGGAAATACGACCCTGCGGCGAGTTTCCGAGTTGCGTTTCCTGCCTCAGATCGTGGCAGACTTATCCGCCTTTGCCGACCTCGCATTGCGCGATTCACGCGAAACGAGTGACTACGAGGCGCTTCCATGAGACCGCGAAGGCACTTCTGGACCTCAATCGGTGTACGAGATGAACTCAAGGAATGCTTCCCGCACCTCGGTCGAGTGACGTTCCGGGCATTTTTAGCAACCTTTGAGAACCGGCTCCCGCCGTCAAGAACGCAGGACGCGCTAACGACCAATCGTTCGGTCTCTAGGTCGTTCAAATGATGGCAAACCGGGAACTCGAAGCACTCCTTTCTCTCTCGTTTCGCTCTATGGGAAGAGAAATACAGGAAATGCGAGCGGCTCGTTCTGTAGACGAAAGATCTACGGTGCTCCGTGTACTTGAAGGAGAATCCATAGTGCGCTTTGGAGACAGCGAACTGCTTCACGCATACTTGAATTGGTCTCCCCATCGCTTCCAGTCTCCCCATCCCGCCTTGTCGCGAGAGCTTCTTCACACCATTGATCACGCAGACGAAATTGACGCCACAGGTTGTATAGTCGCCATGCCCTGGGTGACCACTAGGCCTCATTGGCAATGGGTCTGGAGCAAAGTATGGGATTTCCATCAGGATCGCCTACAGCAGACCAGATGTTTATTCGGAGACACCCATTCCACCCGCCCGCAAGCATTCTTGAAGTTTGAAGACATCGGGCAGTTATGGCGAAGCTGTTGGTCAGGGCGCCGCGTGACTGTCATAAGTGGAGCTGGGTCACGTTTCGAACCCGTTGATGCTCTCTTTGGATCTGCAAAGCAGATATCCCTGCTTGACGGGGTAGCCCCCACGGATGCATTTCGTGACCTCCATCGACTGAGCCAACGCGCCCTCGAGCAAAGAAGACGAACCGATATATATGTTATCTCGCTCGGACCTACAGGTACAATTCTTGCACGAGACTTGACTCTAGCAGGGTGTACGGCTTTGGATGTGGGCCATCTGCCGAATAGCTTTGGTCACGTTATGAGTGCTGCGCCACGACCTGAGGACCTCCCCATGATTCGGGAGGCGTAGCGACCACTATCATGGACGCAGCTCGGCGCTTAACCCACGCACATTCCTGACAGCCAGCCGCCAAGAGGATGCAAGAAGAATACGCTGAGTCGGCCTCCTCACGCCGAGTCGCTACGTTGGATCGTTCAGCAACGCATCAACACGGGAGAGCCAGACGCCTTCACGTGCGCTATCGCCGGAGTCTGATCGTAGCCGCCTGCATGCATCAACGAGCAGCGCCATCCGGTCCTCCTCAACGAGGATGCAATGAGGGCACTGGCCCTGCTCTCCGTTACGCCAGTGAACTGTGTTGACCCACCGCGCGCGATGCGTACGTGCGGGGAGGAGCCCACCGCCCGCAAAGTCAACCGGCACAAGCCCGTCGTTCGTTCTGATCAGATTGCCATAAGAGGGATCTCCATGTCCGATCACAGCCTTCCACTCCTGCCCTAGAGCACGCGCCAGCGCAGTTTTCGGGCGTGGATCGCTACTCGGCCAGCGCGATACAAGCCAACTTAACAACCTAACAACGGATCTTGGACAGGCCGTGCCGACAGCCACGTGCGTTGATTCAAAGAGAGACGAGAACTGAAGGCATGCCATCCCGCCTAGGTCAGCACTGTCAACAGAATCGCCTTCGATGTAACGAGCGAGGGTCATGGCAACTGGGTATCCGCGTTGGATTATCGGAAGCATCATCACACGCAGGCCATCTTCGTCAGGCCAGAGGTCGCGCGCCGACTGTATGCGTTGCACTACGTATCTCTCTCGGCGTGCGCGCCAAGCACTAGTGATGCGCATGAAGTACTTCCTGTCGTCTCCGCGGCCGATGACGTAGAGTGCAGCGCCAGAGCGACCGCCGACCGCCGGTTCGCACAAGTCCAGGTGCGTTTCGAGGTATAGACTTGCACTGTGGAGAGCATGGGAGAGTTCGCTCTTGGTGAGCCGGAGGGGCGACGTCCAAGAGTGGTCGCGGTGGACAGTCTTCTGCTGGGTCATCTGGGAGACCTCTGCATAATGGTTCGGCTGTCACGCGCCAACCCGTCCCGCATTCGCCTGTTCACGCAGCCACAGTTCGTGGACTTCGCACGTACACTTGGTGAGTTCACGCAAGTCTTGCCCTTCACCGAGTTATCTGCAGGCTCTTCGCCACTCATTGATCTACACACCACCTCTTGTCAGCTCGAAACCTATAAGCATATCGTACTATCATCTGGCCGATTTGTGCAGGCGACAGCTGCTCGGCTCAAGTGGCTCGGAGTCTCCGGTCAGCCGATGCGTCAGCGCGCCTATAAGTCCGAGCCCATCGCAGCCTACTGGGTTCGCGCCCTCGGCCTAGAACGTGGCATCGAGCATCTGCCCGGCGCTGGGCCGATCTCGGCACGTTGCATCCACGGCACATCAGACTGCCTCACCCTGATTGCGCTTCAGTCCTCCACTCGACACAAGTCCTTGGGGGCCGAAACTGCGCGGCTGCTTATCAACTCCGTCGGTCGTCTCACGCGCGGCCGTACAGTGTTGGTAGAGGGGCCGGGACGCCCGACAGGCAATGCACATACGTGGCCTTGTGAACTCGACGTACTGCGGGTTACCTCGCCATACGGCATTATACGTGCCGCAGAATCGGCTTGCTGCATGGTGTCCATAGATAGCGGGCTTAGGCACGTCGCCTCTCTGACGCTTCTCCCGAGGATCGTTCTATACGGGCCGACAGACGCAGCCATCTGCGGTTCCGGGGATGGCGAGGTTCCCATTCCGTCAACGGCCTCCTGTCGGAGATGCGGTGACCCGCATGTCTGCGGCTCTCTCGATAAGTATTCATGCCTATCGATATCTGACACCATAGTCCGCTCAGTGGAGTATCAATGGAACAAGTTACATCAAATCGGGTAGCAGCGATCCTAATGCTAGACGGACTCACAAGCCTCGCCGAGCCCCGCTCTCACATTCTTCTTGATCAAGCAGCGACATCCACCGGAATGTGCTGCACGTGGGTACCTTACTATCCGCACTCACAGGACGGGCGTACGGTAGAAACCACCAATGTATTTCCGGCCTTGTTCGGACTCGACCCGAGTATGAATCCAGGCCGCGCTGGGTTGGAGAAGGCACTTGACGGAGACCTCCACCCGCATTGCGATCACTTCGCCACATTCCGCGCGCCGGAACCTGCTGGCGTCGTGCTGAAGATCGTCGACGACATCGGAGCGCATGCACGCGTCAGCAACTATTCGTCTGATCAACAAACTTGGCTGCTATGCTCCGAGTCGAGAAAAATCCGCGACACGACTATCGCTGCACTGACCACCTCGCTATCGGATGTACGTGTCTCACATCAAGCTTCGCCCGCGTCGGGGTGGCGAGACAGTCAAAGAGTTCAAGAACGACCGATCACCAGGTTCCAGTTCATTGGATGGTGTCACGGAGCTTTACGTGCCGCCTTTATACAGTGTGGCCTCTCTTCTTTACCTCAAGTAAGTTTCCTTGCCTCGCCGGAACTCACCAGGTCCGCACGACTCGCCCAGCTGCGCACGCATCTGGAAGGTGAGACAGACCCGAACGACACCCAAGTCGTCTACTGCAAAGATCCTGCTTGGGCCGCAAGAAAGAACGGCGATAAGCATTTGGCGATCCAGTTTGGCGCTGAGGTTCTATCGCAGTTGATCGAGTGGGCCCAGGGAAGGCCAATTCTTGTCGTGAGCGACCACAACTCCGAACCGGGCCAAGACGAGACACTAGCAGGAGCCACTCTCGTTGGGCTTTTTTCGACCAAACCCAGCGAGTTGGAGCAGTTGGAGTCCGCAACCGCACACATCAAGACATCGAATCGACGGGCGGCGTGGCAGCAAGACGAGCTGTTTGACTACCTCCGTGGCGCCTGGTTATAGGCTGCGTCGACCAAACGCAGAGCCTCAAGGCCCAGGGTCACGTTGTACTTCTCAGAGATCACGCATCCGCAACGGACATCGCGCAAGAAGCCATCAACTCCTCGGACGAATAGTTCTTTTGCATATCTTCGCGAAGCGAGGTTACGAATGATCTCCCCGGATGATTCTATGCACACCCAGTTGCTACTTCCGGAAGTCTTCTGAACCACCAAAGATAACTGCCCACGCTCGCATTCAACGAGCAAATCAGGCGACTCCAAGGTTGCTGGGTCTCCTTCCCAAGAAGCCCTAACGGATGTGTCGATCCTCGATCCTTCCAGTGTCATATCACAGGAAAGTAAGACAGGCCGACCGCTAATGTCCATCCACCGAGCGTCGGAAACAGCGACCTCCGGAGACTCCGCTAGCGCCGACAGTGAGTTCAGCAAGTGCAGGGCAAGCCCTAATGAATGAACGCCCCAATCGTGCAACACTTCTCCTCCACACCTGCGATCACCGCGCCAAGCAACGTCGAGATTCGGCGGAGTTTTTCCACGCACGGCCAAGGCGACACGGGAGACCGGTCCGAGACGCGCTGAAGCGAGTTCATCAAGGAGAACATCGTATGCTGTCGAATGAAGAAAGGTTTCCATGTAGGCTACGGAAGCGACAGCTTCAACTCGCCGGATCATCTCGGAGGCCACCGCAAAGTTGATGCCCAGAGGTTTCTCGATGAGAATGGCTGACGGTCGCGAACGCGCAGTCAACAGTGCATCGATTGCGTCGGGGAGGACTGATGGCGGGACCGCAACAATTGCGGCTTCGATACCGTAATCGACACTCGAAAGATCACGCAGCCATACGGCTCTTATCCCACTGGCGCGAAGGTACTCCTGCGCTGTCAACCCGGCCATAGGGTCAGGATCGACGAGAGTCACGCGTTCCGTCCTGACGTGCACTAAAGCGGGAAGGTAACCATCCCTTGCGATTCCACCGCAGCCGATTAATGCAACATGCATGCCTCATGCCCCTCCGATACTAGAAAGCTTCGAGCGAGCTTTTCCGCCGAGTGAAACAAGTCTGCGCGAGAAAGAGCGTCCAAATTGAACGCCGATTCCGTGTCCAGAGTAAATACGCTGGTTCGATACTGGTATCGACCTGATACGGGATTCGGTATCAGGTTCAGTCTGAGCCTACCTTCTGGTGCTAACATGCACAGCCACTCGACGATTTCAGTGAATCGGATGCTTACCCCCGATCCTAGATTGTAGACAGACCCGCTCGAGACGAAACGGTCTTCCAGCGCCGTACATGACACCGCTTCGACTACACGCGAGACTGGGACGAAGTCCCTAGAAGCATCAAGCGTATCGCTAAATAGATCTATTTCTGCGCCAGTGACAGCACGTTTGATCATTTGTGTCAAAATGCAAGCCATCTTTCCTTTAGAAGTCTCACCTGAACCAAACACATTTGTGTATCGAAATGCCGTGTATTGGAGTCCGTCCGTGCCCGCTAGGCGACGCTCCGCTTGCAACTTGCTGGCGCCGTAGGGGTTTAGGGGTCCACTGCAAAACGCCTTCACATTCTCATCCCCAACTCTAACGGCCCGATCTGAGGTTATCTTCCCATAGATGCTGGCGGATGAGGCAAAAATTAGGCGCGTACTACTGTGCGCGCATGCGGTTGCCAGGTCGCCGACCCCGTCAACGTTGATGTCACTCAATTCAGGAGACTTGTTCACGAGGGTATTGGTGATGGCTGCCTGGTGCACGACGACATCAAAGGCGCCCGCAGAAACGCGGGGGAGAAGTTCGCGATAAGGTTTCACTTCGGTCGTGAGACGAGTGTGGACTTCCGATCTTGGTGCACGGACGTCTACACAGGTGACATCTATGTCGGCCGACTTTGATGCGAGGTGGTCCGCGATGTGAGATCCGATGAAGCCCGCAGCACCCGTTACGAGAATTCTCATCTCAATAGTCCTTCTACGATCAACGTCGTCGAGACGTCCCGAATGCGAGGAATTATCCGAACGTCAATCCCATTTTCAATCAACGTTATGGCCTCGGGCAAAGTGCTCATTTTGTAGTCACCACCCTTGACATACATGTCTGGCCGAAGTCTCAGGAGACTAGCCTCAGGCGTTTCCTCACTGAAAATGCCAACCGCATTCACGCACCGAAGCTCACGAAGAAGGTCTATTCGATCAGCTTGCTTAAGGAGCGGCCTTTGTGATCCCTTGATACGGGATACGCTTGAGTCTGAATTCACCAGAACGACTAGCGCGTCACCGAGTTGTCTAGCCGCTCGAAGTAGGTCCACATGTCCCGCGTGAAGCAGGTCGAAGCATCCGGCTGTCGCCACAAGCGTACCGCCAGTCGCTCGGATGGCGGTCGCCAAGTCTTCAATCGATACATCCCCTGGAAGATCGTCCAGGGCGTTCTCGCGCGCTGCAAGAGCGAGGCTCGCAACCCGCACGGAACGCGCGGCGCTCTCGTGAATCGTGGATTCGACGGCAAAGTGAGTCCACAGGGCGGACAAGATATCGCCGGCCCCGACGGCACTCCCGAGCCGAAGCGGGTAGGTTGTGAGTCGCTCGACTACGTCTGGGGTGATGAAGAGTGCCCCTGATGGCCCCTCCGTGATCATTATCGCGCGCCACTCGTGTAACGCCAGCAGCTCACGCGCAGTACCTTCAAGCGTATCTGCAACTACGTGCTTTGATGCAAACTGCAAGAAGTCTGGCTCGTTGAACTTCAACAAGGCACCTGGTGGTGCAATTGCCTTCGATTTTGGATGGAAGTCCCACACGACAATGCCAGTGCTGGCCAATCGTGCAATGTTGCGATAGACTTCGGGGATTGCAAGAGTCGAGTCTAGTCCATAGTCGGACACGAGCACAGCCACTGCCTGATTGCACGCCGCCACAAACTTTTCGACTGCACCAGGCAGCACGCCGAAGACACCAGCCCCATCACGTGTATCAGTGTCCACCCGTGCCAACACGGTGTGATCAGCCACGTAGCGCGTCTTACTCGGAACGGACGAACCAGGTGCCAGATTGATCTGCTCGAGGGTGGGACCGACCTGCGCGATGTTCTGGTCTTCGGTACCCCAAACAGAAGCGAGTGTTACTTGAGCTCCGAGGTTGAGAAGGGTAGAACAGCCTACTCCTACGCCGCCTGCGCTCACCGTAGGCGAACCTGCTTCGATCACGACGTTAGGCGATTCTGGATTGAGGCGCGTAACACTCGACAGAACGTGAACGTCGCGGAGGAGATCGCCAGTTGCGATAATCACTGACGGTGTGTCCGTTATTAAGTGCCCCATCCGAGTTCCCATTCCACGACCTGGCATAAGGAGTGTAATCCGACCAAATGAGCTTCCTGCACGACGGCAGTGGTTTGTCCGGGTACGGCGAAGAAGCACTCAGAGATGTTCGCGAGGTCGGACACTGGATCGCCCACGAATGAGGCAACGTGTATTCCTGCCGATCTCGCGCGCAGAGATGCCTCGACTAGATTTGGGCTCGCGCCGGACGTACTGAACGCAACGAGAACATCTCCTGTGCGAGCCAACGCAAGCAGTTGCCGAGTAAAGATCTCATGGTGACCGTAGTCGTTTCCGATCGCCGAAGTAGTCACTGGATCAGTTCCCAACCCGATCGCCCGGAGCCCAGGTCGCTCGGCGGAAAACCTGCCAACCAACTCACCAACAAGATGCTGTGCTTGCGCGGCCGATCCTCCATTCCCGGCAGCAAATATAGTACCCCCATTTGCGAGCGTTCTGGAGACGAGTTTTGATACCTCGAATAGGGCCGCCAAGTCTAGTGTCTCGATCACGCGTGCGGATTCTCGGACCCGAGTATGCGCCTCTTTGAACCGGTCCAGGTCATGACTAGAACTCTTCATGGTCGTTCGGGTCGCCTCCTCTTCGTGCACGGGTCGTAATCCCGTCGAGTCGACGCAGAATCGCTTGGTGTTCGTGTGAGGCCGGTGCCATAGCCTTGAGGTTGCTATCCATGTGAAACGGATCGCGAGACTTGACCACTGGGATCACACCGTGAAGTCTATGCCAGGCCAGTACCGTGGAAGCGGGTGAGGTTCCGATTGCTTTCGCCGCATCGACGACCTCAGTTGCTTGAAGTAATCCCCCTTCGAGTTTACGAAGCGGACTCCATGCGAGCATTCTGATGTTTTGCCGCTTACAGAAGTCGACTAGGTCATTTTGGGGCCACCAAGGGTGACGCTCAAATTGTATAACTTCGGGCATTACGCCTGTGGTTGCGTGGAGGCGCTCAAGCATCGGGATAGTAAAGTTAGAGACGCCTATCGTGTGCACCAGACCTCGATCCCTGCAGTTGATTATCTCCTCCCATGTTTCGACGTATAGATCGATCCGGGGGAGAGGCCAGTGAATAAGGTACACGTCGATTGTGTCTCGGTTGAGCGTTCGTCGCTGCGCGTCAATCATTTTCACTGTTTGGTGTTTCCCATGCGCACGACCAGGCAACTTTGTTATGAATTGTGCATCTTCGGCTGCACTCAAGGTGGCGGCGACGTCCGCCTCGTTGCCGTACGTGAATGCCGTGTCGAAGAGTCGGTATCCATGGTCGTACGCGATGTGCAGGGTCGCGCGGCCGACATCGCCCTTAATGCCACCTGTTCCGAATGCGATCGGAGTGCCGTTCAGGGAGCCGTCCGTTCTCGTGTCGGTCACTTGTCCTCCTTTAGCTCGCCCCAAGCCATTCTACCTCGGGTCCGCTCGGGAGGCTTGCACCATCTTGCGGCGTTGCCGCCCGACGCAGATGGACCTGATGGATCGTCCTGGATGTGGTGGAGGGTCTGATTTCACGGAAGGATGATGAGCATGCCAGCGTTAAGAAGTATCCCGATGAGGTCAAGGAGCGTGTGGTTTGGCTACGCCTGGACGCGTTGGAGGATCCCCAGCGAGCTCGAGGCTGCTTCAAACGGGTGGACAACCAACTCGGCGTCAACTCCGAGACGCTGCGAGGCTGGGGCCGCCAGGTTCAGGTCGATGCCGGTGACCGCCCCGGCACGACCACCGCGGACGCCGAGCGTATCCGTGCCTTGGAGGCTGAGAACCGTGAGCTGCGCAGAGCCAACGAGATCCTGCGCAGCGCGTCGGGTTTCTTCGCGGCGGAGTGTGAGCGCCCATCTCGTTGATCTGTCAGTACATCGATCAGTACAAGGAGCGCCTCGGGGCCTGGCCGATCTGCCGGGTCCTGTCCGACTCAGGCACCAAGATCGTTCCGAGCACCTATTACGCCATCAAGGTTGGAGCGCCTTCAGTGCGCGATAGCGGACTGAGCGGATCCTGGTCCTGCGAGAGGAGATCTTCAACGCGGTCCTCGGATCGCGCAAGACCTGGCGACTGCTCCAATGCCCAGCAAAGAGCGGCACCGGTGGCCCGCTGCACGGTAGAGCGACGCATGCGAGTTCTGGGACTGTGCGGTATCGGGCCGGGAAGGTCGATCCGGACTACGAGGCCGACGACCTACAGAGCAGTCCGAGGACCTGCTCCGACACGACTTCACCACAGACAGACCCAACCAGCGCTGGACAGTGGACTTCACCTAGGTCCGTACCTTCAGGATTCTGCTACACGCCCTTCGTTATGAACCTTTTCTCCCGCCGTATCGTCGGGAGGATCACCAGCGGCCGGATGAAGACTGAATTCGTACTCGGCACTCTCGCGCCGGCGCTGCCAGATAGCCATTTTCAGGGCGTCCAGGGCCAAGTCCGTGTACAGGCTCGTGGAGGTCTGCCAACCCACGCGATCCGCCGCGAGCAGACGTCGGTGACGAAAGCTAAATAAACCCGCCTGGAGAAGGTGCGAATGTAGGTGATTTCAGCGCCCCACAGCTCGTTCGGCTTGAAAGCGCTGAAGTGCCGGTTCACCAGATCCGCCGGGCACTGCTCCCACGGCGCGCTGCACGTGGTACGTGCTGACTTGGCGCGGCGGATGCTGTGCAGGCCTATGCCCCATATGAGGCGCTCGACGGTGCAGCGGGCCACATGCCCTAGCTGTACTTCCTTGGGAGGTTGTGAACAGGGGTGAGGTTGTGTGAAGGCCTCCGGCAGGATGTGGGTTGACACACTCGCATCACTGACCGGAGGCCTTCATGACCCACGCTAACGCACCGCTGACCCCTGAGGGGCGTCGTCGTCTTGCTCATCTGGTGGTGGAAGAAGGCTGGCCCATGCGCCGGGCGGCCGAACGCTTCCAGGTCTCGCCGGCCACCGCCAGCCGGTGGGTGGGCCGCTATCGGGCCGGCCAGCCCATGGAGGACCGCTCCTGCCATCCCCACCACAGCCCAGGGCGACTGGCAAGGCGCACTGAGCGGCGCATCATCGCCTTGAGACTCAACCGCCGGTGGGGACCCCACCGCATCGCCTACCACCTGGGCCTGGCGCGCTCCACTGTGGGGCGCATCCTGGCCCGGTACAACATGCCCCGCCTGACCGAGGTGGATCAGGCCACCGGGCTGGCGGTGCGCCGCCCGGTGCCGGTGCGCTATGAGAAGACCAGTCCCGGGGAGCTGGTCCATCTCGACATCAACAAGCTCGGCCGCATCCCCGACGGCGGGGGCTGGCGCGCTCACGGACGGGGCTCAGCGCCCGCCCTGGCCGCGGACCGCGCCAAGACCCGCACCCGCCGTCAAGGCGGCCCGGTGGGAGGCTATCGGTACATCCACCACGCGATAGACGACTACTCGCGTGTGGTCTACTCCGAGATCCTCGATGATGAGCGCAAGGACACCGCTGCCGGGTTCTTTCAGCGCACCAACGCGTTCTTTAAGGACCTGGGCATCACCGTCCAGGCCGTCATGACCGATAACGGGGCCTGCTACCGCTCACGGGCCTTTAACCAGGTTTTGTCCGCAGCCGGCGTCAAGCACCGCTACACTCGCCCCTACCGGCCCCAGACCAACGGCAAGGTCGAGCGTTTTAACCGCACTCTGGCCCGCCAGTGGGCCTACGCCCACACCTACACCAGCCAGACCCAGCGCGAGGCCGCCTACCAGACCCGGCTCCACCACTACAACCATCACCGACCCCACACCGCCCTGGACGGCCAAACCCCCGCCAACCGCGTTCACAACCTCACGGGGAAGTACACCTAGGCCGTGACGTTCGGATTTCTCGAGCTGGTTGAGCACGGCGTGCACCTTGCGGTCCCCCAAGTATCGAAAAGTTGTCCTTGTGGACCCGAGCGATCTCAGCCTTGAGAGCCTCATCGCGTGTGCTCATGGCTGATGGGGGACGGGTCTTGGCTGCGTAGTAGGTGCTCGAGGCGATCTTGACGTCGGTGCTGGTCAACACCTGGCAGATCAGCTCGATCCCGAACTCCTCCTTACGGGAGTCGATGTACTGGCAGATCAGCGAGATGGGCGGTCGAGCTCCGCCTCGAAGAAAGCGGATACGCTCTTCAGGATCGTGTTCGCCCTGCGCAGCTCCCGGTTCTCGGCCTCCAGCTCTCTGATCCGCTGCGCCTCGTCGGTGGTAGAGCGGTGCCCTGCTCGATCTCGGCCTTCTTGACCCAGGTGCACAGAGCCTCGGGGTGAACGCCCAGCTCCGGCAATCCTACGGATCGTGCCCCTGGACCTCTCAGGGTCCTGACAAGCCTCCACAGCCATCCGGACGGCCCGCTCACGCAGCTCCTCGGGGGACTTCCTCGATGCGCTTATGACGGTGATCCTTCCATGCATTCACTGCCTCCATCAATCCCAGTGCGATTCAGGCAGACTCAACGAAGCCATCCTCCTGTACGAGCAGACCCTCGAGAACAGCACCCGTATCCTAGGCCCCCACCACCCCCACACCCTGACCTCACGCACCAACCTCGCCGAGGCCTATCGCGCTACAGGTAGATTCGAGGATGCGGAGAAACTCTTCGAGACGCCGTCGGGCTCAGAGGACGAGCAGGACAGCACCGAGGAGGCCCCAGACCGGGAGACCGGCGACTGACCGCCACCGGGCGCCGTCATTGATGTCGGTGGGCTGTGAGACAGTGTCCGCATGCGGATCCTCCACACCTCCGACTGGCACCTGGGGCGCACCTTCCACGGGCGCGTGCTCGATGACGCGCACGCCGCCTTCGCCGACCACCTCGTCGAGCTCGTCACCGCCGAGTCAGTCGATGCCGTCCTCGTCGCCGGGGACGTCTACGACCGCGCCATCCCGCCCAATGACGCCGTCGCCCTCCTCGATGAGACGCTGCGCCGCCTGACCGAGCGCACCCGGGTGGTCCTGACCCCCGGCAACCACGACTCCGCCCGCCGCCTCGGCTTCGCCGCCGACCTCATGCGTGAGGGCCTCATCATCCGGGCCCGCACCGCCGGCCTCGACCGCGGCATCATCCTGCCCGACGCCGACGGCAACGAGGCCGCCATCGTCCACGCCCTGCCCTACCTCGACCCCGACGCCGCCCGCGAGATCCTCCCTCCCCTCCTCGCCGAACGCCTCGGCGAAGAGACCCCCGCTAAGCACACAGCCGGAAAGAACCAGGCCGAGAGCGGGGATACCGCCTCCCAGCCCGACCCGCCAGAGCGCCCGCGCCTGCCCCGCTCCCACGAGGCTGTCGTCTCCGCCGCCCTGCGTCTCGTGGCCGCGGACCTGGACCGCCTGCGCGCCGGCCGTAGCCGGCGCCTGCCAAGCCTGCTCATGGCTCACGCCTTCGTCGTCGGCGGCGAGGCGAGCGAGTCCGAGCGGGACATTCGCGTCGGCGGCGTCGACTCCGTGCCCTCCGGGGTCTTCACCACCCTGGGCGGCTCGCCCCTGGCCGAGCGCAGCGGCGGCCTGGACTACGTGGCCCTCGGCCACCTCCACCGGCCCCAGGATCTCACCCGGCCAGCCGGCCCGCGCCTGGTCTACTCCGGCTCGCCCCTGCCCTTCTCCTTCGACGAGGCCGAAGGCGCCCGCAACTCCGCCACCAAGTCCTCCGTCCTGCTGGACCTGGACGCCGACGGCGTCACCGGGCTGGAGCGCATCCCCACCCCGGTCCTGCACCAGGTGCGCACCCTGACCGGCACCATGCCCGAGCTCCTCTCCCCCGCCTTCGACGACGCCACCGGCGCCTGGGTGCGCGTCATCCTCCAGGGCGAGCGGCCACCCGGCGCCCTGGCCACCCTCAAGGAGCGCTTCGGCAGCCTCCTGGCCTTCCAGCACGAGGCCCCCACGCGCACCGCCCGCGAGCGCATCGCCGTCACCGCCGCGGCCGACCCGCTGCGCATCACCGAGGACTTCTTCGACGACGTCTGCGGGCGCGCCCCCGACCCCTCCGAGCGCAGCGTCCTGCGCAGCGCCTATGAGTCCGCCCTGGCCAGCGCGAGGAGCGAGCGATGAGGATCCACTCCCTGACCATGACCGGCATCGGCCCCTACGCGGGGCGGGAGCACATCGACTTCGACGCCGTGGGCGCCTCCGGCCGCTTCCTGCTCACCGGCCCCACCGGCTCAGGCAAGACCACCATCATCGACGCGATCGTCTTCGCCCTCTACGGGGACGTGGCCGACTCGGCCGACTCCTCCAAGGAGCGCATCCGCTCCACCCTCGTGGGCCCGCACACCGAGAGCGTCATCGAGCTCGTCTTCTCCACCGGCGCCGGCGTCTACCGGGTGCGCCGCACCCCCACCTACGAGCGGGCCAAGCGGCGCGGGCAAGGCACCACCACCCAGAACGGCACCGTCAAGCTCTGGCACCTGGCCGAGGTCGGTGGGGAACCGCTCGACGAGCCCGTCACCCGCGTGGGCGACGCCGACGCGGAGATCGCGCGCGCCGTGGGCTTAAGCCGGGAGCAGTTCACGCAGACGGTCGTCCTGCCGCAGGGCAAGTTCGCCCGGTTCCTGCGCGCCGACTCCTCCGAGCGCCAGCACCTCCTCAAGGACGTCTTCGGCACCGGCATCTACGACGCCATCCAGGACGCCCTCATCCAGGCCTCCCGGGACGGGGCCCGGCGGGTCGAGCAGGCCGCCGCCGACCTGCGCGGGCAAGTCGCCTCCCTGGGACGGCACCCCCTCCTCACCGAGGCTCCCTCCCCCACTGAGACCACAGATCCCGGTGAGGAGACCGACGACGCCGATCAGGCGGTTCTCCCGGAGGACTCGTCGCCGGATAACTCGTCGCTGCATGCCCCGTCCGGGGGGACCCAGGAGGCGCTGCCGCTGCCCATGGATGGCGCCGGCCGCGCGGAGCCTCAGGAGGCCGGCGCCGGTCCGGCTCCGACGCCGGCCCAGGCCTTGGAGGCGGCGATGGCGGGAGCCGCCCCGGACCTGGTGGCTCTTCGCCGCATCGGCGCTGAGGTTCTGGAGGCCTCCAGCAACCGGGTCGCATCGGCCGGCACCCGCTCTGAGGCCGCGGGGACGGCCCTCACCCGGGCGCAGTCGGCTCGTGAGGAGGCCCAGAGCCTCCACGACCTCCTGGAGCGGCGCCAGACCCTCATTGAGGAGAACGAGCGGCTGGCTGAGCGCGCCGAGCAGGAGGCCGACGACGCCCGGCATCTTCAGGACGCTGAGCGCGCCTCCCGGGTGCGGCCCTACCTGGCCGCCGAGCAGGCCGCCCGTCGCCGCGCCCAGCAGGCCGTCGCCGCACTGGCCGCCCGCGCCGACCAGAGCGGGCTGGCCCACCTGGCCGAACAGGCCGGAGTCACCAGTGCCGGCAGCACGGAGGAGGCCACCGGCAGTGAGGCTCGCAGTCATGGCGCCGCGGTGACGCCCGCCGCCCTCGTCGAGCCCCTGGTCCGTGAGGCGCAGCGCCAGCTCACCGCCCTCGAAGCTGACCCCAGCCAGGCGAGCGCCAGCAGTACCGAAGTGGACACGGCCCCACAGGACTCCAAGGCGGCAGAGCCCCCTATGGCGGCCGATGAATCGGAGAATGAATCGGAGTCGGAGCGCGCCGAGGCCCTGAGCCCCCGCGGCCTTGACGACCTGGCGCATCACTGCCGTCGCGAGCACGGGCAGCTCGAGACCCTCGTGGACCTGGAGGCCGGCCTCCCCGGACGCGAAAGCGCCTTGCAGCAGCGGGAGGCGGAGCTGCAGCACTCCGCCGGCCAGTTGGAGCAGCGCGCGGAGAAGCTCGCCGAGCGCCCCGCGCAGCGCACCGCCCTGGTGGAGGCGCTGGAGGCGGCGCGCGAGGCCCGCGCGGGTCTCGAGGGCCTTCAGGATCGCCGCACCCGGGCCGAGGAGCGTCACCGGGCGGCCCTGGCCGTCGGGCAGCTCAGCACCCAGCTCGCCCAGCGGGACGATGCCTGTGCTCAGGCGGCGGCGCTCGCGCGGGAGGCGACCGAACGGGTTCGCGCCACCCGCCTGGCCTGGATCTCCGGGACCGCCGGGGCGCTCGCCGGTGAGCTCACCGAGGGCGAGCCCTGCCCCGTGTGCGGCTCGACCACGCACCCCTCCCCCGCCTCCGCAGACGCCGACGGCGCCACCCGCCAGCAGGTCGAGGCCGCCGAGGAGCACCAGCGGCAGGCCGACGAGGCGCTCAGCGGAGCCGTCCGGGAGCGGGACGCCTGTGCCACCCGACTTGAGGAGGCCCAGCGCGCCAGTGACGGCATGGATGCGCCCACCGCCAAGGATGCGCTGGAGGCGGCCACCACTGCCCTGGCCTCGGCTCGGGCCGCAGCCGGCGGCGTCGATGAGCTGGTCGAGCGGCTCGAGGCCTTCGATGCCGGCACCGAGCAGGAGCGCGCCGCGCTCGATGCCGCCCGCTCCGCCCAGGAGTCGACCCGCAGTCGCATGGAGGCCGACCGCGAGGCCCTGGCCCAGGACCGGCGGCGCTGCCTCGAGGCGCGCGGGACCTGGCCGAGCGTCACCGCCCGCGCCGCCGCGCTCCTCGTGCGGGCGCAGGAGGCCGAGGACGCCTCCGAGGAGGTCGACACTGCCCGCACCGCCCTGGCCCAGGCCCGCAGTGCCCTGGCCGACCTGGCCGCGGCGCTGGAGGAGGAGGGTTTCACCAGCGCGGCTCAGGCAACGGCGGCCTTCATGGAGCGCGGCGCTGTCGAGGCCCTATCTACAACCGTGCGCACCGCGACCACCGCCCGGGAGCGGGTCCGTATGGGGCTGGAGGACCCGCAGATCGCCGCCTTGAGCGGCCAGGAGGAGGACCGCCTCGAGGATGCCGCCGCTGAGCTCGCCCGGGCGGACGCCGCCGCGAGGCAGGCCGCCTCCCTCCAGGCGCGCACCGCCGAGTCCCACGAGCACCTGCGCCGGGCCGTCGACGGCGTCGAGCAGG
>ERZ772973.430-NODE-430-length-20699-cov-78.7676_pt1 | contig 20699 bp, 20 predicted proteins | sample MGYA00580672_ERZ772973 | MGnify/ENA primary metagenome ERZ772973 (study PRJEB29015, sample SAMEA2737938) | human oral metagenome | biome: human oral; feature: human-associated habitat; material: dental | place: China | collected 2152 ...
GGGGCCGGTCCGGAGGCGAGGGGCCTGCGGGTCGGGCCGGAGGAGCGGGGGCGCCCGGCGCCCGCCGGGCGGCGGCGGGCGGGACGGGAACCGGCGGGCGGGCGCGTGGTCGTGGACATCTCAGGCCCCCTGCGCGATGTAGAGGATGTCGGAGGTGGCGCGCTCGCCGCCGTTGGAGGGCCGGTTGATGATCCCCCCGTTCCAGTACATGGCCGAGGAGCCGCCGCCGTCGAGGTTGTAGGCGACTTGGCAGCCCAGGTCGGCCATGATCCGGGCGAGCTCGGTCATGGTGGCGCCGCGCGAGTAGCCCTCGCTGCGCCCGTCGACGACGACGAGCATGTAGTGGCCCGTCCCGACCCAGCCCAGGGCGGTGCGCGGCTGGTTCCCCTGGATGGAGTGGTTGCCGAAGTTCGTGTCCACCTCGACGTCGTCGATGCCCTGGAGCACCGCCCCGCCGTTGACCAGCGCCGGCCCGAAGGAGCAGGTGCTCCACACCCCGGCGTCGACGAGCGCCCGGGCGGTGGTGGCGGTCTCGTCGTAGACCTCGGCGCGGCCGTCGGCGTAGAGGGCGATGCCCTCGCGCACGCCGTCGTCGCGGTAGATCACGCCGTTGCGGATGAGGATGCCGTCGGTGCGGAAGCCGTAGTAGTCGCCGTTGACGGCCAGGACGGCGTCGTGCTCGGCGGCGATCTCGCTGGGCCTGGCGGTGATGTTGGTGCCGTACTCGTTGTTGGCGAAGGCGCTGCGCACGGCCCTGGCGTCGGATGCGACGACGTCGGCCGCGTAGTAGGTGAGCGCGTCCGAGCCGGAGCCGGTGGAGGCCCGCGCGATGGTGATGGAGGTGTTGGAGGAGGTGTAGGCGGTGTCGGTCACCGTCACGTCGGTGGCCGCGGCGGCCTGGGCGGGGGTGACGGAGGAGTGGGCGGCCTCGTAGGCGGCGACGTCGGAGATCTCGGTGTGGTCGATGACGAAGCGGTCCAGCGCCCAGGCGCTCGTGCCGGTGGCGGCCAGTCCCAGGACGGCGGCGCCCCCCATGAGGAGGCGTCGGCGGGTGTGCTTCTCGCGGGGCGGCGCCTTGCGGCCGGCGGGGCCCGGCGCCTTCGGGGTCTGCGTGCTGCTCATGGCGCCCCACCCTCGACGGCGGCCGTGTGGCGCCTGTAGGGCGGCCCTGTGGCGCCACTGTGAAGAAGCGGCCAGCGCCCGGCGCGCGGACCCGGGGGCGGGGTTAAGGAACCGTAAGTGAAAGCCTGAAGGCCCTCGCAACATCCACTCCGCTTGAGTTGACCCGACATAGCGGACCGGGCCGCACCGGCGCCCGGATCGGGGCCGACGCGGCCCCGGGGAATGGAGAGTCAGATGAGCAGGCGCGGAACCGGACTGGTCGCCGTCGCATCGATGGTGCGGACCCTGTGCGCGATCGCCCGCAGTGATCGGGACGATGACGAGGACGAAATCGGTTCCACGGCGCTCCCGCCCGCCCCCGGCGCCGGGTCCGCACGCAACGAGTAAGACGTTTCAACATCGACGGAGGAATTCATGAGCACTGACACGACCACGACTGACGACCCCGGCCGGGGCCGCACCACCCGCCGCCGCCTCCTCATAGGCCTGGGGGCCGCGGTGCTCCTCGCCGGCGGGGGGACCGGCATCGCCATCGCCAGCGGGGCCCTGCCCACGAGGCGCGGGGAGAAGGAGAAGCCGACCGGCTTCACCGGCGCCACCGGGGAGATCACCCGCGGGGACCTGCAGGGCGAGACCAGCGCCCAGGGGACCCTGCGCTTCGCCGACTCCCACACGGTGCGCTCCGGCTTCCAGGGCGTCGTCACCCAGCTGCCGACCGCCGGCGCCGTCATCCACTCCGGGGAGTGCCTGTACCAGGTGGGGGACGAGCCCGCCTACCTGTTCCGGGGCAGCGTGCCCGCCTGGCGCGCCTTCGAGTCGGGCATGAGCAACGGCGAGGACATCACCCAGCTCCAGACCGTCCTGGGGGAGATGGGTCATATGCAGGCCGAGCCCGACGGGAACTTCGGCTGGCGCACCATCCAGGCCGTCAGGGCCTGGCAGAAGGCCGTGGGTCTGGAGCGCACCGGCTCACTGCCCCTGGGGCGCATCGTCTTCGACGCCGGGGACCTGCGCGTGGGCGAGCTCAAGAGCCGGCTGGGGGACACCGCGGCCGCCCAGGGCGACCTCTACAATGCCACCTCCACCGCCCAGGTCGTCGACGTCAACCTCAAGCTCGCCGACCAGCAGCTCGCCGTCGTCGGCAACAAGGTCGCCCTGCACCTGCCGGGCGCCGTGGAGTCGACGGGCACCATCACCGCCGTGGGCACCCCGGTGGAGAAGACGGGCAGCGACAACAGCAGCAAGGAGCGGTTCATCCCCCTGACCGTGGTGCCGGACGACCTGTCGGCCACCTCCAGCTTCCAGGAGGTCTCGGTGACGGTGGGCCTGCCCAGCGAGAAGCGCGAGAACGTCCTGTCCGTGCCCGTCAGCGCCCTCATCGCCCTGACCGCCGAGCAGTTCGGCGTCGAGCTCGTGGAGGACGGCGGCTCCACCCGCAAGGTGCCGGTCACCACCGGCATGTTCGCGGGCGGGCGGGTCGAGGTCTCCGGCGAGGGGCTGGCCGAGGGCCAGCGAGTGGTGGTGCCGCAGCGATGAACCCGATCCTGTCTCTGCGCGACGTGCGCCGCACCTACGGCGAGCCGCCCGTGGCCGCCTGCGCCGGGGTCAGCCTGGAGATCGAGCGCGGCGAGCTCGTCGCCGTCGTCGGCCCCTCCGGCTCGGGCAAGTCGACCCTCCTCAACCTCATCGGCACCCTCGACCGGCCGACGTCGGGCACCGTGGAGATCGACGGGCTCGACGTGGCCGCCCTGTCCGACGCCGACCTGTCCGCCGTGCGGGCGCGGCGCATCGGCTTCGTCTTCCAGCAGTTCCACCTGGCCGACGGCGTGACCGCGGTCGACAATGTGGCCGATGGGCTGCTCTACCTGGGGGTGGCGCGCTCGGAGCGGCGGGCTCGGGCGAAGCGGGCGCTGGAGCGGGTGGGCCTGGGTCACCGCCTGGGCCACCGCCCCCACCAGATGTCCGGCGGCGAGCGCCAGCGCGTGGCCATCGCCCGCGCCGTCGTCGGCAATCCGCCCCTGCTCCTGGCCGACGAGCCCACCGGCAACCTCGACTCGGTCTCGGGCGCCTCCATCGTCGAGCTGCTCCACGACCTCAATGCCCAGGGGACCACGATCGTGGTCATCACCCACGACAACGACCTGGCGGCCGAGATGCCCCGGCGGGTGGCCATCCGCGACGGGCGCATCGTCTCCGACTCGGGGCGGGCCGCGCCCGCCGGAACGGCCGCCGCCGGCGTTCGGGGCGCGCCCGATCGCCCGGCCGCCGTGGGCGCCCACGCCGCGCCCGCCGGGCCGTCGTTCCCCGCCCGCCCGGTCGCCGTGGGCGCCCAGGGCGCACCCGACCCGACCATGAAGGAGCAACCATGAGCAAGGAGAGACTGCAGCACCCGCGCCTGCGCGGCTCGGACGTCCTGCGCCTGGCCGGCACCGGCCTGCGCGCCCGGCCGATGCGCGCCTTCCTGTCCGCCCTGGGCATCGCCATCGGCATCGCCGCCATGATCGCCGTCGTCGGCATCTCGACCTCCAGCCGCGCCCAGCTCACGGCCCAGCTGGAGTCCCTGGGCACCAATATGCTCACCGTCACCCCGGGGGCCGACTTCAGCGGCACGAACATCAAGCTCCCCACCGATGCCGTGGGACGGATCAGGCAGATCGACGGCATCCAGCAGGCGAGCTCGACCTCGCTGGTCAAGTCCGCCTCCGTCTACCGCAGCTCCCTGAGCGACAAGCAGGCCACCGGCGGCATCGCGACCCTCGTGGCCGAGAAGGGGCTGCTCGACGTCGTCGCCGGCGAGGTCGACAAGGGGTCCTGGCTCAACGAGGCCACGTCCTCCTACCCGGCGACCGTGCTCGGGGCCACCGCCGCCCAGCGCCTGGGCGTGGTGGAGCCCGGGACCCAGGTGTGGCTCGGCGGGACGTACTTCACCGTGGTCGGGATCCTCAAGCCCTCCGCGCTGGCCCCCGAGCTCGACAACGCGGCGCTCATCGGGGAGTCCGTGGCCAAGCAGCTGTTCGGCCACGAGAACAACCCCACCACCATCTACGAGCGCAGCGAGGACTCCGCCGTCGAGCGGGTGCGCTCCCTGATCGGCCCCACGATCTCGCCCCAGGCGCCGAGCGCCGTCAAGGTCTCGCGGCCCTCGGACGCCCTGGCCGCCAAGAACGCCGCCGACAAGGCCTTCACCACCCTGCTGGCGGGGGTCGGCTCGATCGCCCTGCTCGTGGGCGGCATCGGGGTGGCCAACACCATGATCATCTCGGTGCTGGAGCGGCGCCGCGAGATCGGGCTGCGGCGGGCGCTGGGAGCCATGCGCCGCCACATCCTCATCCAGTTCCTCGCCGAGGCGCTGCTCCTGGCGGGGCTCGGCGGCGCGCTGGGATGCGTCATAGGCGTGGGCGTGACCTACGGCATGACGGCGGTCAACGGGTGGCTCTTCGCCCTGCCGATGCTGGTGGTCCTGGCGGGGCTGGCGGTCACGGTCGTCATCGGCGCCGTCGCGGGGCTGTACCCGGCGATCCGGGCGTCCCGCACCCCGCCGACCGCCGCGCTTAACGCGCAGTGACCGCCCGCCCGCGCCCCTCCCACTTCGCCGAAACCGGCGGAAACGACATGCGGAACCAGCGGGGAATGCGCACCCTGCGGATGACTCGGTGGGATCGGGCGGGGCGGGCCGGCCCGCCCCGGGGTCGGGATCGGGATCGGCCCGCCGCCCATGCTCCTGCGGGAGCGCGGGCGGCGGGCCGATCCCGACGATTGCGTCCCCCGCGTCTCGGCGCGCCCGTCTTGTCGGGTCGATGGGAGCCGGCGGGCAGCCGCGGCGCCCGCTCGGGGGCCTGCGATGGCGCCCCGGGAGGATCGTTCCGTCCCGCACCCGACGACGCCGCTGCGTGAACCGCGGAATCATGCGGAATCCGCCGGGTGCATCCGGTGCGGGGGCGCGAACGATCCTCCCGGGGCGCCAGAACTGGGGTGGAGGACTCATGACCTCCCCGCGCGATCCGCCGGATGGTGCGGGTTCGACGGTGAGCCGGGACAGATGCATCGAATCGAATGCAATCGCCGGTTTCGCGTGTCTCTTCCGCCGGTTTCGGCGAAGGGGCGGGAAGGAGGAAGGGAAGAATGTGGGCTACTTCACCTTCTTGATGGGGATGACGAGGATACCTCCGATAATGGCGCAGACGCCCGCCATGTAGCACAGCGCCGGGTAGTTCGTCTTGTGGACCGATCCGATCGCCAGGAAGAACGGGGCGATGTAGGGGGCCAGGGACTGGGGCAGGGCGTTGGCGATGTTGAACACGCCCAGGTCCTTGCCCGCGTTGTCCGGGTTGGGCAGGACGTCGACGACGAGGGCGAGGTCGACGGCCACGTAGATGCCGTAGGCCAGACCCATGATCGCCTCGACGCAGTAGAACATCCCCACCGTGGTGGCGTGCGCCAGCAGAGCGGTGCCGATGCCGAAGAGCACGGAGGCGAGCATGACGAACACCTTGCGGCGGTGGAACATATCGGACAGCCACCCGCCGATGAAGCTCGCGCTCATGAGGACGATCGTGTAGATGAGCACGGACGTGGACACGACTCCGCGGGCCTGGTCCTCGGTGAGGTCGACCCGGTGCACCAGGTACATGAGGCGGTAGGTGGTGAAGGAGAAGCTGGCGAAGGTGATGAGGAAGCGGCCCCACCAGGCCAGGGCGTAGTCCGGGTGGGCGATCGGGTTGACCCAGAAGGTCTTGAGCATCTCGACGAAGCCGAACTGCGGCGGCTTGACGGGCATGCGCTTGTCCGGCAGGACGAAGGCGAACCAGGTCATGAAGAGGATGGCGGGGATGGCCGGGCCGATGAAGAGCAGGGGGAGGCGGGTGGCCAGACCCTGAGCCAGGTAGGTGGCGATGAGGACCGCGAGGTTCTGGGCGATGGAGATCCACGAGGAGACGCGGGCGCGCTGGGTTTTGGAGACCTGGTCGGAGATCACGGCGACGAAGGGGGCCAGGGTGGCGTTGGCGCCGATCTGGGCGATGAGCCAGCCGGTGGCCACCAGGGGCACGGTGTTGAGCAGGCCCATCATGGCCAGGCCCACCGCCATGGTGACGATGCCGATGACGAGCCAGGGGCGCCGTCGTCCCCACGCCCAGGTGGTGCGGTCGGAGATCTGTCCGAAGATGACGTTGGCGAAGAGCGCCCCCAGCGCCCCCAGGCCTGCGATGGTCGCGACCGCGTCGACCTGAGCGGAGTTGTCGCTCGGGAACATGGCCATGACCTTGACCTGGATGGCCACGATCGCCGGGCCTAGGAGGGCGATGAAGAAGAAGAGCTGGGCCAGGAGGTAGGCGGCGACGAAGAGCGGTTTGACTGGTTTGGTCGGCGGGGTGAAGAAGTCGTCGACGTCCTCCTGGGTCGCCCAGGGCAGAGTGATTGCGGATGAGGTGTGTTCGGACATGTGGTCTCCTCGTTGAGACGGGTCGACGGACAGGGCGCCACTGTCGCAGCAGGATAGCACGGCTGACCGTGTGGTCAAAAGGTTTCAAGCCCTCACGGGAGCCGTGGGGGACGCGACCGCCCGGGCGGACGGTCCGGACCTCGCTCCCGGGGCCAGCACCAGCGGCGTCGGCCCCGGGAGCGGGGCCCGGTGAGTGGGCTGGCAGGACGGGCGGGCGCGGAGGACCGCCCGGGCGGATCACTCCCAGCCGAGCTCGTGCAGGCGGGCGTCGTCGATGCCGAAGTGGTGGGCGACCTCGTGGATGACGGTGACCGCGACCTCCTCCACCAGCTCCTCGCGCGTGGTGCACCAGCGCTCAAGAGGGCCCTTGAAGATGTGGATCCGGTCGGGCAGGACCATGGACCAGCCGTCGTCGCGCTCGGTGAGCGGCACGCCGTCGTACAGACCCAGGAGCGCGGGCAGGCCGTCGGCGTCGTAATCCTGCGGGCCCAGCTGCTCCGGCTCGGGCTCGTCAGCGATGAGGACGACGACATTGTCCATTCGGGCGGCGAGCTCCTCGGGGATCATGTCGAGCCCGTCGGCGACGGCGGCCTCGAAGTCGGCGTCAGACATGGACACGGCCGGGGCCGACCGCGGTGCGCGGGGGGATCCGTCGGGCCGGGGAGGCGTCCGCTCAGTGGGTTCAGTAGACATGCTCGTCGCCCTCGCCCTCGTCCTCATCGCCCTCGCCCTCGTCGCGATCGAAGATGTCCTCGACCGACCTGCGGTGCTTCCACGCGTGGTCCCACAGCCCCAGAAGGCCCTTGCGCGTCGAGGGCTCCCGGTCGGGGGACGAAGCGGCGGGCGATCCCCCGTCCGGAGGAACCGCCCGCGTCGCGGGCGCCTCGACGGGTGCGGATGCCGCCCAGGCCGACGACTCCCCGGTCGGCGCGTAAGCCCCCCGGTCCGGGGGCGGGCCGGCAGTGGTTGAGACGGCCCACGACGATGACGGATCGGCGAGACCGGTCGGCGCGGACGCCTCCCAGGACGGGGCCGGGCCGGTGGGAGCCGTGACCGATCGCGTCGGGGGCGCTCCGACGGAGTCGTAGGGGCTGATGGGGCCGGTGGAACCCGTGGAGGTGGGGGCGGAGATCGTCCAGGTCGAGGGCGTCTCGATGGGAGCACTGGAGGCATAGGCCGACGGCGCCGAGGGCGCCCCGGTGAGACCGTAGGAGGCGGTAGGGCCCGTGGGGCCGGTGGGTGCGGAGCGCGCCGAGGGCGCCCCGGTGAGACCGTAGGAGGCGGTAGGGCCCGTGGGGCCGGTGGGTGCGGAGCGCGCCGAGGGCGCCCCGGTGAGACCGTAGGAGGCGGTAGGGCCCGTGGGGCCGGTGGGTGCGGAGCGCGCCGAGGGCGCCCCGGTGAGACCGTAGGAGGCGGTAGGGCCCGTGGGGCCGGTGGGTGCGGAGCGCGCCGAGGGCGCCGACCGCCCGACCTGAGCGGGGGCCGCCGTCGACTCCTCCGCCGAGAACGGGCCGCCCCACGCGGACAGGTCCACGGGCGAGGCGGCGCCGCCCCACGCGGACGGCTCCTCGGGCAGGGCGGACGGCGGCGGGATGGGAGAGATCACCGGGATGGAGGACGTCGTCACCGCCGGAGGGGAGGCCGCCGTCGCTGCGGGGAATGCGGAGGCGATCCCCGTGGGCCCCGTGAATTCCATCGGACCCGTCGAGCCCGCGGACCGTGCGGATTCCGCCGGCCCCCTGGGACCGGCGGCCCTTGTCGGACCCACGGGCCCCACGGGCCCCGCCGACCTCGTCGGCCCCGCGGACCCTGCGGATCCCATGGACCCCGTCGGCCTCGTCGCCCCCGTCCGGGTCGATCGCGACCGCCGGGAAGGGCCCGCCGACGACGAGGGCGCCTGGTGGAGGTACCTGACCTTGCCGATCTGCGAGGCGGGCGGTTCCTCGCCGGCGTCGTAGGCGTGGCGCCCCTGCGGCCGCACCCGGGGAATGCCGGCGGGGGCGGTGGAGTCCCGGCCGACCGCCGTCGGCGCCGAGAGGCCGGCCATGACCTCGTGCAGGCGCTCCTCGGTGGGGGAGCGCTGCTCGCCGAGCACCGCGCCATTGGTGATGATGAGGACCGAGTCGGCCCACGCGGCGATGGTCGGCTCGCTGGTGGTGAAGACCTCGGTGACGCCGAACTCGTCGACCCAGGACAGCAGGAAGTCCAGAACTCTCTGCGCCGAGCGGCCCGTCAGGCCCGCCGTCGGCTCGGCGGCGATCGCGACCCTGGGCCCCTGGAGGAGGGCGACGGCGCAGTCGACCAGGCGCTGGGTGCACGGATCGAGGAGCCCGTACTTGGTGCCGCGATGCTCCGCGATGCCCGCCATCTCCAGCACCCGGGCGAGCCAGGCGGGATCGACCGCCCGCCCGGTCATGCGGAAGTGGGCCTGAATGTTCGCCTCGACCGTGAACGTCGGGGCGAGTTCGGACTCGGGCATGATCGTGGCGACGTCCTGACTGTGAAGTCGCGCGAGTCGTTTGATCCCCATGGTGGACACGTTGCGACCGAGGATCCGCACCTCCCCGGACGCGAGGGGGATCATTCCCATCATCGCCTGCGCCACGACGACGGCGTCGGTCGTGGTGGGCATGAGCAGGGCGGTCACCCGGTCCGGGCCGATCATCACGGAGGCGTTGTTCAAGGGCGTCCACACAGAGGCGCCGTCGGAGTAGCGAACGGTGACCTCACTCATCTGAACCAGTGGATCGCTGAAGTTCTCGGGGTTCTCCACGAGCGGTCTTTGAGACTGCGGCTCAGGGAAGTATTGGGTCATGCCTCCATTGTTACTGTCTTGTTGCATCTGTGCACCCTCTTGTCCCCGCCCTGGTAGTTTCTCGCAAACTAGGGGCGGACACGGCCGACGGCGGCGAAGCCAAGGCGATACGGGGCAGGACGGGGCCGTGGGCGGGGCGGATCGGGGGCGCCGCCGGTGATGAGTGTCACGGTCTGAGGATTTGCGTCGGGGCGGGGGCGCCCCATACCGTTCTATCCGGTTCGAGGCGCGACGACGCCAAGGGCAGTGGGCCCCCATCGTCTAGCGGCCCAGGACCCCGCCCTTTCACGGCGGTAGCACGGGTTCGAATCCCGTTGGGGGTACGGACTCGTGCGAGTGGAAGATGACTCGTCCAAGAGTCCGGCTTCGTGCCGAGCGAGGCCTCGTGGCGCAGTTGGTTAGCGCGCCGCCCTGTCACGGCGGAGGTCGCGGGTTCAAGTCCCGTCGAGGTCGCGGAAGCGGTATCGGCCTGGTCTATCATGATCGGGCCGATACCGCCCCAAGGCTCTGTAGCTCAGTTGGTAGAGCGTTCGACTGAAAATCGAAAGGTCACCGGATCGACGCCGGTCGGAGCCACGGCGTAAGGCCCGGATCCCACAAGGATCCGGGCCTTCGCTCTGCCTGCGGGCCTCCGGGGCGTCCGCGGACGGGTCCGCCGGGCCGGACGCTCGCGCCGATAACCCGATAACCCTCCGCGGACGGGCCCGCCGGGCCGGGTGCGGACCCCGGCCCGGCGGGCGGCGCGCCAGCGCTCAGCGTCGGGCCCGGCGCCGGGCCCGACGCCCGGGGGAGAGGGCGGAGATGAAGGAGGCGATGGCGCCGAAGAGGATCCCGCTGATCGGCCACACGATCCAGCAGATGGCCCACCCGTTGCCGAGGAACCCCCAGGCCAGGAAGATGACGAGGGCCAGGGGCCAGTAGATGGAGGCGATGGCGCCGATGAGGGGGTTGTCCGCGTCCTTCCGGCCCCACCGGTCCCACTGCTCCCACTGTCCCGGGGCCCCGGTCGAGCGCCCCTCCTCGGTGAGGGTCTCGTGGGTGGAGGAGGCCCAGGTGGTCGGCAGGAGGATGAGCAGGCCCGCCGCGACGAGCGCGAGCGTGAGGGAGGCGCCGAAGGTGAAGAAGTACTGGGGGCGGTTGGGCTGGTCGCTGAGGATGCCCCCGGCCACGGTCGGGATCGCCGAGAGGATCCACAGCCCGACGGCGGCCATGAGCGCGCGCGATCGGGGGCCCTCGTTCTCCACGCGCAGGCGGGCCGCCCAGGCGGAGACGATCGGGTTGCGCGTGAACTTCCCGTCGGTCAGGTGCTCCAGGCCCACGAAGGCCTGATGGCGCCGCATGAGGGTGAGGACGCCCGTGGCGACGAGGACGAGGGTCATGACGAAGCCGATGAGCACCGCCCACCGCCCGCCGGGTCCCGAGATCGTCTCGATGTCGGTCAGCCCGTCCGTGACCACATCGCTGAACCTGGACAGCCCCGCCTCGCTGTCGCCGCCGTCGACCAGGTTGGCCGCGACGATCAGCGGGATGGGGGCCAGGACGAACAGGGCGACGCCCCGGCCCAGCAGCCGGCCGGTCCGGCGCCGGGCCTCGGCGAGCTCTTGGGCCTCGGGGAGGGTGACCATGGGGTAGTCGGAGGGGGCGTCGTCGTGCGGGGGCGGTGCGGCGGCGGCCGTCGGGTCGGGCGCGGGGCCGGCGGTGGGGCCGGTTGCGGGGCTGGCGGCTTGGGCGGAGCGGATGTCGGGGAGGATTCCCAGGACGGGGGCGAGTTCTTCGAGGTTGCCGAAGTCGGTGATGACCTGGCCGACCGCCTCGTTGTGGGTCTTGCCGCGTCCGATGGCGTCGGCGTAGGCGTCCTCCATCATGGCGCGCAGTTCGCCCTTGGCCTCCAGGAGGCGGGGCGTGGAGGGGTAGGGCGCGAACATGGCGTCGAGGAAGGTGTCGATGGTGTCCATCAGTGCTCTCCTTGGGTGAAGCGGTCGATGAATCGATCGATGAGGGTCTTGGTGTCCTCCCACTCGGCGAGCTTGGCGGTCAGGTGCTCGCCGCCGGAGGTGGTGAGGCGGTAGTAGGTGCGGGGCTTGCCGGACTCCGAGGTGTGGGCGTAGGAGGTGGCCAGGCCCGCCGCCTCCAGGCGCTTGAGCGCGGAGTAGAGGGTGGTCTGCTTGATCGTGTACTCGCCCGCCGAGATCTCGGTGATCGTCTTGGCGAGCGCGTAGGCGTATGAGGGCTGGTCGCGCAGGAGCGTCAGCACAATGAGGTCGATGTAGCCGCGGATGGCGTCGGCGCTGATCACTCGGGGCTCCTTTCGTGGCGGTCGGGCTGCGGTGGCTTGCTCTACGACTAGCGTACTACGTCAGTCATGGTATGTCTAGCGTGCCTTGTGAGGCGTGGTACGACGGACGTGCCACGGTGGCCGGTGCACGGCGGCGGACGCGCCGCGATGGCCGGCGCACGGCGTCGGCCCCGGCGTCGACCAGGCCCGTGCGAACCGGCCCGGAGCAGGCGGCGGAAGACGCCCGTCCAGCAAGATCGGGGTCGGCCAGGACTTCCCGGATCAGCGTGGACCCAGAACGGCGTCCGCCTGCGCGTCTCCGCCCCGGGGGGAGTCGATTCGGTGAGGTCACCTGGGCTCGCATCGCGCCAGGTGGGCTCGCAAGAATCGAGCGCAGGCTGATTCCGTCGCGCTGAGCTCGCACGGCGCGAGCCGGGGTGGATTCCGGCGAGCTGGGCTCGCATTGCGCAAGCCGACCCCGGCCCGGCCCGGCACCGGCCCGACCGGCCCCGATCCGACACCGAGCGGCACCGGCCCGGGTCTGCGCCGGGCTCGGCCCGGAAGCCGGCGGGGTTCCGGATCGTGGGCTCGTCGTCGTCACGGCAGTGCCCCGACCGCGCCCGTGCGGGTCCTCGCCTCCGCACCGGCGCGCCCGTTCGCGCCGGTCCCACGGACGGGGACCGGGAAACCGGACCCCGCCGCACCAGTGGCACCGCCCGGACCGCGAGATCGTCACATAACCCGCGAGAACGTACCTCTGGCAGACGTTCTCGCGGGTTATGTGACGTTCTCGCGGGTTATGTGACGTTCTCGCGGGTTATGTGACGTTCTCGCGGGTCAAGCGACGATCTCGACGGTCGAGCGACGTTCTCGCGGACTCGGCCGGGCCGGAACGGGCCGGGGCGGAACGGGCCGGAACGGGCCAGCCCCGGCCGCCCGGAACACAGGGGTCTCATGGACATCGCCACCGAGATCCGGGTAGGCGGCCCCGGCCGCCCGGAGCGCAGGGCCGCGACCCGTCCGGCGCGCCCGCACCGGGCGAGCGGCGACGACGGTCGGCTAGAGTGCCCGCAGACGACTGGGAGGGGGCGGCATGCGGGGGACCCGGGGGCGGGAGGGCGGCGCGCGCGTCCTCGTCGTCGAGGACGACCGCGACCTGTCCCGGCTCATGGCCGCCCACCTGGCCTCCGAGGGGTACGACGTCGCCCGGGCCCATGAGGCGGCGGCCGCCCTGGAGCTGGTCGGGGCCGGGCGCGTCGACGTCGTCGTCCTCGACCTCATGCTGCCCAGGATCTCCGGCGACGGCCTGCTCGTGCGCCTGCGCGAGCGCGAGGGGACCCGGGACCTGCCGGTCATCGTCGTCTCCGCCAAGGACGCGGTGTGGACCAAGGTGGACCTGCTGCGCCTGGGCGCCGACGACTACCTGGCCAAGCCCTTCGACCTCGACGAGCTCACCGCCCGCATCGAGGCCCTCCTGCGCCGGTCCCGCCCCGCCGACGGGGCCGCCCGGGTGCTGCGCCACGGCGGCCTCGCCCTGGAGCCAGCCTCCCGCCGCGCGCGCCTGGCCGGGCGGGACGTGAGCCTCACGCCCGCCGAGTCGGCCGTTCTCGGGGCGCTCATGTCGGCCCCCGGCCGGGTCGCCTCCAAGGGGGCGCTCGCCCGGGCGATCGGGCGGGCGGGGGAGGGGCCCGACGGCGGCCTCGGCGGTACCGGCGGCGACGGCGGCGTCAAGACCCACGTGAGCCACCTGCGCGCCAAGCTCAGGGCGCTCGACCCCGACGTCGAGTACATCGAGACCGTCTGGGGCCTGGGCTACCGCCTGGCGGCCCCGTGAACCCCGGGTCCCCGCAGCTCCGGGGCCGCGGGCCTCGGAGGGCGCCCGAGCGCGGCCCGGGCCCGGCCGGGCCCCCGCGGCCTCGACCGTTCCTCAACGATCCTCCCGCCGCGCTCAACCCCTCCTCAACGCCGCGGCCCTAGCGTGAGACCCGCGAGCACGATCACGTCCCAGGACGTGAAAGGGGAAAGGATGAGCAATGGGTTACCCGCCAGTCGCCTTCGCGGCGCAGGACGACATCATCACCGCTCTGACAGCGGCCGGGGCCACCGAACCCGGGGCCGGGATCACGCGGCAGCAGCTCGGGCTGCGACGATGGAAGCACTCCCACACCGACGCGCTCGGGCACCTCCTGGAACTGGGGGTGGTCGTGGAAGGGCCGGGGGAGCGCCTCCATCTCGTCGAGCCGCAGGCGCGCCGCCTCATCGCCGGACGCACCGGATTCCACCCCTGGAAGCTGGCATGACGCCCGCCGGCGCCCGCCCCGACCCGGTGCTGCGCACCCGCTCCCTCACCAAGCGCTACAGGGGCGGGACCGCCGTCGAGAATCTCGACCTGCACCTGGAGCGCGGCCGCGTCTACGGCCTCATCGGCCGCAACGGCGCGGGCAAGACCACCCTCATGCGCATGGTCTGCGGCCTGGTGGCGCCCACCGGCGGCGAGATCGAGCTCTTCGGCCGCCCCGCGCGCCCCGGCCGCGGTCCGGCCCAGGAGGACCTGCGGCGCCTGGGCTGCCTCATCGAGGCCCCCGGCCTGCAGATGCGCATGAGCGCCCGCGCCAACCTCCACCTGCACCGCATTATCCGCGGCATCCCCTCGCCGGCCCTGGAGGACGAGCTGCTCGGGCTCGTCGGCCTGGCCGATGCGGGGGACAAGCGGGTGGGCGAGTTCTCCCTGGGCATGCGCCAGCGCCTGGGCATCGCCATCGCCCTGGTCGCCGGCCCCGAGCTGCTGATCCTCGACGAGCCGGTCAACGGCCTCGACCCCGTCGGCGTCGTCGAGATGCGCCGCCTCATGGTCGACCTCGCCCGCGAGCGCGGCACCACCATCCTCGTCTCCAGTCACAACCTGCCCGAGCTCTACCAGACCGCCACCGACTACCTCATCGTGGACCGCGGCCGCCTGCGCCGGTCCCTGAGCCACGACGAGCTCATCGAGCACTGCTCGCGCCACCTGGTCCTGCGCTGCTCGGACGCGCCCGCCCTGGTGCGGGCCCTGGAGGAGATGGGCGCCGGGCGCCTGCGGGTCATGGCCGACGGCGCCGTCCGCCTGCTCGACCCCCCGCCGGATCGGGAGGCGCTCGTGCGCGACCTGGTCGCCCGCGATCTGGTGCCCACCACCATCGCCGAGGAGGGGCAGAGCCTGGAGGAGTACTTCCTGGCCGTCATCGGCTCCGGGCCCCGTGCGCAGGAGACGGCTCAGCGCGGCACCCGCACCGCCACCACCCGTTCCGAACCCCGCGAGGAGGAGACCCGTGTTCAATCTGCTGCGCGCTGACCTGTACGTCCTGGTGCGCTCGCGCGCCCTGTGGATCGCCCTGGCGGCGTCGAGCGCCATGGCGGCCGGCTACTACGAGTCCGCGCACCTGATCGCCGTGGGCGCCTACGACGAGTCGATCTCGGGTTCGGTGGCCGGCTTCTCCGACGCCATGGCGCTGCCGCTGCTGGGGAGCATGCTCATCGGCGTTGTCGTGGCCTCCGATCTGGAGAACCGCACCGTCCACGACCGGCTGCTGGCGGCCTCCCGGTCCGCGCTCGTGGCCGTCAAGACCGTCATGGCGCTCGTGGTGATGGTCGTCGTGCTGCTGCCCTACGTCGTGGGCTCCCTCGTGTGCCTGGCGACCGGCTGGGACCTGGTCGCCTTCCTGCCGACGACGCCGCTGCGGGTGGCCGCGAACGTCGGCGGGGGGCCGGTCACGGCGACGGGGGTCCTGACCGGGCTCGGGCTGTGCCTGGTCTCGGCGCTGGTGGCGGTGGCCCGGCTGGGCTTCTGCCTGCCGGTCGCCTTCGCCGCGCGGCGTCCGCTGGCCGTGGCCGCGACGGGCCTGGTGGGCGGTTTCCTGCTCGACGCCCTGACGGGGATGGTCGCCCGGAGCGACGCCGGGGCGGCGGCGCTCAGGTTCACGCCGTGGTCGCCGGACCTGCCGCTGGATTCGACCAGCTCCGGGGCGCAGGTGGCGGCGGGGGCGGCCGTGGCGGCGGCCTTCCTCGTCCTGTGGTCCGCGGCGGGCCGGCTGGTGCTGCGGCGCGCGGACATCGCCTGAGCGCGTCGGGGGCGAGCGTCAATGGTGCTGGTCGTGCTGGTGTCCGCGGCGGCGGCCGTCGTCGCGGTCGCGCGGTGGGTCCTGGTGCGCCGCCAGCTGCGCTCCGTCGCCGACCAGCTGCGCCGGCGCCGGGAGGCCGGCGTCCACGCGCCGGTCCACGTCCAGCTGGTGGACGGAGCCGTGGAGGCGCTGGTGGTGCAGATCAACGCCACGATCGCGCAGGCCGAGCGGACCGGCGCCCGGCTGCGCCGCCACGAGCGCCGCTACCGCGAGCTCGTCGCCGACCTCTCCCACGACCTGCGCACGCCCCTGACGGCGGTGCGCGGCTACCAGCAGATGCTCGCCGCCTCCGCCCTCGACCCGGCCCAGCGCGACCACCTGTGCGCGGCGGCCCGCCACGCCGACCGCCTGGCCGCCCTGGTGGAGGAGGTCTTCGAGTGCGCCCGGCTGAGCGACGACGCCGGGGAGGACGACGGCGCCCGGATGGAGCGGGTGGACCTGGTCGAGGAGGTCGTCCAGTGCCTGCTGGGACTGGCCGGGCCCCTGGAGGCGGCGGGGCTCGAGGTGGAGCTCCGCGCGCCCGACGCCCTCGTCGCCGAGACGGATCCCGGGGCCCTGCGCCGGATCGTCGCCAACCTGGTGCGCAACGCCGTCCAGCACGGGCGGGGGCGGCTGCGCGTGGAGCTGGCCGGGATCGCGGGCCGGGTGCGGCTGCGCATGCGCAACGGGGTGCGCCGCCCCGGGGCGCTGGACGTCTCCCGGGCCCTCGAGCGCGGCTGGTCCTCCGACCCGGCCGGGACGGGGCTCGGGCTGAGCATCGTCGAGCTGCTGGCGGCCCGCCTGGGCGGCGCGGTCGCCGTCGGGCTCGCGGGGGAGGAGTTCGAGGTCGTGCTCGAGCTGCCCGCGCCGCCGGGCGGGCGGGCCCGCGGGACTGCAGCAATTCCGCCCGATGGCAACCCCGTGGGACCGTGACTCTTATGACGGGTCGGGCGGGCGAGTCCCCGACCGGGAATCGCGCCCACTCCTCCTACCCTTGGGCCATGTCCGCGCCGCTCGCCGTGCTCGCACCCGTCATCGCCCGTCATACCGCCGTTCTCCGCTTTGCCGCCGAGGAAACGCCGACACCGGTTCCGACGCCGTCGTCGAGCACGACCCCCGAGCCCTCCGACGGGCCCACCACCACCGTCCAGCAGACCGTCGAGGCCGTCGCCGAGACCACCGTCAATATGATCACCCTGGCCTGGAGGGCGGGTATAGGCGCTGCGGCGGGGGTGGTCGTGGCCTTCATCCTCATCATGGCGCTGCGGTTCGTCGGGCGCCGCCAGGCCTTCTGCGCCGAGCTCGCCCGCTTCTGCCGCAACGCCCTGTACGCCACGGGGGCCCTGATCGGCGCCTACCTGGGGGCGCAGGTCGCCCTCATCGACCTCACGAGCACCACGTGGGCCGATATAGTCAGCCACACGCTGCTCCTGAGCGCCATCGCCGCCTTCACCTGGCTCGTCGCCCGCTTCCTGTACGCCGTCGCGTCCACGGTCATCAAGGGGGCCCAGGCCGGCGGCGACGCCGGACGCGCCAACCGGGTGACCACCCAGACCCAGATCCTGCGCCGCGTCGCCGTCGTCATCGTCACCATCTGCGGGATCGTCGGCATGGTCATGACCTTCCCGGCCGCCCGCTTCGCCATGACCTCCCTGCTGGCCTCGGCCGGTCTGGTCTCCGTCGTCGCCGGTCTGGCGGCGCAGTCCACCCTGGGCAACGTCTTCGCCGGCCTCCAGCTCGCCGCCACCGACGCGATCCGGGTCGACGACGTCGTCGAGGTCAAGGACTGGAACGGCCAGATCGAGGAGATCACCCTGACCTACGTGGTGGTGCGCCTGTGGGACGAGCGCCGACTCATTCTGCCGTCGACCTACTTCACCCAGAACCCCTTCACCAACTGGACGCGCCGCAGCCACCAGCTGACCGGCTCGCTCACCCTCGAGCTCGACTGGCGCGTCCCCGTCTCCCGACTGCGCACCGAGCTCGACCGCATCCTGTCCACCACGAACCTGTGGGACGGGCGCACCTCCGCGCTGGTGGTCTCGGCCACCTCGGCCGCCTCCGTCACCGTGAGGATCACCCTGTCCGCGGGCAACCAGTCCAACTCCTACGCCCTGCAGTGCCTCGTGCGCGAGTCGCTCATCGACTGGATGCAGCGCGAGGCCCCCTACGCCCTGCCCCGCGCCCGCGTGGAGATCGAGCAGGTCGAGGTCACCCACGACCCCGAGCCCGAGCAGGTGGCGCAGATGGCCGAGGAGATCGTGCGCCGCCGCGAGCAGGCCGAGGCCGAGAAGGCCCTGGCCGAGGCCGAGGAGGGCCAGGAGGACGAGGAGGACCAGGCCGAGAGCGGTGAACCGGTCTGGTCGGTCACCCGGCTGCTGCGCCGGGCCCGCCGGGAGCGGGACCGGTTCCTGCTTCGCGGCTCCGGCTCCGGCTCCGGCTCTAGCTCCGGCTCCGGCTCCGGCTCTAGCTCCGGCTCCGGCTCGGGCTCCGGCTCAGATTCTTCCGCCTCCTGAGGCTCGGGCCGCCGGGGTCCCCGGTTCCGGCTCGGGCCGCCGAGCCGTTCCCGGTGCGTGAACGCGCCTCGCGCCGCCGGTCCCCGCGGGGCCACCATGGCCCCGTGACCGAGCCGAACGACGACGCCCCCCGCCTCGACCCCGAGGCGATCGCCCGCACCGACGCCCAGTGGCGCGCCCTCCTCGACCCCTTCGAGTACCACGTCCTGCGTGAGGCCGGCACCGAACGGCCCTTCACCGGGGCGCTGCTGGACGAGCGGCGCGAGGGCGTCTACCGCTGCCGCGGCTGCGGCGCCGAGCTGTTCCGCTCCGCCGCCAAATTCGACTCCCGCTGCGGCTGGCCCTCCTTCTACGACCCGGCCGACTCGCGGGCCGTGACCCTGCTGACCGACACCTCCCACGGCATGGTGCGCACCGAGGTGCGCTGCGCCGCCTGCGGCTGCCACCTGGGGCACGTCTTCGACGACGCCCCGCACACCCCCACCGGCCTGCGCTACTGCATGAACTCCGTGAGCCTGACCTTCGAGGCCGACGGCGACGGGACCGGCGGAAGCGGCGGGCCCAGTGGGGCCGATGGGACCGACGAGTCCGATGGGACCGGCGGGACCGGCGCCGCCCGGGAGGAGTCGAGATGATCCGCCTGCTCAGCTTCAACCTCCAGCACGGCAGGCCCGGCGACGGGGCCCGCCTGGATCCGGCGACCGCGCCGCTGGCGGACTCGGACATCGCCGACGCCGGGGCCGCGCGGGAGGTCCTGGCCGCCCTGGCCGACCAGATCCGCGACATCGACCCCGACGTCATCGCCCTCCAGGAGGTCGACCTGGGGCAGAGGCGCTCCGGCCGCCTGGACCAGACGGCCGTCCTGGCCGACCTGCTCGGCTGGGAGGGCCGCCGTTTCGCCGCGACCTACGCCGGGCCCGTCGTCGGGCTGCGGCGCAGGCCCCGCCGCTCGGCCCTGACCGGGCGCGCCGACGACGTCCTGGGCCCCCTGCGCGCCCTGTTCGGGGCGGGGCCCGCCGGCTTCGGCAACGCCCTGCTGACCCGTCTGCCCGTGAGGGCCTGGCGTGTGGCGCGCCTGGGGCGGGGCCCCGCCGTCCTGACCCGGCGCGGCGGCGGGAGGGCCCTCGACCCGCGCTCCTACGCGCTGTCCACCTCCACCATGCGCAATATGATCGCCGCCCAGATCGACCCGGTCGACGGCGCGGGCGGGCCGGGCGGCCTCGCCGTCGCCTCCACCCACCTCGCCACGCGGACCGGCACCGCCGCCGCCCAGCTCGCCGCGGCCTGGGCGGCCCTGGCCGCCCTGCCCGGACCGCACGTGCTCGCCGGCGACCTCAACCTGCACGCCGAGCTCCTCGCCCCCCTGGGCATCGCCCGCGATCTCGGCGAGGGCGCCACCTACCCGTCCGGCGCGCCCGCGCGCCGCATCGACCACATCCTGACCGACCCGTGGCCGACCGGCGCGGACGGGCTGCCCGTGAGCGCGCAGGAGGCCGTCGGCCGGACCGGCGGGACGCTGCTGCGCGCCGTCGGCTCGGGCGTGCGCAGCCTCGTCGTGTCCGACCACGCCGCCACCTGGGTGGACCTCGAACCGGTCGCCCGCCGGGGCTGAGCCCCGTGGGGGAGGTCGTCAGCGGACTGGCCGTCTTCGCCGTCGTCATCGCGGTGGGGTGGGCGCTGGTCCGCTTCGGCGCCGTCCCCGCCGGCTCCGACACCATCCTGACCGGGGTCTGCTTCTACGCCGCCACCCCGGCGCTGCTGGTGACGACCATCGGCGGGGCGGATCTGGCGACCGTCGTCTCGCGCGCCACCCTGGCGGGCCTGCTCGCCGAGACCCTGGGCATTGTCAGCGCCTGGCTGGTCCACCGCCTCGCGCTGCGCCGCTCCGTCGCCGAGTCGACGATCGGGGCGCTGGCGGCCGGGTACGTCAACGCCGCCAACCTGGGGATCCCGGTCCTCATCGTCCTGCTGGGCGACGCCACCGCCATCGCCCCGATCCTGCTGCTCCAGCTGCTCGTCATCTCGCCCGCGGCCTTCGCCGTCCTGGACGTGTCCACCGCCCGGGGAGCGGGCCCGGGCCCGGCGGTGTGGACGGCGCCCCTGCGCAACCCGCTGCTGCTCGGGGTGGTGGCCGGGATGGTCGTCAACCTGACCGGCTGGGACGCGGGGGCGGCGGCGGGCGGGCTCGTCGCGAACAGCCTCAGCGCCCTGGGGGCGCTGGCGGTGACCCTCATGATGCTCTCGCTGGGGATGAGCCTGGCGGCCTCCTCCCCCCGGGTGACCCGGCGGCTGACGGTCGCCCGGGTCACGCGCCTGCGGGCGACGGGGCCGGGCGCGGGCGGCGGAGCCGGAGCCCCGGGCGCCGAGGGCTCGGACGGCGGGCCGCCGTCGAGCG
>ERZ772973.431-NODE-431-length-20687-cov-6.258_pt1 | contig 20687 bp, 16 predicted proteins | sample MGYA00580672_ERZ772973 | MGnify/ENA primary metagenome ERZ772973 (study PRJEB29015, sample SAMEA2737938) | human oral metagenome | biome: human oral; feature: human-associated habitat; material: dental | place: China | collected 2152 ...
GACTCCAGAGCCAACGCCCAAGCCAGCACCGACTCCAGAGCCAACGCCCAAGCCAACGCCTAAGCCAGCACCGACACCAGAGCCAACGCCCAAGCCAGCACCAACCCCTGAGCCAACGCCCAAGCCAGCACCAACCCCTGAGCCAACGCCCAAGCCAGCACCGACTCCAGAGCCAACTCCAGAGCCAACTCCTAAGCCAGCGCCGACTCCAGAGCCAACGCCTAAGCCAGCGCCGACTCCAGAGCCAACTCCAGAGCCAGCGCCGACTCCAGAGCCAACGCCCAAGCCAGCACCGACTCCAGAGCCAACGCCCAAGCCAGCACCGACTCCTGAGCCAACGCCTAAGCCAGTACCGACACCCGAGCCAACGCCCAAGCCAGCACCGACCCCAGAGCCAACGCCTAAGCCAGCACCGACTCCAGAGCCTACGCCCAAGCCAGCACCGACCCCTGAGCCTACGCCCAAGCCAGCACCGACTCCAGAGCCAACGCCTAAGCCAGCACCGACTCCAGAGCCAACGCCCAAGCCAGTACCGACACCAGAGCCAGCGCCCAAGCCAGCACCGACTCCTAAGCCAGCACCGACCCCTGAGCCAACGCCTAAGCCAGCACCGACTCCAGAGCCAATGCCTAAGCCAGCACCGACTCCAGAGCCAATGCCTAAGCCAGCACCGACTCCAGAGCCAACGCCTAAGCCAGTACCGACTCCAGAGCCTACTCCTAAGCCAACACCGACTCCAGAGCCTATACCTACCCCTGACGTTGTACCACAAGAGGTAGTGGTATATAATGGAGTTTCTGTAGAGGGGGGAGGAGAAAACTATTTTAAAGTAGAAAATACGGATCCTAATACCCCTATAGAGTTGCTTATCTTTAACGAAATGGGATTAGTAGTCTATGAAAGTGATCGTTATCAGGACAACGGAGAACTATTCCGAGGCTATGCCAATGTAAGTGGAGTAGTAGGAAGAGGACAACGTCTTCCCTCAGGAACTTATTTCTATATAATGAACTATACCCACCATGGGGAAAAACAGATAAAGAAAGGATTCCTTTATGTAAAGTAAAGAGTAAAAGGTAAAAAGTAAAAACACCTATGGTCTTTAGTTTTTACCTTTTTATCTTTTACCATATTCATTATCGCCACATCATACCGCTGAAGTAAGAGGGTACTCCATGTATGCCTCCTCCTTGGCGTAGGACGATAAAGCCACTTTTGTCGTTTTCAAGGTCATAGAGCTTGTCGTCGTCGCGAATGACAAACACATAGCCATAGCCACCACTTGTTACCACAACACCTCCTTGGCTGGGTTGTAATGGGTCATAGTCTGTCCAAGCACGCCCTACAGTGGGTGCTCCTACAAGAGCAATATACTTGCTATCGGGGGAGAATACAGGGTGATATTCACCATCGGCTTTGTTAGATCCAGTGAGTTGGGAGGTAGTTACTTGGTGTAGGTCACTGCCGTCTATATTCTGTACCCAAAGATGTTTTTTATAGCGAAAAGCCACACGAGTACCTTGTGGATTTACCGTTACATAGCTGGCACCTTTGCCTTCGTTGAGTGTAAGAACTTCTTCTACACGGTCTCCATAAGATTCTTTCTAACGATATAGGACACCCTTGATAGCACTATACATCTCGTTGTTTTCAGTCCATACAGGTGTGCTTTGATAGCCCAAATCGTCACGGGTAAGTCCCTTGGTGAAGTCGGCTATGAGCTTACCTGTCTCGGTATTGAGTAAGAGCACCCCTCGCTCGTCCCATTCATAGGAATCAACGGCGATAAATTTCTTATTGGGTGAGAGGCGAATGATACACTCTTTGTAGAACTCCTGAGGGTCATAAGTAAAGCTAAACGAGAAAGTGTTGCCTGTTTTTGGAAGTTTATCATAGGCGAACCATACATGACTACCGTCCCAAGGACGTAATAAGAAAGTTTGGGTATCTTGAGTGCCAAACGAACGGTCAGTACTGATAGCCAGTGCTATTTCCTTACTGCCATAGGTGATATCGCAGCCCGTAATACCAGGGCCATTCATTGTTTTTACTACCTTGCTGAGCTTTCCATTGGAGAAGTTATAGGACTGAATACCGTCAGTGGCGAAATCCACATAGAGCGTACCAGGGAGGAAAGCTGCATTGCCGCCTCCACCTCCTTCTTTGGAGCAGGAGCAGACTAATATTGTTGTGGCTACAAGTGCCAAAAAAATAAGTTTTTTCATGATCATTAAGTATTACAAATTCATATGTGGCACAAAAGTATAAAATATAATCTCTTAATAATCAGTGATTAACAATAGTTTAGCAGTGCAAGAATGAAGGACTATAGAGTTTAAGAAATAAAGAGTTAAAGTAATAAAGAAATTCAGCTAAAACTCTATAAATCTTATCTCTCTTTAAATGAGGGAGTAGGTTATTTCTTAGGTTTTTTCTTGTAGGTATTGGCAATCATTTCTTCTTCTGAAACAAAGAAATGACCATAGCCTTTTTCAGTGAGACCATTTTTCAGGTGATCGTCCATTGTCTAAATTTTATGTTTTATCTGTAAATGTAGGGCTATAAAGTGCATATCTTTGGGATCTATATCAGCAACTAACTTCTCTGCCTTGACAATATTTGCCTTTTTAAGTTCATTTTCAGGAACAATGGTAATCCCTTCTAATAACTTATTAAAATCAGCCAATAATTTCTTTTTCGTCGTCTGTCTCTTTAGGCGTTTTACTAAGGAGGGAATGTGTTCAGTAACTTCTGTAATCAAATAATCGGGTACAATATATTGAATTCTTTTCTTCTCGCTTAATATAGAGGCAACTAAACCTGTCGGAGAGATGAGCGCACTCATAAAAATATTACTATCAGCGATGATAATCATAATGGAGAATTAAAGGTTAAATTTTTCTCTCAAACGCTGTGATATATTACCATTGATTTCATCAGAAAGTACCATGCTAAGTGCATAATCATCAGGAGTCATATGGTATTTTTTAGCAGCTTCTGCAATTTCAGTTGGGGTCATTTTGAGTTTTTCAGCAGCTTCCAAAACTTCTTGGGAAAAAGCAGTTTTTTTAAGTCCTGTTTTAGCTTTTGTTTTGGCAGGAGCTTTCTTAGTAGATTCGTCTGTAACAGTAACAAAATCAAATGTTTTTATATACTGTATAAGATTTTTTGCAATGTTGCTGTTACTGTCTATTGTGATTATGTAAGCCATAAGATTCTTATTTTGAGTACAAAGGTACAAATTATTCTTCATACTTGAGCACAAAAATTGTACCAAATCCCTATAACCCTTAGCACAAAAAAAATAATCATTAATTTTATACATTAATCATTATTTTGTATCTTTGCGGGCGATAAACAACCAAGACCATGAAGAAAATTCAAATGGTAGATTTGCAAGGGCAATATGAGCCCTTGAAAGCACAAATACAGCAATCCTTTGATGAGGTGCTCTCCAGTGCAGCTTTTGTCAATGGCCCTCAGGTGCAAGCGCTACAGAAGGAATTAGAACAATACTTACAGGTAAAACATGTGATTCCTTGCGCCAATGGTACCGATGCACTCCAGATAGCTATGATGGGCTTAGGCCTTAAACCTGGTGATGAAGTCATCACAGCCGACTTTACCTTTGCCGCTACTGTGGAGGTGATAGCTCTCTTAGGGCTTACTCCTGTACTGGTAGATGTGGAACCTGATACTTTCAATATAGATATAGAGGCCATTAAGAAAGCGATCACCCCTAAAACCAAAGCCATTGTTCCTGTTCACCTATATGGTCGTCCTGCCAATATGGAGGCGATTATGCAAATAGCCAAAGAGCATAACCTCTTTGTGATAGAGGACAATGCACAAGGTATAGGGGCAGACTACACTTGGAGCGATGGCCACAAACAGAAACTTGGTACTATAGGGCAGGTAGGGGCTACAAGCTTCTTCCCCTCCAAGAACTTGGGTTGCTATGGCGATGGTGGGGCTATCTTTACCAATGATGATGCGCTGGCGCATACCCTGCGAGGTATTGTAAATCATGGTATGTATATACGCTATCACCACGATGTGGTAGGGGTCAATTCTCGCTTGGACTCCTTGCAAGCATGTGTATTGAGAGCTAAACTGCCACACTTAGATACCTATAATAAGAAGCGCCGCAGCTTTGCCCGTATGTATTCGGAAAGGTTGGCAGCCAATCCTAATATCATCACTCCAGAGATTCCCGAAGGGGACACAGCTCATGTGTTTCACCAATATACCATACGTATTACCAATGGTAAGCGTGATGCCTTAGCCGAGCACCTATCAGCACATGGTGTGCCTTTTGGAATTTACTACCCTATACCACTACATAAGCAGAAAGCCTATACGGATTCTCGCTATAAGGAGGCTGACTTTCCCGTAACTAATCTCTTGGTACAGGAAGTACTTTCCTTACCTATGCACACGGAATTGGACGAAGAACAAATAAATTTTATCACAAAGTTGATTGTTGATTTTGTATAAAGTAAAAAAATACGTAATTTTGCAGCTAGTTAAGTAAAGAATGAATAGTGATAGTGGCTAAACCACTAATTGCTAACAACTAAAAATAAAAGTAATGAGAACAATACAATTCAGAGAAGCTGTTTGCGAAGCGATGAGTGAAGAAATGCGTCGTGATCCTTCTATTTATTTGATGGGAGAAGAGGTAGCCGAGTACAATGGTGCCTACAAAGCCTCCAAGGGAATGTTGGACGAGTTCGGCCCTAAGCGAATCATAGATACACCTATTGCAGAGAGTGGTTTCTCTGGGATCGGAGTGGGTTCGGCTATGAATGGTTGCCGTCCTATCATTGAGTACATGACCTTCAACTTCTCTTTGGTAGCCATGGATCAAATCATCTCCAATGCTGCCAAGATGCGCCAAATGTCAGGCGGTCAGATCAATATTCCTATTGTATTCCGTGGGCCTACTGCCTCTGCTGGACAATTAGGAGCTACGCACTCACAGGCTTTTGAGAATTGGTTTGCTAACTGCCCAGGTCTTAAGGTGGTAGTACCTTCTACACCTTATGATGCCAAAGGCTTGCTCAAATCGGCCATTCGTGATAATGATCCTGTAATCTTCATGGAATCCGAACAGATGTATGGAGACAAAGGTGAAGTGCCAGAAGAGGAATACACCATTCCACTTGGTGTAGCCGATGTTAAGCGTGCTGGGAAAGATGTAACTATTGTTTCTTTTGGAAAGATTATCAAAGAGGCTTTCGCTGCTGCCGATGCGCTTGCTAAGGAAGGTATAGAGTGTGAGATTATAGATATTCGTACTATTCGCCCTATGGACTGGGAGACTATCTTTGCTTCAGTGAAGAAAACTAACCGCTTGGTAATCCTTGAAGAAGCATGGCCTTTTGGCTGTGTATCTTCTGAAATTACTTACCAAGTACAAGAACATATCTTTGACTACTTAGATGCACCTATCCAACGTATTACTACTGCTGATACCCCTGCTCCTTATTCACCAGCCCTTCTACAAGAATGGTTGCCTAACGCTCAGGACGTAATCAAAGCAGTGAAGAAAGTACTTTATAAATAGTGATTAGTGACAAATGACTAGTGATTAGTGACAAATGGTTAATGACAAATGGTTAATGACTAATGATTAGTGACAAATGATAAGATGCAATAAATTGCGTCTCTATGGGAGGCTATGCTAAACAAGGATTTGTCTTAGCTGGCACTTGCGTAGAGACGCAATTTATTGTGTCTTAATGTAGGGAGATGTATTGTGTCTTAATGTAGGGAGATTGTGTCTTAATGTAGAGATGTGTTATTTCCTTAATGTAGAGATGTATTGTGTATTAGAGTAGGATTCGATTCATTTTGAAGAATAAAAAAAGGTAAAAAGTATTACTTTACTTTTTACCTTTTATCTTTTACTTATATTTTTAGCTTGCAGCAGCTTCGTTGCCAGCGGTAGCATCTATAAGGACTTGACCACGGTAGTAGAGCTTGCCTTCAAACCAGTGTGCTCTGTGGTAAAGGTGTAGCTCGCCAGTTGTTGGGTCTTTAGCTATTTGAGGAACTACAGCTGTGTCATGAGTTCTTCTTTTGTCTCTTCGGGTAGAGGATTGTCTTCGTTTGGGATGTGCCATTTTCTTATTTTTTTATTTGTTCAACAATTTTCTTAATTCGTCCCAGCGTGGGTCTGTCTGGGAATCATCTGCTGCTTCTTCAAGCTCTTTGGGGCTAAAAGCATCTATGGTGTCTAACACTTCGGCGAGGTTCTCAGCCTGCGAATTGATACGCTTAGCAGGTACCGAGAGTACAATCATTTCATAGATGTATTGGGCTACCGAAAGGGTGTGTTCGCCTTGGGGAAGGATAAGCAACTCATCATTATCATCATTGTAGCTATCCCCAAACTTCACCACTAAGTCTAAAGAACCCTCGGTAGGGAGATCAAAAGGCTCATTGGTGATGTCACAATTGACATTAACGGTGCCTTGGCTTAAGAAGTGTAGTTCCAAAAGAGTACTTTTCTTCTTTAGGTGCACACTTACTTTTTGGTTTACCTGATTGAACTCATGATAGTCAAACAACTCAAAAAAGCGGTTATCTATCTGATATTCAAAGAGATGCTCTCCATCTTTTAGTCCTGCAAAGTGAATATCATACGCTTTTAAGTCGCGTTTTTTATCTTTCATTCTTATATGCAGTTTGAGGGTGCAAATATAGGAATTTTTTTAATTATGCAAAAATAATTGTGGATAAATTTTTAGAGCGTAAAAATCTGATATTCTGTGGTAATTTCCTTGACCATCTGTTCGGTGCGTTCCTTGTCGGTATCGCTGAGAAACACTTGTGAGAAGGGAGGGAGGGTAACCATTCGAAGGAGCTGTCCTACACGCTTGCTGTCAAGCTTGTCAAAGATATCGTCCAATAGCAGTATAGGAGCGATCTTGGTATGCTCATAGATACTAAGAAATTGGGCAAACTTCAGGGCGATAAGGAAAGATTTCTGTTGGCCTTGACTGGCGAATTTCTTGACGGGTTGCCCCTCTATGGTAAAGACCAAATCGTCCTTATGTACCCCAATGGTAGTGTATTGGGCAGCCCTGTCTTGGGAGATACTCTGAGAGAGTAACTGCTTGAAATCCTGCCCCTCTATCGGGCTAAGATAGCTGACGCTTACTTGTTCTTTCCCTTGGGAGATGCTCTGATATTGCTTTTGGAAAATAGGGAGGAATTCCTCTAAAAAAGCCTTGCGTTCTTTGAAAAGTTCTTGGCCATATAGAGAGAGTTGGTCATCGTAGATGGCTACGGTATCGGGGTCAAAATAAGCCCGTTCGTGCATGAGCTTAAGCAGGCTATTGCGCTGGGTGAGGGCTTGGTTGTATCTCAGTAGGGTTTGCAGATAGAGGGGTCGTACCTGAGAGAGCATACCATCGAGGAACTTGCGCCTGGCTTCGCTGCCCTCGTGAATAAGGTCGCGATCGGAAGGAGAGACCATCACGATAGGGAAAGAGCCGATATGATCAGAGAGCCTATCATAGAGCTTGCCGTTGCGCTTGACCACTTTTTTCTGTCCTTTCTTGACGCTACAGACCACCTGTTCCTCTCGTCCCTCTCTAAGGAAAGAACCCTCTATCAGATAAAAATCCTCACCTAAGCGAATGTTGTGCAAAGTGCTCGAAGAAAAGTAGCTTTTGGTCATTCCTAAGTGGTAAATTGCGTCCAAAGAATTGGTTTTTCCGATTCCATTGTCGCCCACAAAGCAATTAAGCTGAGGAGAAAAAGAGAACTCTTCGTTTTCTATGTTTTTGAAATTCAGTATGTAAAGTCGTTTTAAGTACATCAAAAAAGGGGCTTACAAAAACACGCGCAAATTATTAAAAATTCTTGAGAAAAACACTCTCTATTACAAATAAAAATTTTATTTTTGCAAAATCTTTTTAAAGCAAAAAATTTATGTCAGTTTACAAGAAGAATAACTATCGTCCAGGCCGACAAACAAAGAAAGAAAGACAACAGGAAGAGGCTGCTAATGAGGTTAGTAGCGAACAATTATCACATGAAAGTACCACTGCGGAGGTCTTCGATACCTTAGACGAAAAGGCAGGCAAGACTGAGGCATGGGTGATCCAGCATCAGCGTACCATTCTCTTTACAATCGTTGCTGTGGTGGTTGTGGGGTTAGGTTATATGTTTTACAAACAGTTTGTAAGCGAACCTCGTGAGCGAGAAATCTCCGAACAACTCTCATTTGCTCAGAGTGTATTCAACCAAGCGCTTGATGCCAATACCACTGCTACCCGTGATTCTCTCTTTACCCTTTCGCTCAATGGAGATAAGACCCATGCAGGCTTTTTGAAGATTATCAAGGATCATGGCTCCAGCAAAGCGGGCAATGTGGCAAACTATGCAGCAGGTATGGCTTATCTGCAACTGAACAAATATAAGGAAGCGGTAACTCATTTGGACAAGTTTTCCTCTTCCGATCCTATCCTTAATGCCTTAGCTTTGGGTAATATAGGAGATGCTTTCGTAGCCCTTAACCAACCTAAAGAGGCTATGGATTATTACAAAAAGGCAATAGATGAGAGCGATAATACCCTTACTGCACCTATCTATCTAAGTAAGGCTGCACAAGTGGCACAAGATCAAAAGAACTACAAAGAGGCCTTAACCTATTTGGAACGCATCAAGACTGATTATCCTAAGTCCGAGGAGGCAGCTTCTGTAGATGTGCAAATTAGCCAAATAGAAGCGCTTACGAACCTATAATATGGCAACAGAGAACAAGAACTTATCTACCTATAATAAGGCCGCTCTTGCACAGGTCAAGGGCAAGTCTGTCGGGATTATCACCTCCCAATGGAATGGAGAGATTACTGAAAACATGCGCAAGGGAGCCGTAGAGACCCTCTTGGATTGTGGTATATTGCCTGAGGATATCCTTCAGTGGCAGGTGCCAGGTGCCTTTGAATTAGTCAATGGTGCTAAGCGTATGCTCCTTAGCAAGAGTGTAGATGTGATCATTGTGATAGGCTGTGTGATACAGGGGGAGACCAAGCACTTTGACTTTGTCTGCCAAGGGGTAACCCAAGGGATTGCTTACCTGAATGCTACCCAAGCTGTTCCTGTGATTTTCTGCTTGCTGACCGATAACACCCTGCAACAGTCCATAGACAGAAGTGGTGGCAAGCATGGGAATAAGGGCATAGAAGCAGCTATTACAGCTATCCAAATGATTGATTTAGAGAAATAAAGGATAAGGGGTTATTGATAAAAAGGGTTATAGGGTTTTGACTGAATCCTGTAACCCACTTTTTTAATGACCAATGACAAGTGATAAGTGACTAATGACCAATGACAAGTGACTAATGGAGATTCGCTTAAAATTCAAAACTCAAAATTCAAAACTCATAGAAAAATCGTATCTTTGCCCCTGAGTAAGGTAAGGGCGTCTTGCTCTTGTGATTTTTTTGGATAGAGAACTTCCCTCTGCCCCCTTGGGGAGGTTTCCACCATAGACATAGAAAAAGAGGGAGAGAGCGATTGAACATTAATTTATTACTAAAAAATAAAAGAATGGCTATTATTATTACTGATGACTGTATCAATTGTGGGGCTTGCGAACCTGAATGCCCTAACAATGCTATATACGAGGGCGCTGATGATTGGCGCTATAGCGATGGGACTACCCTTAGAGGGAATATTGTCCTGCCTAATGGAAAACATGTCAATGCCGATGAGGTGCAAAAACCTATCAGCGATGACTATTACTATATAGTACCCGACAAATGTACCGAATGCTTGGGCTTTCATGAGGAACCTCAGTGTGCCGCCGTATGCCCTGTGGATTGCTGTATTCCCGACGAAAACCATAAAGAAACCGAGGAAGAACTCTTGCAGAAAAAAGCGTTTTTACATCAAGAGTGAAGAGTGAAGAGTGAAAAGTGAAGAGTGAAAAGTGAAAAGTGAAGAGTGAAAAGTGAAGAGTGAAAAGTGAAAAGTGAAGAGTAAAGCCAGCGAATACTTGGAGCTGGGTATGTGGGTGAAGAGTGAAAAATGAAGAGTGAAAGGTGAAGAGTGAAAAGTGAAAAGTGAAGAGTAAAGCCAGCGAATACTTGGAGCTGGGTATGTGGGTGAAGAGTGAAAAGTAGCTTTGGTGATGTAGGACACGAGCTGCAAGCTCGCGCTAGCGAAGGGGGTAGAAAAACAATTGTATAGTCCAATTCGTTAAGACGCAATAAATTGTGTCTCTACGGAGGACTATGCTCATTAGGAATTGTCTTTGTTAGCGTCTGTGTAGAGACGTGAGTATCATTAATCATTGCTGGCATTAATCATTACTATCGTGTTATTTTTTTCCTAAAACTGTTCTTAGTCTCAAGAAAAATGACGAATATTGCTTGCTAAACGCAGAGAGATAAACAACGCAAAAAAACTATGATAACACACCTTGAAGGTCGCTTGGTGGAAAAAACGCCTACTTATATAGTTATAGACTGTAATGGCGTGGGCTACTGGGTGAATATTTCCTTGAATACTTTCTCGCAACTTCCTGACAAGGAGCGGGTTAAGGTATATACCTACCTACAGGTGAAGGAAGATGCACATACTCTTTTTGGCTTCTTTGACAAGAGTGAAAGGGAACTCTTTACCCTGCTTATTTCCGTATCGGGGGTGGGAGCAGCTACGGCGCGGGTGATGCTCTCTTCGCTTTCGCCTACACAGTTGCGCGGCGCTATTATCAACAATGAGGTGCGTACTATACAGTCGGCTAAGGGAATAGGGGCTAAGACGGCACAACGTATTATATTGGATCTCAGGGAGAAGGTACTCAAGCTCTCCGAAGACCCCACCTTGCCAGCCTTACCACAGGGACAACCCCATAAGGAAGAGGCCTTGGCAGCCTTGGAAGTATTGGGCTATCCGAGAAAAACAGCCGAGGGGGTAGTAGGAAAAATCCTTTCGCAAGCCAGTGAAGAAATCTCTGTAGAACAGCTTATCAAACAAGCCTTAAAACAATTGTAACAAGATGAACGGGAAATTATTTATAAAGTTATTTTTCTTTTTTTTCATGCTTCATGCTTTTGAGGCCTTTGCTCAAGAAAAAGATACCACAGAAAAGAAAAAGGATACGATCAGAACCAGTCGTTCCCTACGCCGTCTGTTATTGAAGGATTCCGACAGAATCTCTCGCAAGTATAAGTACAATGCAGCTTTAGACAAATATGTGTATAGTGAAAAGGTAGGGGAGTATGACATCTCTACCCCTATTTTCCTAACCCCTCAGGAGTACGAAAACCTTGTGATACGTGAGCGTATGGGCTTGTATTTCAGGGAGAAGAGTAAGGCTATGCAGCCGACCGCTCAGGGACAAGCACCTAATAATGCCCAGCGGGATTTACTGCCTGAGTTCTATGTGAAGTCGGAGCTTTTTGAATCTATCTTTGGGGGGAATAATATAGACATTATCCCGCAGGGGAATGTCGCCTTTGATTTGGGGTTGCGCTATACCAAGAACGATAACCCTTCTATAAGTCCTGAATATCGCAGTTCCTATGGGATTGATTTTGACCAACGTATCAGTTTGGGGATACAAGGGAAGGTAGGTACCCGCCTGTCTATCAATGCGATGTATGACACCCAAGCGACATTTGACTTTCAGAATGTATTCAAGCTGGAATATACGCCCAATGAGGACGATATAGTGCGCAAGGTGGAGCTGGGTAATGTGAGTTTGCCACTGAATAGCTCCCTTATCACAGGGGCGCAGAGCCTCTTTGGGGTGAAGACCGAACTCCAGTTTGGCCGCACTACTGTAACAGGGGTGTTTTCCGAACAGCGCTCTCAGTCCCAGACGGTTACTGCTCAAGGGGGCGGTACTATGCAGGACTTTGAAATCCGTGCGCTTGACTATGATGAGAATCGCAACTACTTCCTTTCCCAGTTCTTCAGAGACCAATACGACCGAGCTTTGGAGAACTATCCTTATATACGTAGCAAGGTGCAAATCGTACGTGTGGAGGTATGGGCAACCAACCGCTCCAATCGTACCTCTAACATTCGTAACATAGTGGCCTTGCAGGACTTAGGGGAAGCCAAGGCAGAGAATACCCGTATAGCGGGCAATGCGCCTGCAGGTTTCTTCCGTGGTTCCATAGGGGATAGACCTACCAATGAGGCCAATAAGTACGATCCTACTCGTATGGATTCTCCTCAGTCGGTACTTACCAAGGAGATACGCGATGTGGCGACTATTCGTTCGGGCTTTGGTACCATGTCGTCCTTGGTCAATGAGGGTTTTGACTATGCCGTATTGGAAAACGCTCAGAAATTGGAAGAAGGGCGCGACTTCAAGGTTAATAAGCAATTGGGTTATATCTCTCTGAGTCAGCGACTTAACAACGATGAAATATTGGCTGTTGCCTACCAATACACCTACGAAGGGAATGTATATCAGGTAGGGGAGTTTGCCAACGATGGAATCTCAGCCACGACCAATGCTTATATAGCGGGGCAGAACAAGATCACCAATAACTGTTTGGTGCTGAAGATGCTCAAGAGTAATCGTTTGGTTACAGGTGATCCTATCTGGAATTTGATGATGAAAAACGTATATTCGCTCAATACGGTGCAGATCAGTCCTGATAACTTCCGCATGAATATCTTCTACAATGATCCTTCGCCTGTGAATTACATATCCCCTGTAGATGAGGCCACTTGGAACAGGGAACTCACACGCAAGATACTACTTCAACTCTTTAACTTTGATAGGCTCAATGCTTATAATGACCCTGAAAATGGGGGAGATGGTTTCTTTGACTTTGTCGATGGTATCACCATAGACCCCGAATATGGGAAAATCATCTTCACCAAAGTGGAGCCTTTCGGGAAATACCTCTATGACAAATTGGGCGGGGGTAGCCGCTATAACGACCCTACGGCTTATCAGCCTACTTCTACTGCATGGAATGCCAACCAAAAGAAATACGTCTTCCGTTCCCTCTATACCGATATAAAGGCTAAGGCCTTGGAGGATGCCGAGCGCAACAAATTCTCTCTCAAGGGACGCTATAAGTCCAAGGGCGGACGTGGTATCTCCTTGGGTGCCTACAATGTTCCTCGTGGTTCGGTACGTGTAACTGTGGGTGGGCGTGTCCTACAGGAGGGCATAGACTACACGGTTAATTACCAACAAGGTACGGTACAGATCATAGACCCAACCATAGAAAACTCCAACCTACCGATACAGGTATCAGTAGAGAATAATCTTATCTTTGGCGGACAGAGTCGCCGCTTTATGGGAGTGAATGTGGAACACAAGTTCAGTGATAAGTTTGTCGTGGGTACCTCGCTGATCAACATGCGTGAGCGCCCCTATACCCGCAAGGCCAATTACGGACAAGAACCCGTGAATAACACCATTTTTGGTTTTGGAGGAAGCTACTCTACGGAGCTGCCTTTCCTTACCCGCTTGCTCAATAAAGTACCGTCCTTGCAGAGCGATGTGGCCTCCAACCTCTCTGTTCGTGGAGAGATGGCCTTCTTGCGTCCCAGCAGCCCCAGCAGTTCCGACTTTGACGGAGAGGCAACAGCTTACTTAGACGACTTCGAGGCCGCTCAGACTACGGTGGATATTCGCGGTATGCGTTCGTGGTCATTGGCCAGTACGCCACTGAGGTTTGGCCAAGGCAGCTATCCGAACCAGACCCTCTACGGAAATGCACCTGAAGATGTGGATAACCTTAAGAACGGCTACGGACGCGCTAAATTGGCTTGGTATAGTATAGACCCTGTCTTCTACGGCAACAACAAGCCAGGCGATGTGAGTGCTTCGGAGATTTCTAAGAACAGCACCCGCCGTGTCTATGTCAAGGAAATCTTCCCAGAGCGAGAATTGGCTCAGGGAGACTTGCTGGTACAGAACACTTTGGACTTGGCCTACTACCCCAATACCAAAGGCTCTTACAACAACAACCCACAAGCGATGAGCAGCCTTGCGGCCTCTGACAAGTGGGGAGGTATCATGCGTGGCATCTCGGCTACCAACTTTGAAGAGAACAATATAGAATATATACAATTCTGGGTATTAGACCCTTATACCTCAGGCGAGTTCACCCCTTCTGCCTCAGGCGAGTTGGTCTTTGACTTAGGAAATATCTCCGAGGATATCCTCAAGGACGGCCGCAAGCAGTATGAGAACGGTTTGCCTGGGCTCTCTATACAGTCGCCCACCCATACTACTGCTTGGGGGAAAACGCCTGTATCCCAGTCATTGCTCTATGCTTTTGATAGCAACCAAGAAAACCGCGCCTTGCAGGATATAGGATTGGACGGACTTACCGATGAGCAGGAGCGTGCTATCTATGCCAATAACTTGGTGGATTCGCCTACTGACCCAGCCTTGGATAACTATGAGTATTACCTTTCCCGCTCAGGTGGGGTGCTTAACCGATACTATAATTATAATGGTACACAGGGCAACTCTCCAGTGGCAGGCAATAGTCAAGCTTCTTCCCTCAACCCAGATACGGAGGACGTGAATAAGGACAACACCATGAGCACTGTCAATAGCTATTACGAGTACCGTGTGCCTATCCATGGCAATGTACAGCGTACAGACCGCTATGTAAGTGATATCAAGGAAGTATATGCTGAAACCCCTGATGGTCAGCCTATTTTTGCCCGCTGGATACAATATAAGATTCCTATCAAGGACACCAATCGCCGTGAGTACGGTGGTGGGGGAGACCTACGCTCGGTAACTCATATCCGTATGTACCTCACAGGCTTTGCCTCCGATGTGGTACTCCGTTTTGGTACTTTGGACTTGGTGAGAGGCGACTGGCGACACTATACCAAATCGCTCAAGGACGATCTTTCGGCTCCTGATGCTGGTGCCAGCACCGAAATAGGTTCGGTGAATCTCATAGAGAATGGTACCCGCCAGCCGATACCTTACCGCATGCCACCTGGGGTATATCGCGAGCAAATTAATCAGAACAATACGATTGTCAGCCAAAACGAGCAATCACTTTCCTATACCGTATGTGACTTGTCACCACGCGATGCTCGTGGGGTGTATAAGAACCTCCATGCCGACTTGCGCCAGTACAAGCGTATCAAGATGTTTGTCCATGCCGAGCGCTATAAGAACCAACCCCTTGCCGATGGCGAATTGGTGGCTTTCGTTCGCTTGGGTTCAGACCTATCGGAAAACTTCTATCAGGTGGAATTACCATTGCAAGTAACCCCCGCAGGAGCCTACTTGGCCGAGGGTATATGGCCTGCTGCCAATAGCTTTGATATTCCTATGGACGCTCTCACTCAGATGAAAGCCAAAGGTATCAATAGCGGTAACTTGGCCAACCTTACCTATTATGATGCAGCACTGAACCATATCGCCTCACCTGCGACCACTCCTCATGTAATGGGACAAAACCGCTATGCGATCAAGGGGAATCCCTCCTTGGCCGATGTGCAAATCATCATGGTAGGGGTTAAGAACGCAACGAGCAACCACGTCTGTGGAGAAGTATGGTTCAATGAATTACGTATGGCCGAGTTAGAGAACAAAGGCGGTTGGGCAGGTATTGCTGCTGTGGATCTCAATGCAGCCGACTTTATGGACATGTCCGTTACAGGAAAAATCAGTACTGTAGGCTTTGGTACTGTAGAGCAGAAGCCTAATGAGCGCAGCCGTGAGGAAGTAAGACAGCTTGATGCTATGATGAATATCAATGCAGGTAAGCTCTTCCCTAAGAAGTGGAATGTACAGATGCCTGTAGGGCTTAACCGTTCCTCTACGGTAGCTACTCCTGAGTATGACCCTCAGTATGAGGATATTAAGCTCAAAGACCGCATAGCTGCTGCACAGAACCAAGCACAGAAAGACCTTATCAAAGAACAAGCCGTGGATTATACCCTCAGGCGAGGTATCAGCCTTATCGGGGTGAAGAAGAACCTCGGAGAAGGAGAGAAAGCTAAGGTGTATTCCATAGAGAACTTTACGCTGAACTATGCCTATAACCAAATGGATCACCATGATTTTGAGATAGAAAGCCAAAGAGAACAAAACGTACGCACAGGGGTGCTTTATGCCCATGCCTTCGAGCAGAAGAAATGGGAGCCCTTCAAGGGCAACCAACAGGTGAGCGCCAGCAAGTACCTCAAGTGGCTATCGGAGGTGAATTTCAATATCTTGCCGAACAATATCTATATAGGGCCTACCATCACGCGCGCCTTTGCCCGTCAGCGTTTCCGTGAGGTGTATCCGTTAGGCGTGAATCCTAATACACAGGTACCACTTCCTGAGTTGCAACAGCGCAACTACCTATTTGATTGGCAATATGGTATCAACTATTCACTGACCAAGTCGCTCAAGGTAAGCTATGATGTTACCAATAGCAATATAGTACGTAACTATTACCGTTATAATAATATAGGAGAGCGAGAGCTGAACAAAGAGCTCACCCTATGGCATGACTTCTGGAATCAAGGAACACCGAACCACTTCATGTCCGCCTTCAAGGTCAATTACGAATTACCATTGGATAAGCTACCTTACTTATCCTTTGTCAAGGCCTCCTATTCCTATACAGGAGACTTTGATTGGCAACGAGGCTCTGAGGCCTTGACCCAAGTGGCAGGACATCAGATCAATAAGGTGCAGAATGCCAATACCCACAACCTAACGGCCAATATGACTTTTGACCGCTTCTATACCTCTTTAGGGGTGAAGAACAAGGGACTTGGCCAGAAATCCACCGGCAAGGATCACCTCTTGCGCTTGGCCACTATGATCAAGCGTATTGGGGTAAGCTATACCGAGACTAACGGCTCTATGCTCCCAGGGTATTTGCCACAGGTAGGCTTCTTTGGTACCTCCCAACCTTCGTTGCCGTTTGTTTTCGGTTGGCAAGATGATATTCGCTACGAAGCAGGTCGTCGCGGTTGGCTCACTCGTTTTGATGATTTCAACGAACAGTTTATCCGCTCTACCAACAAGACGCTTAACCTAACGGCCAGTTTGCAGCCCGCTAATGATTTGCAAATAGATCTGAAGGCTGATCGTGAGTATATAGACAACTTTGAAGAGACCTTCAATGCCGTACCGGGGTATTATAATCCGCTGATAGGCAATACTACGGGGAACTTTATGATCTCCGATAATATGATATTGACCTCTTTCATGGCCTCAGATGAGTATAGCTCTAAGGCCTTTGAGAAGTTCAAGGACAATAGAATCGTCATTGCAAGGCGCTTGGCCGCACAGCGAGGTATCAACCTTTCTGACCCTAACAACCTTGATGCCGATGGCTTCCCTAAGGGCTATGGCAAGAACAACCAAGCGGTGCTGATGCCTGCTTTCTATGCCGCTTATACAGGGCGAGATGCCGAAGGGGTAACCTTGGGTGCTTTCCGCAGCTTCCCAATTCCTGCTTGGACAGTGCGTTATTCAGGACTGATGCGCCTTGAGAGCTTCAAGAATGCTTTCCGCCGCTTCTCCCTTACCCATGGCTATCGTGCCAGCTATGCGCTGAGTGATTTCCGTACCAATCTGGAGTATGTCAAGAATCCAGACCAGTTAGACCAAGGAGGTAATTTCCGCAACGAAAAGCTCTTTACCAATGTGAACCTCGTAGAGCAGTTCTCTCCGCTGATTCGTATAGATGCCGAATTGCAGAACTCTCTGAGTGTAATGGGAGAAATACGTCGCGACCGCACCATCTCTATCAGCTTGGATAACAACTATCTCACCGAGCTTATGCGCCGAGAATACCGCTTGGGCTTGGGTTATCGTATCAAGGATATCAGCTTTGCCTCCCGCTTCAACGGGCGCGATGTGATCATCAAGAGTGACCTGAACCTCAAGGCTGATATTGCCCTACGTCGTGACTTTACCGTAATCCGCAATATGGAGCTTAACGACAACCAAGTAACCAACGGACAAACCTCTTGGCTCGGTCGCTTCACGGCAGATTACTCGTTCTCTAAGAACCTGTCAGGAATCTTCTATTTTGATTATTCCTTCTCTAAGTACGCCATCTCTACCTCTTTCCCTATGACGACTATACGTACGGGAATTACGGTGAGATATACGTTTAATTAGTGACAAGTGACAAGTGACTTTGGCACGATTTTTGAAATATCTATTCTAGTTGAACAAGGATTGAAGTATAGCAAATGATCTATACCTTAATAATCCTAAAACCTTTAAAATGATGAAAAAAATTTTAATGACTGTAGCGTTTGCAGCCCTTGCCATAGCAGGAGCTAACGCACAAACAAAGTTTGGAGTTCGCGCAGGGCTTAACCTTGCTGATGTAGCTTCCAAAACAAATGATAAAAAAGATGAAACCAAAATCCGTCCTGCTTTTTATGTAGGAGGATTGGCAGAATTTGCCTTTAATGATGTAGTCCTTATGGACGCAGGCCTTACCTACTCTAATCAAGGTAATAAACCCAAAGAAGGAGATGCAGCCACTATACAGCATGCCCTTAATCTTCCTATATGGTTTAAGTACGACTTTGCAGGCTTCCGCCCTAAAGCAGGACTTTATGCAGGCTATATTCTTAGTGAGCAAGCAAGATTGGGAGATAAGACAACCACTGTAGATAAGGATGCTTACAACCATTTTGACTATGGTATTGGTTTAGGTGTAGAATACAACTTGCCTAACAATGGTTTGTTCTTTGAAGCCTCTTATAACTGGGGATTAGCCAATTTGGATAAAAATGGAGACTCTAAAAATTATACCAACAACCGTGTAATTCAAGTAGGGGTAGGGTATAAGTTCTAATATCCCCCTAACCCCCGAAGGGGGCAGAAATACAAGAAGCCGTTCCAAAAATCAGGAACGGCTTCTCTTTTGTAATATAAAAAACTAATACCCTTACTATGGTTGGAAAGTATTGTTGTCTCTATTAATATCAGTCGTGATACTAAGAGGGTCAATCACTACTTTTTGTATATTTTCAAAAGGAATAGCTACCTCAAAGCTATAGGTAGGGTAAGCCCAACCCCAAGCAGGAAGCACTTTGCGTTCATAACTATAAGGATTTTCCTTTTCACCAAATTGCATACGTAGCGGAATGTAATAATAATGCGTATTACCACTCTTATCTACTACAAATACATCGGCAGGGAGGGGCATACGATCCACGCGGCGTAGGGTGATTTGGGTTTGTTGTCCCTTAGCTTCTACTTTCTCTACTGCATAATCCACATGATCAGGGGTTTGCATGAACTCATTGAGGTACCAGCCCAATTGCATGCCTGAAACCTCTTCTGCACAACGGATAAAGTCATGAGGTTGTGGGTGCTTGAAGGCAAATCTCTTGTAATAAAGCTGGAGGGTTTTCTCCACATTCTTTTCTCCTATGATATACTCCAATTGGCGGAGGAAAAGCGCCCCCTTCACATAAGCGGTAATAGAATAAGCATAATTGGTATCGAAGCGGTCGGAGTGGTGGGTAGGAGTTTCTTCAAACTTAGACTTAACATACCTATCATAAGACCTGTAAAAGCCAGTGAAAGGTGCCACTCCAGTGATACGGCTCAAGGCTAAGTCCTGAATATAAGAGGTAAAGCCTTCGTCCAACCATGGGTAGTGAGTCTCGTCCGAGGCCAAGATATGCTGGAACCACGCATGTCCCAGTTCATGTACGGCAGTGCTAAGAAGACTTTCGTATGCCTCTTCCCCCTCTATAAGGGTACACATGGCGTATTCCATACCTCCATCACCTCCTTGGATAAAGGAGTACTGGCGCCAAGGATATTTGCCGACAAACTTATTATAGAAGTCAAAGGTCTTGAGCATATCGGGCTGGATACGCTTCCACACTTCGGGGTATTTCTTGTATAGGAAGTGTAGGGTGATGCCATTGCCAGCATCGTGCTTGTCATGGATAAACTGAGGGTCAGCCGCCCAAGTAAAGTCATGTACCTGAGGCGCATAGAAGTGCCAAGTACGGGTTTTGCCCTTTACTTTGGGAACCTTCACTCCTGTATCTTCGTAGCCAAAACCAATCTCATTGTTGTTCTGCAAGTAGCCAGAGCCACCTACGATATAGTCCTTATCAAGGGTAATTTTCACATCAAAGTTGCCCCACACCCCATAGAACTCACGAGCGATATATTCGGTAGTATCCCAGCCGCGGTAGTCGTATTCGGCTATTTTAGGATACCATTGGCTCATGGAGAGTGCCACTCCGTCGGGGCTGTTTCTACCAGTACGGCGAATCATCACAGGCGCCTGACCAGCAAAGTCCAATCGGAAAGTAGTACTCTTGTGAGGAGGGAGGGGTTTGCCCAACTCCACCTTTAGAATAGTCCCTTCAGTGTGATACTTGACAGGGGAGCCATCTTGGGTGAGGTTACTTACCTTTAGATAACCAATCTCATTGGGCTTAAGGGAGGCAATACGGCTCTCATATTGGGGGTTTTCCTTGCTGGATTTGTTAATTGCCATACGGCTATCAGGATCGCGGATAGTCCTGAGGCGGGCGTCCATCTCGCTATCGGGTTGGAAAGCATTTAGGAAAAGATGATAGAAAACCTCCTTGAGCGTATCAGGGGAATTGTTCGTGTAGGTGAGTTCTTGTTTTCCTGTGTATTGGTAGTTTTTTACGTCCATATTGACCTCCATTTTGTAGTCTACATGTTGTTGCCAATAGGGAGCGTTTTGCCCTTGGAG
>ERZ772973.432-NODE-432-length-20676-cov-6.86063_pt1 | contig 20676 bp, 17 predicted proteins | sample MGYA00580672_ERZ772973 | MGnify/ENA primary metagenome ERZ772973 (study PRJEB29015, sample SAMEA2737938) | human oral metagenome | biome: human oral; feature: human-associated habitat; material: dental | place: China | collected 2152 ...
CCTTTTAGCGCAGATGGTACTGCAATTTGTGGGAGAGTATGTCGCCGCCTTCTTTTAGAAAACCGAATTATTCTAATGAATAGTTCGGTTTTTTACTATTGTTTCTAACCACTAACCCCTAATCACTGTATATTCCAATTCGTTAAGACGCAATAAATAGCGTCTCTACGGAAGACTACACTCATTGGGGTCATCTTAGCCAGCGAATGTGTAGAGGTACAATTTATTGCGTTTTAGGTCTTAGAAGGTAGCAAAATAAGATTATAATTTGTCATCAAAAAAAGCCAAAGAGAACTTCTCCTTGGCTTAGTATTATTTTATTGGTCACTCGTCACTTGTCATTAGTCATTAATCACTTTTCGTTTTTCACTTTTCACTAAATATAGTGATTCCAAATACAGCAAAAGCAGGCAGCAGCCATTCTATATGGTATTGAGCTAAAGGAAGGCTCATTTGTACGGATTTGAGAGTTTCGCTGCCTACAAGGTTACCTATGACAAATATCGCAGAAAAAACCGCTGTAAAACTCACGCCTATGATATAAGGAGCTTTTGCCTTTACCCGCTTGCCAAATATGAGCATAAAGAGTGTCAGGGCAATGGTAATAGGATATACAAAATCCAAGATATAACCCGCATAGTGAATAATCTCATCTACGCTTTGGATAGAGAGCACAAAGGACACAATACAGCACGCCCATACACCCCAGCGGTAAGGAATACGTCCGTGACTAAGAGTCTCAAATATCGCCCCCATAGCTGAGACAATAGCCACAGCTGTAGTTAGGCAGGCGAAAGCTACTGCTACCGAAATAATAACCGCTCCATAGCTACCCAAACCATTGTGGGCTATGTGCTTGAGGATATCTATATACTTCACATTCTCCCCTGCAACTACATCGGAAGTAGCCCCCAAATATAGCAGACCTCCATAGATAAATATCAAGCACCCTGCGGCAATGATACCCGAAAGGATAGTAATCTCTCGTTTTTGTCGTTCTGAACTATAACCTTTCTGTATGATAGATGAAATAATCAGCCCTGAGAAAATCACCCCTGAAAGTACGTCTAAAGTAAGGTAACCTGTGGAGAAACCAAAGGTAAAAGCCTCTTTGAACCCTACTCCATTGTCGGTAAGACCCTTGGGAGCATTCATAGTACCTTCTACGATGAGGACAATCAGCGAAAGAAATAGTATAGGGGTGAGCCAACGCCCTATGATATCTACCAATTTAGAACGAGATAAGGCCAAAAATAGGGTAATGGCAAAGAAAATTGCTCCAAAGGCGATCTTGCCTATTATAGGAAAGAAAGGCTCTATAGCTACCTCATAAGTAGTGGAGCCTGAGCGTGGTACACATACAATAGGGCCAAAGACCACGATGATTAGCACCACCAAGCTATTGACAAAAGGCGCAGGAAATCGTTTGCCTAAGTCGCTGAAAGTGGTACCTACGGAGCTGACCATCAGCACCGCCAAGAAAGGGATAAAGATGCCTGAAAGGAAAAAGCCCACAAAGGCCGAGCCACTGGCCGCTCCCATCTTCAGTCCTATATAGGGGGGAATCACTAAGTTACCTGCCCCGAAAAACATCGCAAAAAGCGCGAACCCAGTGGTGGTGAGGGTCAAAAATTTCTTTTTATCCATAAAATACGTAATACATAAAAACGGCCGTAAAATTACAAAAAAAATCATGGATAAATAGCGTTTGCTGAAAAATTTTTTGTATATTTGTCGGTGTATTATTTTTTCTGTCTATCTTAATGAAATATAGTTACTTTCTTTCTTTTCTTATGCTTATAGGGTGTCTCTCTTCTCCCAAGCAGCAAGAAGAATCCTCTCAGATAGCTTCTGACACAGTTGTTGAGGCTAAGGAGCAGCGCTATTTTTCTAAGAATGTAGAAAATGAGCTCCTCTTGCAGAAGGCTATGGTAGAAGCACTCCAGAAAATAGCGGATTCTTTTCATGGTGAGGATTGGGAATATACCTATGATTTTGATAAGGGAGAGGGTGATATACCTCATATTAGGGTAGATATTAAGGTGCAAAAATACTTTGAAGAAACTTATTATGCAGTTATCTATGCGTCTGATTATGTCAATACTTTGGCAAGGTTATATAGAATTGATCATGATGTTATGCAGGAGAAACTCTCTGAGTATTTCTCTTGGATGACAGTTCCCTCTGATACTATTTTTGATGCCAATGGAGATGAGGTCAAAGATTTTGCACTGAGATTCTATCCTTCTTCGGGATGTTGCAGAAGAGATATTTATCACCTCTACCTTTCCCCAGAGAAAAAGGAGGGACAACTTTCCTATATAGAACTGATAAACCCAACCTTTTATCATAAGGAGCATCTTATTCGTGGGATAGGTTATGGCAGGCCTGGTCATGTGGAGTTATACAAATATCGTTGGCGTGGAGAAGTGTTGGATACTTTGGAATATATCCTCCCCGATGTAGCCACTAAGGGGAAAACATTTCTAAAGGGTAGGAATCTTTATGGCTTTACCAAGGAAAAAGAAATACGCCTGACTAAGCTCCCCGAAGAGTACCAAACAGTTATAGGATTGGACTATTTTTTAGATTATACAGCGGAAGACTTTAATAGTGACTATTGACACATCATTAATATTTGACAATTAATAATTTATAGTTATGAGTATGAGAAAACTCTTTTTTATGATTACTTTATTCGCCTCTTTAGGGGGGTATGCGCAGAAATTCCTCTCCGATGACGAGATAGACGAACAAGTGTTCGGTACAGAGCGTTTGTACAAATTGGAAAAAACAGGGGAACCCTTGGAAGGACATTATAAGGTCGCCCTTGGTGGAGGCGCCTATTATGAGGTTACCTTTGAAAAAGGTCGTATGGACGGAGCGCTTAAGTCTTACAGTAGCCGTGGAGAACTACTTGCTGAACAAAATTTCAAAAAAGGAGTGCTTAACGGAAAGAGTGTTAAGTACAACGATGAGGGTAAGGAAAAGGAATTACGCAACTACAAGGATGGAAAGTTGGACGGCATCTGCAAGGAATATAGTAGCAATGGTAAGCTCTATAAGGAACTCTCCTACAAGGACGGCAAACCCAATGGCGAATGGAAGGTATATGATAGCGACGGCAAACTCCAACGTATAGAGACTTATAAAGAGGGTAAGCTCCATGGCAAGCAATGGCAAAAGATAGTCAGCGATCGTGGCGACTATACTTCCACTGAGTATTATGACAATGATAAGCCTACAGGAAAATGGCAAGAGGTATGGGAAAATGGACTGCCTCGCGAAGAAAAAGAATACAAGGACAAGGGAACTTATACCCTGCGTGAGTTCTATAAAAATGGAAAGGTAGGGAGTGAGGTTTCTTATAAGGACTTTAAGCTCCATGGCGATAAGAAAGTCTATACCGATGCGGGTATATTGGTACAGCAAGAGACTTTTAATGAGGATAAATTGGTCAACAAAAAGCAATTTTTCTCTAATAATGGTAAGTTAAAGGAGGAAATCAACTATAAGAACGATGGTAAGGAAGGGAAATATGTACAATACAATAGTAATGGCACACTGAAGGAAGAGGGCATGTATAAGAACAACTTCAAAGAAGGTGTTTGGAAGGAATACAATGACAAGGGAGTGCTACACAACCAATATACCTATGTAGCGGGTAACTTGCAGGGTAGCTATAAGGAATATTACCCCAGCGGTAAGGTACGTATAGAAGGCAATTTCAAAGACGACGAAAGAGACGGCACTTGGAAGTACAACGATGCCTCCGGTAAGCTCACCGCTGAGGTCATCTTTGAGAAAGGTAATCGCATCAAAACAGTGGACTACGAATAGTGACTAATGACCACTTAGCAAAAGACAACCTCTACTTTCTCTTGAGAAACGACCTTCATGAGTTCTCTGGCTAAGGTATTATCCTATCCCAAATAGCTCCTTCCTGTCCATAGAAGAATAACACAGCGAAAAACAACAAATATCTCATATATTCTATATTTTTACTGATTCACTATTCACTATTCATTTTTCACTATTCACTATTCACTATTCACTATTCATTATATGTATAGCCCTTAGCTATTGCTTTCTTGATAGTATTGGAAGGGTAGTAAGTAGTAGGCGTATAGCCATTGTCAAGGATCTCATATTTCTTGACAAGGCTATTTTTTATATCAAAAAGGTGGATATAGTATTCGCCAAGTGTAGCCTCAGAATAGCCAACAATAGCAAAGACATCGTTATCCTTCCAAAATACATCATGAGATACCTCAAGAGAACCTAAAAAGAGGATCATGGTATGGTGTCGTAGTCTTCGGTCGGTAAGGTTGATGTTCTGGCTGTCGTCCATGTTAAAAGAAAGTTTGCCATCGGAGATCTCACACCCTTTGTACTCATTGACATAGCGCATCTTATCAGGAGAATAGAGGTTACAGAGATCATCATCTACATCATCTGCTGCCTCAAAAGGGTGGTAATAGAGACTCTCCTTATCTTCTCCTGCATTGATAGGAACATGCGCTTCTGTACGAGTAAATCGCGCCTGATGAAGGTCAATATGATAAAAGTCCAACCATGGCTTGATGAAGGATTGCAAAAAAGCGATATCCTGCTCATCAATTAAGGGGTTCTCATAAAAATCTTGTAAATGCTCTGCCTCTCGCTTCTTCCAAAGAGCCTCCGAGTATTGTTCCCTCCAATACTCACTGTCCCCCAACCTACTAAAAAGAGTAGGCCCCTCATTTATGGGTGCCTCTCTTGTAGGCCTACAACTGCTCAAAAGTACAAGCAGTAATAGTATGGAATTATACAAACTTTTCATTTTTCACTATTCACTTTTCACTGGTGTACCATATAGGTCAAAATCGGTAGCCTCTGTAATTAATATGTCGGCAAAGTCGCCTATTTTCACATAGTGCTTGGCGGCATCTATAAGGACTTCGTTATCCACATCGGGGGAGTCGTACTCGGTACGACCTACAAAGTACTGCCCCTCTTTGCGGTCAATAAGGCAACGGAAAGTCTTGCCTACCTTAGCTTGGTTGAGCTCCCAAGAGATTTGCGACTGTATCTCCATAATCTCGGAGGCACGGCGTTGCTTTTCTTCTTCAGGTATATTGTCTTCCAGCTCATAAGCCGCCGTATTCTCCTCATGACTATAAGTAAAACAGCCCAAACGCTCAAAACGCATCTGGCGGACAAACTCCTTAAGCAGTTCAAAATCTTCCTCTGTCTCGTTTGGATACCCTACAATCAGGGTGGTGCGAATGGCTATTTCAGGCATAGCTTCGCGGAAGTCCTTGAGCAGTTGGGTGGTTTTGGCTTGGGTAGTACCGCGCTTCATACTCTTGAGGATAGGGTCGGCAATGTGCTGGAGTGGAATATCTAAGTATTTGCATATCTTAGGCTCCTCTTTCATTACTGTAAGCACGTCCTTAGGGAAACCAGTAGGGAAAGCATAGTGAATACGTATCCACTCTATCCCCTCTACCTTGACCAAGGCGCGGAGTAGGTCGGCCAATTTGCGTTCGCCGTATAGGTCTAAACCATAGTAGGTGACGTCTTGGGCGATAAGAATCAACTCTTTAACCCCTTTTTTGGCCAATTTTTCAGCCTCCACAACCAAATTCTCTATAGGGGTACTCTTGTGGCTGCCACGCATCAGTGGAATGGCACAGAAGCTACAAGGCCGATCGCAACCCTCGGATACCTTTAGATAGGCATAGTTCTTAGGGGTGGTCGTTAGGCGCTCGCCTATGAGTTCATGCTTATAGTCGGCACCCAATACCTTGAGCAGGGCAGGGAGTTCCGTGGTACCAAAATACTGATCCACATCGGGGATTTCTTTCTGCAAATCAGGTTTGTAACGCTCTGAGAGACAGCCCATAACAAAAACCTTATCCACAAGGCCTTCCTCTTTCTTTTGGATATATTCCAGAATGGTGTTGATACTTTCTTCCTTGGCATTGTTGATAAAGCCACAGGTGTTGATTACCACGATGTTCCCTTTGTCCTCATGTACTACCTCCTTGCCACTGGCCTTGAGCTGTCCCATAAGTACCTCACTATCATATACATTTTTGGAGCACCCTAAGGTAACGACATTGATTTTATTCCGTTTGATGGATTTTGTCCGCATGATGTTGTTGCTTGTTTGAGGGTGCAAAATTACATCTTTTAAAAGAATAAAAGAAATATTTTGTTTGTCAGAGAAAAAATTCCTACTTTTGCGTGATTATACATAAAAAAGAAATATTATGAAAGTAGCCGTAGTAGGCGCTACCGGACTGGTAGGCAATGTGATGCTGGAGGTCTTGGCCGAGCGCAATTTTCCAGTAACAGAACTGATTCCTGTAGCCTCCGAGAAATCAGTAGGAAAAACCATTACCTTCAAGGGTAAGGAATATAAAGTAGTGGGCATGACCCAAGCCATCTCCCTCAAGCCCGATGTAGCTTTGTTCTCCGCAGGGGGCGATACCTCCAAGGAGTGGGCACCTAAGTTTGCCCAAGTGGGTACCGTGGTGGTGGATAACTCATCGGCTTGGCGTATGGATCCGACCAAGAAGCTCGTGATCCCCGAAATCAATGCCGATGTGCTTACCGCAGAGGATAAGATTATTGCCAATCCGAACTGCTCTACTATCCAGATGCTTGTGGCTTTAGCACCTTTGCGCAAGTTTGGTATCAAGCGTATTGTGGTCTCTACCTATCAGTCTATCACAGGAACAGGGGTGAAAGCCGTAAAGCAGTTGGAAAACGAATATCAGGGCATAGAAGGGCCTATGGCGTACCACTATCCGATCCATCGCAATGCTATTCCTCACTGCGATGTGTTTGAAGAAAATGGCTATACCAAGGAGGAAATGAAGTTGGTTAGAGAAACCAAAAAAATCTTCGCCGATGACTCCATACAAGTTACCGCTACGGCAGTACGTATTCCCGTGGTGGGAGGTCATAGTGAGTCAGTCAATGTGGAGTTTGAGCAAGAATATGATTTGGCTGAGGTACGTAAGCTCTTGGCGCATGCCCCAGGGGTAGTCTTACAGGACAATACCGATACCAATACCTATCCTATGCCCATCTATGCCCATGGCAAGGACGAGGTCTTTGTAGGTCGTGTGCGTCGTGATGAGTCTCAGCCTAAGACCCTCAACCTATGGGTGGTTGCTGATAACCTCCGCAAAGGGGCTGCCACCAACACTATTCAGATAGCTGAGACACTTATCAAAAAGGGAATCCTTAAATAGTGACAAACGACAAGTGACGAGTAACCAATGAAACATACTTTCCTTTTGCTCCTTCCCTTTTTCTGTAGCTATATAGCAGTCGCACAAGCGGAAACAGACACCCTATCGGTAGATAGTCCGTCTTTGCCGATTGAAGTGGAAACGGCTAAAACCGAACAAACCTATATCATAGAGGACGGGCTGTCCTTTACCTACAAAAAGCCAAAGTTCTGGGATTTGGTTAATAAGGCACCCCGCAATGCCCTTAATACCCTCAAAGATTTTGTAGCTAAGCCTTATTATCCTTATGGGATTGCAGCGGTGGCTGCTACAGGAGCTTTGATTCCTGCCGACCCATGGCTCATTAGGGAAAGCCGTAGCTTAGGGGAAAGCATGGGACTGAATGAGGCACATACCTATAAGAAATTGGGCTTTCTCAAGATTGTCCCTGCCGATGTCAATTCAGCTTTGTATTTCATAGGTAATGGTACTACCTTTATCCTTATCAGTGGGGGATTGGCCACCTATGGGCTGATAACCGATGATTATAGGGCTAAGAGTACCGCCATGCAACTCATTGAGAGCATACTCGTTACGGGCGTATTTGTACAACCTATCAAAAGGCTTACAGGTAGGGAAAGTCCATTTATTACTGAAAGAGAAGGAAATTGGCATAGTTCTTGGAGATTTGCTCCCAGCATAGCGGAGTACCAGCGCAATACCTCCCGCTACGATGCTATGCCTTCGGGACACCTGACCACAGCCATGGCCGCCGTTACCGTATTGGCAGAGAACTATAAGGACTATAAGTGGATCAAGCCCGTGAGCTATACCGCTTTGGCGCTCATGTCCTTTGAGATGATGCAGAGCAAAGTACATTGGGCTTCGGACTATCCTGTGGCACTCTTTATGGGGTATCTCATTGGGAAGAATATTGCCAAATCGCGTATTGAACGAAGAGACACTCGTACCACTACTGCCCCCTCATATCACTGGAACCTCTCCAGCTCCACTGCATGGGACAGCACCCCATTATATGGGGTAGCTTTGAGTTTTTAATTTTGTTGTAGGGGCTAATTAATCATTAACCATTAATCACTAATTTAAGTTTCGCAAGTCATTTTTAGGTTATAATTAGGTTTATAATTGATTAATAATCAATATATTGCAAAGAAAACCTCCCCCTTGCCCCCTCCGAGAGGGGGAATAAATTCGTTGAAAAAGATAAAAATTGTCTATCAATATAGGAAATGTCCTTTCTATAACTCCTTGAGAATCATAAACTATCTCATTCCCCCTTTGGAGGGGGGGTAGGGGGGAGGTTTTGAATATCAATAAGTTACAGAACTTGCGAAACTTAAATCACTAAATTATGAATTTATACCAACTTTTACAAGACTGGAGAAGAGCTACAGGCTCTCCTGTACGCGCGGTAGCAGTGTTTTAAAGTGATAAGTGAAGAGAAAAAAGTGAACAGTCACTATTTGCTCTTCACTTTTTACTTTTTACTCTTCATTATTCACTTAATTCATGTACTTGTTGAAAAGTTAATTTTTTTAAATAAATAAAAAATCGTATCTTTGCACCCGAAACAAACAATTATAGATATAAATTATAAAACAATGAGAAAGTATTTATCTACGCTACTGGTAGCCAGTGTGCTAATTGCTGGCTGTAGCAAGGATTCTGAGGTAATTCGTGAGAAGATTGTCTCCCAAAGCCGTCCTATACTCTCAGGGCAAGGTCAGCCAGACAATGACAAAGGGGAGGACGGAGATTATTATTTGGATTTAACAAATGCCAAACTCTACGGGCCTAAAACTCAAGGAGTATGGGGAGAACCCTCTCTTGACCTCAGAGGATTGCCTGGTAAGGATGGAAAAGATGGTAAGGACGGACAGAATGGCCAAGATGGTCAGCCTGGTCGTGATGGCCAGAATGGGGCTAATGGCACTAATGGGGAGTCTCCACGTATAGGAGACAATGGCAACTGGTGGGTAGGTAATACCGACTTGGGGGTAAAAGCTCAGGGTAACCCAGGACAGAATGGTCGTGATGGCCAAAATGGTACTAATGGACGAGATGGTCAAAACGGACGAGACGGTCAAAACGGCACTAATGGGCGTGATGGTCAAAATGGAGTGACCCCTCGTATAGGAGACAATGGTAACTGGTGGGTAGGTGATACCGACTTAGGCGTAAAAGTACAGGGTAACCCAGGACAAAATGGACATGATGGCCAAAATGGTACTAATGGACGAGATGGTCAAAACGGACGAGACGGCCAAAACGGTGCCAATGGAGTGACTCCTCGTATAGGAGACAATGGCAACTGGTGGGTAGGAAATGAAGATACAGGTAAGCCCGCTCGTGGAGCACAAGGAGAAAGAGGAATCCCAGGAGCGAATGGTCGTGATGGACAAAATGGATTTACTCCCTATATAGGCCCTAATGGTAACTGGTGGATAGATAACCATGATACAGGTAAGCCTGCACGTGGTGAAAATGGTACTCCAGGACGTAATGGTCAGAATGGTCAAAATGGTGCTGATGGTTCCAAGATATTAGCTGAAAATCGTGCGCCTCAAGCCACAGATGGGGTAAAAGGCGACTATTTTATAGACAAAGTGGCTAAGATCTTCTACGGCCCTAAAACCGATGCAGGCTGGCCTACTACAGGTATTTCCTTGGTTGCTAACCAAGTAATGACAACAGATTATGAACTTAGCGAAGATGGAAAAACCTTAGTAAAATGGCTCAATCCGAAAACACACTATATTGATATGAATACTGATCCTAAACTGAAAGAAGTAGAGATTATAGCTAAGGACGCTTTTAATGCTGAAAAAAATGGGCTTATGTATGAACTTAGGACATTTGTTATCGGAGACAAAGTAAAAGAAATAAAAACCTATGCTTTTTATCAGTGTATTAGATTGACAAGTGTAGAATTGTCAAATGAAAATATAAGGAGGAGTATCACAAAAATAGAGCCGCTCACTTTTGGTAACTGTACTCACCTACAGAATGTAGATATTCCTTCAAGTGTTACCACTATTGAAACAAGGGCTTTTGTAGGTTGTGATAGACTCTCTTCTATCATACTTCCTGAAAAAGTAAATAGTATAGCTAGTAAGGCTTTTATGAAGTGTAAAAGCTTACATACTATAATAATACAGAATCCACAAGCTTTTGTCATAGATGCTATGGCTTTTAATCAAACTTTATTACGTAATATTTACGTGCCTGATGGTAAAGCTGATGCGTATAAGAATATTAATATTAGATACAAAGAAATCATTAGATAGTATAGAACAGAACATTTTAATCATATTACCGAGAGAGGCTGCCCGCAGGCAGCCTCTCTCTTTTTGTAACATGATAAAAAAACAAATTATTCTTGCATTCCTGCTTGGATAGCAGTGATAAGTACTGTATTGTAAATATCCGCTACGGTAGCTCCACGGCTAAGGTCATTTACAGGCTTACGTAAGCCTTGTAGCATAGGGCCTATAGCAATAGAGTGTGTTTCTCTCTGTACGGCCTTATAAGTGATGTTTCCTGCATTGAGGTCAGGGAAGATAAGTACAGTAGCTTGGCCTGCCACAGGTGAATCTGGCATCTTTTGTTTGGCAACAGTAGCATCTACCGCCGCATCGTATTGGATAGGGCCTTCTACGAGTAGGTCAGGGCGTTGTGCCTTTACCAGCTTGGTGGCTTCACGTACTTTATCTACGTCCTCTCCACTTCCTGAAGTGCCTGAAGAGTAGGACAAGAGTGCTACTTTAGGCTCTATACCGAAAGCCTTGGCAGAATCGGCAGAGGTGATAGCGATTTCAGCCAATTGCTCTGCGGTAGGCTTAGGCACTACGGCACAGTCACCATATACCAATACGTGATCAGGCAAGATCATAAAGAAGACAGAAGAAACGGTCTTTACCCCTTTCTTAGTTTTGACAAACTGTAAAGAAGGGCGAATGGTGTGAGCTGTGGAGTTTACCGCACCGGAAACCATTCCGTCGGCATCGCCCATGAATACCATCATGGTACCGAAGTAAGAGACATCCAGCATAAGCTCTTGGGCTTCTGCTTCGGTCATGCCTTTTTCTTTGCGAATTTCGTAGAGTTTCTTCCAATAAGCCTCATAGTTAGGGCTTTTCTTAGGAGAGATGATTTGGATACGTTCAGGAGTCCAGTTAAGGCCTAATTCATCTACACGGGCAAGCACTTGGTTTTGCTCCCCAAGAATAGTAAGGTAAGCCAATCCGTCTTCGGCGAGTTTGGCGGCTGCTGAAAGGATACGCTTGTCTTCACCTTCGGGAAGTACGATGCGTTTTTGTAGTTTTTTAGCTGTTTCTACCATGTAGTTTTGAAACTTCTTAGAAGTGTCGGACGTTACAGATGTGCTCATGATTATAATGTTTTTTTAATGAATTTCCAAACCACAAAGATACAACTTTTTCAAAGAAAAGTAAAGAAGTTTTTTTAGTTTTTAGTTTTGAATTTTTAGTTTTGAGTTCCACATTAATCACCAATCACTAGTTGTTAATCACTAGTCACTAGTCGTTAATCACTAGTCGTTAGTCATTAGTCACTAAAAAAGCTGCCTTTTGGGGCAGCTTTTTATCTATGGAATTGAAAATTTTATTTATATTATCCTCTGGAAGTTTTACCTTTCTTAGATTTACCACCTACGCGGCTCATAGCGCAGCGGAATCCGATGTAGTCAGTAGCGCTGTACTGAGGGAGGAAGCGACGTTGTGCAGGGTCAATATAGTAAGCACGGTCTTTCCAAGAACCTCCTTTGAACACACGAGATTCGTCATCCACAAGGGTAGTACGATCGTTAGAGCGGTCATATACTTTTACGATACCTCCTTGTCCATCAGGGATAACCTTTTGGTTAGGTGAGTTATACATAGTACGAGATACGTTGGCTCTTTGGCTTGCATTGAGTGAATCGTAGGGTATTTCACTTCTCTCACGAGTAAGCTTTGAATATTCCTTACTTGATACGCGGTCACCATCACGGAAGTTACGGTTATCAGCGGTAGTAAAGTTATAACGGAGATAGGTTTCGTTCTCATCAACAGCTACCTTGGCCAATTGTCCAGGAAGGTTTTTAGCGTAGATACGTCCGTTGCTAAGGGTATCGTAAGTAATGGTTTGCGCATCAATTACAACAAACTTACCATCTTCGCCGATTTTGTTCTTAGTATACACGTTACCACGGAAGTAGTTGAAGTCACTAAGTTCATCATCTACACGAGGGCGATATATATCAGCTACCCATTCAGCCACATTACCAGCCATATCATACAAGCCAAAATCATTAGGCTCAAATGTTTTTACCTCTGAGGTGATATCACCTTTATCCTCGCTCCATCCAGCAAGTCCTCCGTAGTCCCCTTGGCCTTGTTTGAAGTTAGCCAATTGGTTACCCAAAGAAGAACGTTTTCCGTTACGAGTATAGCGACCAGCCCAAGGATATTTCTTACGTCCGCGGATACTGTTGTATTCACGAATACCATTGAGTGATTTGGCAGCATATTCCCATTCTGCTTCGGTAGGGAGTCGGTACTCAGGAAGGAGAATACCCTCAGTTTGTTTTGCATAAGTAGTACTTCCATCCTTCTTGGTGGATTTCTTACCAGCAAACTCAGTTACTTTTCTACCATAAGAGTTCTCAGGAGTATTTAGATAAGTATCGGTGCTGAAAGTACTCTCAGCATCTACTTGATAGCGAGAACCTTTTTGGATAAATCCGTCTTGTTCGAGGATTGCCTCATTCACACGGTTGGTACGCCAAGAGCTGAATTGCACAGCTTGTACCCAGCTTACACCCACTACAGGGTAGTTAGCAAAGGCAGGGTGACGCAAGTAGTCGGTAACCATAGTTTCGTTGGCACTCAAAGGGCTTCTCCACACAAGGGTATCAGGCAGCGCACCTAAGTAGATATTCTTATAGTGTCCGTCCTTATCCTCAGGCGGGAATACTTGTTTGAGCCAGTCAAGGTACTCCATGTACATCTTGTTAGTAACCTCTGTCTCATCCATATAGAAGGATTGCACGTGCTGTTGGCTGGGAGTGTTGTTCCAGTCATGCATCACGTCGTCCTGTACTTTACCCATAGTAAAGGTACCCCCTTCTATGAATACCAATCCAGGTCCAGTTACTTGCTCTTTGAAATTTGTGTTGTATTGAAAGCCACCTTCTTTAGCATTGATTTTCCAACCTGTAGCACTAGAGGTGTTTTTGTCACCGCTTTTATTACCACAGCCCACAAGGAATGTTGCTGCTAAAAGACAGGCTAACATAGGTCTTTTTAAACTTTGCATGTCCATTTCTAAATAAAATTTTCTAATTGTTCAATTTTGGCGCAAGTTACTACTTTTTTTTGATACAAAAAGCATTTTTTTATTTTTTTTTCATTTGTTGATAACTTTTTTTTTAACGCGTTTTTCCCTTTGAATATAAGGGGTTGCGCTATCAACAAGGGGTGGTTATGTAAAATTTCACCAATAGCATTAACTGTATTTAACACTTAAAAAACGCGTATCTATGAGCTAAAAGGTCAATTTAGCAATTAATCACTAATTATTGGTCATTGACTTTTGGCGGATACTGCTTGAGGATTTCACTGACGAACTTATCTATTTGTTCGTCTTTGTTGGCGCGTTCGGAGAGGATACCTGAACCCTTGCCTTGCCAGATGAGGTCTTTTTGTTTGCCGTCAATGACATCAATGAAGAGGATACCTTCGGTGGTGGTAGGTGCCACTTGTACAGTACTTCCCCATACAGGTCCCCAACCCCAACCGATGCCTACACTCTGGTAGATGTCTTGGCGCTCGCGCTCACGAGTGAAGAAGTTAATGAAGATATCGGGTGTTTCCGATAGGGTATAACCCTTCTCGGTCATTTGTTTCTCGATACTTCTTAAGATACGTTTTTTGTCCAAATCAGAAATTTCTGCCTTGTCAATGCCTTCTTTTAAGAAAGCAAAGGTTTTGTATTGGGCAAAAGGTGCCTTGCTGTCAAAGTCTGAACTTACCTGTATGCTGGCACAAGAGGTCAGCAATAGCCCTAATAGAGCGAAAGTGAAGAAAGATTTCATTTGTATAAAATTTGATTTGGAAATAAGACAGCAAAAAATATACCAAAAATAATGACAAACGACAAGTGACTAATGACCAATCCTATTATGGTATTTGTCATTAGTCACTCGTCATTAGTCACTCGTCACTATTATTTGATTTTATTGGCGTATTTGTCATAGTAGAACACAGGAAGGGGTTTTCCATTGTGTTTGAGTTGTTCTAATTCTTTGACAAATTCGTCTGCTTTTCCGACGATGATAAAGCGTAAATTATTGTATTTGATATACTTGTTGGCTGCACGCTTTACATCGGCTACGGTTACAGCTTCTATGTTTTTGATATAGTTGTTGTAGAAATCTGAAGGGAGTTTCTGAATCTCACGAGTTACTGCAAGGTCGGCTATGGTAGAGGGATATTGGGTGGACATCACAAAGCTACCGATAAGTTGTCCTTTTACCTCTTTGAGTTTCTGCTCGCTTACATTCTCTGTTTGGATACGCTTGATTTCCTTAAGGATTTCTACTACGGACTTGGCAGCTACTTCATTACGTACTCTGACAGAGACAAAGAAGTTGGCCAAGGTAAAGCGGTTGGTACCCATATAAGAGCGTGCGCCATAGGTATAACCATGTTGTTCACGTAGGTTAATGTTGATATAGCTACCATAGTCCCCTCCAAGGATTTGGTTGAGTACCTTCACGGCGAAATAATCCTTATCGCTCATCTTGAGTGGATAGAGGTTGAAAGCACTGATTTCGGTTTGTACAGCAGTAGGTACATCTACAAGATTCACTTGAGTGTATTGTACATCACGAGGGGTAGGGGTGCTTAGCTGTAATGGAGTAGCAGGAAGCCAGTCATGGAAGTCTTTCATAACCAATTTTTCTACTTCCTCAGCATTTACATCTCCTACTACTACCATATAGGCACTTGAAGGAGAGAAATAAGTCTTATAGAAGTTGGTAATATCATCAAGAGTGATCTTCTTAAGAGATTCTTCGGTATAGAAACTTCCATAAGGGTGGTTTTTACCATAGGTAAGAGCGCTGTTAAGGCGGTAGATGATGCTCTGAGCGCTGTTTTCATCTGCCTTAAGAGAAGCGATAGCTTTGTCGCGGGCTTTGTCCAATTCTGCTTGAGTGAAGTTAGGGTGTATAGCCGCATCAGCGAAAAGCTCTAATACACGGGGAAAATAGCGGGTAAGTGAGTAGGTAGAACCTCCATCTACAGTGATATATACGGTAGCTCCTAAGCGATCGGTTTCTTCTACGAAAGCCTCTTTGGAAATGCTCTTAGAGCCACCTCCCATAAGCTCGGAGGTGAGGTAGTACATCCCTGGTTTTTGAGTCTCATCAATAGGTGGGCGGTCAAGGGTAAGGCTTACAGAGACATGGGGGAGCTTATGGTCTTCCACAACCATGAGGGTAAGGCCGTTAGGGAGCTTCTTTACATAAGGTTCCCCCAAGGTAAAGGAAGGCAATTGAGTAGGTTCGGGCATCTTGTCTCGGTCAATCTGAGCAGACAAGAAAAGAGGAGCAAGCAAGGCGATGCTTGAGAGAAATATTTTTTTCATGGAAGTGTTTTTTTAGTTGGACTTTTTTTCAGGGAGATAATCAATCTCCAAACGTTGGTTAGCATTGAGGTACTTTTTGGCCACACGGCGAATGTCTTCGCGGGTTACCTTGCGGTAAAGATCCAATTCCTTATTGATAAGGTTGGTATCCTTGAAGAAGGTATAATCCATCGCAAGGGAGTAAGCAATACCTTGTACATTGGAATTGGTAGCCACATAAGTAGTCTCAAAGAGGTTAAGGAGTTTTTCGTATTCCTTTTCAGAGATAAGTTCATTCTGTAAGCGTGTGATTTCCTCGTCCATATCTTTGGTAAGTTGTTCCAAAGGAGCATCTTGCGCTACGGCAGCAATCATAAGAATACCTGTATCCTCATAGTTACAAGTGTAGGAGATGAATTGGAGCACTTCTTTTTTCTCTTCAACCATTTTTTTGTAGAGGCGAGAGCTTTCTCCATTGGCAAGAATGGCTTGAATAAAGTCCATAACACGGGCATCTTGCTCGGTCATTTTAGGAGTACGCCAAGCCAATACTTTAGCAGGAGCGGTGATATTGGCATCATAGTCGGTTACCTTTTTGGTTTGGGTGATAGGAGCATCCATGGGGTAGTTGCGTACAGGCTTGGATACATGGTTTTGGATAGGCCCGAAGTAAGTTTCTATCCAGCTTTTTGCCTGCTCTTTTTGGAAGTCTCCCGCTACCACTAATACGGCGTTGTTAGGGTTGTAATAGCGCTGATTGTAGTGGATAAAATCTTCGAGCTTAGCCGAGTTCAAGTCCTCCATACTTCCTATGGTAGGGTGCTTGTAGGGGTGCTTATCAAAGAGGTGATTCTGCACTACAGGCATGTAGATAATTTTTCCGTAAGGCACATTGTCGGTACCTTCGCGTTTTTCTTCCTTAACAACCTCTTTTTGAGTATCTACCCCGATTTGGTTGATTACAGGGTGTAGCATACGTTCGGCTTCCATCCAGAGGGCAAGTTGTAGGCTGTTGGAGGGGAGGGTCTCATAGTAGTAGGTTTTATCCACATCGGTAAAGGCGTTGTTATCGCCCCCATGGGAAGAAACAATGTCAAACCAACGGCTTCTGGGAATGTTCTTGGTTCCCTCAAAGAGCAAGTGCTCAAAGAAGTGGGCGAAGCCTGATTTGCCAGGGAGGTCATCCTTGGCCCCTACGTGGTACATAACAGTGGTAGTAACCACAGGAGCCGAGTTGTCCTGATGCAAGATTACGTGAAGCCCATTGGGCAAGTCGTATTCTTCAAATTTGATTTTTTGCGCCATAGCCACAGTGGAGGACAATAGCAAGGCACCGAAAGTAAAAAAATATTTTTTCATAAATGAAAATGATAAAAAAGCAACGCAAAGATAGGTTTTTTTTCTCAAAAAAGGAAATATTTTCGTAGGATTTTTTCCTATAAGAGCATAAAAACATATAATACAGATACATTAAGAGCATAAAAAAAGGCTACCCTTTTGGGGTAACCTTTTTCTGTTAGAAAGTGTCAAACTATTTTTTTATTAGATTGATTTCTACACGACGGTTAAGCGCTCTACCTTTCCTGTTCTTGTTAGAAGCGATTGGTTTGTCAGGACCATAACCTACAGATTCTAAGCGATCAGCAGCAATACCACCTTGGATGAGGTATATTTTTACTGCGTCAGCTCTGTTTTGAGAAAGCTCAATGTTCTTTTGTCTCTTACCAGTGCTATCAGTGTGTCCTTCGATACGGAAACGGCTGTTAGGATATTTCTTAAGAACGTTGATGATTTGGCTCAATATCTCAGCAGATTCGAACTTGATAGAAGCTTTACCAGTGTCAAACAAGATAGTCTTAGCATATTGGTTCAAGCGTTTTTGTTCATCATCGTTAGGTTCTGGACAACCTTTGTTGCTTTCAGGACCAGGTTCGTTAGGACATAGGTCATCTTTGTCAAGTACACCATCGCCATCGGTATCAGGCCAAGGACATCCACCATTTTCAGCAGGACCAGCTACATCTGGACATTTGTCATCTTTATCAGGAACGCCATCACCATCAGTATCAGGACATCCGTTGAATTCTTTAAGACCAGCTACTTCAGGACAAGCATCGTCTTTATCAGGAATACCGTCACCATCAGTATCAGGACATCCGTTGAATTCTTTAGGACCAGCTACATCTGGACAAGCATCGTCTTTGTCAGGAATACCATCACCATCAGTATCAGGGCATCCGTTGAATTCTTTAGGACCAGCTACATCTGGACAAGCATCGTCTTTGTCAGGAATACCATCTTTGTCAGTATCTTTAGCACCAAACTTGATTACGATACCTCCAGAGTGTTGGAAATAGTCGGTACCATCTTTTTGGAAACCGTGGTTGTAACCAGTTTGTACATTAAGACCAAGGTGATCTGTGAACCAGAAGTTGATACCACCACCAGCAAGTAGTTTTACACCACCATCTTCTTTAGCATAAGTACCTTTGTAAGAAGTGTATCCTCCACCAAGCTTAAGGTATGGATCAAACCAACCAGATTCGGTAGTAAACAATCTTCTAAGAGCATACTTAGCTTGAAGATTTACATTCCAGAAAGATTCATCTTCGCTAACAGCATTGAATCCTTTCTTGATTTTGTTCAAGGAACCGTCCACTTCAGCAGAGAAGCCAGCGCCAATGTAGCGAGCTACAGAAAGTTTAGTAACGGCAGGAAGCACATTCAAGTCACTTGGTCCAGCCCAGTCTTTGAGGAAATTACCAAAGTCATGAGGGCTACGGATATCAACAGTGTTTACTCCAAACCCTATTGACCACTTGTTGTTTTCATCTTGCGCTTGCACAGAACCTACAGTAGCTATCAATGCTAAGGACGCTAATGAAATTTTAATTCTTTTCATACGTTTGAAATTTAATTTATATTTGTAATCTTTGAAAATTTGCGGCTAAAGTACAATTTCTTTTGAAATTGACAAAACAATTTTTTTAAACTACTTATAATTTAACAAATAATAAATATTTGTTATATTTTTTTAACTAATTAAATACCACATTTTAATAATCTATGACCTATGATTATTGTAATATGATTCTAAATACTATGCTTATTTTCTCTTGTTGAAAGAGAACTAAGTAAAGTGCAAAGGTAGGAATTTATTTGTAAATACGAAAAATAAAAATGATTTTTTTATAAGGGAGAAAATAATAATCTGATAATTAGTTGATTAGATGGTGAGTTAATTGTCAAATAGGCAAATTAGCTAATAAAATTTGGTTGCTTCCGAAAAAACATGTACTTTTGCTCGGAAAATCCACCTTATAAATGTAGCCCTATGAAAATGACCCCGCTTGTTGCCAAGCAATATACCCAAGAGCAGCTTTCAGCGCCAGAGGCACAGCACTTAGCACATGAGATAGCTTTTGCTCCCGTTGTCTTTCAGGTATCACGCCTTATGGTGAAGTTTGGTATCTTGGACGCCTTGTTTGCACACCCTGAAGGACTCACCCAAGAGGAGATAGCCCAGCAGACCCACCTTTCGCCTTATGCAGTGCAGGTACTTTTGGAAGCCTCTCTTTCTATAGGAACAGTGATTGTCAAGGAAGATCGCTTTCTAATGACCAAGGCAGGCTGGTTTCTGCTCAAGGACGATGCGGTACGTATTAATATGGAGTTTATTCATGAGGTATGTTACCAAGGGCTTTTTCATATGGAGGAAACTCTTAGAGAAGGCAAGCCTGAAGGGCTCAAGGTCTTTGGCAATTGGCCAACTATTTATGAGGGGCTTTCTTCGCTCCCTGCAGCAGCACAAGAGAAGTGGTTTGCCTTTGACCATTATTATTCGGACAACTCCTTTGCGGAGGCGCTGGAGATTGTCTTTGCCAACCCTGTAAGTAAGCTTTTGGATGTAGGTGGTAATACAGGTCGCTGGGCATTGCAGTGTGTAGGGTATAATCCAGAGGTAGAGGTTACTATTATGGACTTGCCCCAACAGCTCGCTCTGATGCAAAAAGCTACCGAAGGCAAAAAGGGTGCTGAGCGGATTAAGCAATATCCCGCTAACCTCTTGGACAAACATGTGGTATTCCCTCAGGGTTTTGATGTGATATGGATGAGCCAGTTCTTAGATTGTTTCTCTCCAGAACAAGTGATTCATATCCTAAAGCGTGCTGCCCAAGCTATGGATAGTCATACCCGCCTCTATATATTGGAGAGCTATTGGGATAGGCAAAGGCATGAGACAGGCGCCTATTGCCTTACCCAAATCAGTCTTTACTTTTCGGTAATGGCCAATGGCAATAGCAAGATGTACTATTCCCAAGATATGATCCGCTGCGCAGAACAAGCAGGTCTTACCATAGAGAAGATATATGATGATTTAGGTAAAGGGCATAGTATATTTGTCTGTCAATTAGCAAATTAATTCTTTTTATAAGTGCTAATGCCAAAAAGCCTATAAATAGGGGAGAAGTTCAGCAAGATCGTAACAATAAAAGCAACAGAAATCACCGCCAATATGGAGGCTACTGTATCGTTGGTGATGAGCTTGAATCCGCCTAAGATGGCTACTACCAGTACAAATAATAAGCGAATCTGCTTATCTTTCTTTCCTATATTTCTTTCCATAAGAAAAGCTGTTTTTATTTGAAAGGCAAAGATATGAAAAAAACTTTATATAAAAAAATTATTCGTCCCAATCTATAGAAAGAATTTCTCCTGAGAGGGCGAACTGTACAGCGATGACTTCCTCGGTTTCGACATCCTCGTCATAATAAGGAGCGAAGTACATATCTACATC
>ERZ772973.434-NODE-434-length-20658-cov-83.7662_pt1 | contig 20658 bp, 18 predicted proteins | sample MGYA00580672_ERZ772973 | MGnify/ENA primary metagenome ERZ772973 (study PRJEB29015, sample SAMEA2737938) | human oral metagenome | biome: human oral; feature: human-associated habitat; material: dental | place: China | collected 2152 ...
ATCAACCAAGCCCCCGCACCCTGGCACGCCAGCGGCAACGGCAAATCGCCCAGGCTGAGGCCATGAAGGTGCAGGCCCTACAACTCGCCAATGCGCAACAAATGGCACAACAACGAGCCCTCCGGCAACAACGACAAGCAGAAATCACCGACGCCGCCCTGGACGTCGCCAACCAATACATCCAACGACTCCGCAACCGACACCACCCCTCATAACCTGCCGGTGATGGGGTGCGAGTGTGTGGTCAGGCAACCGGGAGCCCACCACTACAATTGATAGGTATGAATCCGCAGGCACTCCCACCCTACCCCCGAGATCCCGTTTCTAATTCTAAGTTCGCTAGCTGGGATTATCCCATTGGGAACATTGAACGGTGGCATGCGAAAACCTCGTTGGATCAGCATTATGCGGCTGGCAAGTTACAGCCTACGGAATATGAAACCCGGATGGTTGGCATCATGGGGGCAACCATGTGGTCCCACCTGGTGGCGATCTTCGCCGACCTTCCGGCACCCGGCCCCACCTACGATGGCAAGCAATTGCTCAAGGCATGCCATGCGGCACAAAAAGCACAATCCATGAGCCCGTTAGTAATAATCCTGTTACCCATACTTTTGGGCGTTATTTTCCTCATCAGTCTGGGCGTTGCTGGTCCTCCAGGATTCGTATTTTCCATGCCGATCTTAATCGCACCACTTATTGTAATTTCTATGGCTACTGTGGATAAATACAAACGTGTATACCAGAATTTCAGTAACCAGTTGAACCTCCAGCAGCGTGCTCTTTTAGATGAGGCGGCAAACGAGGAATACGCACAATACTACTGGAGACAACAACAGCAGCAACAGATTCAAAACATGTTTAACAACATAAACAGACAATACTAGTGCCGCCCACGCTAATAACTTCACTATTATTAGTACTATGACATCGCCTGTGCCCCCAATCAACCCAGGTAACCGGGATTACCGCATTGGTGACGCCGAGCGCCAAGAGGCAATGGACGCTCTAGGGAAGCACTTCACCGCTGGCCGGCTTGACGTCACCGAATACGACAACCGGCTCGCCAGCATCACCAACGCAGTCATGCAATCCGACCTGGCACCAGTCTTCGCGGACCTCCCCCCACTAGTTTCGCCCTCCCCCACTCCCCCACCATCGGTAGGACCAGTCGCAACGACAAACGCCCCCCTCTATCCCCCTAACGCTGGCTACAAACCGGAAAACCGCACCAAAGTCTTATACCGGTTCCTCATGTTACTGCCACTGTTTATGCTGGCCAGTATGGCAATCACCCCATTCCTGTACCTGTTGGGCTTTGCCTTGCTCCCACTGATTCTCGTCGGCTTGGTCGTTGCGGGGGTGAAATTTTTGGGGCAGCCCACGGAACCACCACAGCCGCCACAAATGATCGATCCCCAACAACTAACCTCCCAGCAATATCAGCAGATCCAAATCACCCAACAACAGGTGACCACGGACCAATACAACCCACAACAACTACGGTACAGCGTTATCCGATGGCGGTATAACAACGATTGACGCTAACCGAGGGTCAGCCCACCAAAGCATGGGCATGTCACATGTGGGGGCGTTCATAAGTTTCATTGCCTCACCCGCACATGTCTGTGTGCGCACTGGGGCAAAAAGTGGCAAAATTTAACGAATGAATAACAAGGAACCCCACAACACCCCAACTGAAGCGCCTGTCGAAACCCCCACCGAAACCCGCACACCACTCCGCCGGCCTCAGCGCCGGCGCATCTTCGACCAGTCGGAGAAAATGAAAAATGTGCTCTACGAAATCCGGGGGCCGGTGGCTGAGGAGGCAGAAAGATTAGAGCTTGACGGGCATCGCATTCTCAAGCTCAACACCGGCAACCCCGCCATTTTCGGGTTTGAGGCCCCCGACGTGATCGTGCAAGACATGATCGCCGCCCTCCCATTTTCGCAAGGGTATTCGACCTCTAAAGGCATTATTACCGCCCGCCGCGCCGTGGTCACCCGCTACGAGGTGATACCCGGGTTCCCGAAATTCAGCATTAACGACGTCTACCTGGGTAACGGGGTGTCCGAACTCATCACCATGGTCACCCAAGCCTTGCTTAACGACGGTGATGAGGTACTCATTCCTGCACCTGACTACCCGTTATGGACCGCAGCCGTATCCCTGGCCGGTGGGAAACCCGTCCACTACATCTGCGACGAGGCCGCCGATTGGAACCCCGACATAGCAGACATGCGGGCCAAAATCACCGAACGCACCAAAGCCATTGTGGTCATTAACCCCAATAACCCTACCGGCGCAGTATACTCACCAGAGACACTCAAACAGATTGTCGAAATAGCCCGGGAATATGGGTTACTTATCCTGGCCGATGAAATCTACGACCGGATTCTCTACGATGATGCTACCCACACATCCATTGCCTCCCTCGCCCCCGACCTGCTGTGTATCACTTTCAATGGGCTTTCGAAAACTTATCGGGTGGCCGGTTACCGTGCCGGGTGGATGGTATTGACTGGCCCGAAGGACCACGCCCGGGGTTTTATTGAGGGATTGGATTTATTATCGAGCACCCGTTTGTGCGCCAATGTGCCGGCACAGCATGCAATTCAGGTAGCCTTGGGGGGTCGGCAGTCAATTTATGATTTGACTTCCGCCCATGGCCGGCTGACAAGGCAACGTGATGTGACGTGGGAAAAACTCAATGAAATTCCGGGTGTGAGCTGCGTAAAGCCTAAGGGGGCGTTGTATGCTTTCCCTAAGTTGGATCTCGAATATTACGATATCCACGATGATTCCCAATTGATGCTGGACTTGTTGCGTGCCGAGAAAATTTTGTTGGTTCATGGGACTGGTTTCAATTGGCCACAGCCCGACCATTTCCGGGTGGTGACCCTACCGTGGGCCAATGAATTAGCGGAAGCTATTGATCGCCTGGGAAATTTCCTGTCCAGCTACAAGCAGTAGGAGTGATCCGATGGGTAGGCATAACCACCAATTAGAATCAGAGTCAGAGAACGAACCAGAGTCGCCAGCGGAGATTCGGCGGAATCGACGGTCGAAGCGCATCACACCCGCTGCCCAGCAACCGGCAAAGGGGTCGAAGTCCGCAAAGGCAAAGCCGGCTGTGCGCCCCACCAAGGCGGCGCAATCGTCCTCGCCGCAGTCGGCGGGTGCCGGTCGCCCGGCCAAACGGACGGTTCGGAAAGTATCCCAACAGCCTGCTGACGCTGCCCCCGCCACCCCGAAGGGGCCGCGGGTTCGGAAGCCCCGGCCGGCGAAGGGAACCAAGCCTACCCAACCCACCCCCGCTACCCCCGTGGCTTCGGAGCAGCCGGCGAAGCCAACTAAACCAGCCAAGCCGGCGAAGCAGCCCCGGGTGCCCCGGTCGCAACGGAAACCAGAGGCTGAAAGCCCAGCTGTAGACGTCGATAAGCAAAGCAAACCGAAGACCCGGACCTGGACGTTTACGCGCATCCTGCTGGTTGCGTTTATTGCAGCCTGGGTTGGCGGCACCATTTTCGGCGTGTACACCATGTGGCCGGGCGATAAAAAACCCAATATTTCGCCGAATTTTTATACCTCGTTCAGCATGAGTCATGCGCAGGTTGAGGGAACCGTATTATTCACCCAACCAGGGTCATGCACGTCGTCAGAAGTCGGCCGGGTGTTCGACACTTCGCCGCGGGAGTCGCCCGGATCGGATAATAACTGCCAGTGGTATATCACCCAAATCGACTCGGGCACCAACAAGGGGCAACGCACCCTATTGATTAATTCGCACAACCCCGGCGAGCCCGAGCTGCACAAGAATGACCGGATTCTCCTCATCGAGGACAAAGCGGCCGACGGGTCCATGTCGTATGGGTTTAGCGACTTCCAACGCACCTACCCGCTGCTGCTGTGGGGGCTCATTATCGCGGCGGCGATCGCCGGGTTTGCGCTGATCCGCGGCGTGCGGGCCCTCCTGGGGTTGGGCATCACTCTGATTGTGGTGGTGCTGTTTACCGTCCGAATATTACTGTTGGGCGCCTCCCCAATTTCGGCGGCGGTCGTCAGTGGGGCCGCAATCCTCCTGCTGGTGGTGTTTATGGTGCACGGGTTCAATTGGAAATCCGCGTCGGCGCTTGGTGGCACCCTCTTAGCACTCGTCATTGCCGCATGGCTGGCCACCATCGCCATCGACAATAACGAGCTTCGTGGCCTCGGCAATAGCGATAACCTGTCCATCATTGTGAACCTTCCCGACGTGTCCGTGAAGGGCCTCATGCTCTGCGGGTTCATCATTGGCGCCCTGGGCGTGCTCAACGATGTCGCTATCTCCCAGGCTTCCACCATCAACGAGCTGGCCGACCTAGACCCACAGGCATCACCAGCCCGGCTATTCCTGGGGGCCATGAAGGTGGGCCGCGACCATATTGCCTCCATGGTGTACACCCTGGTGCTTACCTACACGGGTGCATCCTTGCCACTCCTGCTGCTGCTGTCGGTGTCGGAACGGCCGCTGGTGCAAATCCTCACCAGCGACGTTGTAGCCACCGAAATGCTGCGTTCCGGGATTGGTGCACTCGCCCTCACGCTGACCGTGCCCATCACCACGGTGATCGCCGCCTACACGGTGCCAAACACCAGCAACAAGGCCGACGCCACCACCGACGAGGATGCCGATTCAGAGGCCGCCGAGGATACCGCCCCGACGACCGCATAATCCCACGGTAGGGGCGTCGACAAGCTCGCAAGAGAGGCCAAAGGCCTGCCACTTTCCTCGGCGGCAGGCCTTTTTGCTTGCTTGTTTCTTTTTGTCCGGGACGCGTCGCGCCCGGCTGCGTAATTGCAGATGTGCCTCCAATCGTTCTGGGCTCATTTTCCACATCCGCCGGTCAGCATTGCGCTGTGCCAAGGTGCACCTCCTTACGTTTCTCACCGGTGCACCAATACTGTACCACGCACCCCTAGTGGAACAGGGACACTTCCTTGCCCCGGCCGCGCAGGATTCCCACCCCGCCCACGGCGCCAATGCTTGCCACTATTGCGGCAACCATGGCCCACGTCCACAACTGGCCGGGGGTGGAATTGCTGCGCACCATAAACCTTGGTGACGTTTTCGACTGGGACTCCTCGGCCACAGCTTCTTGCTGCTTCGCATCCGTAGCCGCCTGACCGGTGAGGTTATCCACAAACTTGGGCACCGACAAGGGCGTGCCCGACACCGCCAACGAAATAGTGAACTTCAACGGTTGCGTGTTTGCCGTGGCCTGCGGACGGTAATACCGAAGCGCCACCCACTGCTCCCCGGACAGGAACTCGCCCACACCGCTGCCCTGCTCCTTCTCCAGGTTTGGCCACTGGATCGGGTTGGTGACGGTCTCGATCCCCACGGCCTGCTTGGACGACACCGACACATTATCGTACGGCACATTATCGGTCGTGCCCGTGGTCATGACCGGGTTAAACGTGGGGCCCACCACCCGCCACTCCAGCGAAATAGGCTGGCTGGTGTCCGCATTCCGCTCCAGCTCGATGGGCGACGCATTCACATCCATGTGCAGCCGCTGCCCCTCCGACACCAAAACCTTGAACCATTGCAGTTTATTGGGCTCCAGTGTGCCGGAATAGTTTCCCGACCCGATTAATTTTGCATTCTTGCGCTCGTCCGCCATGGTCAACGGCACCGCGGGACTATCATCCGTGGTTAATGTCGCGCTTGTCGACGCCGCAGCCGTTGGTTCTTCCGACGTCCGGGGAACCTTCCACAACATGAATTCGAATGGAATCTCCATGGATGGCTCAATGGCGCCCCGGCGCTCTAGGGACACTTTAAATTTGCCCGGCTTGCATTCCTGGTCCTGGCCGCCCACCCTGGGGGAACTAATATATCCCGTAAATGGGGCGGCAAAATTCGTGTTATCTTCCTGATCGGTGCTCTTCTGGGCCACACAATTATGGCCCTCCTGGTCGATAATGAATGGGATGATTTGCAGGGTTGAATCCATCCGCTGAATCCCCTGCTTGGGGGGCACAATATAGCTGAAGGCAAGCCGCTCGTCCTCCTTCAACTCCACATCCCAGTGGAGCAGACCGCGGGCCGTGGCAGTATCGGTGAATTTATCCTGAAACAGCTTGGGGTACAGTTTGCCGTCAATCGCACCACCCGGAACTAGCAATGGTGCTTTCTGCGGGTCGGTGGCGCCATTTGCTGCCTCTTTAGTCTCCTGGACATCGTCGGTTTTTGTGGACACCTTTGAAGGATCGGCCGTCGCCGGGGCGGCAGTTTCCTGGGATGGTTGGCTGCTCGCACTCGCGCCCGCGGTACTGGCAGTGGTGCTCGTGCTGGTGGTGCCAGTGTTGCCGGTGGCACCCGTGCCGGCGCCAGTACCATCCGCCGGGGTACCGCCCGAAGTACCCCCACCAGGTGTAGCAACGGTGGAGCCGGTGGTGTTTGCTTGCTGCGCGTGACCAGGCTGGGGGGCCAATCCCAACGCCATAATGGCGCATAATGCGGCGGTGGTCACGACCGCAGCTGGTCGACGTGTACCGGTTCTCAATCCACTGTTGCGCATGTATGTAAGCCTAAACAGGAAACCGTGAGACGTTAAGCCGGTTCACTATTCCACATCAGCAAATCTAGCCCTAATATAAAATTTTCCCCAGATTTTACTAAATAGAACTAGGTGCAAATACCAGCCTTTATGAGATTTTATGCGCCAAAAATCGTATTTTTACCCCGGTTTTGCCGGCTATTTCTAAGCGTTACCAAGCGATAAACTCAGCAATAAAAATGCTCCTTTTCTACACCCCTATCACCCCCACGGGAGGGCGTCGATAAGCAAGTCAGGAAAAATTCAGATAGGCGCGCGACGGCGTGGGGCCTTCCTGGCCCTGATACTTCGAACCCAGCACGCTGGAACCATACGGGATTTCGGCGGGGCTCGTCATTTTAAACAGCGCCAACTGGCCGACCTTCATGCCCGGCCACAACGTGATGGGCAGGTTGGCCACATTCGACAACTCCAGCGTGATGCGGCCGGAGAACCCCGGGTCTACAAACCCGGCGGTTGAATGTGTGAGTAGTCCCAGCCGACCCAGTGAGCTCTTGCCCTCCAGGCGGCCGGCCATGTGCGCGGGTAACGCAAACCGCTCCAGTGTAGAACCCAACACAAACTCGCCCGGGTGCAGCACAAACGGCTCATCCTCGGCGACCTCAACCATGCTGGTCAGATCATCCTGCTGCTGTTTCGGATCAATATGGGTGTATTTGGAATTATTGAAAACCCGAAAATGCCGATCCATGCGCACATCCACACTGGAGGGCTGGACCAGTTCCGGGTCGAAAGGGTCGATAATTAAATCGCCGGCATCGATTGCTGCACGTATGTCACGATCGGAATAAAGCACCTTTTTAGTGTAACCCGGCATAGGAGTCCAACACACCAATGGGAAGGAACGCCGATGAGGCGTCGAAGTATCAGAGCACTCGTGGCAGCTGGGGGCGCCGGCGGCCGGGGTTATGGCCGGGCTATGGTCTAGCGTTGACCTGGAAATACCCATTTTTCTTGCCTAAATTGCCCCCACGGGATTTTTTAGTGCTAGACTGTACTTCGTTGTGAACCGGTCAACCTATTGGACTGGCCCTTAAGCAGCAACCACTGCCGATGTAGTTCAATGGTAGAACTCCTGCTTCCCAAGCAGGCGGCGCGGGTTCGATTCCCGTCATCGGCTCTTTAATAGAAACCCCATGCGATTTGCATGGGGTTTTTCACGCCGTTGCGTTGACGCATCAAACACAGTTAGTGTTCTGGTAGGAGCACATATTTACCATAGCCCGCACCTGACTCCATGAGGGTATGCGCCCGGGCTGCTTCCTTCAGGGGGAGCACTTTGTGCGGCGTCACATCAATGGCATGGTCCTCAATAATCGTGATGGCTTCTTGCAGTAGGTCGGCGGTTGCATCACCGGAATGATATCCAGTCAAATACCCACCACAAGTGTCAATAATCGGGTCGAAGTTTTCGAGCGTCCACTGCCCGCCGAGCAAACCGGTATTACATACAATTCCACCCCGCTTCAGCACCGCAAATGAGTGCCGAATCGCGGACGGACCAATCAGGTCCAGAACGCAGTCAAATTTTTCATCGGAATGAATAACATTATGTGCTTCCTCCAGGATAACCTCGTCGCATCCAAGGGCTTTCAAAGTGTCAAACTTGGACTCCTTACGGGTTGTTCCGACAATCACGGCATTCGGGTAAAGCGCCCGGACCAGCTGGATTGTTGCTACCCCCACCCCTGAGGTTGCTGCCCGCACCAGCAATCGGCTGTCCGCCCGAAGCTGCAACTGTTTCATCGAACCCAGGGCAGTAACAAAAGCTTCCGGCACTGCACCGAGTTCTTCCCAGGTGAAAGAGGTGTGGATAGGCCAAATCCGATCATTTGGCAGGAGAACGTATTCGGCATATCCCCCATCAAATTCTCGGCCCATGCCGCCCATGAGGGCCACTACTTTCTGCCCTGGCACCAAGGTGGGGATGGTACTATCCGCCACGACTCCTACACATTCAATTCCCAATATTCGCGGGAAGGTAACGGTGGGGGAAAGCCCCTGACGTGTGAATATTTCCGACCGGTTGACGCCTACTTGCCTGCACTTTCACTAACGACCATCCTGACCGTACAGCAGGTGTGGGAATTTCTTCATAGCACAATACCTCAGGTGGTCCGGGTTGGTGCACAACAATTGCTTTCATGAGTGGTCCTTCCAAGGACGGTTATGGGTCAAGGCTTGAAGTCTGCCAAAAATGAGGTCGAAGAAGAATGTGATGAGGATAACGAGCAGTGAGCCACACAGCATGAGGGGATAGTCGCGGGTTTTCAGGCCAGCGAAAATATATCGTCCTAATCCAAAATCTGATGTGTAGGCGACAAAGGTCGCGGTTGAGCTTGCCAGGAGGGCAGCCTGCCGGAAGCCCCCCACAATCAGCGGCAGTGCCAAGGGGATTTCTATCTTCCGTACCTGCTGCCACCAACTATGGCCGGTGGCACGAGCACTCTCTATGATCCCGGCGTCGATAGCCATTATTCCCGAGTAAGCTCCTATGAACAGTGAGGGGAACACCAATACGATGAGCGCGAGGGTAGGTGCCAGCACCCCCACACCTAACCAGAGCCCAAAAAGGATCAAAAGCCCCAGGGATGGTAGCGCACGGGCACTGTTCATGAGGATGCTTGCGATCACTTCCCCCGGTCGCACATGGGCACACCAGATTCCGAGGGGAATGGCCAAGACCGAACCGATGATGAGTACCACGAGTGTTAATACGATGTGCTGTTCACTGCGCATAATGAACCCGGAGTCGCCGCCCCAGCGTTGTGGGTCCATAAGAATCGACAGGGCATCCGCAATCATTGAGGCAGCCTTTCCGCCCAGGGGGTCAGTAGCTTTGTGGCAAACCGGAGGATAGCGTCACAGAGTAAAGCCATAGCCACAATTGCTATGATCCCGGTGACAACTTCGACGGTCAGTGAACGTTGGAAACCATCTGTGAGTAGTGTCCCCAAAGACGACACCCCTACCAATGCCCCAATCGACGCCAGTGAAACTGTTGACATTGTTGCGACCCGCAGCCCAGCCATGAGGACTGGTAAGGCTAGCACGCATCGAACCCCAAACGTGATACGCCACGGCCCATAACCTAAGGTTTCTGCCGACTGAAGATGAGTGTTATCCACCGAGGCAAATGCGTCGATACTGGTTCGAACAAGTAACGCCACAGCATAGAGACCCAGTGCCACCATGACAGTTACCGGTGAAGTAATGGAAACCCCCAAAAAGATCGGGGTTATCACTAGCAACGGTAGTGAGGGAATGGTGTAGAGCAGCTGACAGGCTCCCCCGATTATTTCCTGCACTCGTGGATATTGGGCACCCAGCGCCCCAACGAGCACCGCACAGATGAATGCAACAATCAGAGGGGGGACAATCAGCACAGTATGGTTCAAAAATAATTGGCCGATAAAGCTGGAATTTTGCATGACCCAATTCATTTAATCCACCTTCAAGGGCCTGGTAGCTTGAATGAACTTTTCGACGAACGGGGTTGCCGGGTGAGTCAGAATCTCACGAGGTGTTGCGTGTTGCTCGATATGGGCGCGAACGCTAAGAACAGCAACAGTATCCCCAAGGAAACAGGCCTCGCTAAAGTCATGGGTGACCAGAATAATTGTTTTATGGAAGTCCCGTTGCAACTGGGCCACCATTTCTTGCAGCCCATGCCGAACGATGGGATCTACCGCAGCAAATGGCTCGTCCATCAATAAAATATTGGGGTCAAAAATTAACGCCCGTGCCACCCCTACCCGTTGTGCTTGGCCACCGGAGAGTTGGTAGGGGTATTTCCGCCCTAGAGCAGGGTCCAGTTCCAGGCTTTCCATCAAATGGTGAATGCGATCCGATGATGCTGGTGTACCAAGTAGTCGCGGAATGGTATTAATGTTGGCTTCGACAGTAAGGTGGGGCAGCAATCCGCCGCTTTGCATGACATAACCGATTGACCTGCGCAGCGATATGGGATCCTGCTGTGCCACATCAACCTCATCAATGAGTACGCGGCCTGACGACGGGCTTACCATGCGGTTTACCATCTTCAGAAGCGTAGTTTTACCGCAACCGGAGGATCCAACAAGCGCAACACACGCATGGGAAGGCACCTCAAGGGAAAAACTGTCTACTGCGGGTGCGGAACCATATTGTTTCGAAACCGATTCGAAGGTAATCACTGAGCTTCTTCCACCCCTGACGTAGTTGTTAGTGCCGACTGGCTTTGTTGATGAGTGGAAAGCCACTGTGACGCTATATCTGAGGCTTTTGCACCCCCAACACTATCGACATTCATGGCAAGAAGATCCTCCGCTGTAAGGCTCTGCTGGATAGAGTTGATAACATCTTGGGCTTTCTGCGGGAGTCGATCCGAAACCAGTGGCACAACATGCGATGCCAGCATCAAATGCTTGGGATCCGAAAGAACCACAAGGTTATTGGTATGAATATCCGGTGATGCGGTATTGATCTTGGCCAGGTTAATGGTGCCATCCTTCAGGGCTTTCATTGTGAGCGGCCCGCCAGAATCTTCAATCGGCACGAATCGGGTGTTCATGCCGTAAGTTTCTTTCAACCCGGTGGGGCCATAGGGTCGTGTTTCCAGCTCTGAGTTACCCCCAAGGGTTAATTCGTCAATCCCGGAAAGATTATCGAGGCTTTGAATATTATGTTCATGGGCAAAGTCTTCTCGGACCACATAGGCATCCTGGTCTGTGGCTTTAGCGTCGTTAAGAACGGTAAGGCCGGCAGGAACAGCGGTTTTTAATTCGTCATAGACGGCTGTTTCATCACGGGCTGTTGTGTCTTTTTTCCAATACTGGAGCAGGTTCCCGGTGTATTCCGGAAATACGTCTATTCCACCTTTTTCGATTTCTGGAAGGTAGGCTTCCCGCTGCCCAATGCGGAATTTGCGCTGCACCGTATACCCATTTTTCTCCAAGCTCTGCGCATAAATTTCGGCAATGATCTCGTTGGAGTAGTAGTCTTGGCTTCCTACGACAATCGCGTCCCCTGCGTTATCCTTCGAGTTGGAATTGTTTGCTAAAGGATCGGATTTCAGTCCACACCCCACTAGGCAGGTGAAACCCAATGCCATCGTTATGATTGCAATGAGGCTCTTCCTGAGCTGTTTACTAGTCGTTGCTATCATTATTTATCTCCTTTGGGATCTTTATTTTCTTCGCCACAAGATAACCGACGAAGCATATCGATGAGCTGAAGATGTTCTTCGGTAGTAAGTGAAGAAAAGAATTGAATGGTTGCCTCGTCAACATGTGTGCGAGCTTCTTCGAACGCAGCACGTCCTTCAGGGGTCACCATAATGACTTGTCGACGCTTGTCCTTCTCAAGGCGTTTCCGGATAACCAAACCAATTGATTCCAGACGTTCACACAGTTTCGACGCCGCCCCATCGGTAATTCGCTGTATCCGCGCAAGCTCAGTCACTCCCAAACCTTCCGGATGATGAAGAATATTTTGGAGGATAAGGTATCGCGCAGCATTCATCCCTGGGACAATTTTGGCAGCTTTATCAATCTTGGACCAGGCACAAATTTGTGCATTTACGAGGGAAGAAAACAACATTTCAGAACAGAAACTAGACGAAACATCCGTAACGAACTTGCTTTCCATGGGACACATCATAACAATACTTTCCATGGAAAGTAAATAGGCATGGGCGTTCTAGCCATTCCACTCCCGTTGCCTTATACCTCATCCAGAACTGGTACAGGGCATTTTTTGCACCAACTACCTAAATGTGAGTAAAATTATATATTTCCCCCTTTCCAGACAGGCATCACACTTCACACTTTTTGGCATTTTGCCACTCAACATGATGCTATATCAACAAAGCAGCGCATCCACCTGCGGTAATAACCACTACACCACCATGGCACTTTGAGGCACCAACTCCATTTCACTACGACTGCCATACCTGCTACCTGTGGTTATTCTTGCCGGGCCACCTACAGCCAGCGAGTCGATTTCAGCGAAAACGAGCCAAACAGATTATGCTGAACAGCTCAATAAAATTCCAGCGGGCCAGACCCCTGACTCGCAATCCTTTTGCAGCTAGTAATACAGCTAGTAATTTTATGGTTTTCTATTGGTTTGGGAATATTTTTTAGAAAATTTTCAACATTTTTTCTTTTTTATATTACCAGCTCATAGCCAGTAGAGGACATGTCAACTCAATAAACCCACGGGAAATGAACAATCATTGGTTCCTACCAACGATTTTTAGGTGTAAGGTTGATTGAAAGTTATTTACTACTGATATTGAGGTGACTGGAGTGAAAATCTAGCACTTCATAAAGCGCACTACAGAAAGGAGCCTAACGGCCATGACCATTCTTGATTTTCAGCCTAAAAAGCTCTCTCTTCGGTGGGGGCAGCTTTTCACTACATTCCTGCAAACACCGCAGGAACGCACCAGTGAATCCAAGCGAGCAGAGACCGGCGAAACTGAACCATCCCAGTCCTTGCACGCATTTATGCAGCAGACCCTGAATGAGCACCGCGGCAGCAAGCTTGACGACGCCCTGCCGACCTCCAGGATCCTCTTCGTCTCCGACGATAATGCTGCACGAACCCAAATCGCCTCGGCATACACCCGATGGCTCGGAGGCGAACAAGTGTTCGTCCGGTCCGTTGGTTTGACCCCGGCATATCATGTTGATCCATTAGTGATTGAAGTTCTCAACGAGCGTGGCGTCCCTACCGACGACCTCAAACCCAAGAACTTCAACCCTCACACCTTGGGCAATATCGACGAAATCATTATCTTCGATGACGACGCTCACGTCAGTGACGACGTGAAAACCTGGAACATCACCAAAAACATCAGCACCAAGGCAGACATCCATGCCATGTGCGACGAGGTAGAAGCACGGGTGCGGAAACTCCTCAACACCCTGGGGATCACCCCCACCCCCCATAAAAACATCATCCCGGAATTCCTAGCAGCCTAACTGAAGGATGCTGAAGGATCCCGAGATCCAGCCCGCCCAGCCCAGCTATCACCCCACAACCGGCCAATAGCTGGGCTTCGAGTTTTCTGCACGCTCCTAGATATTCACCAGGATATTGAGGTTTACCTTAAATATCCTGGTCTTTTTGAATGATTTCCCAAATATTTCCAGGTAGTCACACCACCTACCACATGGGTGTACACAAATCATTTCCGCTACACATTGTGGTGATGTACTGGCATATATTCGACGTGAAGATAGTTTCTTTTTCACTATTTCAGAAAGAAGGGAGCTTCACATGTCACTGGCTAGTCGTCTGCGTAGGCGTAGGCATAGGCGTGAACGGAAAAGCTGGAAATCAAGGATAGGGAGGTTCTTCCTTGTTTTGCTGGAAATAATTGGAGCCTAGACAGAATTGGCTCTTGTCCAATGGCACCTTGGTTCTCCCGGTTGTGTATTTCCCCTAACATGATTACACCCATGACTGCGGCTGCACATGCCCTAAGCTAGAGTTTCATTCCTAGCCACAGTCGGGCAACGCTTCTGAATCGAGAAAGTCAAGCTCAGCAAACATGCAGCGGCGGCAGACCTGGCGCCGCATGTGTTTTAGCCTGGGTGCCGGTTGATAGCACTCCCTAGGACAGCCCCCACCCCCTCACAGCCAATCTAGCTGCGGTTTTGCGTTAGCTGGGGTTCCGACCAAATCTTCTCATCCGCCCAGAAGAATATCTCCCCAAAACCGGAACCCCAGCTAACGCAGCTAACGCAAAGCAGCCACAACAAGCTGCAAACTTACTGAGCTTGAGTTCGTGATTACTTTGGCCCCTTTTGGCACCCCATCAACCAGAAGTCCAGCTCAGCAAACATGCAGCCCCACCCACCAGCGGTTTTGCTTTAGCCGGGGTTCATGATTATTTCCGAGTTTTCGGGGATCGCTGGGCCAGAACCCAAGCTAAAGCAAACGAGCAGCTCAAGCAGGAAAATCGAATTTGAATCTTCCCACCCCGAAGCCAAGCACGCAGCCACAGCCGCGTACGGCCGATGGGCAGCAAAAATCCCGAGCTGGGGTCTGATCCAGACAACCGCTAAACCCGGCACCACCCGGCCGTCGTCAAGCGTGAGGAGTTAGGTGCACTTCACGATGGGCGAGGGGTTATACACCGTCGTGGTGGTTTTGCGGGACAGCTCGTTACCGTTGAGGTCCTTCACAATGCGCGTATCGGAGGTGGTGAACCCGGGTGCGCCGCTGGAGGGCGAACAATCTTTGCCTGACAGGCTGATCGTATTCGGCTGTGTGGTGGCCCAACGGCCGCCGTTCACGGACTCCACATTGACCACCTTCACGCCCATGAGCTTCACGGTCACCTGGCCGCCGCCAGCAGAGGTCACGATGCGCACCGGGTATTGGCTGGTGTTCTTAAACGCCAAGTCGATTGCGCCTTCGAACACGGTTGCCTCACGGCCGGCCGGGTACCGGGAAATATAGTAGCTGTGAGGTGTGTGAGTCACGTCCTCCATGCCGCCAAAATAGGCCGCATTATAGAGCGTGGTGGCGAACTGGGAGATGCCACCACCCACCGCCTTATCTGCATGGCCGTTCATGATAATGCCGGATTCCACAAAGCCCTGGGCGGTGCCACGTGGGCCGGTGTAACCGTTGAGGCTGAACGTGTCGCCAGGTGCAACCATGGCGCCATCCACCATTTCCGCCACCCGGGCAATGTTCACGCCGGACGCCTGGGAGTAGCCGCCGGTGGTGAATTCGCCCACCACCTGGTCGAAAGTGGCGGCGTTGGCCATTTCGGTGGTGAAGCTGGCTGGTTCGTCAATGTAGGTGGCGTCCCAGGTGCGGGGGTCATCGGCGATGATGCGCTCGTTGATGTGGTCGAACGTTTTCACCCAGTCGATGTGCACACCATCGCTGTGGGGCGTAACCGTGCGGTCGGAGCCGTGGAACGTAATATTGGCGTTGACCCGGGGTTTTTCGGTGGTGATGAGTTTTTCGGCGAAGATTTCACGGGCCCGATCGTAGTTGAAGTCGATCTTGAACTCGTCATTTTCGGGCCGGAAGGTCACCACCTCGCCCATGCGATCGACTGGGATTTCACCATTAATATTGTCCCGGCCGTGCAGCACCAGGGGCGCGGACACGGCCTTCTTCCCGGGGCCCTCCACAATGGGCTGCACCTGTTTCTCCCCGTACTTTGGGTGGGAGATGGTGGCGTGTTCCTTCACGCCACCGGGTTTCAGCCAGCCGGTGAGAATGGATTTTTCCACCTGTTCAGCGTCGACAGTTTGGCCGTCGGCGGGGGCTGGATCCACTTTCACTTGGCCGCCGGTGAGCACGATGCCGGCGTCGACGGGTGCGGGGCTGAGCTCCTTGGTGACCCGATCGACAGCGGGCCGGAAATTGGCCGGATCAGCGTCGGAAACGATAGGAACCTCGGTGTCTTTAAAGAAACCAAGGATCCGTTTAATAGGGTTGAGTGATTGGGATTCCACAGAATCTAAGGTTTTATCCCAGTTGACCCTCAGGCCGGCCGCCCGAGGGTCGATGATTGAGGTGCGTTGACCTGCTGTGATAGTGACGGGCTTGATAATTTCGTCGGCAAGCTCTTTTTGCAAGAGTTCTTTCGCTTCGGCGCGTTTCATGCCGCCGACCTGCACGCCACCGATCATGGTGCCGCGGGGCATGGTACCTTGGCTGAGAAAATAATCGACACCGTAACCAGTGCCCAAAAGCACAAAAAGCCCAAGCAGTATGCCGCCGAAGAATCGGGCCGGCATATTGCCTGAAGTCAGCTCAGTATCCTGTTCGATCACTCTTACCAATGTAGTAGACAATTCCTAGTGTTTTCGAATCTATTCTGCCCCCACTAGCGCTGATAGTGGCTTACGCGCTCAGCTTTTGCGAACACATCTTGTTCACTTAAGGCTCCCTCAGCAATCCGTTTCATGGTGGTGTCGATCGCTGGCAGGAGCGCATCGGTGGTCAACCAGAGGGCTTGGTCGGCTCCAGCAATGATAGCGGTAGCCGCCGCATCCTGCGGAGTTAGTTGGTTACTAATAGCTTTCATACCTGAAAGATCATCGGTGAAAACCGGCCCGTCGAAGGGACGGCCGCCTTCGTAACTACCCGACCGTAGCAGCTGATATGCAGCAGGGTTGATAGAGGATGGGGTTTTGCCGTCGCCCAATCCTGGCGTCGCCATGTGCCCCACCATGACCCCAACACCGGGGGTAGCCAGAATGCTGCGATAGGGGACGAGTTCGAAATTTTGTAGTTCATTCAGCGGCGGAGTGACGACTGTGCCCAGGTGGGAGTCACCGCTGGCCCTGCCGTGGCCCGGGAAATGCTTGAAGACGGGCATGACGCCACCATCAAGCATGCCCTGGGCGAAGGCCGAGGCGTATTCGGCGGCGACGGCAGGATCGTCGCTAAACGCCCGATCGCCCACAACCTCCAGGCCAGCACCATCAATGTCGACCACGGGGGCGAAATCAACGGTGATGCCATGGCGGGCCAGCGAGGTGGCCATGTCGTAGGCCATGCCGCGAACCTCTTCGGGTTTCTTCTCCTTGGCCATGGTGCGGGGCGAGGGGAAGGTTCCCAGCACCTCGGGGTGGCGGAGTACCCGCCCGCCTTCGAAGTCGATGCTGACGGCGAATGGCCGGCCGACACGGTTGTGGAGCTCGGCAATGTCACGCCCGGGCGTGGTGAGAATGGCGGCTTCGGTGTCGGAACCAATAAAAATGCCGCCGGCGCCCTGCTCCAGCGCGGCCAGGGCGTCATCGAAATTGCGGACGCCCACCATCATGAGTTGCGCTACCTTGGTGCGCAGTTCGGGGTTGGCGGGTGTGGTTGAGGTAGTTGTCGGCGCCACACTGCTTGTCGACGTCGGGGCCGTGGTGGTGGTCATTTCACTCGTTGGTGCGGCTTGGTCGGTTGCATTATCGGTGCAGCCCACCAGGGTGGTTGTTACCGTGACCGCAACCAGGAGGGCCAGAACGGGAAATTTCTTCATGCCCTCTACAGTATTGGAAACGTTTTCACCAGCGGAATCTTCAACACGCATTCCCCGTGTGTTGGTACCCCCGCCCCTGGGACATAACCCACGGTTCAACAAGTTTGGGGGTAGTTTTCCCTCCTGCGAAAATCGAACATATCCCAAGCATATATAGTAAAAACTTTCACTACTAGTGTGGTATCCACATCGAACCCTGACCTCTAACAACTGCTAATGTATAAAAGTCGCACTACCTCATAACTAAAGGTGATTGCAATTTTGTCATTTCAATAACTTCATTTGGCCGGACACTATATGCACATTTTCCCCAGAAAGTTGGTTTCCATGCGCACCCTGTTGAAGATCACGAGTTCAGTAACGGTCATTGGGCTTGTTATTTATGGGGTTTTCACTACTGCAATAGGCCAAACTGCGGCACCACCGGTGCCATTGTGGTATCACGTCATGGCGCTGCTGGGGTTTGAATTGATGACGGCCGGGATCACCGGAAGCATCGCCGTCGGAGTCACCCGAAATAGTGTTCTCCCCACCGGCGGATCGGTGGGGGTATTGCAGCGGTTCGGGCCGTTCTACCTGTTTATGTTGGGCCTGTTCGCAATTGTGAACATGTGGGGATTGGGGTTTTTCGCCACCTCCGTACCGAATAATACTCATGCCCTGTATTACGCGGAGCCGTTAGGCATTAACGCGTTGTTGGAAGCATCAATCTGGTTATTTTTAGGTGGGGCCGTATTGGGCATGTTTCAACTGGTGCGGGGGTTAATATGGGAGAGAAGGAACCTTCGGTCGTCGTAAAGCGAGAAAGTTAGTCAAATGCGCGTTTCTTATACGGCATGCAATGTGGCATTAAGCATTGGTTTTGTCGTGTTTATCGCCTACCTCAGCATTGCGATCAGCCCCAATTCACATGAGCTCATGGCGCCGGTGCTGCAATACAGCATGTCGATCATTGGGTGCGAGCTCATGTGGGGCGGCATGCTGGGGCTCATGGCCACCACCATTACCTCCAGCGATCCCCGGCCGGGCATTGCCACCCGATTCGCCGCCCCCTACCTCATATTATTTAGTGTCTTCCTGTTTTTTAATTTCTGGTATTTGGGCTACATTTACACCCGAATGCAGCTGCTCATGGGGATTTCGGACCCAGCTCGGCCCCTATTTGAACTCATTTTGCTGGGGCTAGCGATCGGGTTTATGTTGAGCGGGATTATTATCGCGATCGGCCAAACGTTGGGGAAGCGGCGGCGTAAAGGGCAGAAAGCCCCCAAGACTGCGCAGGTAAGCCCACCGGTCAGCCCGCAACCACCGGAACTGACCTATCGCCGCACCTCCGTGTTCGGCTAGCCGCCACCGATAATACGGGTGGGTTTCCGCCATGCCCCCACCACACCCCACCTGGTTACCCCACCCGTTCTAAGGTGAGAATCGTCAAAGGTATTTTCCCTAAGCTTGAATGCTGCTATCTTTGCAATTATGGCCTATGACTCTGACTCGTTAAACCGTAGAACGCTTGGTCCAGCCATTGCGAGCGCTGTGGTTGGTGTCACGCTGGGCATTGTTGCCGTGGTGGGGGTGTCCATTTTCACAACAGCGCATTCCCTGCCCGAATCTGGTGCGGTAGGCATAGACCGACCAGTCTTGGGCGACCCGGAGTATGGTTCCCGCAATAACTAAACCAACACTATTACATTTGCTGCACCGCGTACCGTTTCGGTCCGCAACCATCATCAGCCCACGAGGCAGCCACCTGACCGGCTGGATCCTCCTGGGGCTGATAAGTTTTTTTCAACCCCTGGGCTATATCGCCGCCGACACGAAACACGACCTACTGGCCAACCCTGGTAGGTTCCTCGCCGGCGCCCAATCCGCCTGGACTGACATGTTTACCCTCGGGCAACTCCAAAACCAGGCATACGGTTATTTATTTCCCCACGGCGCGTTTTTTTGGCTTTTCGACGCCTTCCCGGACGCATTCACCCAACGCCTGTGGTGGTGGCTGGTACTTGGTGTCGGCTATTCGGGGTTCCTCCTACTCCTCCGCCGAATAGCTGACACCACTGGGGGCTTTGCCGGCAGTTTCACCACAAGTTTTGCCATGGGGGCCGCGTTCCTTTACGCCCTTTCCCCCCGAGTGCTGAGCACGCTCACCACCATTTCTTCGGAAACCTGGCCGGTCATGCTGGCCCCCTGGGTGTTGTGGCCGCTCATCACCCGCCGGCTCACCCTGCGCAGCATCGCCATGTCGGTGTTGGCCATTGGCATGATGGGGGCGGTGAATGCCACCGCCACCCTGGCCGCCTGCACCCCGGCCGGCATTTTCCTCCTATGGCGGCTCGTGGTGGCGTTCCGGTGGCGGCTCATAGGACTCACCATGATGTGGGGCCTGGGGGCAGTGCTGATTAGCCTGTGGTGGATCCTGCCCCTCTTGGTTTTGGGCCGCTACGCCAGCCCATTCACCGACTATATTGAAAACGCCACCGTGGTCACCCGGTGGTTGAACCTGGCCGAAATCCTCCGCGGCACCACCAGCTGGTCGCCGTTTGTGGACGCCGAACGGCAGGCCGGCCACGCCCTGGCCACGGACCCCTACCTGATTATTTTCACCCTGGCGGTGGCCGGCCTGGGGCTTTATGGCCTGAGCCGGGTCCGTAACCTTCGGGGTTTCTGGTTCACCCTGCTGGGGATAGGGATCATCGTGTTGGGCGGCGCCCACCACGTCACCGGGTTTCTAGATGGGGCTGGGGTGGCGCTGCGGAACATCCACAAATTCGACCCCCTGGTGCGGCTGCCCCTATTGGTGGGATTCGCCCAGCTCTGGCAACTATTTCCCGCCCACAAACTTACCCAACCCGACGCCCCCGGCGGGCCGCCGAGACCGGTGGGGGCATCGGTGGGGGCGCGGCAATTCTTCGCGGCCTGGCTGCCCCGCCACCCGCGGCGGGCCGCCGCCCTGGCCCTGATTCTCTTGGTCAGTGTATCCGCAGTCTCCCCGGCCTGGGCTGGTCGGCTCCTCCCGTTGGGCGCCTACCGGTCCGTGCCCGACTATTGGGCTAAGG
>ERZ772973.436-NODE-436-length-20629-cov-5.54583_pt1 | contig 20629 bp, 20 predicted proteins | sample MGYA00580672_ERZ772973 | MGnify/ENA primary metagenome ERZ772973 (study PRJEB29015, sample SAMEA2737938) | human oral metagenome | biome: human oral; feature: human-associated habitat; material: dental | place: China | collected 2152 ...
CCCGTGTTACCGCCGTGAAAAGGCGGTGTCTTAACCCCTTGACCAACGGACCATTTCTTGTCCTTCTGCAGAACATATTCCATTATATCAGCTTTTATTCCTTTGTCAATAACTATTTCAGAAAAAGAGAAAAAAGTTGGAATTTCTCCAACTTCTTCTACTCGGAACTTTTTTCTTCCATTTTCGTTTTAATTTCATCATAAGAAAGCGCATGAGCTTCTTTGTCTAATTCAAGTTCAGACTCTTCTGGCATTTTGCCAGTTTCATACAATGATTTAATCTGATTGCTATCCAAAGTTTCATATTTAAGAAGCGCTTCAGCAATCAATTTATGAGTTTCGCGATGGGACTGGATAATCTCTGCAGCTTTGTTACGAGCTTCATTAAGAAGTTCTCTTACCTCTTCGTCAATCTCATATGCAGTCTGTTCTGAAATTGATTTTTGAGGACTGGCTGCACCAAACATAGCATGATTGCCTTCGTATTGAACCGGACCAAGTTTTTCGCTCATTCCATATTCTGTTACCATACTGCGGGCCATCTGAGTTGCCTGTTCAAAGTCATTAGAAGCACCTGTTGTCTGCACATTAAAGATAATCTCTTCAGCCACACGGCCACCCATAAGACCAGCTAATTGTTCTTTCATATCTTCTTTAGATAGAAGCATTTGGTCTTCCTTAGGCAGGGCAATCATATAGCCACCAGCACGTCCACGAGGTACGATGGTTACCTTATGTACGACACGCGCATTTGACAATACCAAACCAACAATAGTATGTCCAGCTTCATGATAAGCAACCATTTGACGATCACGTTCAGACACCATCTTATCTTTCTTAGAAGGTCCTGCGATTACCCGATCTTCTGCTTCATCAATATCATCTGCATCAATGACTTTCTTGTTACGACGAGCAGCAACCAAAGCAGCTTCATTCAAGACATTTTCCAAATCAGCACCAACAAAACCTGGTGTCTGTTGAGCAACTAGTTTCAAATCAACATTTTTAGCCAGTGGCTTATTCTTAGCATGAACACGGAGAATAGCTTCCCGACCTTTAACGTCAGGACGGCCGACCAACACTTTTCTGTCAAAACGGCCAGCACGCAGCAAGGCTGGATCCAATACATCCGAACGGTTAGTAGCCGCAATGATAATGATTCCTTCATTTCCTTCAAAACCATCCATTTCAATCAAGAGCTGATTAAGGGTTTGCTCCCGCTCATCGTTACCACCGCCAAGGCCAACACCACGCTGACGACCGACTGCATCGATTTCATCGATGAAGATAATGGCAGGAGCTGCTTTTTTCGCATCTTCGAACAAAGAACGAACCCGGCTTGCTCCGACCCCAACAAACATTTCTACAAAGTCGGAACCTGAGATACTGAAGAAAGGAACTCCAGCTTCTCCAGCAACTGCCTTAGCAAGCAAGGTTTTACCAGTTCCTGGAGGACCTTCTAGAAGGACACCAGCAGGAATACGAGCACCTAGCTTAGTATAACGTTTCCGATCTTTCAAAAATTCAACAACTTCTACTAGCTCTTGTTTTTCTTCTTCGGCACCAGCTACATCTGAGAAACGAACCTTAATATCTTCTTTGTTAGCAGCACGCGCTTTATTGCGCCCGAAATTCATGGCACCGCGGGCACCACCGCCTCCACCTTGATTCATCATGGACATAAAGAAGAAGATGACAATCACAAAAGGAACGATGGAAGTGAGGATTGTAATCCACATTCCGCTTGAACTTTCGCGCTTTATGCTGATTTCAGTGTTATGCTCAGAGGCTAATTTTTGTAAATCAGAAATTGTAATATCTGACGGTAAAATAATACTTGTGAATTTCTCTACTTTAGAAATGTTTGGAGTAAAAAATAAAATCCCTGTATCTTCTTTTGATTCCTGAGGTGTTTTGTAAGTACCTGAAATCTCTACGACACTGCCATTTGGCTGGTAGCTCATCTCTGTGACATTATTTTCCTTAATTTCCTTCACTAATTCTGTGTAATTGATTTGCTGACTGCGACCGCCAGTATCTCCCGAGAAGAAATACTGAAACCCTGTCACTAGGACAACAATAATCAGAATATAGAGAAATGGATTTTTTATAAAACCATTGTTTTGCTTATTTTTCATCTATTAATAGTAAACCTTTATTTTGTATAAACTTCTTCTTTCAAAATACCAATATATGGAATATTACGATAGTTCTCATTGTAATCTAATCCATATCCAACAACAAATTCATTTGGAATTGTGAAACATGTATAATCTGCATCAATCTCAACAACACGGCCTTCTGGCTTATCCAAAAGTGTAGCAATTTTAACTGATGCAGCATTTCTTTCCTTAAACAAATTGCACAGATTTTTCAAAGTCTGACCAGTATCAATAATATCCTCAACAAATAAAATATCACGTCCTGTGATATCTTGATCAATGTCTTTAATAACATTAATCACACCTGAGCTGGCAGTACCACCATGGTAGCTGGAGACCAACATAAAATCAAGCTCAATATGTGTGTCAATATGCTTGATTAGCTCAGCCATAAAAGGCACGGAACCTTTTAAAATTCCAACAAAAATTGGATTTTTACCTTGGTAGTCTTTGGTTAATTGCTGACCAAGCTTTTTTGCAGCATCCACGATTTCATCATGGGAAATCAATATTTTTTTGATATCTTGTTCTAGCATAATTTTACCCATCTATTTTCTGAATATAAAGTATAGTACTCATTATATCACTTTTTAATGCCTTACTCAAATCACTGATAGCAATATTTAAGATCGCTAAAATTTGATGATTTTGTTCAACTACTACAGATGAATTCCGTTCTTCAAAAGAAACCTTCTTATCAATAAAAAGACGACGAAGTTTCTTGTGATAATCATTCAGCAAAATACTGTCTCCCTCCTTTCGGAAACGGAGTGTCAGCGAAGTTTCACGCGAAACAAAAATTTTCTGGATATTTTCACCACTCAAAGGAATCCCGAATGAAAATCGATAATGCCCAAACTCAATCAGATTCTCAAATTCTAACAAAATTGAATCCATTTTTAAATCGGGCTTACGACTGATTTTTCTAATTTCAAAACGCTGGTAATCTTTAACAAGCTCATAGTCTTTTTTCAAAGTGTGCTGATAATTGGTCTTAGTCCGCAGGATGTTTAAAACCTCCTCAAACTGCTGCTTGCTCAGATTCAGTCCAGGAAAGTTTTCAAGATAGTTCTGCAATAGAAAACGTTGAACCTGGGGGATTTGCTGATGAAAGACTTGGACATTTTCTATATCTAAATCTCTGGTCAAGTGAGACAAAGCGGTCTGCCAATCTTCAATTTCCTTTCCCAGATACCGCAAAGAATCCTTAATTTGTGGGTTTTCTTTTTCTAGATTCGGCAGATAAAGATTACGAATTCGATTTCTGAGATAGTCATTTTGAAAATTACTGCTATCTTCAAAATGCTGAATATCTGGAAAGTCTGACTTATGAAAAGTAAACAAAGGACGAATCAGCTCCCCGCAAGCAAAAGACTGGACAGCTTTCATACCAGACAGATGGCGAAGTCTAGCTCCACGCAATAGCCGCATAAAAACAGTCTCAGCTTGGTCATCTGCGTGGTGGGCAGTTACCAAAGCTGTATAGTGTTCCTCTTGCATCACTTTCTCGAAAAAATCATAACGAAATTGCCGAGCAGCATTTTCTGAAAAATTACCAGAAAAACTTGATGTAAAAATCTTTACACCAAGCTGTTCCGCAATCTTTACTAATGCCTTTTCTTCTTGATCTGACTCTGGCCGCTGTTTGTGGTTAACATGAGCAATCGCAAGCTCGATAGCCAGTTCTTTTTGAGAATCAATCAACAGCTGCAGCAGCGTCATAGAATCCAGTCCACCTGATACAGCAACCAAAACTTTTCGATGGTCTTGGAAATACTTTTTCTCCTGCATTTTTTTAAGAAATTCTTGCTTAATCATTTCAGAACTCCATAGACATCGTCTGCTATCTGAGAAATATTATCGTAGTTTGAATTATTAGTAAAAATGACAATGATAAAAGGAGAATCTGTATAGACAATCGCAGCATCATGCTTAAAATCATAGGCGTCACCAATTTTATGAGCCACTTTAACATCTATATTTTTAGAAATCCGCTGATTATCATAATTTGTCTGAGACAAGGCATCGATAATCATGCCATTTTGCTCATAGATCGCTTCCAAAATATTTCCAGCCATACGTGAAGATGCTTGTCTTTCTTCCACATCCCATTTCTTTCCAGCTATTTTATTGATCGTCTGCTGAAAATTTTTATCAGATTGATTGGTCGCATAATATCCTAAAATATTGTGAGCGACATTATCTGATTCTTTGGCCACTCGATTTATCAAATCCTGAACAGAATATTCCTTGTCATCAGCTGACTTAGCAATGCTGCCACTTCCTTCTGGTTCATAAGCACCTGCAAAATCATTGACTGCTCCAATATACTTGAACTTCTGATCTAACGAAAGTTTTTTCTGATCCAGCTGTTCCTGCACATAGTAAAGATAAGGCAGTTTGGTCACACTGGCCGAATACATCTCTTGATCTTGATTTATGCCTGCTTCTTTGCCTGTGTCCAGCTGTTTCACATAGATAGAGTAGTCCGCTTTGTTGTACTTACTGCTCAGAATTTCTTGAACCTTGTCCATTCGATTATCAGTCTCATCCAGAAATTCCATAGAAACCCAGCCCTGTCCTTCAATCTGGGCATAAGTTCCTTTGACTGTCTGAACAATTTGAACAATGTTTACTTTTGTATATGGGGCTGCCGTTGTATTGATTTTTTTAGCTCCGTTGATATTGGCTTTATCATAAAGAGTAAAGCCAGGTTTCAGCCACATTTCTTGATGGATATCTTGAATTGACTGGACAGTATCTTCGTAAATTGTATTTTTATCCGCTATCACAAACTGCCCATTTTTCAGTTTGAAAATCGGGACTTCTTCTTCATTTACATAAAATCCAGTTATCTGGATAGGCTGGTCTGGAACTAGCTTTCCAGCAGTCTTACTCAGAGTAGAATCTGTAAATGTAGGAGTTTCTTCATAAACATTAGGATTTGTCGGGATGCTGTCATAATAGCGTCCATACGTAGTGCTTGTAAAATGATATTTTTCTTCCTCGTCTAATACGAAATCTTTTTCGGTACTAATAACTGTGATACTGCTAAATAAAGCTGGCAGCAAAAATATCAGTAACAAAAACTTACGCATGTTTTCCCCTTTCCTCTTGATTTTCTTGAAGTTTCAAAGCTTGATTTTTTTCAGACAGTTCTTCTAGTTTTTCATCAGAAAATTCCAAGAACTGCTCAATTGTTTTTAGTAAATCTTCCATAACTACTGTGGTAATAAATCTGGGATAGTATAAATGTACTCACCCTCTTTTGAAAAAGAGTATTTAGCGCGTGCATACTTAGCTGCATAGCTGTCATCTTTTAACTTTGTTGCTATATCAGATTGATAGACCTTTTCTTCGCTGAGCGTCTGATATTTCTCCTGCAGTTTAGAATACTGTTCACGACGCTGCAGCAAGGTTTGATAACTCTGGTACAAATTATAGGTAGGTAGAATAAATAAGAGAATCACCAAAATCAGAACCCAGCCCATAAAACGGTTACGTTTCCGCCGTTCCTGATCCACATATCTGCGGCGTTGATTTTCATCTTGAATAAAACGATTATTGAGTTGGACGATATTTTTAGGCATCTTCTTCTATCCTTGTTTCACTGATGATTTCGTACATCTTAGCTGCATCTTCTTTTTTAGTGCTATCTTTCATCTCTATAACCTTTACAGTTAGGAGTTTATTACCAAAGCGTACTTCAACCAAGTCATCCACTTTCAAATCTGTTGAGCTCTTGGCCAAGATACCGTTCACTTTTATCCGACCCTTGTCAGCTACTTCTTTAGCCACTGGACGTCGCTTGATAATCCGTGACACTTTCAAATATTTATCTAATCTCATCCTATTACCTCATTTTCTCTTAATTTATTATTCTACCATTTTTTGAGAAAAATAGAGCTTAAAAAGCCAAACTTCACTGAATTGTAACCTTTATTCTGCCTTGCGCTGTTTAATTTCCAGCATCTTTTCTCCAAAATTAACTAGACCTTCTAAAATCTCATAATCTTTTTTGTTCCTCACATCAAAAATCACTTCAATCAAGCCATTTTTTTCACCAATTCGAGCCTTTAAATTCGTCATCGAAAGTGCTTCAAAATAGTCCTGCGTCAGATAAAGCTGCTGCGAAATTTTCTCAAAATGAATAATTACTGCATTCTGCTGGCGTTCCACTGACTTTACAAAAGCCTGATCTAAATAAGACTTAGCAAGTCCAATCTCCAACAGATAGGCTACAACATCAGGATATTCCCCAAAACGATCAATCAATTCATCCTGTAAATTTTCATAGTTTACACGGCTGTCAATCTCACGAATTCTCTTATAAATTTCAATCTTCTGTCTTTCATCAGAAATATAGTCACTAGGCAGATAGGCATCAATCTGCAGATTAAGTTCTGCATTGCTTTTTTGACGCTTGTTTTCTCTACCCTGCTTTTTAGCAATGGCTTCTTCTAGAAGCTGTGAATACATTTCAAAACCAACAGAATCAATAAAGCCAGATTGCATACTTCCTAAAATATTGCCAGCCCCTCGAATAGACAAATCTCGCATGGCAATCTTAAATCCAGAACCTAACTCTGTAAATCCCTTAATAGCCTCTAGACGCTTTTCAGAAACTTCTGTTAGGATCTTATCTGGTCTGTACATCAGATAAGCGTAGGCAATCCGATTACTGCGGCCAACCCGTCCACGAAGTTGATACAAGGTTGACAGCCCCATATGGTCAGCATTTTCTACAAACAAAGTATTGGCATTTGGGATATCAACTCCAGTTTCAATAATGGTTGTGGTCACCAAAATATCGTATTCTACATTGATGAAATCTAGCAAAGTATTTTCTAAACGAATCTCACTCATTTGACCATGAACATAGCCTATAGAAGCTTCTGGGATTAACTCTCTTAGCTCTGAAACTTTCTGTTCAATTGTGTCAACCTTGTTGTAAAGGTAGTAAACCTGTCCACCTCGGTCTATTTCACGTAATACTGCTTCTCGAATTACTGTAGGATTGCTTTCTAAAACATAGGTTTGAACAGGATAGCGATTGGTAGGTGGGGTCTCAATGACTGACAAATCGCGAATACCCAGCATAGACATATGAAGAGTTCGAGGAATAGGAGTTGCTGTCAAGGTCAGGACATCAACTTTCTTTTTCAATTCTTTTAATGTTTCCTTATGTTTAACTCCAAAACGCTGCTCTTCATCAATGATGATCAATCCTAAATCTGCAAATTCTACATCTTTGGATAAGAGTCGGTGGGTTCCAATGATAATGTCAACCTGTCCTTTCTGCAGCTTATCCAAAGTCTGTTTTTGTTCTGCCTTACTCCTGAAACGGCTGAGTACCTCGACATTAACCGCAAAATCATTAAAGCGTTCTTTAAAGTTAGTATAGTGCTGCTGGGCTAAAACCGTTGTTGGCACTAATACAGCTACCTGTTTATGATTATTGACAGCCTTAAAAGCAGCCCGCATAGCTACTTCTGTTTTCCCAAAGCCAACATCACCAACTAAGAGTCGGTCCATCGGACGACTGCTTTCCATATCCTTCTTCACTTCCTGGATACTTCTTAGCTGGTCCTCTGTTTCAACATAAGGAAAATCATTATCAAATTCCTCTTGATTGGAATCATCAGCTGAGAAAGCAAAACCTTTTAGCTGGCTGCGTTCAGCATATAGTTTAATCAAATCATCCGCAATATCCTGAACCTGATGCTGAACTTTTTGCTTACTCTTCTGGAAACGACCGTCATTTAACTTATTTACCTTAGGTGTTTTTCCATCGCTGGCAACATACTTTGATAGGAGATCAATCTGGTCAACTGGAATAGAAATACGATCAGAATTTTGATATTGAATTGTCAGATAGTCACGGTGGACGCCAGAGATTTCAATCGTTTCTATCCCCAGATAACGTCCTATCCCATGAATATTATGGACAACATAATCCCCTTTCTCTAGCTCATTGTAATCTTTCAGTCGTTCAGCGTTGGGGATATTTTTTACGTCGAATTTTTCGTTTTATTTTCTTGTGAATAATTTCGTATTCTGTAATAAGAACAATTTTCTCATCTACGAAATTAAAGCCTTGAACAAGATTTCCTTCTATAAGCTGAACTGCATTTTTGTGAATCTCAGCCTCTTTTATATAGTCTAAATGAATATCATATTCCTGTAAATTTTTATGTAAATTTTGTAAACCTGACGAAGAATTTGCTTGTAAAATTATTGTATAGCCAGATTTTTTATAACGATTAATCTCTTCCTTGAGCAAGGGAAACTGACTAAAAAATTCTTGCATTGGGTACTGATTGAATTGATACAAAGCATCAAATTTCAGATTTCCCAAACCTTTTTGAAAGCTTGAAAAGAAGGTTGCTGGTTTATATTGACGATAATCTTGGTACTTATCTGCAAAATATTTCTGACTTGATAAAGCTTTACAATTTTGTAAATCATCTGTCAACAAACTAGCTGTTTCTAGTTCAAATTGAGCATGTCGATCCACAATTTTTTGAAAATCATCAAAAAACACAGGACTATGAACAGGCAAGTAGTCTAAAATAGTCCATTCTTTCTGATAAAAATAAGAAAGGAATTTGCGAATATCTGCATGATGGAACTCCTCTTTGGCACTGATTAGTAGCTCTTCTAAGTAAGATTTCAAAGCAGGATCAACAGCTTTTTCTAAAATAGCTTCCAGATTTTCCCGTCCTCGAGCATAATCTTTCTCAGAAAGCAGGATATCAGAAACAGGTTTAATCAAAATACTTTCTATGTTATCAATTGAAGTTTGATTTTCTGGATTGAAAATCCGAATACCATCAATTTCATCGCCAAAAAACTCCAGGCGATAAGGTGCCTCTGCTGAGCGCTCAAAAATGTCTAAGATGTCTCCTCTTAGACTATATTCTCCCTGACTTAAAACTTGAGACACCTTCTTGTATCCTGATCTTGACAACATCTTTACAAGATTATTTAGGTCATATTCTTGTCCAACTGTCAAATTTATATTGGTATTTTTAAAATCAATAGAATCAGGCAAGAGTAATTTGCTGGCTGCGACATTAGTAACTAGAATTCCAGACTTTTGATGGTCTATTAAAAAGTTTAGAGCATCTAATCTAGAAAATATTTTTTCCTGTGAAGCAAAAACAAATTCTGCTATAGGAGTATCATCTGCTAAGAAAGTATAGACCTTGTCTTCTCCCAACAAAGAAATCAAATCACTAGTCAAACGATCTGCTTCATTTTGACTAGAAGTCAGCACAAGGATTTTCTCTGATTCTTCTAATCCAGCTGCTATAGTAATTGCTTTTGTTGATGCAGACAATCCCATTATCAACTGTCTGCTGTTTTTATGGAGATTTTTCTTCCAATCTGAAATTTGCTGGTTTTGACAAAATAAGTCAATCAGGTTCATTTTATTATCCATTGTATTTCTGCATAGTTTGTTCAAAATTGCCTGACTGTAAATAATAATTTACAGCATTGTCAACCTTATCAAGAGTCTTCAGAATTGTTATATAATCATCTGTATCAAATTTTCCTAGAACGTGGTGGACCACTGTCATACCTTCTTTTGGACGGCCAATACCTATCTTTATCCGTTTAAACTCTTGACTTCCAATGTGTTTGATAATAGATTTAATACCGTTATGGCCACCAGCTGAACCCTTGCTGCGCAAACGAATCTTACCAACTTCCATATCCAAATCATCATAGATGACCAATAAATCCTCTATATCTAAACCATAGTATGCTAGTAAAGCTTGAACGGCCTTTCCGCTCTCATTCATAAATGTAGTTGGTTTGACAAAATAAACTTTTTCACCATTTAGAAAAGTAGAGGCGATATCTGCTTGAAAGATTTTATCAGCTGTAAACTTTAAATCAAGATCTTTACAAATCTTGTCAACTAACATAAAACCAACATTATGTTTAGTTTCAATATATTTTTCTCCTGGATTTCCCAGACCGACTATTAACTTTACCATTTTTCTCCTTTATAAAAGCCAAAAGGGCTGGAAAAAATTTTCCAACCTAGAATTTTTAAACTTTACAAATACTTTACACATTAAATCTAAATTCCATAATATCGCCATCTTGAACGATATATTCTTTTCCTTCTTCGCGCAAACGTCCAGCCTCTTTAACTGCTTTTTCGCTGCAATAGTGCACTAAGTCATCATAAGACATAGTCACTGCTCGAATAAAGCCTTTTTCAAAGTCTGAGTGAATAATACCAGCCGCTTGCGGAGCTTTCATTCCACGCTTAAAGGTCCAGGCACGCACTTCTTTTTCACCAGCTGTAAAGTAGGTTCCAAGTCCCAACAGATGATAAGCTGCTCTGGTCAGTTTATCCACACCTGATTCTGTCAAGCCGATAGCTTCCAGAAATTCTGACTTATCTTCATCATCCAATTCAGAAATCTCTTCCTCTGCACGCGCGGAAATGACAACAACTTCAGCATTTTCTGTAGCTGCAAATTCACGAATCTGCTTCACATAGTCAATATTATCTGGATCGGCCACCTCATCTTCACTGACATTGGCCACATAGAGAACTGGCTTAGTAGTTAAGAGAAAGAGCCCTTTGACAATTTTTTGCTCTTCTTCTGTGAATTCAATTGTGCGAGCTGACAGACCATCTTCCAGGACAGGCTTAATTTTCTGTAAAACATTAAATTCTGCAACTGAATCCTTGTCCTTCTGAGTACGAGCCATCTTCTCAACACGCGCATAGCGTTTGTTGATGCTTTCTAAATCGGCCAAAATAAGCTCTAGATTGATGGTCTCAATATCAGCCATAGGATCGACGAAGTCAGACTCACGGCCCTGTTCCCGCATGACATTTTCATCATCAAAGGCACGGACTACATGGACGATAGCATCCACTTCACGGATATTGGCCAAGAATTTATTTCCCAGACCTTCTCCTTTTGAAGCTCCCTTTACAATACCTGCAATATCTGTAAACTCAAATGTAGTAGGAACCTTCTTTTGAGGTTTAATCAATTCTGTTAGTTTGTCCAAACGAGCATCTGGCACCTCTACCCGACCGACATTTGGATCAATGGTCGCAAAAGGGTAGTTAGCAGCTTCTGCCCCTGCTTTTGTAATTGCATTAAATAAAGTTGACTTGCCCACATTAGGCAATCCAACAATCCCTGCTGTTAAAGCCATTCGTATCTTCTCCATTCATCTTTTCAATCCAAACCATTATACCATAAATCCTTATCCTAAACAGCGGATTTTAGTTATTTTTTCTAGCTTTCTTTACAGAAGTGTAAAATAAACTGAAGATAAAAATGATATAATATAGCTATTATTCTTACTAAAGGAGTTCCACATGAAAAAGAATACTTCTAAAACACTTTTTCTTTCCTTCCTTGCGTTTACTACTTTGTTTATTTTAACTGCCTGTAACAGTCCTAAAAAAGCTTATTTCCAACTGATTGACCAAAATACTAAGAAAAATAGTCGCATCACCTATGAATACAAAAATGATGAACTTCTTATACAACAAATAAACAATACTTTCTACTATGAACCAATTGGCTTGACAAAAGACACGGCTAAAGAGCAGACAGAAGCCTACGCTAAATCTATCAAAGATGTCAAAGGGTTGACTCATGAAATTGATTACAAAGATGAATATTTGACCGAAAAAATTACAATTGATTTTAGAAAAGCTGACATTGAAGAGCTACAAAGAAAACATCTTCTTCAAATATCAAGTAATCAAAAATTAAGTTACATAAGTTATAAAGAAAGCGCTAAAATACTTGAGAAAAAAGGCTATAAAGAAGTTAAAGACGGTAAATTTGAAGAACTTAAATAAAAGCAAAATGGATAGGACTTAAAAAGTCTTATCCATTTTTGATTGAAAAATTAAATCTAAATCTGATCTTCAGCAATGCAACTTAGTTTTCCACAATAGCATTTACGATGAGTTTTCGTCTAATCAATTATTTTCTTCATTTTTCTTTCAAAATCGTGACGACTCATCATCACAAGATGTTCACAATTGGTGCAACGGATTTTGATATCTGCACCAACCCTTGTGATTTCCCAGCGATTCGCCTTTTTCCCAGTCGCTTTAATGGTGCAGGCATGTGGCTTTTTCATTTCTACAAAATGACCAATTTCATACATTTTCTTTCTCCTTTCAAAGAACTATCATTGTCCAGGAAGAAATATTAAGCATCTATCATACTTTGTAAATGAAAAGAGCTTAGGACCAAGAATTAAAAATCTGTAACTTGGCCCACTGCTTTTCATCTTAATTAGTTCTAACAGGTGTAATCAGCTGAATAAAGTTTTCTGTGTCTTCACTCGGTACCAAGGTGAAAGGACGAACGGATGAGATAAAACTAATCGTTACTTTTTCACTGTCAATAGCCTTCAAAGCATCAATCAAATAAGTTGGATTAAAGCTAATGGTCAAATCTTCGCCAGTTACACTTTCTGTATCAATTTCTTCGTTAACACGGCCGACCTCTGGTGAATTTACATGGGCACTGACAATGCCGTCTGCAATCTCCAATTTAACTGTTCCATTCTGTGTGGCATTAGACAAGAGACGAGCGCGTTCCATAGCTGCACGCAAATCAGAAGTATTAAAAGTAAGGACACTCGTAAATTCAGTTGGAATCAGACGATCTGTATCTGGATAATTTCCTTCCAAGAGACGGGTGTAGAAGCTGATATTTTCGCTTCTGAAAAGAATTTGATTGTTAGCAAAGAAAACCTCTACCGTTTCAATTTCATCGGTAAAAACAGCCGTAAATTCCCGTAAAGAACGACTTGGAATAACTACGTCGAAATTATCTCCATTTTTTTCCAGAGTGATTTTCTTTTGACTCATTCTGTGGGAGTCTGTTGCAACTGTTTTCAAAGAACGGTTATCTGTCAAAACAAAGTGAACACCAGTTAAAATTGGACGGCTTTCCTGAACACTGGCTGCAAAGGCTGTTTCGTTAATGACATCTTTAAGAATTTTTGTTTCAAGAACCAAGGGATTGCTGGCAGAAATTTCCTGGATTCGTGGATACTGGTCAGCGTCTTTTCCTTTCAGGGTAATCTCTGATTTGCCGCTAGTCAAGACGATTTGTTTTTGTTCAATTTCTTTAAAATCCAAAATAATATCTGGCAGACTGGAAACAACATTGATAAAGAAAGTCGCTTCTAATAAAATTGAACCGGTTGAGTTGACAAGCAAGCCTGCATTTTCATTTTGAGTAGAAATAAAGTTTTCAATCGACACTTGGCCATTGGAGCCGATTAAGGTGATTCCTTCTTGGGTAACATCGATTTTTACAGTAGAAAGAATAGGAATTGCATTTTTATGACTGATAGCCCTTTTAGTGGTATTTAACGCTTGTAAGAAGAGATTTTTATTAATAGAAAAATGAATCATGGGATCTCCTTTTTATTTATTTATGATTATAAGATTAATAGTAATAGTAGTTTATGTGAATTATGTGGAAAAATAGCTTCGTCCTTATTCTAACAAGTTTTGAGACTTGTTCACAAAGTGTGGATAAGTTTTGAAAAAATTCTGTAGTTTTCCACACGCTATTTAATTTTATTCTTGATGCTTTCAATTTCTAAACGCAAATTGTCGTCTGATTCAATCATAGTTTTGATTTTTCCATGTGCATGGATAACGGTCGTATGATAAACACCACTACCTTCACGACCAATTTTAGGCAGACTGTTGTCAGTCAGCTCACGAGTCAGATACATAGCTACCTGTCTAGCTAAAACGATATTTTGTACTCGACGGCTGCCTTTCATCTCTTTGACACTAACACCATAGAATTTCCCAACTTCAGACTGAATCTTATCAATCGGGATAACTGTTACCTGGCTTGAATCCTGCTTGCGTGCTCGAATAGCTTCCGCGGCGATATCAATAGTAATTTCTTTCAGATGACGAACTCTAGCGATGAGACTGATGTCATTCAAAGCACCTTCTAAGTCGCGGACATTGGAGTCGAACTGTCCTGCAAGGTATTCTAAGGTATCATTCGGGAAAATATAATCCAAATCTTCTATTTTGTTTCGCAGAATTGCAATTCGTGTTTCAAAATCTGGCGGTGTAATATTCTGAGTTAATCCCCATTTGAAACGTGTCACCAAGCGTTCTTCCAAATTGTCCAGATGATCAGGACTGCGGTCGCTGGTTAAAACAATCTGTTTATTTTCACCATGAAGAGCATTGAAAGTGTTGAAAAATTCTTCCTGAGTTGAAACTTTTTTTCCTCCCAAAGATTGAATGTCATCAATCAGCAGAAGATCTAGACTACGATAGATTTTTTTAAAGCTATCCATCTCTCCCAATCTTAAATGTTCAAGGAAGTCGTTAATAAAGGTTTCAGCCGGTATATACTTGACACGCGCATCTGGAATATTTTCTAAAATTTGATTGCCAATAGCATTTAATAAATGAGTTTTGCCCAGGCCAGGTCCTCCGTAGATAAAAAGAGGATTATAGGTTGTGGCTAGATTCTCAGATACCGCTAAGGCAGCAGCTTTAGCCCAGATATTTCCGTCTCCCTGAACAAAATTATCAAAGGTATATTTTGACTTTAAGCCAGTATCAATAGGTGGCAAGCTTGGCTGAACAGTGCTGATTTGAGGACTGGTTACTGCAGATTTCGGAGTTTCAGTGTTAGTTTCTTCTTCAAAAATATATTTTCCAGCAATCTGATCATTAAAAATTTCAAATCCTGCAGTAAGAATAACTCCTACTAAGTTTTGCTCCCAAAATAGTTGTTTTACTGGACTATCTAGGAAAATAACAGCTTGCTTTTCTTCAACTTTGACAAGCTTGGCTTCAGCAACAAAGAAATCATAAGTTGTCTGTTTTAGCTGAGCATGAGCCAATTCTAAAATACGATTCCAAAAGTCCTGTTCTTTGGTCATAACTTCCCTCCTTTTCTATAATTTTCTGATTCATACGCATCTTATTTTATCATAAATGTTCAAAGTTTTCCACAAGAACTGGAAAAGAATTCACATTGTTAGCTGAAGTTATCCACAGAATGTGAATAAAGCTAAAATTTCTTATTTTAATAGGCTTCCTAATTGATTTAACAGTGGATAATTTTGTTATTTTAAAAAAAGAAAATAACAGTTTTATTTAAAACTGTTTATAATTCTTTGATATTCTTCTTCGCTTTCAAAAGGAATAATCAGCTTTCCTTTACTCTGGTTTTTTAACTGAATAGAAACTTCCAGACCGAGAATTTTTTTAATTTTTTCCTCTTCAGATTTAGCAAACAGTTCTTTATTAGATTTCTTTTTGATGCTCTTTTTTTTCTGGAGAAGCTTTTCAACTGCTCGAACCGATAAATCTTCTCGACAGATCTTTTCCAGCCATAGTAACTGTTCCTCTTCTTTCAAGGGAACCAGTAGGCGAGCATGTCCTTGAGAAATCTCTTCTTCCTTGATAGCTTGGCGAACTTCTTTAGACAGCTGTAAAAGTCTGACAATATTGCTGATATAGGGTCTAGATTTTCCCATAATTTTAGCAATTTCATCATGTGTCAAGCCTTTGTCAATCAAATTTTGATAAGACTCAGCTTCTTCTATAGGATTCAAGTCTTCTCTTTGAAGATTTTCGATAATGGCCTGTTTCAGCATTTCATCATCAGATAATTCTTTGACGACAGCTGGGATCGTTTCTAGGCCAAGAAAAGAGGTAGCTCTAAATCTCCGTTCTCCTGCTAAAATTTCATAACCAAAAAGTGAAGATTTCCGAAGAATGATTGGCTGAATGAGACCATTTTCTTTGATTGATGCTGCCAATTCTTCAATCTTTTTTTGTGAAAATTGTTTACGAGGCTGATAAGGATTGGTTCGAATGTCTTTAAGTGCAATATATTGAAAGTTTTCCATTTGTATATAGAATAACACACCTTTACGATTGTGTAAAGGTGTGTTGACAATCTTGTAAATAGGTTAATTTGAGCTTAACTCTTTTGTTGATTTAGTGAGTTTGATTTTGACTGTTTGAGATTTACCATCTCGATAATAAGTAATCTCTACCTCATCTCCAATGCTATGCTTGTAGAGAGCAGACTGAAGGTCACTAGTGGATTCCACATCTGTGTTATCTACTTTTGTAATGACATCATTTTTTTGAAGTTTGCCATCAGCAGGCATCCCTTGCTGAACAGAGCGAACAAGAATACCTGATTTCACTGAAGAAGGAAGATTTAATTTAGAAAAATCAGAAGTTGTTAAATTAGATAAATCCATCATTTGAATTCCTAAAGCAGGACGTGTGACTGTTCCATTTTTCTCTAGTTGATTGATAATATTTACGACATCATTAGACGGAATCGCAAATCCCATCCCTTCAACAGAGGTTTGCCCATTTGTTGAAATTTTACTTGAAGTAATCCCAATAACTTGTCCTTGGATGTTAATCAATGGGCCGCCAGAGTTACCAGGATTGATTGCAGCATCTGTTTGCAGTGCAGTTGTTGAAATATTTTCACCATTTTCAGATTGTAACGTAACGTTTCTGCCTAGGCTAGAAATGATTCCTTGTGTTACAGAGTTAGCATATTCTGTTCCAAGAGGACTTCCGATAGCGATAGCTGTCTCACCAACTGTCAGAGAACCAGAATCTCCAAATTCAGCGACATCAGTTACTTTTTCAGAGCTAATTTTAACGACAGAGATATCTGAATAAACATCTGATCCAACTACTTCACCTGGAACCTTGTTTCCATCAGCTAGCAAGATATCTACATTAGTTGATCCGTTCAGAACGTGGGTGTTGGTTACCAGATAGGCTGATTTTCCATCTTTTTTATAAATTACGCCAGAACCTTCACTGGAGATTTGTGATTCATCGTTGGAAGATTCATCATTGATAACGCTGCTAGAAGATTCAGCATAAGTAATTACTGAAACAACTGCATTTTGAACCTTTTTCACAGCTTCTGAAATATCTGTAGAGTTTTTATATGAAGTAGCTACACTAGTTGTTGAATTTCCATTCATTTTTACACGTGAAGTTACTAATGTAGTAACATAATTTCCTAAACTTCCACCGATAAAACCTACAATTAACACTGCAAAAAGCAATAAAGCCTTTTTGATGGCATTTGAAGAGTTTTTCATGTTTTCCTCCTTGAATTACAATTGATGAAATTATAGTTAGCTAAACTTAATTATAACTTAAATCCTCTAAGTTTTCCACACCTTGTGGAAAACTTAGAAAAACTGTTGATAGGCATTAGAAAATACACAGATTAGCCGATTCCCAGATAAATTTTACTTGTTAATAAAGTGTGAAGTATAGATGAATATGATAGAATAAACTTATGAAAATAAAACTTGTAACAGTTGGAAAACTGAAAGAAAAATATTTAAAGGATGGAATTGCTGAATACATGAAGCGTCTCAATCGATTCTGCAAGGTAGAAATGATTGAGCTAGCGGATGAAAAAACACCTGATAAAGCTAGTGATTTAGAAAATCAGCAGATTCTTAAAAAAGAAGGAAATAAAATTTTGGCTAAAATCAACGAGCGTGAATTCGTTATTGCTTTGGCAATTGAAGGAAAGCAATTTCCGTCAGAAAAGTTTAGTCAGCTCATGGTGGATACTACAGTGCATGGCTTTTCTGATATCACTTTTGTTATTGGGGGAAGTTTAGGTTTATCTCCTGCAGTAAAAAAACGGGCAAATCTTCTAATGAGTTTTGGCAAATTAACGCTACCTCATCAACTGATGCGCCTTGTTTTAATAGAGCAAATCTATCGAGCTTTTATGATTCAGCAGGGGAGTCCTTATCATAAGTAATCTTGACGGCAACCCTATTTTCTGATAGAATGAGATGGTATTGGTCTCATAGCTCAGCTGGATAGAGCATTCGCCTTCTAAGCGAACGGTCGCAGGTTCGAATCCTGCTGAGATCAGAAAGGTAAAAAAATGCGAAATATTTTACAATATTTCGTGTTTTTTTCTTCTATTTTTTTGGTATAATGTCATTTTGGGGATAAAAAATGACATTTCAGGGAAAATTGTCACTAACTCTTTCTATTTTTCTATAATGATAAATGTAAGGTGACTTACAAGATAAAAAGATAGGAGATAGTTATGAAAATCTATTCTTTTCAAATTGCTGCAAATAGCAATTCACTTGTTCAAACCTTTTGGGATATAAGAGGTATTCCAAATCCATGGGATTGGATTTTTGGAAGATAAGAATTTTAAAGTTTAGGGGAGAAATTTATGTCACTTGAAATAATAGGATTAATTGTTCATCCTTTTATTAATGTAGCTGCATTTTTAGTGATTTTATCAAAAATCACTAAAATTAAGCATACTTACTTTTTTGTAGGTGTTTGCTTTGGTCTTGAGATTATAATTCCGTTTATAATTGCTTTTTTAGGGCATGTGTTTTCATTTGAAATTTCATTTCCATCATATGCACTGTCATTTTTTCTCCCTCTATTTATAGTTTGGTATTTTTGTAGAGTTGAAAAAATTAAAAAATATCAATCTTTCTTACTTTCCTTCTTTTTATGTCTGTCAATTGATAGTTCTACTACTTTCTTTTCAGTTATTATTTCATCTGTTTTAGGAGATGATTTTGTAGCTCAGTACATGGGCTTGTTTCTGACATGTATCAACTTAATATCCTTGTTCTTTATGGTAAAGGTTATTGATATTTTTGATTTCAGAATAGATTATCTTAAAAGAAGTTTCTTTAAATCTCAGATCCTGATGATTAGTAGTTTATATGCAATGAATTGGCTGATTTTAAATCTCTCTCACTGGATTAGTAATATAAAGCATTTCAACAGTTTTAGCAGTATGATTGCTACTATTTGTTTCTTGGCCTTTCTTTCTACCTTGGTGACATTCAAGGACAGCCGTGAGAAATACGAAAAAGAAGAGCGTTTGCATCAAAAAGAGTCTGAACAGCTTCGACTTCAGGAATATACTGATGAAATTGTGAGATTATACTATGAAATCAAAGGATTTCGTCATGATTATGCTAGCATGCTGACAAGTATGCAAGTGGCTATTCAAACTGGAGATATCAAGGAAATTGAGCACATTTATCAAGAGGTCTTGGCTGATGCAAATTTGAACCTACGTTCAGATAAATATACAGTTTTTGATTTGAATAATGTAGGAGATTCAGCTTTAAGAAGTGTCATGACTGAGACAATCTTTCAAGCGCGTGAACATCAGATTCAGCTGACTTTTGAAGTTAAGGATAAAGTGGAACGCCTTCCAATCAAGTTGTTAGATTTGGTGAGAATTGCTAGTATTTTATTAAATAATGCTATTGAGAGTGCCATTGACAGCTTAGAAAAAATTGTCCATGTTTCTCTGGTTCAACTGGATGATAGAACCATTTTTGTTGTTCAAAATTCTCGTAAAGAAGGAAAATTGGATTTGGAAGAACTCTATCAGCCGGAATTTTCAACTAAAGGAGAAAATAGAGGCTATGGATTGAATAACATCAAGGAAATTTTAGATAGGTATGAATTTATCACTCTTGATACACAAATTGAGCCAAACAATTTTACACAGATTTTAACAATTAGGAGATAGAATTTATGAAAGTGTTAGTTTTAGAGGATACCGTATCTCATCAAGTCAGGATGGAAACGACATTAGCAGAAATTGCTGAGGAACTTGGAATTGACATCCAGGTTCAGGTTACAGGAAAAATCAAAGAATTCAAAAAATATATTGAAAATGGAGACGTTAACCAGCTTTATTTTTTGGATATTGACATTAAAGGAGAGGAAACAAAAGGGCTGGAAGTAGCTCAATTTATTCGTCATCATAATCCTTATGCCATTATAGTTTTTGTAACCTCAAAATCTGAATTTGCTACTATGACTTTTAAATATAAAGTATCAGCACTTGATTTTATTGATAAAGATATCAACAATGATGCTTTTAAAAATAGAATCAAAGACAGTATTCTTTACACTAAGAGTACACTAATTGAAAATACCAATATGGTAGATTATTTTGAATATAGTTATCGTGGCAATGATGTTCGAATGCCTTATAACGATATTTTGTATATCGAAACAACAGGGAGCTCTCATAAACTTCGGATTGTCGGTAAAAATTTTCTCAAGGAGTTTTATGGAACGATAACAGATATTCAAGAAAAAGATCAGCAATCTAAACGATTTTTTTCACCACATAAATCTTATCTGGTGAATATTGGCAACATTGTTGATTATGACAAGAAAAATCGAGAAATTATTTTTTACGAAAATCATCGCTGTCCGGTCACTCGTTTAAGAGTGAAATATCTGAAAGATATTTTCGAAAATAAAGGGAAAAGAGTTGACAAAGCTTAAAAACCTGATATAATGGAATATGTTCTGAAAGAGAGCATACCATATGGTCCGTTGGTCAAGGGGTTAAGACACCGCCTTTTCACGGCGGTAACACG
>ERZ772973.437-NODE-437-length-20625-cov-74.5782_pt1 | contig 20625 bp, 16 predicted proteins | sample MGYA00580672_ERZ772973 | MGnify/ENA primary metagenome ERZ772973 (study PRJEB29015, sample SAMEA2737938) | human oral metagenome | biome: human oral; feature: human-associated habitat; material: dental | place: China | collected 2152 ...
CAGCGGCGGCGCAGCGGATCCGGCGCCGGACAGCGCCGCCCCGACCGCTCTGACCGCCGGGGCGGGGCGCCGCGCCGCGAACCCGCGGACGACCCGGCCCGCCGCATCGCCCTGGAGGCCCTGACCAGGGTCCACCGGGACGGCGCCTTCGCCAACCTCATCCTGCCGCCCCTGCTCGACGCCGAGCGCCTGAACCGGCGCGACGCCGGCTTCGCCACCGCCCTGACCTACGGCACCCTGCGCCTGCGCGGCAGGTACGACGCCGTCCTGGCCCACTGCGTCGACCGCCCCCTGGACGAGCTCGACGACGTCGTCCTGGACGTGCTGCGCCTGGGCGCCCACCAGCTCCTGGGCATGCGGGTCGCCGCCCACGGCGCCGTGTCCGCCACCGTCGACCTGGCCGCCCGGGCCGCCGGACGCGGATCGGCCAAACTGGTCAACGCCGTCCTGCGGCGCACGGCTCGCCGCGACACGGACGAGTGGCTGGCCCTCCTGCGCCGGGAGGCCCCCGACGAGACGACCGCCCTGAGCCGCACCCAGTCCCACCCGCCGTGGATCGTCAAGGCCATGCGCCAGGCCCTGACCGCCAACGGGCGCGACCAGGCCGAACTGGCCGACCTGCTCGCCGCCGACAACACCGACCCGCGCGTCGTCCTGTGCGCCCGCCCCGGACTGATCACCCCCGAGCAGCTCGCCCGCGCCGCCCGCGCCGCCGCCCACGAGAAGGCCAGTCCGGGCGAGCACAGCCCCTGCGCCGTCGTCCTGCCCGGAGGCGACCCCGGCCGCATCGCCGCCGTGCGCGAGGGGCGGGCCGGCGTCGAGGACGAGGGCAGCCAGCTCACCGCCCTCATCCTGGCCGAGGCCCCGCTCCAGGGCCGCGACGAGCACTGGCTGGACCTGTGCGCCGGCCCCGGCGGCAAGGCCGCCCTCCTGGGCGCGCGCGCCGCCCAGCGCGGGGCCCGCCTGGTCGCCAACGAGATCGCCCCCCACCGCGCCGACCTCGTGCGCGCCGCCGTGAGCGCCCTGAACCCCGGCGTCGTCGAAGTCCGCTGCGGCGACGGGCGCGCCTACGGGACCGACGAGCCCGGCGGCTTCGACCGGATCCTCGTCGACGCCCCCTGCTCCGGACTGGGCTCGCTGCGCCGCCGACCCGAGGCCCGCTGGCGGCGCACCCCCAAGGACGTCACCGAACTGGCCGCCCTCCAGCGCGAACTGCTCACCAGCGCCCTGGGGGCGGTGCGGCGCGGCGGCCTGGTCGCCTACGTCACCTGCTCCCCGCACGTGCTGGAGACCGAACTCGTCGTGCGCGACGTCCTCAGGCACTGGGACAAGAACGGGGGCGGCGCCCAGATCCTCCACGCCGGCGACGCCGCCACCCGCATCGCCCCCCGCCCGCCCGCCGGCGCCGAGCGCCCCATGCTCCAGATGTGGCCCCACGCCGACGGCACCGACGCCATGTTCTGCGCCCTGCTGCGGCGTACGCTCTGAACCGACCGACCCGCCGCGAACCCGACCCGCGAACCGGCCGGAGGACCGGCCCGAGGAGAGCCCATGACGCCCGCCCCCGCCATCCACCCCTCGATCCTCAACGCCGACCAGGCCCACCTGGCCGACGAGCTCGACCGCGTCGCCGACGCCGACGGCCTGCACGTGGACATCATGGACAACCACTTCGTCCCCAACCACTTCGGCGGCCCCTCCCTCGTGGAGACCGTCCTGGCCCACACCGCCCTGCCCGTCGACGCCCACCTCATGATCGAGGACGCCGACCGCTGGGCCCCCGCCTACGCCGAAGCCGGGGCGACGATCGTCACCACCCACATCGAGGCCACGGCCGCCCCCTTCCGCCTGGCCGACGAGCTGCACCGCCTGGGCGCCGGCGCCGGCATCGCCCTGCGCCCCACCACGCCCCTGTCCGCCGTCGAGCACCTGCTCGGCCGCATCGACCTCCTGCTGCTCATGACCGTCGAACCCGGATTCGGCGGCCAGTCCTTCATCGAGGCGATGCTGCCCAAGATCGAACGGGCCCGCCGACTGGTGAGCGAAGAGGGCCTGGAGCTGCGCATCCAGATCGACGGCGGAGTCACCGCCCGCACCATCGAGCGCGCCGCCGAGGCCGGGGCCGGGGTCTTCGTGGCCGGCAGCGCCGTCTACGGCGCCGACGACGCCCCGGCCGCCATCGCCCGACTGCGCGACCTCGCCGCCGCACACACCCGCTGACGGGCGCGCTCGCGGCCGTGGGATCGTGACCGAGCTTTGAGGCGCGGCGGGCAGGCCGTCCCCGTGATGAGAGGAGTTCGCATGACGAGCAGTTCGGCGGTGTCGAACGAGAAGAGGTTCGAGAGGGCGCAGCGTCTCATGATGGCGTGGCTGAGGGCGGAGCGCGCCGACAGGGTGGACGCGCACTGCAACGGCCTCGGGGACGTGGAAAGCACCACGTGGCGGCTGACGGCAGATGGTGAGAGGAGATCGGTCCGGATGGATGGTGGTGTGCGTTTCGTATTTTGTTGATTTTGGCCAGGTGTGGAGGGTGCCAGCGGGGTGTTCAGACGTCGACTTGCAGTTTAGCGAGATGCGTATATCGCCACGATTCCGACCAGTAAAAATGCTCCATAAAATGGTGCTATCGACCACGACAGCCATACTCGAAATGGCGGGAACCATTGCCTTATAAGAATTTTAAGTTTTTGCACAAACCTCATTTTTGCATGCGCCTCATCGCTGACATATGAAGGATCGAGCGAGAATGATGGAATTTTATCGCCGCGGTTGACTATGCGGTCGTAAAGTTTTCTGTATGCGCGCTCTTGTCGGAGGTAGTTCGCGTCAATGAAGGCGAATAGAATAACTGCTACAACACCTAGAAATCCTATTTTCCATGAGTCTCGAGTCAGTGCGTAACCGTACGTTGCTGTGATAACAGGAAGGAGCCAGGATTTGGTGTTCGATGATGCCACTGACATTCTTGCAATGATTGCTTGGACAAAGTTTAGGTGCGTTCGCATGTCTTCTCGGTCGACTTGTGGCATGTTGTAGTGTCGTAATGTTGCCGATCGAATCTGCCGAGCCGCCTTGTCTTTCTCATCCTCACTCAAATGCGGCGAAACTGGCCAGATGTCACCCATGGCGTCGTCCGCCCAACGGGGCAGAACGTGCACGTGAATGTGAGGAACGGTTTGGGTTGCCACCTCGCCGTTCGATTGGATGATGTTAAGGCCATCAGGATGTAACGCATCCCGAACGCCCAAACAGAGTCGATGAACTGCACTGGTCAATGCGTACGCAGTTTCCGCATCGAGATCCCAGACTGTCGCCGCATGTATGGTTGGTATGACGAGCGTGTGTCCGAGTACGGCAGGATTTTTAGGAAAGAAGGCGACAGTCTGATCGTCGCGGTAGATCTCACGAATATTGAGGTCGTTTTGCCCAATTATCGCACAGAATGGACATTCAGGGTCGTTTGTAGGCGCGGTTCTCAACCCAGTTCTCCAAATTGTTCTCAATACTGTGGTAGATAGATTTACTATTGCTTCCAGGAGGATTGATTAACGATACATAATCGGCTATGGTTCTACCGTATTCCAGTTCGACTTGACGGAATGGATTGCATCCAAAGGATGTCGTCTTTCCGTTTTTGTCGAGCAGGCCGTGGATTCTAATGCCGAGCATAGGGTGTTTGTCGTGCCAAGCCTTAGCGATCTCGTACTTGACCCAGCGACTTTTGTAGGTGGTGGCGCCGACCAGCACGATAACGGCGCTGGTGTATCGCATCTGCCGGTGAATCCAGTTCTTGATCGCGTTGTCGGTATTCCTGCGGACCGCCTCCCAATCCTGTGGGGTAAATGCAGAGTCGCCGGAGATAGCGCCGATCTTCATCGCCTGTTGAACGCGCCAATTATCAGGCTCGTATTGAAAACTAAAAAATACTGACTTCGTCATTATTGTCCAATCTGTCGAGATGTGTTGGGAATGGAGGGTCCGATATTTATCTGATTGCGATCGTTGATATTATCAGGCCATGTGCCCTCCGGCTGTTCCGCCTGCGTTCAACTTCGCCTTCACGCGTGGCACAGTATCGGGTGGGCGGTGTACCCGATTATATGTCAGTTCGATCCATGATGCAACAGTAAGCCTTTCTTGTCGGAAACGGCGGTGCGGGGCTGGGGCCAACGTGGTGGTGTGGGAGGACGCAGGCAACGCAGGACGTATCGTGTAGCCAGACCGTCAGATAACCACTCTCAATAATTATCTTGGTAGGGTGTAAGCGGCGATCGGATGTGGTGTCGGGTCCAGTGGCCGGTGAATAAGGTCACCGTTCGCGCTGCCCTCCGCCAGCGCGGGCCCTGTAGGCGGCCACCGAGGCGTCCATGAAGTCCTCGGTCGGGGCCCACCGGCCGTCGGGCCGCCTGACCCACGGCCACGGATCCGGCTGCTCGATGACCTGCCCGGCCAGGACGGGCAGCCCGCCGCACATGCCAGCGACGTCGCGGACGACATCGACCCACATGTCGTACTGCTGCTCGCGGGGCACCATGCAGGTCGTCAGCACCACCGGCTGCCACTGGGCGGGCGGGGTGACCCCGTACATCCGGGTGACCTCGCGGGCGTCGAAGACCATGAACGGCCGGGCGACCTCCAGGGCCAGCCGCCCCGGAGTCTCCTTGGAGACGATGCCGAAGGTGGCGTCGTCGGGCCGCCTGTCGATCGTGAAACGGGGTGTGCGCGCCAGAGCGGAGCCGATGAAGAGGGTCGAGTCCGGCACGTCGTCGGAGATGATCGTGATGATGCGGGGCATGAGCTGCTCCTGGGATCGAGGCGGTTGACGGGGCGATGAGGGCGATGAAACTGGTGTCGGCTTTCAGGATCCGAGTGCGGTGAAGGCTGCGACCTGGCACAGGCGCGGCCTGCGGCCGCGCCTGATGAACCAACCGCGTCCGGGCCGCAGGTGCTCGGGGCGCATCCCGAAGACCGTGCCCTCCGAGCGGTCCCCGTCCATGAGCAGGCAGGTGCCGCCCGTGTCCCGCAGCGCCTGGATCGCGGGGTCGTACATGGCCCGGCTGCTTCCGGCGACGGGCCGGGACAGGACGATGCCCAGGCGCATGTCCCGCCCAGAGGGCAGGTAGGGGATGATCGGGCCGAGGATCGCGGTGCCGCCCGAGGACAGGATGTCGTAGTCGTCGACGACCAGGACGATGCGGGGGCCGACGATATCCTGTCCGGCGGCGAGCGCCTCGGCGCGCTTGGACAGTTCCGAGGCGATCGCATTCGACAGTCCCACGCCGGTGGCCGGAGAAGTGGCGTGCCCGCCCAGGTAGTCCTCGGGGCAGGCGCCGACGGCGCCCCGGCGCACGTCGTAGACGGCGATGACGAGCTCCTCGGGAGTGTGCCGCTCGATGAGGGTCTCTATGACGCCCCGCAGCACCGTGGTCTTCCCGCAGCCCGCGTCGCCGAGCACCAGCAGGTGCGGATCGAGCGTCACGGGGTCCACGGCGAGGGGCTCCATCGTGTCCTGGAACAGCCCCAGGGGCAGCAGGTCGGGCTCCTCCTCGCCGTCGGGCAGGGAGTCGGGGTCGATCGTCTCGGGCAGGATCCGCACCCGGGCCGGGGCGGCGCCTCGCCAGGTCTCGGCCGTGGCGCGCGCCAGCTCCTCCACGGCCGCGCCGACGCCGCCGGCCTCGTCGTCCAGGACGGGCAGGGCCACCTGCGCGAAGAGCTTGTCGGGGTGGAGGATGCGCCCGGGAGTGTCGCTGCGCAGCGTCTGGGAGAGCTTGCGGGCGATGATGGAGTCGGCGGGGTCGTTCAGGCGCAGTTCCAGGCGCGTGCCCACGAGGGGCTGCTGGGCCATGCGCAGGTCGTTGGTGCGCGAGAGGGTCATGACGACGTGCACGCCGAGACCGCCGCCGCGCCGCAGGATGTCGTCGACGAGATCTTCCAGCTCGGGGAAGTCCGAGCGCAGGAGCCCGAGGCCGTCGATCAGCAGGACGACGTCGGCGCTGGGGAGTTCGGGGATGCGGCCCTCGGAGTGCACCTCGCGGAGCATCTCCAGGGAGTCGATGTGGTGCGCGGCCAGGACGCGCTCGCGCTGGTCGAGCATGAGCGCGACCTCCTCCAGGACGCGGCGCATGTGCTCGCGGTCCCCGCGCGTGGCGATGCCGCCGACGTTGGGCAGTTGCGCGAGTCTGCCCAGGCCGCCCCCGGTCGCGTCGACGCCGTAGAAGGCCAGTCTCACGGGGCTCAGGCACAGGGCGGCGCAGACCGTGAGCGTCCACAGGAAAGTGGTTCTGCCGGACTGGGGCGCTCCCCGCACCGAGACGTGCCCGCCGCCGACGGTCAAGTCGAGCACCCACTGGTCCTGATGCTGGTGGGCGGGGTCGTCGATGAGACCGATCGGCACGCGCACCCCCTGCGCGAAGCGGTCCTGACCGGGGGCGGCCAGCGAGGTGGGCCCGCCGACGAGGTCCCCGCCGAGCATGGTCGGCAGACTCAACCGCGCCGGCAGCGGATCGAGCCACACCGGTCGCGGTCGGGGCGCGGCGTCGCGCAGTTGCGCGACGACGACGTCGATGACGGTGGTGCGCACCGAGTGCCCCTCGGGGATCTCCTCCTCGCCCGATGGCGCCTGCAGGTCCTCGCTCAGCCCGTTGTGGACGGGCAGGAGCAGGGGCTCCTTCTCAATGATGTCCTCGGGGACGGACTCGTCGTCCAGATCGTCGACCGGGCCGGAGACGTAGCCGGAGCGGAAGCGGGTGTAGATGCTCGTATCGACTTTGAGGTAGCCGTAGCCGGGGGAGGCGGGCAGGTGGAAGGCGTCGGGGGCGCCGATGACGGTGGAGGACTCGGCCTCGGTGAAGGTGCGCAGGCAGATCCGGTAGGACAGGTAGGTGTCGAGCCCGCGGAGTTTACCGCCCTCGATGCGCTGACTGGACAGCAGCAGGTGGACGCCGATGGATCGGCCGATGCGTCCGATGGTCAGGAGCAGGTCGACGAAATCGGGGCTGGCGGTGAGAAGCTCGCCGAACTCGTCGATGATGACGAACAGGTGCGGCATGGGCGGCATCTCGGGGCGGGTCCGGCGCAGGCGCCGGTAGTGGCCGATGTCCGGGGAGGAGCCGGCGTCGCGCAACTGCTTCTGGCGGCGGACGACCTCGCCGGCGATGGAGGCGCGGGCCCTCTCGACCAGTCCGGCGTCGTCGGCGAGGTTGTCCATGAGGCCGACGACGTGCGGCAGGTCGGAGAAGGGGGCGAAGGCCGCGCCGCCCTTGTAGTCGACGAGGATCATGGTCAGGTCCTCGGGACCGTGGGTGATGGCCAGCGCCGTGACGAGGGTGCGCAGCAGCTCGGACTTGCCCGAGCCGGTGGCGCCCACGCACAGGCCGTGGGGGCCGATGCCCAGCTGGGCCGACTCCTTGAGGTCGAGGAGGACCGGCGCGCCGTTGTCGTCCGACCCGATGGGCACGCGCAGGAAGTCGCGGGGCGCGCGCGGCGCCCACGCCCTGCCGATGTCGATGGCGCGGGGGTCGTCCACTCCCAGCAGGTCCTTCAGCGAGGTCTGGGTGGCGTCCTCGTCCTCGCGCTCCGCGCTCCGCCCCAGGCTGAAGGGGGCGAGGGACCGGCTGACGCCCTCGGCGAGGGCGGGCCCGACGACGTCGGGGGCGCAGACGATCGGATCGGCGATCCGCGTGCGGGGCGCCTCCCCGGGTCGGGCCGGCAGTGGGCGCAGGTCCTCGACGAGGACGGCGCCGTCCTTCTGGACGGTCAGGCGCACGGTGGGGTCGCTGGGCTCGTGAAGCCGGTCGGTGACCAGGTGGATCTCGGTGATTCCGAGGTCCTCGGCGCGCAGAGCCGCATCGGGGACCTCGAGTTCCCGGGCGTCGCCGTCGTCCTCGATGACGGCGAGCAGGCGGGGCCCGCTGTGGCGCGGACGGTCCCGGTTCGGCCCGACGCGGTTGTCGCGGGCCGCCGTCCGGGTCACCGCGACGATCTCGGGGTGCAGGACGCGGTCGAGCTCGGTGACGTCCGCGCCCACGCGGCGCAGGGCGACGGGGCCGTCGAACAGGCCGTGGACGCGCAGGTGGGGGAGTCTGGACAGGCAGTCCCATTCGGCCGCTGCCTCGGCGCTGTGGGCCAGGGCGATGTGGAGGTCCTCGGGGGCGTGGTGGACCGCCGCCCGGGTCACCAGGGTCCTGGCGATCGCGCGCGTGGCCTCGCGCGGGCCGATGAGCGAGATCGGCCCGGCGCCGTCAAGGTTCAGGGCGAGGGGCGCGCGGCGGAGCACCGCGTGGGTCGTGACGATGGATTCGGCCTGCCCGAGGAGGATCGGGTCGACCTCGGGAGGGGAGCCGGGCGCCATGGCCGCCAGCGGTGCGGGGAGGTCGGCGATCCCCAGCCGCAGTGCGAGGAAGTCCTCGTCCGAGCGGCGCCGCTCCCAGCGGCGTTCGGGAGCCACCGCCAGGCGCGCGAGGCCCAGAGGCGCGGGATGAGCGGCCAGCAGGCTGCGGCGGTGCTCCTCGCCGAGCGCGGCGGCCCGCTCATCGGCCTCGCGCAGGCGGTCCAGATAGTTCTCGCGGCGCCTGGCCCTTTGCCGGACCATGGAGGCGCGGCGGGACACGAGGGTCGCGAGCATGGCGACGGCGGTGATGACCATGGCGACGGCTCCGAGCAGCGCGAAGACGGGGTTGGAGCGCATGAGGGTCATCATGAGCATCGATGAGCCCGCGCCGACCAGCGGCATGAGCATCTGGAAGGGGAATCCCTGCCCGGAGCCGGTGTCGCTCAACGGCGGCGGCGGCGGGACGAGGACCGGGTCGGGCGTCTGGGCGGGGCGCACGACGCGGCCGGGCCGGTGCAGGACCTCGATCATGAGGCGGTCATCTCCTCGGCGGTGGCCGCCCCGACGACGTCGGCCGCCAATCGCGTCAGGGCGACGGCGGTGCGACGGCGCAGCAGTCCCGGGGGCGCGGTGACGCCGGGGGAGGTGAGCGCCAGCACGTCGTCGTAGGGGATGAGCCGCTCGTCCCGGTGCAGCGGGGGGATGAGGGGGCGTCGCGGCGACGACACCACGACGGCGTGGAGGAGGCGGGCCGGGCGGCGCGCCATCGGGCCCGTGGCGTCCGCCTCGATTCTGGTCCGCAGGGAGGCGAGGAGCCGACGGGTCCTCTCGACGTCGCGGCGGCGTGCGGGCGTGACCGCCACGACGGCGTGGTGGTGGCGGGATGCGTCGAGGACGTCGTCGGCGGGCAGCACCGCGGTCTCGGTGACAATGGTGTCGTAGAAGCGGAACAGCCGCGTGCGGGCGTCCTCCCAGGCGTCGGGGCGCCTGCCCGTCCAGGCCGGCAGCCGCAGGCACCCGAGGAGGCCGTCCTCGCCGGCTCCGACGGCCTCCCGGATCGACTCGGCGTCGAGCGGGGACTCCGCCGTCGCGGCCGGGGACCACGGGTTCGCCTGGGGCAGGTGGTCGGCCGCCGTGGCCTCGCCCGTTGAGGCGGAGAGCACCAGCCCCGGAAGCCGGCGGGCGCGGGTCAGGCTCGCCGCCAGGTGGAGCGCCACCGTCGTAGCGCCGCAGCCCGGCGCCGTGGGGACGACGAGCGCACGGCACGACAGCGGGACGGGCAGGCGCAGTCCGGCTTCGAGGGAGACCGTCTCGCCGCGGCGCACCGGGGCCCCCGTGAGCAGCAGGAGAGCGGCGTCAACCAGGCGGGCCGCCGCGCCCGCGTGCGAGCGCGGCGGGGCGCCCCGGTTCATTCGAACACCTCCAGCAGCCGGGAGAACATGCCGGTCATGCCGCAGATGAGCGGGAGCGTGCAGACCACGGCGAGCGACTCGAGGCGGTCGCCCCAGTGGCGCAGGCGCACGCGATTGTGCGCGGGCGGCCGGTACAGGCCGGCGGAGGCCAGGATGAGGACGGCGGCGGCGATGACCGCGGTCCGCACTCCCGGCCCGGGCAGCAGATCGGTCAGGGCGAGGGCCGGCGGGAGGGCCGCCGCCCACAGCGCCAGGACCTCCAGGCGCAGGGGGAAGGCGCGCGACCGCAGGAGGAGGGCCAGGACGAGCGCCGCAGCCAGGCCGCGCGCCCAGGGGTTGTCGGCCCGGGCGAGCTGCGTCGCGGACCAGCTGACGGCGGCCGCACAGGCCAGGGCCGCGGAGGCCAGGGCGTCGTGGGAGCGGCGGACGACGAGGTCGACTCGCCGGCGCGGGGGCAGGACGCCCGCCAGGGCCTCGTCGTCGAGCCTCGAGGCCCCCGAGACGAGCAGGGACAGCCATGGCAGCATGCCGAGGAGCACGAGGGAGCCCGCCCCGATGGCGCCGACGACGAGGAGGCCGTCATCCGTCACCCGGCTCAGGAGCGGGTGAAGACCCGCGAGCATCGCGGCCACGGCGGCCCCGAACAGGCAGCCCTCGTGGCGCCTTCCGACGGCGATGACGCCGATGGCGAGGAACATGATGATGAGGGCCGTCACGGCCCCGGCGGCGTCGTTCGAGACGCGTGCGAGGTGCACGAGGGCAGGCAGGAGCACTCCGGCTCCGCAGCACGTCAGAAGGGTCCCCGCCTCCCGCACAAGGGCCGCGCGCGGCCTGGAGTCGTCCGGGCCGGCGAATCGGAAGACGAGAGCGCCCGCGGCGACGACGGCCAGGCCCGGAAGCGGCCAGGACCAGTGCGGCAGGCCGCCCGACCCCTCCTGCAGCCACGTGCGCGCCAGAATGAGGCCGACGACGAGAAGGAGGGTTCCGGTGCCCAGGATGCGGTCGGAGGCCTTCCAGCGCCACGGGTGGGAGTCCGTGGCCTGGGTGAGGGCGCCCGCGACGTCGGAGATCTCCGCGGGCGGGGGGACCTCGTCGTCGGGTATCAGACGCAGGATCTCCCCGTCCCGGACCTTCTGCGCGACGAGGTCGAGCTCCGGGTCGACGAGGGTGCCGTCCGGGCGGACCAACTGGATCGAGGGCAGGTCGGCCCCCTCGGACAGGCCCAGGAGCGCCAGGAGGGCCGGGTACTGGACGCCCACCGCCTCGTCGGAGGGGATGACGACCTCGGCGCGTCGGTCGGGGGCCAGGAGGGTGACGCGGGTGTAGGGGATCACGGCTGCCCCTCGAAGGAGTCCTCGGCCATGGGCGTCTCATCGGGGTCGGGCTCTTCGAGCACGGTCGGCGGTGCCTGCGACGGCTCCACCGGGATCGGGCCCGGTACGGAGGATGATCCGTTGAGCCGCAGGGAGTCCAGGTGGGTGCTGATGTAGGAGAAACCCACGCAGCCGGCGCACACCAGCGCGGCGACGACGAGGGAGGCCAGGGCCCGCGGGCCGATCGGGCGGCTGCGTCCGGGTGTCGAGCCCCGTTCGAGCGCCAGGTTCAGGCGCGAGCGGTTGACCCTGGCCGAGTCGAGGATCGCGGCGTCGGTCTCACGGGGCATGGGGTCCTCGATCCTGCGTCCCGGACTCCAGAACCCGTGCGAGCCGCCCCGTGCCGCCGTCGAGACTCGCCAGCAGGGGCGCGAGCGCGCTCCAGTCCCCGGTGCGCCCCGTCTCCAGGGGGACGAGGAGTCCGCGGCGCCGGCCCCGGCCGACGGTGGTCCCGCCGTGGGCGGAGGCGATCTGGCCGGCGTTGACGCCGAGCTGTTTGATCCCCGGCGCGCCGATGAGGATCGCCAGCGGCGTGGGCGCCGTGCGGAGGGTGAGCGGCAGGCAGGCGTCGGGATGGCCCAGGGATCGGGTGGCCAGGGCGAACTGGGGCTTGAGGTTGGCGCCCAGGTCCTCGAAGAGGTCGCAGACGCGGGCGGCCCACGCCTCCCTCGGAAGGGACGGGGAGGGGACGACGCTCAACTCGACGTACTCCTCCAGGCCGTTGGCGGTGCGCGATGCGGTCAGGGTTCCCGTGGCAACGCCCCCGTCGTCGTCATGGGCGGCCACGACCATGTGCGCCTCGGGCATGTGCTCGCGGGCGAGCTCGGTGAGACGGTCGCGGTCCCACGGGGCGCCCGCCGGCTCGTAGCGGCCCCAGCCGAGCCCGGCCCCCGGCAGGAGACGGTCGCCGATAAGTTCGATGACCCTGCCGAGCACGGTGGTCGTGCGCGGGGGATGGTAGATGGAGATGGACAGGTCGAGGACGTCGGTGAGCGGGGGCACTGCGAAGAACGCCTTGGACGTGAGGGTGGCGGCGACCGGGACGGAGAGGAAGTCGGTGATCCTCCGGCTCCAGCGTCCGGAGTGCAGGCCCCGCAGTCCCGCCTTCTCGCGGACCAGGACGACGCAGCCGGCGACCTCGGTCAGGCGGTCGAAGGCGGGCGTGATGCGGGCGCCGTCGGGGACGATGATGACGATGCTCTTGGATGTGGTCTCGCGCACCGTGACGATGAAGTCGGCCAGCCCCTCGCTCAGCCCGACGCACGGGCCGTCGAGGTTCGTGATGACGGCGGTGGAGCCGACGCGCTGATCGAAGAAGGGGTGTGGAAGGGATTGCGTGGTGGCCATGTCATCGTTCCGTGGTTACTGCGAGGTGGAGCCCGCCGAGGATCAGGGTGAAGGGCGGCGTCTGAGAGAGCGGCTCGCCGGAGCGGCAGGCGATCCTCTGCCCGCCGAGGGTGATGACGGAGGTTCCCGTCGCGGACCCGAGGTCGGTGATCTCGGCGCCGGCGGCGGTCGGCCGGATGACGGCGTGGTCCGGCGCGGCCGTGCGCGCCAGGTCGGGCAGCGCGATCGTGTCGAGGGCCCGCAGCTCCGGCTGCGGAGAGGGGTCCCGCCCGACGACGGTGGTCGTGGTGATGAGCGTATTCCAGCCGCCAGGGCCCTCGAGCACAAGCCCGGGCAGGGCGTGCGCGCGCCGCGCCCTGGACTCGGGCGGCGAGGCCGTCCCGGAGGCGGGCGTCCAGGCGCCCTGACCGGGACGCGTATGCACCTTCTTCTGCCATCGCTCGGGGCGGATGGAGGGAGGCGGCGGTGGCGGCGGTGGTGCCTGGCGGGGCGGGCCCGGCGGGATCGAGGGGGCGTCCGGGTCGGTTCGCGCGGTCGATCGGGCGGTGCGCGCCGAGGGCGGAGCGGACACGGCCCGCGGGGGGAGGTACGCGGGCGGAGCGGCCGGGGCGGGGGACGGCGGAGTCGTGCGCGCCATCGCGGGCCCGTCGGCGGGCTCGGGCCGTACCCTGCGCTTCCCGGCGGCCTGGGCGGCGCCGCGCCGCGAGGGGCGGGGGGATGCGGTGGGAGGGGAGGCGGGAGAAGAGGGGGAGGCCGCGGCTGGGGTCTCTTCCAGGTCGGCGAGCGTGCCCCGCACCGGATCCCGTCCGCGTCTGATGTTGAAAACGGTTGCGCCGCACCCTCGGCCGAGCCGCAGCACCGCGAGGATCGCGCGCGGATGTCCGGCGGGCAGCCCGGCGTCGTCGTCGACCGTCCGCAGTCCGAGCAGAAGGCCGCCGCAGCCCCTGCCCCGCAGGCAGTGCGCCATCCCCTGGGCGACGAGGATCGTGGCGGCCGCGGCGATCAGAGCCAGCCTGAGAAGCGCCGGAACATGTAGTCGGAGACCGGTGTACAGCGGAACGGCGATTGCGAGGACGTCGAGGAGGATCGAGGCGAGCGTCTCGACCGGACGGGCCGGTCGGCAGGCCGGCCATGCCGGAACGGAGCGGCTGGTGGCGGAGGGAGCGGAGGGATCGGAGTCGGGCACGGCTCCACCTCCTCTCGCAGTCAGGGGCTGGGCGGTTGTCGGGGGTGTACGGGGTGGTTGATGTGGAAGGGCGAAGGGCCGGGCCTGTGCCTTTGCATGGTAACCGCGGCGCGGCGCGGCCTCCAAGGCTCCGGTCTCACTGATTGGAATCGGGGCTTGCGCGGGCGGCTGGTCCTCGGACATGATGCTCTCGTCGTAACCGACCGGGCGGGTGCCACCGGCACTCCCCGGAGTCCAGACCCCCGATCGTAGACCCTGACACCCGAGGAGGCCCTCATGAAGTTCGACATGGGCGAGTCCACGCTCCAAACGCTCACCAGGCAGACATCGACCTCCAGCGACGACCTGGGCGGCCTGGTCAAGGAGCTCGCCGCCGCGGCCGAGCCCCTGGAGGGCAAGTTCAACGGCGCCGCGCGCGCAGCCTTCGACAACTTCAAGGCTCACACCGATGAGGTCGCCGTGGAGCTCGACGCCTCACTCAACGCGGTCCTGGAGGGCGTCGCGGGCATGGACAGGGCCTTCACCGAGGGAGAGCAGGACATGGTCGAGTCCACCCGCGCGGCCGAGTCCTCCTCCGACTTCGACGGCGCCCGCTTCGGGGCCCGGGCCTGACCGAGCTGAGAGGAACCGGAACCATGGCGAACAACACGGAGCAGCGCTCCTACGACACCGGCGCCTCCGAGGGGGCCCAGTCGAACTTCGAGCAGGTGGCCTCACGGCTGGAGTCCCTCATCTCCCAGCGCGACACCGACGTGCGCAACGCGATGGCCCAGTACCAGGCGGACGGCGTCTCCGACGAGTACCAGGCCAAGGAGCAGCGGTGGCACACGGCCGCCGACGGCGTGCGGAACATCATCACCACCATCCGCACCTCCCTGCAGACCACGGACGACTCGGCGCAGGGCGCCCTGCAGTCGGCGAGGCAGTCCGTCGAGGCGATCGGCTGATCCGTCATGAGTGGATGGGACATCGACCCGGCCTCGGTCGGCACCATTCTCGAGAGCGAGAAGAACACCGTCGACAACGAACTGAGCCCGGCCCTGAATGATATCGTGACGGACCTCAATAATGTTATAACGGCCACTCATACTGATGCGGCCCTGGTGTCTGGCACCGTTGGCGAATGGTGGTCGATGCGTGATCCGGAGATCACGACTCTGGCCACATCCGTGGGCAATATATTGAACAACACGGTCAGCGCGGTCAATGCTTACATCGCGCACGACGAGGAATCGGCCCTGGTGTTCCAGCAGGCCGCCAAGTAGGACGACCCTGTACCACCCTGTGTAACTTCGAGGAACTGAGGCAGAAGTGGCCGACCCTCCATTCAACATCGACAAGATCCCTGGTCTCAACATCGACACGGATACTATTAAAACGAGCGCGTCCAACCTGAAGACGAAGGCCGGTAACATGCGGACGGCGGCCTCTACCATGAAGACGACGTGGTCGGGCATGTCCGCCTGCTACAAGGCGCCGGAGCAGGAGACGCTGTACGCGGCGATGGATCCGGTCGACACGGGCTTCGACACGCTCGCGGACAATGTAGAGAGGGTCGGAGAGTACCTCGAGACCTTCGCCACGACGGTGGAGGGGATCAAGAAGGACGCCCAGACCCTCAAGACCGACGCCGAGACCTTCTTGGCGTCGATCAAGGACGATTCGGAGTGGACCTACGACCAGAACAAGGTCGATACGCAGAATGGTCTCGTCAGCCGTGCTGGCGCACTGCAGGTCCGCCTGTGGGATGCGGAGCGCACCTGTGCGAACAACATCCGGGCGCTGGACTGCCTTGTGGCTTACCACGCTGACCCCACGAGCGAGAATGATCCGCTCGGCTACGGATATTCGGAGATCCCAGCGGGAGCGACGGGCGAATGGGGCGGCCCCGTGGAGAGGGATGATCATTGCCCCAAGCGCGCCGCCGTTTCGGTCAAGCGGGCGGTCTGGGATGACTTCGTCCTGGGAACGGTCAACGGTCTGACCAATTTCGCGGGCATCGAGATCGGGGGGCCGAATGGAATCGTGTCCGCCTCGTGGGAGACCTTCACCAGCACGTGGCAGGGGGTCGGCGGATTCTTCGGCCTCACCTGGGACGAGTACGGCAACTTCCAGGGTCCTCGGTGGAGCACGGTCGGCAATACGATCAAAGAAACTCTCAAGGGCCTGGTTCACTATGACGAATGGTCGACGGATCCACTGCGCGCCGTCACGGCCACGATCCTTGACGTGGCGAGCTTCGCCATCCCGTTCGCCGGGGCGGCCTCGAAGGTGGGGAAGTTCGGCAAGGCCGGCTCCGTGACGGCGAGGGTCGGCAGGGTTCTTGAGATCGTTGACAAGATCCTTCAGTTCACCGATCCGCTCGGAATTCTGACCGATATACCCATGAGCAAGTTGACGGATACCGTCGTGAACGCGCTCAATATCACCTTCGACCCGACCGACCTCGTCGCCAAGTGGACCGGCGCGGATGCGCCGGCGGTGGACGCGCCAGGCGTGGGCGGCAGCACCAGGGGCGTTGACGGCGCCAGCGAGGTGAACGTTCCGGAATTCGATATGGAGGCCGGCGTACCGGAGCTCGATATTCCGGAAGTCGGTGCTCCTGAACTCGAGTCTTTGGATGTCAACGTCCCCGAGGCGGCAGGGACTTCCTCGTACGACAAGACGTCGTCGGTCGAGGCCGAGAACACCGTGGACCTGGGCGTTGCGGACAGAATGTCGCCCACCCAACCGGCGGAGATGGCTCAACCGGAGATGGCGATGGCCACGAGTTCGCAGCGAGTCGGTGAACTGTCGTCGACCGGGTCGGTGGACGGCCCCGGGCGGGTGCCGGAGGCCCACGGCTCCACTGGTGATGCGGGTATCGCATCAGCCGATACCGCCCCGACGCGGGCGGAGGCTCATGCGTCCGCCGGACAGACGACGCCCTCATCACGGGCGGCGTCGGGCGGCAGCGGCGCCGGTGAGACTCCTTCGACCCACGCCGCCGCTGGCAGCGGCGATACCCCGGCCCGGGTCACCAGTGGTGGTGATGGCACGGCCCGCGCCACTGGCAGTGGTGACGCTGCTGGCCACGCGGACCACGGCGGCCATGGCAGAGGTTCTGCGGACGACCCTGCCAGCGGGGCCGGCGATTCCGCGAGGCCTCGTCCCGACGCCGCGGATGGCGCCGGGACGGACGACCGGGCCCCGGCCCGCCCCGGCGCGGACGCTCCGGATGGCGGACATGGTCGGTCTCGTCCGGAGGTTGATGGAGCCGACACCGCGCGGCCCCATTCCGATGCGGACGCTCCTGGCGATGGCGGTGGTCGTCATCGTCGCCCCGAGACGGCGGACGGCTCGCCGCATGCTGATGCCGATGCGCGGCGACCCCGCACCGATGCGGACGTTTCTGGCGATGGCGGTGGTCGTCACCGTCGTCCCGAGACGGCGGACGGCTCGCCGCATGCTGATGCCGATGCGCGGCGACCCCGCACCGATGCGGACGTCCCGGGTGACGGCGCGGACGGACACCACCGTTCCGAGGCCGATGATGGTGCCGGGCCCGCCGACGACGCCAACACGCGGCCCCGTTCCGATGCGGACGTTTCTGGCGATGGCGGTGGTCGTCATCGTCGCCCCGAGACGGCGGACGGTTCCACGAACGGTGACGATCGGCCCCGCTCCGATGCCGACCCCGCCGACGCTCCGGACGGCGAGGCTCCCGACCGCCACGGGGACAAGGCTGATACGCCCGAGTCCGCCGCCGGTGACCCGGATGGCCACCATGACCCAGATGCCCCGGACGACCACGGCAAGCCGGACTCCGACGCGTCCTCCTCGGACGACGGCGATCACAGGGACGCGGACGGATCCGATGCGTCCGATGGCAGCGGCGATGGTTCGGACGCGGACGGCGGAGATTCTGGCAAGGGAAATGATTGGAAGTCGACTTCTATTAAGGATTGGAAGAATCTGAAGGAATCGGAGCGGCGCACATTGTCGAACGACGACCCCTTCAATAAGGATAATCGGCCCGCATTCACCGAATGGAAAGGTGGTCCGATTGCTCCCGGAGATAAAGATAACTTGTTCCCTGACCCTGGTGAGGCTTTCGGCACTGGCAAGAAACTTGAGCCCAACACTCATTATTACGTCAAGGGCAGGGGTGACTACTATACGAACGCCGAGGGAGAGATCTGCCACGTCGAGACCGATTCCATGGTTGTCACGGGGAGGCTCAATCCGGACCTGCAGAACCCTCTCCCCAATGCCACGTACACTGTGGACGGAAAATTCCATTACACCACGGACGAACATGCTCGAACCATACGCATGGAAGTGGACCAGCTGCACCAGGTCGACGACGCTTACAGGGTTCGTGAAAATGAAACGCAGAGGGCTTCTGGTCATATTGGGAAGCGCGCATACCCGGGGTCGAACACAAAGTGGAACGGCGGACATCTGGCCGGAACGCAATTTGGGGGTATTCCTGAAAATATCAACCTGGTGCCAATGCCGGAATATGTGAATCAGATTAGAGTCAAATATCCGGGTAGATCATATCTGGAGTTTGAGAAGCAGATTGCGAGCTCTGGAGGATATACTCATGTCGTGGTCACTGTAGAGTATCCGTATACTCCCGCTGGAGCTAATCCCCTCACCAGTCTTCAGCAAACGCCGACGAAACTTACTATCGAGGGAACCGATCCCCACGGGGTGGTGAATGGTCGCGACTTTTCCAACCTTCCTAAATGACCGTGTTTTGATAATTATTCAAGAGTGCTTTAAAGGCGTAGGGCATGGGGGTGATGATCTGCTCGAATGTGTGCAGGAGGTGGCGGCAGGCGGCATAGAAGATTCTCCAGACCTTTATGTAGGCGATTAACCCGCCGGAGGTGGGTTCGATCGTTTCTCACCTCTTACCAGTTCGCTGCTCCACGGTGCGCGGCAGTGTCTTGCATATCTTAGTTTCGTCATCCCGTTCTAATCGATTCAGTTGCGAAAGGGTGGGCAGTGGCTCTTCATGATTTCTATTCGCCGGGTGAGCGCGAGCGCATAGCCCGGGGCGAGTTCAACAGCACTCAGGTTCAGTTGCGCGAGTTGCTGGAGGGGACGGGTGCGCGGCGGGTGGAGGTGGAGTGCGCCGGGGTGGGCCTGCACCAGTTCATCAGGCCGTGGCTGATCGAGGAGGACGGCGGGCGCAGGCCGGTGGAGGTCGATGAGGCCTGTCCCTCGGTCGAGTCGCTGCGGGAGTGGCAGGCGCTGCCGGGCCGGGGGGCGTGGTTCCGCTCCCGGCTGTGGATGGACGCCGAGGAGAAGGTGCTGCATCAGGAGTCGGACTGGATGGCCGAGCCGGTCTTCGACCCGGACGGGGAGCCGGACCTGTACCACTACTGGGCGGAGCTGGACTACTTCCCCCGCGATGAGGGGCTCGTCCCCCACTGGCTGCGCCGGAAGGTGGAGCGGTGGGAGGCCGAGCGCGCTCCGGCGTTCAATCGGCGCATCGCCGAGTTGGAGGAGGAGTTCTACGCGCTGACCCACGGCCCGCGCGGCTCACGGGCCGAGCGGGAGGCGGTGCGCACCGGGAGGCTGCCCCGGTTGCGGGGCGGGGAGGAGTTCGACCTGGTCCGGGACCGGGTGGGGGCCTGGCTGGCGGACAGCGGCGCCGAGCGCGTCGACGTCGACATTGAGTGGCTGGGCTCCTCCCAGCGCATCGACTACCGGCTGACCACAGGTGGCGAGAGCAGGCCGGTGCCGGCCGGCGGGGGCGTGGCGGAGGCCGTGGAGAGGCTGCGCGGGGCCCAGGCGTCGCCCCGGTACGGGGCCTGGATGCGCTCGCACCTGTGGATGGACGCCGAGATCGACGCCGACAGGGGCGTGCTGCACCAGCAGTCGCAGTGGGAGGACGAACCCGACAGCTACTCCTTCTACGCCGCTCTGGGCGATGAGATGACCCAGAAGCAGGCCCTGGAGCGGGCCCGGGCCCTCATGAGGAAGTGGCTGGAGGACAACGGCGGGACGCGACTGGACATCGACTACAATTCGATCGGCCCCAGCGGCCGTCACGCGACCTACCGGGTGACCGTCGGAGGCGAGCGGAAGAAGGCGGATGTGGACATCGACGTCGATTCCGCAGTGGACAGGCTCCGCTGGATGCAGGTCATCCCCGGGCGCGGCGCGTGGCTCTACTCGCACGTGTGGCTGGAGCTGCCCGAGGGCGTGCTGCACCAGGAGTCCGACTGGATGTGCGAGCCGGAGATCGACCCCTACGGCCTGTGCACCACCCCCGACGGACTGGACTTCCGCCAGGGCGAACTGGACCCGGGCGAGTACAAGACGGAGGTGGACTGGTTCCCCCGCGACCAGGAGTTCATCCCCGACTGGCTGCGCGACAGACTCGAGCAGTGGCGCCTGGAGGGAGGTCACATCGTGGCCAGGCGCATCACCCAGCTGGAGGAGGAACACCGACTCGGAATCTGACACCACCCGCAGAACCGCACCCGCACCACCACGCACCACCACGCCGACCCCGGCCATCAGACCGCGACTCCCGGCGAGAAAGGCTCAGCAATTGAGCTCTGAGAACGAAGAGTTTCGTTGCCCGCGAAACAATCCGGCGATCAATGGCATAGTCGTATTTCGATAACTTCTCAAGTACACTCAAGGCGTGACACAGCCTGAATTATCACAGCCCGATCGAGTGCCGTCGGCCGGTCCTGGCCGTCCTTACCCTTACAGCACCGCTCCTGAGACGGTTCAACCCTACGGCGCCGTCCCCGGCGCCAACCCGCCCGGCGGTCACCCGGCCGCCCCACCCGTCGGCTACGGTTACGGACCGCCGCTCGTCATGCGCCCCGCCGTGGACGTCGGAGCCGCCTGGCGGTGGGCCTGGGCGCAGCTGAAGGACCAGCCGCTCCTCCTGGCGCCCATGCCGCTGTGGATCGCGGTGGGGTTCGCCGTCGGACTCACCGGCATTAACGTCATCCAGGAGATGCC
>ERZ772973.441-NODE-441-length-20465-cov-14.5783_pt1 | contig 20465 bp, 28 predicted proteins | sample MGYA00580672_ERZ772973 | MGnify/ENA primary metagenome ERZ772973 (study PRJEB29015, sample SAMEA2737938) | human oral metagenome | biome: human oral; feature: human-associated habitat; material: dental | place: China | collected 2152 ...
GGAGAAGTCCTGTTGTGCGTCCGTCGGACGGGGGTTCGATTCCCCCCATCTCCACCAGTACCCTCAGGTTGGCGTGATTTCAATGAAAGATCGCCCCTGAGGGTTTTTCGTGGAACGCCCGTGGAACAGTGAACGACGCGGAACGTGTTGACAGGCGGACCGTCCCGAGGGTGGAGCCACCCGCAACCACCCACACAGGTGCCGCCCCACGCCACAGCCACGACGATCACCCCCGGGCACATGGGGCCATGATCGAAGGAACCCCGCGCCATCGCATCCCCCTTCAATGGCGGCCACCGAGCTCACCCACGCCACTGCCTCCCGGGACTGCCCACGCCACACCCCGGGGAGAACCGGCCGCATCCCCTCCCCACCGAGCTCTACCGCCGGGACACAGCCACCGTATCCCGTGCTCCAGATCGGCCCTACCCGGCCGCATGGGCGAGGATCTAAGCCCGACTCAGGACCCACGGCAGGGACGATTTCAGGCCATTTCTGACGTGTGCGGAACAACACACCAACACTGAGTTTTCCGCATGATTCCGGGGATTCGTTGGCCCGAAAACCTAAACCTCAACCTCAGATTCAAATCTGTAACTCGCTCAGGATTCGCGGGCCTAACACGCGTGGCGGTCGGCATTGGGGGGTGGGGGGGTTATCCCTTGGGGTTGCTGGGAAAGGTTTTTGTGTCGCCGGTTATTTCGTCGTCGTGATGTTTGGTGTTTGTGCTGGTCAGAGCGTTGTGTGCGGTTCGTGCTGCTGTGGTTGAGCTCGTGTCTTCGTGTCTTCGTGTGTTGGTGCTTCGTGGTTGCGGCTGGCTTGGGTGTGTCGTGGTGGCTGGCGGTGTGATGGTTGGTGGTGATGGTCGCGGCGGTGCGGCTGTGCGTGCGTGTGCGGGCCGCTGACGGCTTGTCTGCCGTGCGTGCGTGTGCTGGCTTGGGTGTGGGCTGTAGGGCGCTCAGGCGGGCTCCTGTGGCTGTCTCTGCCGTGTGTGTTGGTGGGTGGTTCTGGTGGCTGTGGTGGTGTCCTGGGTGGGGTGCCGGAGTAGGCGCGCATGGTGGGGGTGGTGGCGCTGTAGGGGGTTGGCGTGATCGATACCCCGCATGTCAGGTTGGGGGTGGTGGGTGCTATTGCTGAGGGGGTGCGAGCTGGGCGTGCCTTGATGGGGTCGATACTCCCGAGGGCGTCGGTGGGGTAAGCCTGGCTGAGGGCATCGGTGAGGTGGCTCTTGCTGTGTGCTTGCCGTCCGCGGTGACGGCCGTGGTGGCTGTGGGGGCTGGCTGCCTGTTCGGTCTAGTCCCATCGGGCAGACGGCAGTGGTGGTTGTGAGCGAGTGGCTGGCTACTTTCCCGGCGCCGGTAAATCTCCTCGGGCCTGCAACATTGTCGGCCCCGCCAAAGTTCCTAGTGTCCGTTCGGTCTAGTCCTTTCGGGCACAGGTGTGCCCCCGCGCCAAGGAGAGGAGACGCGGGGGCGTTGGTATGTGTGAGGTGTTTCAGCCGATGGTGATCTTCTGGATCGCGGCCGGGTGGCCGAAGACCGTGGTGACGCGGGCCAGAGCACGCACAGCGGTCACGTCACTGGTGTAGTAGACGCTGTCATTCTTCGTGACCTCGAGGTCCTTGCGCAGGGCGACGACAACGGAGTCCTTCGGGATACCCCAGATTGTGCCCTTGGGGCAGGCGGGGGTGATCCACATCGGGACACCGGCGATGGTGGCGGCCGGGGTGATGGTGCCCGCCTCGGTGGTGGGGTCGCCCTTGGTGGGGTCAGACTGAAGGAGAGCCCGGTTGGACCCGTCCTTCTCCTTGATCTTGGCGATCGCAAGCCCGTCGTCGGGGCTGGCAATGAACGCCCCCAGGGTTGCACCTCCGGCCTTGCTGGCCGCATACACGGCGTCCACGAAGGGGTCCAGGCTGGTGATCTTGGCGCCCGCGGCGATGGTGTGCACGCCGTCGATGTCTCCGAGACCACGGGGCGCCTTGGTGTCGGTGCCACGCTTGCCGAAGAAAGCGGTGTCGAGCTTCAGGGCCAGAGATCGGGCGAGGCCCTTGGTGACAATCTCGGCGACGGCCGGGCTCGAATCGTTGAGGAACTCACTGGACACGGTGGTCAGTCCCGCGAGCTTATGGAAGACGTCCGTGTCCTCTGCGAGCTTGGCACCCGAGGCGGGAATCTCCTCGCCCTCAGCCACCCAAGCGACGGCCGGGTCCTCGGCCACTACCGGGACCCTGAAGGAATTCGACGCCTCATCGATGCGGACCATGGTGGCTGCGCGCAGGGCGACGGACTGGGCCTGCAGTGGGCGCACGATAAGTTGGCCGACGGCGCTGTTCAGAAAGGCGCGGGGCTGGCTGGTGGTAACCATGTTGGCCATGGGTTTCTCACTTCCCTAGAGATGGTTCTGTTTTGACATGCTTCCGGTTACGGAATGAGATAGGGGTGTGAGCTGGGGTGGTTTCCTGTTCTGCTGGCAGTATCCGGGGGCACCTACTCGCACGTTCCCGTTCGTGTTTTCGGCGCCCCCGGATTGACCATCCAGTGAAGGAGATGCACCCTGAATGTAAGCGACGGCAGACGACGCCGCCTACAAGCCTGATTCTATCAGATTAGAATCCGTCGCTGTGGCCTCTAAGGAATTCGTCGGCCGTCAGTTCCCTGTCTTCGGCGAACAGGTCAGCATCCACTGCGGGGTCACGGGGGACCGAAATTGCTGGGGCATTCTCAGCGGCGAACTGCTTCAGCAAATCGATCTGCGCATTCCAGGTTTCGGGGCTGCCCGTGAGTAGCTGGCCATAGTTGCCCTTGATGCCCGCCGCGTTGAGTGCGTTGGTCTTCTGTTCGGCTTCGATGCGGGCGGCTTCCCGGGCTTCGAGCTCGGCGAGCTTCGCTTCTAGGGCGGCGTACTTCTGTTGAAGGGTGTCCGCCTCCTCAGCGTCCTCCTGAGAGGCGTTCTCCGGCTCCTCAGCGGCCTCGGGAGAGTCAGCCGTGTCGTCCTGAGGGGCGGGGTCTACAGGCCCATCCTGGGGCTCCTGCTGGCCTTCCGTGTGGGCGTCCTGGTCGCCGGTGGCGCCGTCGGTGGCAGTGTCGCCGTCACCGTCCGTCGGGGCCGCGGGCGCATCCTCCTGGTCGCCAGCCTTCAGCCAGTCCTTCAGGGCGTCGCCCACCTGCTCGGTGGTGGCTTCCTGGTCATCGGTGGTGTCGAGGTTCTTGGTCATGTTCTGTCTCCTATTGGTCGTTCGGTTATCTGTGTGCTGTGGTCAGAAGTACGGGTTGGCGATGGCCCAACCCGTGGTTGAGTGACGTTTGGCCTCTCGCTCTAGGCTGGCTGCCTTGGCGCTCAACGTGGCGTAGTCCCGAATAAGCTCCTCGTGCTTGCTCTTCAAGTCGGCATACTCCTGTTTGAGCTTGCTGAGCTCGGTTTCCATGTCCTGGTCATCGATAGCGTCGAGATGCTTCATGTCATGTCTCCTGGGTTGGTTGTTCGGTGCCCTGTGTGCTGACGACGATCCAGTCACTAGCCAAGTAACGTATGAGCTGGCGCTTCAGCTGGGCCGCCTCGCTGCTCAACGCGAGATACTCACGAAAGAGCACGTCATACTTGGCCTTCAAGGCGTCGTACTCTCGTGGGAGATTTTTGAAGTCAATGTAGGCGCTCGGGTTGAGGTGCTCGCCGGCGCTCATTTGAAGTCCCACATTCTGGCGGCGGAGTCGTCCATGGCCTCCCACCACCAGCCGCTCTCGCCGGCCTCTCGGGCGGATACGTCGTCGGTCTCTACGGCCATCCAGTCGGCTACGGGGCGTGCGCCCGGCAACTCATCCTCAAAGGTGATGGTGGCGGCGATGGTGTTGACGCCGAAGTCCAGGGTGATGGTCTTGGTGGTCATCGGTCCTCTCCTTCCAGGATTGGTGTTTGCATGCTGCAGTTGGTTGGCTGGCTGTGGACCCAGCTGGTGCGGCGGACCATGCCGCCCGGGGCGTGGGCGTCCAGGGTGTCTGTGACGACGCGGCTTAGCCCCTTGCAGGGCCAGTGCGTGACGACGGTTCGGAAGGGCCGGGTGTGGTCCCACCGGTGCTCTTCTAGGGCGTCGAGGTCGGTGCTGTGGGCCTTGGCGACGGCGGTGAGCTCTTGGACGCTGACCAGCTTCCATACCCATCCCCGCCCCTCTTTGACGGTGATGACGTCCTCGCTGGCCTTGCGTGCCGCTTGGAGTGTTGAGGTGCGGTATCCGGCTGCAGCCCCGGCGCGGTAGAGCTCCTGGGCGCACACCTCGCCCCCGTGGTCGGCCAGGTAGGCGCGCGCCCACTGCATGGCAGACTCTCTGCGAGAGAGCTCGGGCTCCTGAGTGTCTGTCTCGGTCATCGATTCTTCCTTCCTGGACTCGTGCGGTATGTGCTCATAGGCACTTCCTTTGATTGATGTGACTTGCGTCGCTCTGCATTGGTGACCTCTGGACGGTTCGGACGGTTCAACGAAGCCGGTCCATCCCGCATTGAATAGGTATCTTTCGTTGCTATTCCGCCAATCAATGACGCCTTAGACGGTTCGGACGGAGTTGACGGTTTCCCCCACCGGGGGAGAGTGTCAGGATGTCCTGCGCCACACGGATTCGAAGTCCGCACGCCAATACCCCCTCTGCCCCATAGGATTCTTGGATGAGTGCACCTTCCCTGCCTGACTGACCATCCGCCCAAATCTCTGGGGAGTGATCCGCTGCCCGAATCGCGAAGACAAGCCCCAGTAGTCCGGGCGAGCCGTGGCCAGCCGCTCCAAGATCGTCGAGGTCCGCAGGAAGGACTCCTCCTCGGGCCACGCCCGGTGAAGGTCATCCAGGAGGATCACGGCCGGTGGGCGCTTAGTCGCCTCATCTGCGAGCTCCGCAGCCACTTCGCTCAGGTCCTTCTCAATGAGATAACGAACGGAGCTAGGCCAGTGCCCACCAGCGACATCGGCCACCCGCATGAGTGGACGCCACTTCTCCCGCATCCTGCCCCGACAGCCTTCAGGCAGCTCCGGGCGAGACTCAGCAATCCCGCTTCGCACCGCCCCCATGCACTCGCTGAGGCGCTGACCGAGAGCATTGGTGGTCTCTTCAATGTCCTCCCAATCAGAGTCCTCGATAGTGCCGTCAACGTCAGGCATAAGGAGAATACGAATAGACCTAGACCTAGTATCCCCCGGGAGGTTCGGAGAGTTCCCCGCCATGGCTACAGGGCCGAACGTAGACATCTCGTTTACCTCCCATCCACCGTCCTTACTCGGCACGAGAGTTGGGCGCGTGGCGCCAACCTTGTAGCCGCTGTTGATTACAGCCAGGAGCTCCGCACAGTTGGGGTTCTTTTCGTCCAGAGACCTATCAACCTCGTCGATGAGGATGGTTACCGGCCCGTCCTTCAACAGGCGTGCCAGTAGTGGCACGGAGGAGATTGACGACATGAGCACGGTCTTGTGTGCGAGCCGCTGGATGTGTTCGAGAGTTGTTGTCTTCCCCGAGCCCGGCATTGTCGAGTCCAGTAACAGGCGTGGCGTCGTCCTCGTGTCCGTGCACACATGTGTGTGGGCGACCCATAGGGTGAGTAGGTCGAGCTCCATGGGGTCCATGACCCCGATGTATGTCGCAAGGTGGTCGCGGATGTCGTCGAGTAGGGCGGCTAGACCGTCCCCACGCATGGAACCGTCAACTCTGTCCGAACCGTCCAGAGCGTCCGAGATTGTTGGAATACCAACGGAAAGTGCCTGCTCTCCTGTGGTGCGACTAGTGTCTGCGGACGGTGTTGAACCGTCCAAACCGTCCAAGGCGACGTCACCGGATACGAGGGGTGTGCCTGGCGCTACTTGGAAGATGGTTGCGCTCATGCAATCCCCCTGACGGCATAGAGCTGGCGGGCCCGGTCGGCCCGATCGGACTCACCGCGAAGCTCGCACAACTCCGGGTAGGAGGAGCCGCTGGCAAGAGAGGCAGCCAGACGGCGATCCGTGTCCTCCTGCCACTTCAGCTGCTCCGCGTACAGGGCGGCAGCAAGGTCTGCCTGCCCCTCGGCATAGGCGGCCGCATTCGATGCCCTGAGCACCCGCATGGCGTCATCGAAACCGGCTTGCCAGCCGATGCGCTCGCCAGCCGAGTAGACGCGACCAACTTCCGCCGTAGCGTCGGGCGTTAGGGAGTCAAGTCGGTCGAAGACACTGGGCAGATCGTCGGCCGCGTAGTCAAGTCCCGCCTTTATCGCCGCGTCCTGTTCGCGCACCGCACGGGCCTTCATCTCCCGCCTGCGTGCACTGGCTGCCTGCGCGAGCTCCCTTAGGGGCAGTGACGGGTTCAGGCGCTCAGGGTGGGCAAGGTTCAGCCTCTCGGTCGGGATTCCGGTAGACTTGTCCGTGAGCGTCGCATCATTGCTCTCGAGCCTCGTCGGGTCACCAGCCTGGCGGGGCTCCTTCAGTTTGTGACTCATTAGGCGACGTCCTCCGCGAACTTGGGGACGTCGAGTCCGAGGCGCTCGAACTCGGAAACGGGGATGCGTACGGCCCGACCAAGGCGGACGGCACGTAGCTCGCCACGGGCGATCATGTTGCGGACGGTCGACTCTGACAGGCTGGTGGCCTCGGCGAAGTCAACGGGCGTCAGATTGGCGGTGCGTGCACCGGCTGCTGCTTTGCGCGCAGTCATGAGAAAACCTCTCAACGGGGGTAGCCATCTAAGGCCTCCGCTGAGAGGTTGCATGGGCGAGCCCGGTCGGGCTCACGTAGAAGATAGTATCACATGGGTGTCATTACGCCTAGGTGGGGAAATGGAATGCGACTGACGACACAATCTCGGGTGTGTGGTAGCTGGTCAGCGGTGAGCGTTGCCGTCAAGGCAGACAGAATCCCCGGCAGCCTTGCTGACTACCGGGGACGTGCCCCATTGCGGCGCAGCGTGTTGGACGCCGTAACCGACTAGATCAACCCCTTCGTGGTGGCTGCGGCGAGCAAGGCCAACGTCACTTCCTCCGGCCCATTGTTGGCGATCCTATTCAGGAAGGCATCTCCCTTCGTTGATCCCGTTTCACCTTCAGGGGTAAGCCGAATCTCAACATTGGTGCATCGGCAATCGGGGCACCGTACCCGAAGGCGAGGGCGGGGGGAGTACACGGCGGCAACCGGCGCCTCTCCTGCCTGATGTCGCTCCACAGCGTCCCGTAGAAGATCATTGCGGGCATTGGCGCCATCCTCAGAGTCCTCATCGATCGGATACACGAGCTGTACCGGCGCGTCCTCCCCAGGGTCGAGGTTCTCCCACGTCCCCAAGTGCCCCTCAGGGCCCAAGGCCAGCCACCACCGGTGATCCAACTGCACCAGCGTCCCCAATGGCTTGCTGCCGCTCTTGTGACGGTCGCCGTCGCAAACCACCTTCAGGATCGCCGTCACCGTGCGCTCACCACTCATGCCATCTTCCTCCTGCTCTCGAGATTCACTAGTCCAGCCTCGGCAGCCCGCGCAGCCTCAGCCTTGCCGCTCCACGTCTCCGCCGTCGGGGACGTCAACGCCGCCATGCGGTCCAACATCTCCCGCTCATAGTCGGCATCGGCCCGCTGGTAGGCCAGTGCCTGTTCCGGCTTGCGCCATCCGTAGCGCTGCATGATCGCCGCTGATGACGCACCAGCCTGGCCGAACCGGGTAGCCGAGTAGTGCCGGAAGGCGTGCCAGCCCCCATACTTCCCCGGCGGGATAACTACCCCGGCGTCCGCCATAGCCGCCATGAGGGCCTTCGTCGCCATCGTGTAGCTGAAATGGTCCACGTATCCGCCTAGCGCTGGGAAGACCGGCCCGTCCTCCTCGGGTGCCGCGTACCGGACCAAGTGCTCAGCCAGCACTTGGGCGGTCGATGCCATGACCTGAACACGTCTAGACCGATTCGTCTTCGTCGGCCCCAGCACAAGACGTCCCTCAGACCTCACAAGCGAGTGCTTGACGTCTATGAACGCGTCCCGCTTGCCCAGTGTGATGCAGTCGCGATGCAGGGCCAACGCCTCATTGATCCTCAGGCCTGCATCGGCCAGGAGGATCACGAGAGCACGTAGTTCGGGGCGAATCGCCTCCGCGAGCGCCTCAACCTGCTCGGGCTTCAGTAGATACCGCTCACCACGGGGTGCCGTTGACTTGCCGCCTCCGCGCACCCTGCATGGGTTTGAAGTCAACGCCGTCTCATCCGAGGCGACGGCGTCGTTCATCATCGCTCGCATCGTCTGATAGCAGGCGGTGCGTACCCCCTCCGATGGGAGTGCGGAGTGCCATGCGGCAATTACCTGAGGCGTCAGGTCAGCAAGCCGCATGGCACCCAAGGCTGGAAGGATATGCACCTTGACGTTAGAACGTCGTTTGCGGATCGTTCCGGCGGCCATCGTTGCCTGCTGCGTCGCCAGCCATGTCTCAGCCCAATCGGCCACGGTCACGGCGCGGAGAGTGCTGGTGCGGGCCTGCTCGCGCTCGCGGGCCGCCTGTTCAGCCCTGAGTACGTCGGGGTGCTTCCACACTCCGCGCTCAACATCGGATCGGACAGTGGCTAGCCACGCCTCAGCGGCGCTCTTGGTGCTGAACGTCTGAGGGGCGTTGATCCATGGGCCGCGCTGCGGTGCGTGCACGCTGGGGTCCCTGTAGCGGGCTCGGTAGTTGCCTGACGGCAGCTTGGAGACGTTACCGAACGCCTGACGACGTGCCATGCCTGCCTCTCCTTCCCTGGGTGGTCGTTCCACGGCTGGCGCTGCGTGGAACGTTCGTGGAACAACGGTAGCAGATTCGGTGCGTCTTGGTGGGATTCAATGGGGAAAGGGAAGGTGCTCAACCCTTGTGATATCAGGGCAAACCGTGGTTTTCGCCGCAGATTTACGCCAACTAGGAGACGTCGTATAACTAGATTCCCCCCATCTCCACTTGAGGGGGAAGTGTCGAACTCGTGCTTTCGGGCATACATTCGCACTTCCTCCGCTCTGTCACCGCTGAGAAGGGCCTCTTCCAGGTCCTCGAGCTCGATGTGCTTCTCGCTGTCGTAGTAGTAGGACACGATGACGATCTGGTTCGGCCCGACGAAGACCTTGTCGACGAAGTAGTCGAACAGCTGGTCGCGTGTGTCGACGGTGTCGATCGTAGCTTCGGCGAACCTCTTGTAGAACGATCCGATTGAGACCTCGTCCTCGAAGAGGGTTGCCTTGACACGCTCGGTCTGGATCGCGGCGTCGAGTTCTTGCTTCTGGGCCTCCAGAGCGTTCATGGCCTCAGCGGTCGACGCGTTGAAGATCCCCTGGGCGATCGCCTTAACGAAGTTGGCGAGCTTGGCCTCGATGTCCCTCCTGCGGGCCTCCAGCGCATTGAGGACCTCATCGCCGCGCTCGTGGGTCTTGCGGTAGTGGTCGGCTAGGTCGACAGCCAGCGAGGCCAGCATGTCAGGCTGATGGAGGAAGGACTCGATGATCTCTATGACGCGGGTCTCGATCTCGTCCTTGCGCAACGTCTTGGCTGAGCACTTCTTCTTGCGCTGATTGAGGCAGTAGTAGTAGCGGTAGGTCCGGCCTGTCTTGGATGTGCCGCTCACGCCCTCCATCGATTCGCCGCACGTCAGACAGTACATGCGCCCCGTGAGCCAGTAGACGGGCGCTTCCTCGCCCTGGGCGGCCAGTTCGGCCTTTGTCTTGGCCCCGCAACGCTTGTTGATTGCGAACCTGCGCTGGACCTGCTCGAAGACGTCGTCGGCGACGAGGCGGGGCATGCCGCCCTCGATGACGTGCTCCCCGAAGGAGTACTCGCCGATGTAGGCGCGGTTCTTCAGAAGCTTGTTCAGGTTCTTGGGTGTGAACTGGCATCCACGGATCGTGCGGATGCCCTGGGCGTTCAGACGATCCGCGATCTTCTGCATTGAGACGCCGTGGGCGTAGTCGTCGAAGATCTGGGTGACAATGGGCGCGGTCTCCGGGTCCGCTACGTACCGTTTGTCGGAGCCCACGGAGAAGCCGAAGATCTTGTGGCCGTTGCTCAGCGCCCGCTCGGCGTTGTACCGCTGGCCTCGTCGGATGTTGGCTGAGAGCTGGAGCGAGTAGTACTCGGCGAAGGCGTCCGCTACTCCCTCCATGAGAACCGAGTCGGGTGAGTCGGTGGGGGAGATTCCCTCGATGTAGTGCACACGGGCACCGGCCTTGCGGATTGTCTGCTTGACCAGGATCAGCTCGGTGCGTTTGCGTGCCAGACGGTCGTTCTTCCACACCGCGACGTAGGCGGGCTTGATCTTTGGGAGCTCGCGCAGCATGAGCTGGTAGCCGGGCCGGTCGGCGTTGGTGCCGGTCTTAGCTGCGTCTTCGTACTCGTTCACGACGACGAGACTCTGTGACTTCGCCCACTGGTGGACCATCTCGCGCTGCTGCTCGATAGAGGCCTCGTTCTGGGAAGAGGAGGAGTACCGGTAGTACGCAACGACCATCTGATTGTCGTTGTACGGGGGCATAGGCCTCACGATTTTCCTCCTCGTCCAGTCTCATCAACGATCCTACGGCGTGATCGTCATACTGAAGGTCAGGCCGGCCATGGGGTGGGAGCAGGGGGTCGTCGCCGACGGCCCGAGGTTGGCAATAGAGGTGGTCGGGCTGTTCCCGTGAGTGTCCTTACCGAGACTGGACTATCGCAGCCCGACCTCCCCTTACTTGGGAGGTTCCAATGTCAATGAAAACCGATGCTCAGCCCGCTGTGTGGCTCGGATGCTTGAGCTGCAACAACAGCGGCCACCTGGGGTGAGATCTTCGTCGACGGAAGTGACCGCTGGGAGGAGCTTCTCGCCTGGTACGAGAACTGCTCACCTTCCCTGGACGTTAACGGCGTGCCGTCGGCCAGCGAGTTCGAGGAGGTCGATCAGGGCTGCTGGGACTCATTCCGTGAGTTCGTGGAGTCCTGGGCCGATGACTGCGGCGTGTTCTACCAGTGGCCGGAGGACGCTGTCCGGCACTTCGACTGGGACAAGTACGAGCGCGACTGCCGGCACGACTTCACCGTTGTCGATGCCCCTTGCGGCGGGGTCTTCGTCTTCCACAACCTGTAGAGGAGGGGTGTCGTTGTGAGTGTGGAGTCGAATGCGCGCGACCATGTCGCACGGTTCAGATGGCACGTGGGTGACCCCAGCATGTCGCTGCGGGAGGCGGAGCTGCGCGACCTGGCGGCACTGCGTGACGCTGTGGGTGTGGCGATCGCTGTCCATGTGCGTGAGCTTGTCCAGTTCGAGGCAATGAGCTGGAGCGCCGTGGCCTCATCACTGAGTCCGAGTCCGGCAGTCCTTCAGCGTCTCTACGGGCGCTGAGCCAGCCCTTCGGAGGGCGTGCTGGCCAGCAGGTCCAGGGCGTCGATCCCAAGTTCCTGTGCCAAGGCGTCAACGGAGTCGAGCGTCATGTTGCGCTCCGCCCGCTCGATGCCGCCCAGGTATCGGGCTGTCACCCCAAGCTGCTCAGCCAGGTCCTCCTGCGTGAGCCGACGGCGACGACGCTCGGCGCGCAGATTTGCACCAAGCCGTTGCCTCAACGATGTCGCCACGTCCCCATCGTGAGCGGCGGAATCCATCGATTCCAGGAACTCATCGCTTCCACTGGAAGCGATGAGTTCCGTATGATCGTGCTGAACCACCAACCGAATCGAGGTATCCCTGTGTCCTGCCCCTCCAGAACCGTCCTGGCGTTTGCCCTGCTTGCAGGCGCTGTGTCACTCACCGGGTGCTCAGCCGCCACCGCCCCGTCCGGCAGCGCCTCAGGCGGTGCGAGTAGTCCGTCAGCCCAGGTTTATGAGTTCGCCTCGTTGAGCAACTTCGTCTCCAAGGGCGCAGCGACCGCCCAGGTGCCTCAGGGACTTATCGACGTCGTCACTAAGGACGGCAATCAGGTCCCAGTCACCGGCGTCACCTTCACCGCACACAAGCTCGACTCATCGAGTATGTGCGCTGTCGATGGCGCGGTTACCTACGCGAGCGGCGGTGAGGCCGTCGCATCAGCACCCGAGCAGACCAAGGAGCAGCAGGCGACGAAGAGGGCCAAGAACGTCGATGAACAGCTGCGCGAGGAGTTCGGAGGCGCCACCGAGGACGAGATCCGCAAGGATGTCAAAAAGGAACTCGGCGATACTGCCAGTGAGGCAGATATCGAGCGAGAGACCAAGGACCGCGCCTCTGATCTCAGCACCCGTCGGGCCGAGCTCGAGCAGGAAGGCACTGGAAGCAGCGAGGAGAAGACGCCCGCCCAGAACGTGGCCGCCTTCCTGTTCCCAGGGAAGACGGACTCCTTTGACAACAAAGAGCTCAACGAATCCACCCCCGAGAAGGGCCTGTACATGACTTCCACGAGCAGCTTCACCATCGTGAAGTCCTGCGCTTCGAGCTTCGATGACACATCGGCCTCCACCGACATGACCTTCCAGATGTACGACGGCAAGCACCGCGACGGTATCGCCGAGGTCGGCATTACCGTGATGCAGGATGGCACCATCGGATTCGTCAACAACAAGACCAAGAAGTACGAGCGAGACACCTCAGGCAACTGGCTCAAGAAGAAGTAGGCTCAACTGGCCCTCGAGGCGCCCGCGAGGAGAGACATAGATGAGAGGTACACAATCCCGCACATGGACGCTCAGCCGCGTGCTACGTAAGCGGTGGTGGGCTCTGCTGCTCGTGTGGATCGCGCTGGTCACCGTGGAGTTCAGGGCAATAGACGTGATCTCTACGAATATCGTCTCCACCGGCAAGCCCGTGATGGGGATTGCCCCCGATCGCGACGTCATCTTCCCAGTCGCATTCGCGGTGATAGTCATGTTGGCGGTGGCTTTCGTTCCCGTGTCGCTGATCATCACCAAGTCCGCTTGCAACAGCCGGTTCTGGGGGTGGCTACGCTCTCAATGGGACAGCCCAACAGGACGACAGGCTAGAGAACTCGCGCCCGGCCTAGTAGCTATAGGTGCCTTCTGCCTGACCCTAGCCACAGTGGCCGATGTGCTTGGGCTCGACATGATGATCGAAGTTCTCAAGGGCGCCACTACCGAAGAAGTACTCGAGGACAACCCCCTGTACCTCGCGGGCTTCCTCTTCTCCTTCATCAACCCCACCTTGATATGGGCCATCCCCGCTGTACTGCTCGGCTTCATCGCCACGAAGCTCGACCTGCCGCTACGAACCCTGGCGAAGAGAAGTGCCGTCACAGCAGGCATCATGATCGTCATCTCGTTTACACCTCTAGGAGGATTCCTTCCCCTGATCTCCCTGGCTGCCGGCCAGACAATCCACCTGCTCACAACAATGTGACCTGGTTCCGCGGAGGTGCCAGTGGGCCCTGAGGCCGTCGCAACGGTCCCAGGGCCCCACTGTTTCGGTACGTCGCGATTGCTACCAGCGCGCGTACTCATCGGCGAGCCGGTGCGAGATCCACCAGACGAGCCAGGCGAAGGCTGCAACGCAGATGAGCGTCCCCAGTGCGATCAGTGCCTTGGCCCACCATGCCTGAGCCGCTGCGAACGATGCCCACGCCCACCCCAGAAGGGGGCCCATGCCGAGCGCGTGGAAGGCCCCCATGGTCAGGCCTCCAATCACCAGAAGCACTACGGCAAGTGGAAGTAGCGCAAGGCATATGCGTCCTGCGCTCACCCAAGCCACTCGGCCTGAGAGCCTGTCGATACAAAGCTCGGCGTCTCGTATCGCTTCCATCAGCTCGTCGGTTTTGGTGGTTACCCGCTCAACCTCGCCGACAGCACGAGAGATCTCCTTGGCGCCCAGAGATGACACACGTCCCTCAAGACCGTCCAACCTGTGCTCGACACGCTGTAAGGGGCCCTTGACGGCCGCGGCTAGTTGTCTGTCGAGGACCTCAAGGCAATGCTGGGTGAGTTTGTCGGTATTGATGCGAACAGTGCCGCGTTGACGGACTTCCTTAGTGAGATGGTCACAGCTCGAAACCATCGTCTTGAGTTGGTTGTTGATCCTCTGTGTCAAGTTGTAGGCTTGAAAGTCTGCTGATCGTACGGTTGTACCGTCGGGGAGTGCCACGTGTCGTGATGCGGTGAGCGTTTCGGCGACGGCGTCGATCGTCTTCTCGATCTCGCTCAGCCTGTTCCGCATCTCGACGAACTCGGTCAAGTGCTGCTCGCCTGGCTGCGAGATTAACAGGCTCTCCAACTGTGCTGTCGTGTTCTCGTCGGCGCTCTTTATGTAGGCTGTCTGATCTGAGATGTGCTTTGTGAGCTTGGACAGATGCTGCTCTACGCTGTCGAGTTTCGAGATCAAGTCGGGCAAGATCTCCGTAGCTGCGTTCCGTTCGTCTTGCTCCTGTATCTGCGTGAGAATCCCCATCGTTGTTCCCTTTCACGTGTGGGTTGTGTTTCATCTTTTTGGCGTGGTACTCGAAGATCTCCTGAGCACCTTCAGAGGTGAATTCTGGGGTAAGGGAGGATGCCTTGCGTCTGCCTAACTTTCCGCTGTCTTTTCTGCGCATCTTGTAGCTCCAGCCGTCTCGTTTGGTCACCGCAAGGCGGATGCCGTTATTTGCAAGAATGCTTTCGAAAGCTGCCTGGTCAACGCATCGAGGATCGGCGAGGGCGTCAGCGATGATGTCGCCTAGTACCTGCTCGAACCCGCCCGGCTCGAAGTCCTCGCGACGCTGATCCCAGTCGGGCTTAGGCCTTCCTGGGTCCGGCAACACTTGGAGACCGAGCTCCTGCATAAGCTCATCGTTGAGTTGGCGCACCCCGTGTGCCCAGCTCGTGTTGCGATTTAGGCACTTTCCCGTCAGATTGTCGTGGTTAGCGACGACAATGTGGGCGTGAAGATGATGCCCCTTAGCGTCGCTATGCACAGCGATGAGATAGTCAGCACTGTGCATCCGGTTTGTGAGCATCTCAGCGATGTCGCAGACCCGTTGGGCGTCTTCGGAACTGTGCACATCGAACTCGTCAGGGCTGAAGGCGAGAATGTAGGTATAGGCCTCAACCTTTCGACTGCAAGCGTCGTTGTGAGCCTGAGTCATTCGTACGAACTCACTCGGGTCAGTACTCCCGTTTGCCACGGATACGGAAAGCGCCGCCGCCCGGTGCTGCTTGGCAGCAGCACGCTGCCTGCCCTGCTTGCCTGATCCGTAGAGCACGTAATGAACCGTGCTTGCGACACACCTCGAGCTCTTGACATTCACTATCGACATCTCACACCACCGTCCTGTCACCAAGTGATCCACGCAGGGTGCTGACCGCATCCCGCAACTCACACAACAGGTCTGCATCAACAACATCCCCTCGACGGAGCGCCTGATTGAGGTTCACACCTACTCGCCGTAACTGCTCAACAGCTTCGGATACCTCGGGAGCGGGTCGAGGCGTCACAGCGTGAGCCGCAAGATCCCTGACCTCATGGCGTCGGGTATCCAACGCATCGCGTAGGACCGCCCGTGCCCATGCGCTGGGCTTGACGCCCAGCCCACGAGCTCGGCGCCTGACGGCGTCGAGCTCAGCGAGGGAGACACGCACAGCGATGCGAGCATCGAGCGTCTCCCTGCCCTCCACCACGCGCAGTGCTTCCCGATGCCGCCGCGTGGTGGAGACAGAACCGGCACGGTGATCTTCCTTCTGAGCCGGTTCTGAAGAGAGGCCAGCAGGGGATTTGTCGAACAATCGGGCTCCGCCCTCGTTCCCCAAACCCCGCTGGCCTCCGTCCTCACTCGCTACGCTCGCTGCGGGCGGAGGGGAAACGGGACTCGCGAGCGAGTCCCACTCAGCCACACATCGCTCAGCCATGGTGACCACCACCGGCAACGCCCTGGTGGCGCTCGCTCTCCGTGCCCTGCTTGGAGGCATCACTATTTCGTTCAAACCCGGACCTAATGCGAGCAATCAACTCAGCATACCTCTCATCTCGAGAGCGCATAACCTCATCAACCAAACGCTCGCAGATTTCCGCATACTCCCGGCGCAACGACTCAAGGCACCCCAAATCAACTTCCTGGCAGTCCTTGACGGACTGAGTTCCTGACCTGCGTAAACTCCCACCACCGTTCTGCTCAGCAGGGACCAACTCATCAAAAGAGTTCGTCTCCGACATTTAAAGCTCCTTTCGATTGACATCAGATATCCGCATCTACTCAAGTATCTTGATAACATTGAACAAGCGTTCTAGTTTGAAGTCATGCCTCCCAAGGACTGGTCCACTGTAGGGTTCTCAAGGAAACGTCCTGATCCTGCGCGCCCATTTCCGTTAGAAATTGGAAGTAGATCTCGCTAGTTCGACTACTGATGAACTTCTCGTCAGGACCTGGAAACTCTCCCTTCATTGCGAGCGCAACGCGCCGCTCCTTGTCTTCCTCTTCCGCCTGTTTTCGAGCCTGGGTGCGGAAGTTTGCTTCACGCGAACGTCGCGCTTCCTCCTCAAGAGTTGCAGTCTCAAGGCCAGCGTCCTCAATCGATTCAGACGTCGCAGGCGTGGAAGGAGTTGATGAGATAGGTGTGAACGACTTCCCTGAATCCGCAAACTCCGCTAACACGTCCTCCATTGAAGCTGTGTCGGATGAGTTAACGAGTCGGTCAGCTTGTTCAACTATTGGAGCAACCGTTTGCCGCTCGATTTCCTCAATGGTACGAATACGATCAGCCACATCCTGAATGCCTCGGCAACGTCGCCGCAGAGTCTCCAAGTCCTGACGCATATGCTCAAATTTTTCATATGCTTGGTATTCTCGGGTGCCATTAAGGACGCCAAGGTTAATATAAATAGAGAACTCGCGCTCATCAACTGGGATAATGATCGGGAACCGCCGAAATCCTTGAGACAAGTTCTCTGCTTCATGCCTAACGGCAATTCCGCCTCGCATCGACGTGTACTCACCCGCGAGTCCTCGCAGGAAAACATCGTATTCTTGTGGTCCCGTAACGATATTGATTCGATTAACGAGCTGTGTCTTAGACATCTTGATGTTGACAACCGGCGCTTCTTCCGCCTCGCGCCATGGACCAAGAATGCGAAATAAAGTGCCCCGCCCTCTGGTTGCTCGAATCATGTCAGCGACCCGGAAATCTTCCCAGACTACAACAGGCTGGCCATCATAGCCTTCAAAAGAAACATTCTCACCACCAATTTTAAAGTAAGGTAGCTTAGTTTCCGGCGCTAGTGAACGAGCGAGCGCCTTAGCAAGGAGATCCTTTCCGGTACCGCCAGGGCCGCAAATGTAGAAGTTAATTACTTGTTCTGGAGCGGGTAAGTGCGAAAGATAGTCTCCGCGCAGTTTCTCGAAGTGTGCTTTCGCACCTGGATTAGTCCAAAGTTCTGGAGCTTTCGTACGAACTTCCGAAAGAGTCATTCCGTCGAAAGTTACCGCAAGCTCCAGTATTTTCTTCAGCTTTTTCGACTTTCCGGAAGTGGAGCCGCTACCCCCAGGAAGGCCAGCATCAAGAAAATCGGAATAGTTAAAGTTAGACCTAACCTCCGCCCTAGGGTAAATGAACTTGTGTGTTTTTCCGCAATCGCGAGCTTTTAGGTTTTTAAAGTGTTCGTGCGTCAGGTAGGTGCACAGGTGCCAAAAAGCTTTCTGCGCTGCACTATTTTTACCTGCAATTGACTCGCCATGGATTGCAACCGCTGTGCCACCAAGTTCAACCCTAGACGCAGGAATGTGACTGAACGAATAGATTTACGTACATTCAGAATGAGGGCGAGGTGCAGATGAACTGGCTTAAGATCAACAGTTGATGAAGGATAGTCCTCTGGATACTCTGACCGCTCCTCCACTGGGCAGCGATCTTGCCAAATCATCGCATATTTATCAAGAACTCCCTGATTTTCTAGCTCCTTAATCGCGGCGTCGATACCCTCTTGCGTAAGAAGGATCTGACCTGTATCGGGATGGCGTCGGTACTGCATGATGCTGAAGACTGTGCTTTGCTGTCGAGCTCTTTTCTTTTGATCACTACTTTCCTTCTTTTTCCATCCGACAAAGAACGCAGTCGACGCATCCTGATCATCTTGGGTCGAATTTACGACTTTGAACCCCGGTTCGTAACAACCAGAGGTGATCTCCATGTTGCTAAAGCTGGCGACTGAATGTGTCTTTACCGATGGATCTACTGACGCAGTCCCCTCGTGCGCGGGCGAATCCAAGGGATCGCCCGCGCACGTGTAGGGATGCCCTTGAGATTCGAACTGGAGTTCGTCCGTGATGGGATCGACGGCGATCCTTGCTGGAGTGTCGTTGCAGCACTGCGTCAGTGCAGATGCAGAGCCGTCGTCCAACAGCGCGGTTCCAAGATCCGCCTCCGCTATTTCTGCTACAGAGTTGCAGACAGTGTTTGACATGTGACGCTCGACCGCTTCAGCCTGTCCAGCATCACCAAACGAATCGACGCTATCGAGGTTCTCGGCACCACTTAATTGCCGTTCGATATGTATGTTCATCGTGCACCGCCAGCGGTAGCAACGCGATGGGCTTCCATGAAAGCAATAAGGTCATCATGCCGATAGGCGATGCGGCCTGCTCGGCCGTGCGAGTATCGTATATATGACGGGCCTACTCCTTGTGCTCGCCAGTTTGCGAGAGTTTTAGGTGATAGTCCAAGGAAATCGCCTGCCTGAACCGATGTCAGAGCGTGGACATCATCGTCTGCGACACCCTTGTGCTGCGTTTTAGCCACAGTTTCCTCCCAGAGACGAGCACACATGATGTGTGCTGCGATCTCTGGTCGACATTCCCGTAGCTGGCGTTGTCTTTCACGCCAATGTCACCAGATGGAGGCCCCTGGCTGACTCTTGGTCAGCTGGTACCTCGCCCGTTTACAGGTTGACTCTCGTCTTCCCCCATGCTGTCTGGAAACCATGGGCTTCGACGGTGAGGTGGACATTCCTCGAGCAATCTCTTAAGGGGCTTACGAGACCCCACACGCTACCGGTCCAGTCCGGCTTTGGCCTACTTCAATTCCTAAGGGGCGCAGCCATCGTCCCCACCCGTACCCGCTCGAGCCTAACGGCTGCTCAGTGAGAGGAGCGGGTGCCCGATCCGTCGGGCGCGATTTGATTAAGTTGTCGCGACCTATCCTAGCACGTCCCGTCAAGTCCATCAACCCACCGCCGAGACTCATCAAGGATGCCCGCGAAGTCCGTGGACCGTGGTATGAGGTTGCCTGATGCAGGCTAGGGCCGGGGTCCGCAGGTATTCCTGACGGGCACCTTGGAGGTACTTCAGCGGGTGTGGGCTGCCAGTGGCGGGCAGTGCGGCAAGATTCTCAAGGAGTCCATGCCGCTGCTGCCAGGCCTGCTGGAGGCGGGTCGTGAGCTCGACGACGAGCTCCGCTGCAAGCCCACAGCCAGAAGTGAGCCGAGTGGCCGCGAGCGCAACAGGCCATCGGTCACTAACTTGCCCCGGTGCGAGCCACCGACCAGCTGTGGGGCAAGTCAACGACCATGGCCGGTCCGTTGCTGCGCGACTCCATTAAGATCCGTAAGGCCGGCTGGCGAGGCTCGTGGCCGAGCCTGGGTTCTTCGAAGCCTGTCACCGTCGCCCACTGCGGGCCGACCCTCAAAGGAGAAGTTCACCCGGACCGTGAATATGACTGACGTGCTCACGGGATGGACTTTCACCCGCTCGATCCGCAGGCGTCGCCGACAAGACTCATCATCTTCGCCCTGAAAGCTGCCGTGGACTTCCTGCCGTTGCCCGTCCTGGGCATGAACTTCGTAGGCTGCTCGGAGTTCATCAACCACGGTGTGGTGAATTGAGCCGGGAACCGGGGCATCTACTCCCGCCCGCTCGCGCCCCTACAGGAAGAACGACCAGGCCATCATCGAGCCCCGGGCAACCACCTGGTACGCCGCTACGCCGACTTACTAACCACTACGACACCAGCGAGGAGCGCGAGGTCCTGCCCTTCTGGGAGCAGGTCAACGTGAAGTTGTACTCCCCTAGACTCCCACTCGCAAGGCCCGTTGGGTGGGGCGCTGACAAGGCCGGCAGGCGCAAGCGCCTCTACGACGCTCCCCGCACTCCGCCAGGCTGGCTCCTGGATACCGACGCCCTGACCAAGGCTCAGAAGACTGACCTGATCTCCTACCGCAACCAGCTCAATCCCGCTTGCCATCACCCGCCGCATCATCGAGTTCTAGGACGTCCTCATCCGTCTGGCCAAGGACAAGACCGACGAGCACCTGCCTCGCCCAGCTCCCCAGCATCCTGCCCGACGTCCACAAGACGTACGACTCAGGAAAGCCTCCTGACCACCACCGGGCTACGCGGGCATTCCTACATGAGGTACCGAAGACACTTCGCGGCCATCATGACACGAGGCACCCAGCTGAGTGGTGCTCCAGTCTGTTTCTGCCGCATCGCCGCCTTACGCAGACAGCGCCACCAGCAGTAGGTGGTCTTGCGCCGGGATGAGTTCGACACGTGCTCCCTGAGCCCCACGTATCCCGCGAGAAGAGCCCGCCAGCCTTAACGGTTGGCGGGCTCTTCTGC
>ERZ772973.444-NODE-444-length-20274-cov-2.86938_pt1 | contig 20274 bp, 21 predicted proteins | sample MGYA00580672_ERZ772973 | MGnify/ENA primary metagenome ERZ772973 (study PRJEB29015, sample SAMEA2737938) | human oral metagenome | biome: human oral; feature: human-associated habitat; material: dental | place: China | collected 2152 ...
GTCCATTTTTCAAAACCACTCAAACATAGAACCTTCTATGTTTTTTTACTATCATAAAAGGAATCCTCTATGAAACTCATCTTTGCAAGCAGCAATCCAGAAAAAGTAAAGGAAATCAAAGAACTCCTCCCCCAATTTGAAATTCTATCTCTTCTTGATTTTCCTAATATTCCAGACGTTGAAGAAACAGGCGCAACTCTCCTCGAAAACGCTCAACTAAAAGCGCAAACCATTGCTAAACACTTCAACTACCGCTATCCTGTCTTTGCAGACGATTCCGGTTTCTTCGTAGACGCTCTAGATGGCGCGCCCGGCGTTCATTCAGCACGTTGGACAGGCCAACACCGTGACTACGAAACTCAAAATCAAACCATCTTGGAACTGCTTAAAAAAGAAACCAATCGTAGGGCCTCATACAAAACAATTATTTGTTATGTTCACTCAAAAAGAATCACGTATTTCTTCTCAGGCAAAATGCCTCTAACTGTTGCTGAAAAAGAATCATCCACAAAAGGCTTCAGCTACGACTCAATTGTCAAATACCAAGACCAATACGTATCTGAAATGAGCCCCACAGAGAAAAACAAAGTATCTGCGCGCGGACAAGCGCTAAAACAACTAGCCGATTTTTTAAAAGATTAAGTTTATGAAAAAAGAAACACTCGCAAAAAACATCTTAATTTACCTTAAAACCTTCGCCTATTACCTGCCATTAGGAATTCTTGCATACTATATCAATGTATTTCTTTACGCCAACCATATCGGAAAAGCACCGACAGGTATCGGATTCATACTAGGCTTCATCCTCGCGCCTATCTTCATCAAACCCATCGCACAATACTCCGTTGAAAAATCAAAACGATCTATCAAACAACAATACATCTTCTTCTTTTTAGGAATTATTCTCATTCTAATAACAATCACTTATCTTCTTAATACAGCATTCGTGTTAAACACAATTAAACAATTCTTAAAAGAATTCAACTAATCTGTCAAAGAAAAGACGTTAAAACACGGGGTACAATTTGGATACCATCGTAAAGAATACGTTAACCGTGAAAATATTCAGGTTGTATTCTAAAAAGATAGAATAATGTTCTTGACTCAAAAAAGCAATGCTATATAAATCAACCTCGTTATAGTAGTTAACTTCTGAGCAACAACTGTTATTCGAAACTTTAATTATGTTAAATGATTCCGAAATTTTAAAACTATTCTATTTAACGTAATTCCAAACGTGTGGGATATCTGGAAAGAATACAATAACGATATCGCAAAACCAAAAATCAAAGAACCCGCTTGCAACACCTATTTTTATGGTCAAACAGAAAATGACTACATCAATACGTTAAAAGGGGTCTATAAAATGAATCCCGCACAATTAGCCGGACGAGATATCTTTTGTGAAGACGATCTTGTGACTTATGCCAAAAGCCTGTATTCCTTCATCCATAAAGATTACTGGCTCAGTGGCTTTCAATTATATCCACCCGATTTAATCGGTCAAATCAACGATTTGAAATTTCGATTAGATAAAAAAAGAGATTTCCTTATCAATATCTGGAATGAAAACACCCAACAATTTGACACTGTATCCATGCAAGAACTTATCGATAAATTAAACGCCCATAAAAAAGAAACCTAGTGTAATACTAAGTTTCTTCTTTTTCTTTTACAGGTCTTCACCTGCTCGTTTTATATAACAGAAAAATCCCAAAGGAGTCTCTCTTATGAAGCTCATCGACAAACTCAAAACCATTTATGATATCGCCAAAGAAACCAAGCGCCAACTCACCACTACAAAACAAAGTGCGCTTGATTCCTATCAAGAAACAAAAGCCGCCCAAAAAGAACTCAATAAACAAAGCCGTCGCTCTTTAAAACAATTACGTGCCTTCACAAAACAACCAACCCTCACCCGACAAACCATTCATGAAATCCTCCACAACATTGATTGTCAAATAGAACCCTTGCACTCCCAATTAACAGCGTCTTACAAAAATCTCACAACAACCTATCAAAACTACCAAGAAAACGGTGGCCACAATTTAGAGGAAATCGACGAATTGCTCAACCAAAAAGCCAACGTTACCCGATACAACCAACTTCTCGAAACTATGCAATTAGTTAGAAGCATCCTACAAGCCAAATAACCAAACCTCAAGAAAGGACGAAACCATGCGCCACATCCAAGTTCACTCAGCCGAAAGCATCTGTCAAGTGCTTTGGCACAATCGCCCTTTCGGTGATGAGCCTTACGTCCTTATTTGCATTACCGATGAAAAACCAGAAAACAGACCTGTGCGTTTTCACGCGACAGGTAACTTAAAAGCGGTTCTCAACCTACCATTTATCGATATTCCGCCAAGTAGAATCAATCCCACAGAGAGCATTCTTGACCAATTTGAATTGGACACTTATCCATTTGATGATGAACGGATAAAACAACTATTAGATTTCGTTCATAACGACTGTCGCCCCGAGCGCAATATTCTCGTGCATTGTGAGGCGGGCGTTTCTCGTTCTCAAGCCATTGCCGCTTTCTTAGAAGTCTATCTTGAAGGAAACACCCGAACGCTTCCCATACGTCTTCACGATCACAATCAAGAATTCTTCACTTCCATCTGGCGTTATATCCATGAGCACGACCTCGCCCTACACCCTCATGCAAACATCTTCGCCCAACTCCAAGCGCCCATCCATCAAACATTCATCAGCGACAGTCTCTTCGACGACACTATCCCCATGCCTGATTATCACAAGCATCCGATCATACATAAGGGCAAACGTATTATCGGGCCAAAATACCCGCTAAATCAAATGCTTTGTCTCACGGATATTATTCGTCTTCAAGAACACGGCTATCGCATCGACTAATTTAACCATTTCGAATTTCGAAATGGTTATTCTTTTATCTCGTCCAGAGAAGCTCTCACGAGGCCCACAATCCATTTTAAACGAATCCTCAATAAATAAGACGCCCCGCCCATAAAACGTCAAAATAAGCCTTCTACGAGCTTCTCAAACGTCTTGCTCGACGAACACAATTTTGCTATAATCATAAATAAAAAAGAAAGATAAATCTCATGAAAACCATTCAATTCTACAGCGGTCTCAAAAACGGTTATGAAAGTTTCTCTAATTTCCACCATGCTCCGTTTTCTGTCACGATCAACGGTGAAAAATTAACCTTTCCAACCGTTGAGCACTACTTCCATTTCAAAAAAGCAACACTCTTTGGCGATATCGACTCTCAACAGCAAATTCTCCAAGCGACAGACCCCCTCGCCGTCAAAAAGATTGGACGAACTGTCAAAAACTTCGACGCTAAGATTTGGGATGCCGTCGCTCCCAAACACCTCTCTAACGGCATCTATGCTAAATTTACACAAAACCCCCTCTTAAAAAAGAAACTACTAGACACAGGTGACACTCTATTGCAAGAAGCCAACCCTTACGACAACAAATATGGTATCGGAAAAGACGGATCAGGAGAAAACTTGACCGGCAAATGCCTCATGAACGTTCGAGAACTCATCAAAGAGCAACACCTTAAGCGTATCCAAGAAAAAGAAAAAGAAAATCGTCAACAACTAGGCGACATCACCACTATCGAAAAAGGCTACATCATGCACCAAGTCAACTGTCAAAACGTCATGGGCGCAGGTGTCGCAAAAGCCCTCGCAACCAAATACCCGCAAGTCAAAGAGGCCTATCATGAATTCGCCAAAAAATATCCCAATCCAAAAGATCGACTCGGGCTCATTCAACCAGTTACCATCAACCCCAAACTCGTGATTTGTAATAGTTTCACACAATTCACTTACGGCAACAGTTCAAAAACAGGCAAAGTCTATACCGACGAAAACAAACTCATCGATGCCCTTTCCCGATTAGATCAGAAAGCGAAACAACATGGCATGCCCGCTTACGTTCCCGCTCGCATCGGTTGTGGACTCGCTGGCGGCGATTGGGAACGCATCAAAAAACATATTCTCGATAATACCTCTATCAATATCATCGACCTCGCCCCTCAACCTCAACGAGAACCTAAAACCAAAGAGAAAGGCCCTGATTTATCCATCTAAAAAGAACCTCATTTGAGGTTCTTTTTTTTAATACAACATGGTCAGAACAACTAACAAGATAAAGATAACACTTCCTGCAAAACCAACCAAACGAACTACGCGTTTAACTTCTGGACGATACTGTTCCAAACGCGTTCCAATCATCCGCATTTCCGCAAGAGGCAACTTGAACGAAAATCCGATAAGTCCAGTAGCCAGTAATACAGCCAGACCCGCCAATAGTCGATAAACAAGAGGTGTCACCGACCACAATTTCAAATGAACAGCTGTCGTTCCATGCATCGTTGCGAGTAAGCTCAACTTGTCACTTGTAAAAACAAGTAAGCCTGAAAAGACCACACTAACCAAAATCACAGCCAGATACAAGACATAACTCTTCTTCGTTAGCTTTCGAAGAGGTGTCTTCACACCCATGCATTTAAATAAGAATGAAAACATGCACTTTCCTTTCTACTGCGCTTCATATCGCAATTGATAGCTTCGTTCCACCATATCAGCCACAGTCGTTACCACGATAATCATAGCAGAACCCAAAATCGTCAACACTTGGCTGTCAATATGTAAGAGACGCAAAATCAAGAGAGGCGTTAGCGCTAAAACCACTAGAATCACTCCTGAAACGAGACCCATCTTCCGAAGCAACTGTCCGACAAAAGAATCTGTTTCTGTCAAAGGCACGCCATCAATAAACTGTCCGCTTCGTCCCAATTGCTTCATGATATCTCTTGGCTTCACTTGGACCGTGTTATACAGCATAGCCATACTCAAAATCAATACCGCATAGACCACCATCGAACGATAAGACGTTAGAGTTGTCCACGCCAAGACTTGTTTTGACGCTAAGGCTGGAATCCATTGTCCGAAAAAGAGAGGTGCTTGCAAGACAATACTTGCAAACAAAATGGGAAGCATCCCTGACGGATTCAATCGTAAGGGCAACTCGTGACCGTCTTCGTGCACGCTCCGCTGACTAAGAAGAGGCACTTTCACCACCAACGTGTGCAGTACCGCAACCAAAACAGCAGAAACTAAGAAGACAAACGCTAAGAGAACCTTATTCGAGGTACTGAGAACCGCAACGTCTCCGATAGAGCGAGACACATTCGCTAAAATACCTGCCGCAATGATGACACTTTGACCATTTCCCAGCCCGTGTCGTGTAATCACATCTGACAAGTAAGACAGAAAGAAAGTTCCTGCAAGAAGCACCGCTCCAAAGGCAATTACACGAAGAGGCGTGAAAGCTCCAATGATACTCGTTGCCGTATCTGCCGTATAACGAATTTTCGCAACCGATTGCAACATGGTCGCAATTTGAAAGACACCAAAGCCGAGAGCCATGAAGCGTGTCACTTGCAATTGTTTCTTTCGACCCACCTTGTCTTGATCCTTCCAAGATGAAAAAGGCGGAATCAACTGCAAGAATTGCATCAAAATCGATGCACTAATAAAAGGTGTCACCCCAAGTGCAAAATAGGTGAATAAGTTTGAATTAGAGCCGAGACCCAACAAACTCCACGAATTATTTTGATTGAACCGTGCAATCAACCGTCCATCAAAACCAAATAGAGGCGTATACGTTCCTAACCGAAACACAAAGACCAATAACAAAGTTACCAGCAATGGTTTCAACACTGATTTCATTTTCATCATTACTTTTCTTTCTTTTTTAATCCTTCCTCAATCATTGACACAACCAATGACGTTAAACTAACCGTAGCATAATCAGGCGCTGCCTGATTTAACTCTTCTTGCAAGAGCAAAAGCCGACGTTTCAAATCACGAGGAATCCGAATCGTCAGCGATGCATCATGGAGAACCTTTTTCATCAACGTCCCCCTTTTTTATGCTTCCGTTTTGCCTTTTCCATTTTTCGACGAGACTTGCGATTAGGCGCCTCTTGCAAGGTCTTCACATCAGCCACACTTGATAAGAACACTTGTTCGAGTTCCTTCATATCTTCCATCAAAGCAACTTGTTCCACTTGTTCTTTCAGATAATCAATCGACTCGCTATACTGTTTTTGCTTTTCCGCGCTCATGGCTTCAAAGCGTCTCAAAACCGCTTCTGTCGTGAATCGCTGATTTTGAATCAAATCAGTCAACTCGGACAGAGCCGTTTGCTTAAAGGTTGGCACGACTTCGTCTCGCAAAAGTTGCGTATAACGATAGAAGATATCTTCACCGCTATATCCTAACATCGACACGCGCGTGCGATAGACATTCATATTCTCCAACATTTCGATAAGCCACATCAAACGCATAAAGAACAGCGGACTTCAAGAACTCATGACGATCATGCTCCGTGGCCCATGACGTATCACTATCGAATTGCGCCTTCAAAGCATCAATATCGCCCCATGACTTCGCTAAGCGCCATGAGCGCGCCATCGTACCCGCAAGCGCTTGATAGCGTGCTTGGTTGAGTTCATCGCTAACGCTCAAGAAAGCTTGCGCGAACCGAGCGGTTTGCGTCCGTGAACTAGAGTCAAGAGCCGATGCTTCCAATTGCATCTTGTAAATTTGATTTTGAAGCGGTTTTTGCAGACCACTCAAGAGAACGCCTTCATCTTTCACAGCAAAATTCAACAATTTCGTACGCATCTCTGTCAAGAATTGACGCATGAAGTCATCTTCAAGAGAAATAAAGAACTGACTCACACCAGGATCTCCTTGACGACCGCTTCGACCACGCAACTGATTGTCAATACGAGGCGAACGGTTGTGGTCACAACCAATCACGACAAGACCACCTGACGCTTTCGCGAGTTCATCGAGTTTGATATCGACCCCGCGACCCGCCATATTGGTCGCAACCGTAATGGCATCGTATTCGCCACCATGAGAAATAATCAAGGCTTCGGCTTCTGGGTTCAAGGCATTCAACACATTGTGAGACAAGCCATACTCCGTCAATACGTGACTAATCGCTTCACTGTCTTCAATTGAAATCGTACCGATCAAGACAGGCTGATTGTTTTCATGATACTGCTTCACAGCCTTTGCAACCCCTTGCCATTTTGCTTCTTTCGTCGCAAACAAAAGATCTGCTTTATCATCTCGAATCACAGGCCGATAAGTTGGAACGCTCGTGATTTCGAGGCCGTACACTTGATAGAACTCATCTTCTTCTGGACGAGCCGTACCCGTCAGACCTGCCAAATGCTGAACTTTTTTAAACAATTCTTGATAAGTAATCTGACGATGCGTATTAGTTTCTTGACGAGCTTCTAAGCCATGCTTCACTTCAAGAGCTTCATGAAGACCTTCTGACAAACGACGTCCTTCCAAAATCCGACCCGTTGACGCATCAACCAATTCAATTTGGTCTTCTCGCACCACATAATCGCGGTTTTCTTGCTGTAAAAAACGCGCCTGTAAAGCATTATAAAGCAAGTGATGTTCGCGCACATAGTCTTTCTTAAACAAATCATCAATGCCAAGTGCTTCTTGTGCTTTCACAACACCGGTTTCTGTCAACTGAACACTACGGAATTTTTCATCCACAACTACATCTGTCACGTCTAAAGATTTCACAATCGCGTCTGCCTTTTTACGCAACTCTTTCGTTACGAGATCCGACTCGCTACTAGAACCTGATAGAATCAGCGGTGTTCGTGCGTCGTCAATCAAGACCAAGTCCGCTTCATCCACAATGACCGCATCGCGTTCTTTTTGCAAAATCAATTCTTTTGACAAAGCCAATTGGTCATGCAAATAATCAAAACCGAAGGTCTGGTGCGTCACATAACAAATCGGTTGCTCATAGGCCACACGCTTCTGATCAAAGTCATCAGTCGTCAAAACACTTCCAACTTCTAATGCGAACTGCATGGCCAGTCTTCGTGCAAAGGAACGGTCACGATAAGCCAAATAATCATTAGTTGTCACCACAATCGCTTTACGACCCAAAAGAGCAAACACAACCGCACTCATCGCAGCAACCAAGGTTTTCCCTTCACCCGTCTTTTGCTCCACAATACGACCTTTAATCAAAGAATAAGCCGCATATAATTGAACCATACGAGGCACTAAACCATAGACACGTTCCGCAATCCCCGCTACACCAGCAAGCGTTCGTAGAATGACATCATTGGTCATTTCCTCATAAGCATACTTTTTATAAGCAAAACTTTGCTGAACTTCATCCCCGACCTCTCGCCCAAAATCATTTTGACCACTCGTCGCATAAGAAACAACCTCAGACCAATCGACTAAAGACCCCGGTGCATCTAAACGATCCCACGCCTTTTCAAATTGTTTGAAACTTAAATAATTGGTTTCTTTCACTAACAGAGACACTGCCGCCCCTCCTTTTATTCTTAATGTCCTCATTATACCATAAAACGTATTACATTGCAAGACAAAACCACTAAAAAAGAAACGGCGGCGAGTCCGTTTCTTCTTTTTCATTATTTTGCAGTCTTACGATAAAGCGCAAAACCACCAAGACCGATAGCGATCAATGCAAGACCACCCAGAGTTACAGCCTTGTAATCAAGACCCATCACACCAGTCTTAGGTGTAGACTTCGTCTTAGGCGTTTCCTTCGGAGTCTCTTTTGGAGTTTCCTTCGGAGTTGGTACTTCAGGTGTCGTAAAAGTTACAGTTTGACCTTCATCATTGATATCTTCATGCGTTGCAACCACGTCACCGTTCAAGGTTACTTTTTCAAAAGCAACGACGGAACGTCCTACAAGAGCAGAAGCATCAAATGTAAAGGTTACATCCACAGAACCATTTGACTCAGTTGGTGTGAATTTCGCAGTAGCTGTCACAGCAGGTTCGAATTCCTTACCTGTTGCTTTGTCCATGAGACGTCCAGTTACTTCGTATTCTTTACCAACTTCAAGGTTCTTGTACGTCACAGTATCAACAAGCGTCACTTCCTTATCAGGAGCCGCTGTATGATCACCAGTAGCCTTGTTAATCAGAGTCGTACCAATTTCAGGCTTACGGTTCTTGAAGATGACTGTTTGGTCTTCATCATTGATGTCTTCGTGAACTGCTACGTCTTTACCATCTTGAGAAACTTTCTCAAAGGCTACAACTTTCTTACCAGCCAATTGTGATGCGTCAAATGTAAAGGTCACTTCAACGACACCATTTGGTTCAGTTGGTTTGAAGGTTGTTGTGCCCGTTACAGCAGGATCCAATTCCTTACCAGTTTCCTTATCCATCAAGCGACCAGATACAGTATACTCTTTACCAACAATCAAGTTCGTATATTTCACTTTATCCACAAGAGTCACTTGTTTCGGTTCAACTTCTTTGGCACCATTGTTATCCGTAAGAGTTGTTCCAATCTTAGGTTCTGGTGTTTTCACGACAACAGTCTGACCTTCGTCATTAATATCCTCATGAGATACCACGTCTTTACCGTTTTGTGTTACTTTTTCAAAAGCAACGACTTTCTTACCAGCAAGACGAGAAGCATCAAATGTAAAGGTTACGTCAACCGTACCGTTCGCTTCTTTAGGAGTAAACTTAGTAGAAGCTGTCACCGCAGGGTCAAGTTCTTTACCAGTTTCTTTATCCATGAGACGACCTGTTACTTCGTACTCTTTACCAACTTCAAGGTTCTTATATTGAACCTTATCCACAAGTGTTACTTGCGTTGGTTCAACTTCTTTAGCACCCTTATCATCTGTCAAAGTAGTACCCAAACCTGGATTTGGATTCTTAATCTTAACTGTTTGGTCTTCATCATTGATATCTTCGTGAGTTACCACAACTTTACCATCTTGAGACACTTTCTCAAAGGCTACGACGCGTTTACCTGCAAGACGTGAAGCATCAAATGTAAACTTGATATCGACAGAACCATTTGGTTCCTTAGCAACAAACTTCGTAGAACCTGTGACCGCAGGGTCAAGCTCTTTACCAGTTTCTTTGTCCATCAAGCGACCTTGAACTTCATACTCTTTACCAACAATCAAGTTCGTATACTTGACCGTATCAATCAGTGTTACCTGTTTAGGCTCAACTTCTTTAGCACCTTGCTCATCTTTAAGAGTTGTCTTAGCAGTTGGGTTCGGTGTCTTGAAGGTTACAGTTTGACCTTCATCGTTGATATCTTCGTGAGATACCACATCTTTACCTTCTTGAGAAACTTTTTCAAAGGCTACGACTTTCTTACCAGCTAATTGAGAAGCATCGAATGTGAAGGCGAGTTCCACAGTTCCGTCTTTCTCAGTTGGTGTGAACTTAGTAGACGCTGTAACAGCAGGCTCCAGTTCTTTATTCGTAGCTTTATCCATGAGACGTCCATTGAGCGTGTACTCTTTACCAACCGTAAGGTTCGTATATTTCACTTTATCAACGAGCGTCACTTGTTTAGGTTCAACTTCTTTAGCGCCTTTGTCATCTGTTAAAGTAGTTCCGAGACCTGGATTTGGACTCTTCACTTTAACCGTTTGGTCTTCATCGTTGATATCTTCGTGGGTTGCCACGACTTTACCATCTTGAGAAACCTTTTCAAAGGCAACAATACGTTTACCTGCTAAACGAGACGCATCAAGTGTAAACTTGATATCAACAGAACCATTTGGTTCTTTTGCCACAAACTTCGTAGAACCAGTAACCGCAGGCTCTAAATCTTTACCAGTTTCTTTATCCATAAGGCGTCCAGAAACTTCGTATTCTTTGCCAACGATCAAGTTTGTATACTTCACAGTATCGATCAACGTAATTTGTTTTGGTTCAACTTCTTTAGCACCCTTGTCATCTTTAAGAGTTGTCTTAATAGATGATTCTGGTTTTGGAGGATTCTTAAAGGTTACTGTTTGACCTTCATCGTTAATGTCCTCATGGGCTACAACGTCTTTGCCTTCTTGAGAAACTTTCTCAAAGGCTACGACTTTCTTACCAGCAAGTTTAGACGCATCAAATGTGAACTTGAGTTCGACCGTACCGTCTTTTTCAGTTGGCGTGAATTTAGTTGAAGCTGTTACAGCAGGCTCAAGTTCTTTACCCGTAGCCTTATCCATGAGACGTCCATTGAGCGTGTACTCTTTACCAACTGTTAAGTTAGTATATTTCACAACGTCAACGAGCGTCACTTGTTTAGGTTCAACTTCTTTAGCACCCTTATCATCTGTTAAAGTAGTTCCCAAACCTGGATTTGGAGATTTTACTTTAACGGTTTGGTCTTCATCATTGATATCTTCGTGGGTTACCACTACTTTACCATCTTGAGAGACTTTTTCAAAAGCGACAATACGTTTACCTGCGAGGCGTGACGCATCAAACATGAACTTGATGTCTACAGAACCATTTGGTTCTTTTGCAACAAACTTAGTAGAACCGGTCACCGCTGGTTCGAGTTCTTTACCAGTTTCTTTGTCCATCAGACGTCCAGAAACTTCGTACTCTTTACCAACAATCAGATTCGTATACTTCACAGTATCGATCAAGGTGATTTGTTTTGGTTCAACTTCTTTAGCATTTTGATCGTCTTTAAGAGTTGTCTTAGCCGTTGGTTTTGGAGGGTTCTTAACGGTTACGGTTTGACCTTCATCGTTAATGTCCTCATGGGCTACCACGTCCTTACCATCTTGAGAAACTTTCTCAAAGGCTACAATCTTCTTACCACCAAGTTTAGAAGCATCAAGTGTGAACTTGAGTTCAACAGTACCATTCGGACTTGTTGGTGTAAACTTAGTTGTAGCGATTACCGCAGGCTCAAGTTCTTTGTTTGTAGCCTTGTCCATGAGACGTCCGTTTACAGTATATTCTTTACCAACGGTCAAGTTTGTATACTTAACTGTATCGATAAGCGTCACTTGTTTTGGCTCAACTTCTTTGGCTTTCTTATCGTCTGTCAAAGTAGTTCCAAGACCTGGTTTTTGCGGAGGATTCTTAACGGTTACGGTTTGACCTTCATCGTTAATGTCCTCGTGGGCTACAACGTCTTTACCATCAAGGCTAACCTTTTCAAAAGCAACGACTTTCTTACCAGCCAACTTAGAAGCATCAAATGTGAATGTCAAATCCACAGTGCCATCTGCCGTTGTTGGTGTGAATGTCTTCGTAGCAGTTACCGCAGGATCAAGTGCTTTATTCGTAGCCTTGTCCATCAAACGACCATTGATTGTGTATTCTTTACCGACTTTAAGGCCAGTATACTTCACAGTATCAACGAGCGTTACTTGTTTCGGCTCAACTTCTTTGGCACCCTTATCACCCGTCAAAGTAGTACCAAGACCCGGTGTTGGTTCAACTTCAGGCTTAATCGGTTCATCCGTTGAATAACGATCTGGAACCAAATAGGTATTGTCGCGCCAGTTTCGTGCTTCCAACTCGTTCTTATTCAAATTCAAGATATACAAGGCTGGATTCAACTGGTGACCAGCTGGCGCCTTAATTTCTTTCAAATAATAGAACGCTGGACGAATACCTTCGATACGACCAAAACCTTTATCCCCTGTTACAACAGAATAAGCTGGTTGTGCACCTTCACGAATGGTATCTTGACCATTTGCTCCAGCCGTAACATCAGACATGTTATAAAGGGCATATTCCGCACCCTTCACGCTGTACTTACCATTACTTTTCGCAATGTCAAGTGCACCCATTGTTGAGCGTTTATACAATTCGAGCGCTACCGTATTTGGTTGTTGAGGCTGTTGTGGTTTCGTTGGCTTATCTTTTGGTGTAAAGCTTGCATGTGAGAACAATTGTTGGTTACCACCTGTTTCGAGGATATAACCATCATTGTTATAAGCAGCAGGGGCTTCCCCATTCGCATCCATCTGTTGATAGAATGACGCTAATTGTAAAGCCACACCATAATAAGAATATTGCTTACCATCAATTGTTGGACCACCGCCAAGCGTCAATGTCTTATTCCAATAGTCAATCATCAATTGTGATGACGCATTAGAATTCATCTCAATGTCAACTTGCTTATTACTTGCATAAGTCCAGTAAAAGTTTTGCATCAAGAACAAACGCTGACCACCATCCAAAGTATGAATGGCATCACGGAACTTACGCATCTTGTCACCAAGACCTGCCTGAGTGGCATTCGCAGTTGCAATTGTCTTGTCAATATCGCTATTTGAGCCATTAAACAAGAACCAATCCACAAAAGCTGCTGCGATTAAACGTTTCCCATCTACATGATAAGAACCCCCTGGTTTACGCAATGTAGCACCTTGACTCAATGGAATCGCATTCGTTACTTGAGCTCCACTGTCAATCAAAACATGTGGCTCCACACAGTACACGATTTCGCCATTTACCTTAATCGGTTGCATGTAATCCTGATAACCTTGTCCACCCGGACCTTGGTCACCATTGATGGAATAATTCATCAAATAATTCGGATCGGTACTGATTGTGACAGTTCCTTCACGAACACCCGCATGAACTACACCACTAGATGCAACTAACGCAGCGGTCGCACCTGCTACAGACGCTAAACCTGTTGCCATCTTCCGGACTGATGGACTTTTCATAAAATCTTTAAACACTAGTGTTATGTCCTTCTTTCTATATTGATAGAGAACAACCCTGTCCGAAAAGTGTTAGCGTAAATCTCCTTTCTCGCCGTGATATTCGCAGATTCACCCCAACCTTTTCAAGATTAAGTTATTCTGCACCCTCTATACTACCAAATTTACTTTTATCTGTCAAGATATTGCCTTAAAAAAAGACAGCTTAATGCTGTCTTGTTTCCCATAATAACTTAAAAGTCGCATAGAACCGTGCCGGCGTATGAACATCCTCGCAGGTCGATAAAACCAACAACTTCGAATCTTTTGCAGGCCCATCTGACAAGGTATACCGACTCGATTTCTTAATATGCTCCAACAGACCTGCAAACTCATCCCCACTCACAGGCAACTCATAAATCGGATCAGACGTGTCCGTATCAGCAGCACTCCAATGCTCATAGGTTTCGACACGACCATCAGGATAATACACATAAGCATACTTATAATACTCCGCTACAGTTGCATTGTCATACCAATGATATAAATGCGTAAAGTACACATCGCCGTACCAACCAAAAGAATTATGACCGAAAAACAACAATTCCTGATTCGGTGAGATCTTGTCTTCAATAGCCGGAACAAACAGAGAGCCCAATTCTTGATACTGACCATACAGATTATGATTCAAATAATAATATTCCCCCACCGTTCGTTCTTGTAAAATCGGATAAGACATGGATGTACCTGGGACGTATAGCCATGCGATTACATCAGGGTTGACAGACTTTAAATAATCCCAATCAACTGTAAAGTCTCGCTCAGGAATAAATCCTTTTTGAGCTTCTTGGGCGACTTCTTTATCGGTGTCTCCTTCGACGGTCGCTGCGGGACTTTCTTTTTTTACTTCCGTCGCCTTCTTTGCGACTTGTTTAATCTTTATACCCGTATCCGTATCTTCTTTATAAGTCTTATAAGTATAGCCCAATACACCAAGACCCCCTACGCAACACAAAACAAAAAATGCAATCACTAATTTTTTCATATTATTTCTTTCTAAATTCAATTTCTACTATTATATCATAAAACGAAAAAAGAAGCTCCTTCGAGCTTCTAATTGTTATAAATATAAGTCACAGCTCCCCACGAACCATCGCTCGGATTAAACCATCCACGATGATCCCCTAGCGACTGATCGCCCGCATAATTGGCTTCGACAACCTTCACGTAACCCGTTGCAGGATCCACATGCGTCACATAGGCGACGTGACCATAACCACCATCATCCCATGACGCAATCGAACCCACTTCAGGATTGCTACCGGTGCGAAAACCATCACGCGCAGCAGAACGTGCCCAATCAGCACCATTGCCCCACTGCGTACCAGCCCACGGCGCAACCGCCTTCACACCCCACGTACATTGCCCGTACGGATAAGTATTAGTCGTACCATCATAATTGACATGTTGCACCGCACTTGCTTGCGCTACCTCAGCCTTCACTTCAGGCGCTGCAACGGGTTCACTCGCACGAGCTTCGACCACCGGTTCCGCTTTCGGCGCATTAATCGATGCCACAGTTTCGACTTGCGGTTCGGTGACAGGTGCAACTTCATCGGATACGTGCTGTTCAACAGACTCCTCCTGCACGTCTGTCTTAGACTCAACCGGAGCAGCTTCTTCAGCTTGAACCGTCGGCGTTTCTTCCTTAATAGGTTCTGCGACAGCTCGTTCTGACGCAATCGCTTGCGAATCTTCTTGCACGTTTGCCTGTTCAAAAACCGTATCCGACATACTTGCAGAATCTCTAACCGTAGACTCATCAATAGGCTTTTCAACTCTTTCTTGAGACGTTTCTTCTGTCACATTTTCTGAAAGAGACGCAACCGTTTCTTCAACAGAGTCACTCGCAGGCAAAACAGCATGTTCTGCAACACGTTCAATTAAGGCATCCTGCAAAACAGGTGCACCTTGATAAGTTGCTACTGTTGCAATAGGTTCTTCCGTAGACGCGACACTTGTCGTCTCAGAATTCGGTTGAGTAGTCTCACTCACAGACGATACCATCGTATTCTTAAACGGAGCGGGTGTTGTCTTCGCTCGCGCAGACTCTGCCGCTACACTCGGTACTTGCTGAAATTCTTGCGCTACATTGGCTACTTTTAAAACTCCTAATGTCGATGCGGATAAAACGATACCCGTAATCACTGATTTTTTATTCAAAATAATTCTTCCTTTTCTAATCATTTTTATCTTCAATTAAGAACAATTCATTATACCAGAAATAAACCACCTCTATTTTTCAATTCCATGACAATTCGATAACAAAAAAAAGCAATTCATCTGAATTGCTTACATGGAACTCGCTTGATTGCTCATCATAGCTAAAATATCTTCAGCGTTCATCGTATCCGCGGTTGTCTTCGTTTCTTTTGCTTTCACTTTAGGCTTCTCTTCACTGGCCTTCATCAAGGCTTGTGGATCGAGCACGGGTTCTTCTGGAGCCGGTTTCTCAACACTTTCTTTTTTAACGTCTACGGTTGGAGCGATCGGTTCATTTAAAACAACCCTATAACCACTATTCTCTAGCAACTGCATCATGGCCGCCTCATAAATGTCCATAGTCCCAAAACGCTGAATCAACATCTTAATGGCCATTTCTAACGATTTCGATTTGACATGCTGATTCTCCCACCATTCAGCTACTTGTGGATCTTTAGACGTAAATCGGGGTGCATATACTGTCATGTTTCTTATTCCTTTTCATTGAGATTGCACCTATTATACACTAATTCCGTGCACATTTCAAGTAAAAACTGCGGTTTTTAGTTGTCTTGTCTTACAAAGTGTGTTATAATAAAGCCATCTTCAAAATAGAAAGGAAAATCATGGCTCACGAAAAAGAAATTAAACACATGATTGCTCAACTTCAAAAGAAACTAAATACTTACAATCAAGATCCAATAGAAAAACATTTTCTCTTCCTTGGGCTTGATGAAAACAATCCCGATCCCGATCAAGCAAATGGAACGCTCCATCTCTGTGGAGACATCGCCCTACTCTTTCATCAATTACTTGAATTCAGGACGTCTCTCCCTTATGACCTACGCGTCCACTTTATGAAGCACCTCTTAATTGAAGACGCGGCCATCCTAAAAGATGCCCAGAAAGAAATTAAAGCAAATAAATAAAAGGAAGTAACATAAAAATGAAAAAAACAACAAAAATCGCAACTTTACTCTTAACAGGTCTCGCTGTTACAACTCTAGCAGCCTGCCAATCAAACACAAAAAATACAAAAAAGATTGACACGACCGTCAAAACACCTGACATTAAACCAGCCAAACCAAAAGAACTACAAGACGCTCCTGCGACAACCCTCACAACCGTAACCGGTGAGACACTAACACTTGACCAACTAAAAGGTCAAAAAGTCTACATGGAAGTCATCAACACAACCGTACCAAACTACACCGAACAGTTAGAACAACTGGAATCTCTTGCAAATGATACAGCTCTCAACTTCAAAGTCATTGCCCTTGCTCTTCCAAATCAATTTGGTGAGCAATCACAAGAAGCTATTGCCGAATGGTTCAACCAACAACCCCACCACAACTTCACGCTCTATTATGGAAACGAAGAGATCGTAAAAGCCTACAATCTGACAAATACGCCATCCGCTATCTATATTGATGCAGATGGAAAACTCAATCTCGTTGCACCAACAAAAACAACACGGGCATCCAACACAGAAATCATTAGCTACATGAACTCCCAAGTAAAATAAAATAAGCAGCAGATGACTACCGTCCACGACGGTAGTCGTTTTTTGTTATATATTTCTCTAGAAAGGACTCCTACATGACTTTTTTAAAACCGCACGAGGTACAGCACCCAGATCCTCGTCTGGATGAACTCATCAAAAGCATCCAGTACCTCATCCAAACACAACAATTGCAAATCACCAAAGCTGGTTTCGACACTCTCATGACCCAACTCATCGCAGAAAGAGGCCGTTTATGAGCAATCTAGCCACTCGTATGCGACCTCAAAAACTAGAGGACATGATCGGGCAAGAACATCTAACAGCTCCCGATAAAATCCTCGGACGCATGGTCGCGGCCAAACAACTCTCTTCGATTATCCTATACGGGCCACCGGGCACCGGCAAAACCTCAATGGCCAGCGCCCTATCGGGTAGTCTCAATATTCCTTTTGATTATTTCAATGCTTCTATTGATGATAAGAAAAAACTGCAAACCATTGCGAAGAAAGCAGAAAAAGAAGGACAACTCATCCTTCTTTTAGACGAAATTCATCGCTTAGACAAACCCAAACAAGATTTTCTATTGCCCTACACCGAAAACGGACAAATCATTCTTGTCGGAGCTACCACAGAGAACCCTTATATCTCTATCAATCCCGCCATTCGCAGTCGAGCAACCCTACTTGAAATCAAAGCCGTTCAAGCACCAGACATCGTCAATCTTCTCAAAAAAACTTGCCAAACTGATGACATTTTGAAAGAATACACCATCACCATCTCTGATGAAACCTTTCAATTTCTTGCAAATAACGTGAACGGAGACGTCAGAAAAGCCCTCAACAGCTTTGAATTAGCAGTCTTATCAACACCTCCAACCAATGGACATGTCACCCTAACAACAGCTATCTTTGAAGAAATTCTCCAACGAAAAGCTCTTCCAGGGGACAAAGACGGCGATGAACACTATAATCTATTGTCAGCCCTTCAAAAATCCATTCGTGGAAGTGACGTAAACGCTGCGCTCCACTATCTGGGACGACTCATCCTATCAGGCGACTTGATCGCCATCTGTCGCAGACTCTCTATCATTGCCTTTGAAGACATTGGTCTTGCCAACCCCACAGCTGTGATTCTAACCAATCAAGCCATTCAAGTTTCACGTGAAACAGGTTTTCCTGAAGCTCGTATTCCCTTAGCCAATGCGGTTGTGGAACTCGCCCTTAGCCCTAAATCAAACAATGCCTATATGGCCATCGATAAGGCCCTTGCGGATATCAACAATCCGCAAATCGATCTAAGCATTCCCATGCACCTGAGAGATGCCCACTATAAAGGAGCGACCCAACTAGGCGTAAAAGGCTATCTCTATCCACATGACTATGACACTCACTATGTGCCACAGCAATATTTACCAGACAGTCTAAAAACGGTTCAGTATTTATCGGATCAGAACCTCTCGACCGAACACGAAAAAGAACTCGTTTCACGAGCTCTTAGCAAACTAAACGGAGGAATTGCATGAGCTACGTTTTAACTTTTCCCGGTCAACCAAAAGAATTCGATGAAAATGCCAACAAACATCAAGTTTTAGCAACTATCTCTTTTACGCCGACGCGTGAATCTGAACAACGAATTATCATCACAGAATTATCATCACAAAAACATGACAAAAACATGACAAAAACAGAATACAAAGACTTCGTCCTCTTTTGGATCGACGTCCATCAACCAAAAAACCTCAAAGAATATATTTCTTGTCTGAAGAACTGTCCGTCAAAAGAAAGAATCGATGCGACAAAAATCCCCTTTTAAGACTGAACCCATAAACACATAGAAAAAAATCAAACTATGACACCAACTTAATCAAATCAACAACCCAGGAGAACCTTCCCAGTATGAGAACCTTAAAAGCACCATTGCTTTATATTATCGCCAACGTCCGCTACCAAATAGACGGAAAAACCCGCTTCTTTAACGACACCGTCTGTGCTAGTTGCAAAGAATCCATTTTACAAAAACAATACGAAAACGTTAAAGACAACATTGACGCCTATGTTGACCTTTGGGAAAGACGCTGTAACGCAGATATTGTCGAAAGCGTTGAGTTCCATAAAGCCCATGAAACAGGCGAAATCCTAGACAGAATCGAGTTTTGACATGTTATCTTTTACCGCTATTATCGAAGACCTTGAAAAAAAGAAAAAAGAACTTGCACAAGAATTATTAGACATTATCGACAACTATCCGAAAGATAACTATTTCACCATCATCTTAACCGTCAATCCTAATAACACTTTCACTTATTACATCGAACCCGAAAACGAAAACTACGTCAACGCCTTTGGGTTTGCTATCAACCTTGTCGGTTTCGATCGCGACAATCACTCAGAAATCAACCTTAACGAAACCCAAAAAGTAATCGACAAGGCCATTGCCAGAATCCAATCCCACATCAATCACGGTCAACTTCATAACTACTAAAAAAGCAACCATTCGGTTGCTTTTTTTATAAAGAAAACTCATCCGAACGTTCCAATCGTTCTAACTCATCCAAATGCTTTTCTTGTGACGCTTCAATCTCACGCAATCGTTCCTGCAAGGTCGGCTTCCGCGTCAATCCCGCGTCCGCAACAACCGCTTGATCTAAATCAACCGTCGGATGCTCTTCTTGCAGAGCTTCTTTAAAGGCATCGACATCAACCACTTTTACTTGCGACATGCCCGCTAACGGATGCGGTAACTCCTCCGCTAAGGCGACGAATTCATTTACCTTTTTCGCAACGATTTCTTCTTCATCGAGCTCTTCTTCTTCAAGTAAGCGATCGATTTGTAGAGACACAGCTTCTTGTTGTTGGACATCCTCTTCAGGTGGCACATAATCTCCGCCCCCTTCTTCCACAACAGGATTCATCTTCTCTTGAAGAGCCGCCATGCGCGCCCGCTCCAATGCGCTCCTCAAGAATGTAGCTCGAACCCAGACGCTC
>ERZ772973.446-NODE-446-length-20195-cov-6.28282_pt1 | contig 20195 bp, 20 predicted proteins | sample MGYA00580672_ERZ772973 | MGnify/ENA primary metagenome ERZ772973 (study PRJEB29015, sample SAMEA2737938) | human oral metagenome | biome: human oral; feature: human-associated habitat; material: dental | place: China | collected 2152 ...
CATTTTTGTAGATTTGGGCAGTGTCAATCATTCGGTAGCCTACCGAAATAGCATCACTTACGCAACGCTCACATTCTTCGGGGGTTACTTGGTATACACCATAGCCCAATAGGGGCATTTGTACCCCGTTGTTTAATAGGATGTTTTTCATTTGTATTTCTTATTTTGTTAATTGAGTATATTCTTTTTCACTTACAGGTTCTTTCCATTCGGTTTGGGCTTTAGCAGTATCCATAATAGAGAGGTGAGCAACCAACTCAAATCCTGTTTTTTCTAAGGTGATAAGCTCTACACGCTCGGCTAATTCCTCTTTTTTATAGAGAGGAAATTTAGCTTTGATAGTTACTTCCTGTACGGGTGTTGCCATGGTAATTTGTTAATGTGATAATTAGCCAATTGGCAAATGGACTAATTGACTAATTAGTTTTGATTGTACAAAGGTAACATTTTTATCTGACATAACAATCGGATAAGTGAAAAAATGGAAAGTGAGAAGTGGAGAAATTTTGACTTCTTAATTGATTGGTTAATTGCCAAATTATCCTTATCTTTGTCCCACAAACTTAAATTCCTATGAAAAGATTCATATTTTCTTTTATAACCCTATACACCTTGGCAGGATATGGACAGAAATTGGTAAGCCAATATGAAATTGAGGAAAAGAAATTCGGCAATGAGAGTATCTTTACCCTCTATGAGGACAAGTCGCCCCTCTCTGGTGCCTACAAGATTGCTCAAGGTAATGGGGAATACTATGAGGCTACCTTTGCCAATGGCAAACTCGATGGTATAGCCAAATACTATGATCGTGAGGGAAAAATCATGGGGGAAAAGAGCTATAAGAATGGAGCTCTTACAGGCATAAGCAAGGAGTACCACCCCAATGGAAAGGTGAAAAAGGAGGCAGAACTAACCAATGGTGCTTTTAGTGGCTTTTACAGAGAGTATGGTCGCTCTGGGGTGCTCTATCGGGAATATTTCTATAAGAATGATGAGTTAGATGGCAAATTCCGTGAATTCTCCGACGGCAAGGTGGTCAAAGACCGTAACTATAAGGCAGGCAAACCCGATGGGACTTGGAAAGAATATGACGAAGGTACTCTTATAGAAGAGGAACATTACAAAATGGGAGTAAAGGACGGAAAACAATGGTATTCAAAATTCTACGACCGACGTAGTGGTATCCGAGAATATACCACCGAATACTATAAGAACGGCGAGCCTACGGGCAAGTGGGAGACACGACTTGACGATGGTTCCTTACGAGAGAAACAAGAGTTCAAAGCCGATGGTAGTTCCATTCGTGAGCGCTATTATGAGAATGGCAAGCTCCGAGAATTGGCTACCCTGAAGGGGGGCAAACTCCATGGAGCCTACAAGCGTTATAACGATTTAGGACAGTTACAAGTGGAGAGCACCTATGAGAATGATTACCCTACCCATGAGAAAACCTATTATGACAATGGCCAACTCAAGGAGGAGTTTTTTGCTAAGAATAACAAACGAGAGGGGGCGTATGTCTTCTATGATGAGCGTGGTCGCTTCGTTCGCAAGGGTGCCTACAAAAAGGACTATGAGGACGGCCTTTGGCAATACTTTTCTCTAAAGGGAAATTTGGAAAAGGAAATTAACTACAAAGAGGGTAGCCGAGAGGGGGCATACAAAGAATACCACCTCTCGGGCACCCCTTATATAGAAGGGCAGTACCTGAATAACCAAAAGGAAGGCACTTGGAAGTACTACAACCCAAAAGGAGAAATCACCGAGGAAATCATCTATAAGAACGGTAACCAGATGAAGACTACCCGCTATGAGCTGAAGAAAGATTAGACAAAATAGCGCAAAGCCAAAATCATTCCTATATGCATACCCTCATGGGTGTTGTTAAAGAGAATTGCTTCCTCTACATTGTGAAGGGTGTAACCAAAAGAGGTTTCATATACAGGATAGTCTTTCCCTGCAAATACCCCTTTTTGATAATCTTCAATGATTTGGTCGTGAGTGGAGGTAAGGAGCTGGCGGAGGGTAGCGATTTCCTCTTGGTTTGGGATATGGCCATCGGGGTAGGTACCCTTTTTGTAAGTGTTGATCAGCTCTTCTGAGACATGGGGTTGCACTCCTGCGAGCTTATAGCACAGCAGCTGCTGGGTAACCACGCAGTGGGCTATATTCCATAGGATATTGTTATGAAAGCCCTCGGGTATGAGCGCTAATTGTTCTGGGGTAGCTTCGTCTAAGAAGCGCAACAGACGGGCACGTATGGCCTTGTGTAAGTCAAATACTTTTGTCATGATAATATGTTAATATAATAATTTGCTATTGGTTTAGACCTAATCGCCAGATCGCCTAACTCTGAGTTTCCACATTGCTTCTTCATCAAAGGTTTTAGGGTTGTAGTTTTCCTTGGTTATTTTCTGAGCCTTTCCACTATAAGAATACACACTGTTTTTATCTTTGAAATAACTTTTGTAACCATATTCTCTCTGTCGTGTATCATAAGTGTAAATAGCTCCTACAAAAGTAAGCGTATCAAAATCAGCTATATTATCTATGATGATATTGTCAATAATGAGTTTATCTCTTGTAGCATAACACATTTTTAGGTCTTTGACTTCTGATGTAAGGGGTATTTCTTTAACAATCTCAATGGGGAGCGTATGGTGTGTTTCTAAATAGTTTTTACTAAACAGGCTGGTAAATTTATATATTACCAATTGGTTGCCTACTACAGCTATTTCTGTGGTGCTTGAGTCATCTTCTAATGTTTTTTCATAGTGATAATACTTTTGTTTAGAGGTGAAGGCTTTCCAAACGCGTTTTTCTACCTGTAGAGGGTATAATATTCTATGCTGAGAAATATTATACAGACAAATATATTGTTGCTCTCCATCAGTATACAAATCATAGTTCTCATTTAAGTAATGAAAAGCATACTTTACCTTGTGTAATTTATTGAGATTTCGCACAGCACTCATATCAATAGGTTGATCATCATCTCGCAATGAAATATAATATCCTTCGCTTGTTTTTACCATTTCAAGAGCTTTTACATAAGTAGCATTCTTAATGGGTAGTACAAATCTATAGTTAGCATATGTATTACAACTCCACAAATTACCATCTTTAAAATCCAACAAATACTGTTCATAAAGTTCCCCCTCACTTCGGTATCTGATAAAAGTAGCCTCAGTAAATTTTCTGTTACAGCCTCTTGTTCTCAGATCTTTAGTGATTTCCATAAGATCAGTCCCATTGTAATCCATTACATAAAAAGCATTATCGTCATATAACAGATTTTTGTAATAACTATTGGTTTTTTGAAATTGTACGGTTTTAGCATTAAGTCCCTCTATCTTTTTTAAAGTATATGTTCGGTTATCATACTCATACACAAAGTTTTTATCTTTTAACAAAGTAGTATGTTCCAATTCAGCGATAACAGTAGGGTGCTTGGGAAAATCAGGCATTGGAGTAAGCTCACCATCTTCCATAGCTACCCTCACCCACTTACCATTTACATAAAAGCAATTATTCCTGAAAGTTTGAGTAACACTATTAGTAGGAAACATTTTGACAGCTCTTACACACTGTTTCATATTTTTTGTATAATCTCTAAAATACTCCACAAAATAGTAATCATTGGCATTAGCAATGATTAATTCATTTTCATCCTCCTCATCTGTCATAACAATATGAGCCTCTTTACTATCAAAAGGCAATAAGTATTTTTCATAAGAAGTAATCGCAATTTTATTGCCATTACTATAGTATTTTTTTACTAAATACACTTTTTTACCTTCTGTTTTCAAGCTGAAGTCTTCATAGAAAGTTACTATAGGACCTGCATAGCTTTTAGCAAGAGACCCTAACAAGACTAATAAAAAAAGGATTCTTCTCATTCTTAGACAAATATTTTAATAATAGACAATACTCCTTGTGTTGTGCCGTACGCAATGGGAATTGGTATTATCCTTTTTGTGAATCCAATTGCCGTGATCATCATACTCGTAGGTAGTGGCAGAAGGAGAGAGCAAGATATCATTTTTGTAATAACCTGTAAATGTACAGATCTGCGCTGTGTAGGGAATATCAGTACGTTCTATTTCTTTTTCTATGCGTTCTTCTTCGCCTCTTTTGTAGTGATAGGTTTTAGTGTCTGTTATTTTATCCTGCTTGTAAAGAAGAATTGTGAGCGTTACTTTTTCTCCTTGATAGGAGTAAAGGTGCTCTTGTGAGAGCTGTCCACCAAGCCTAGTATACCAAGTGTTCTTAACCATGTTCCCTTGAGTGTTAAACTCAGTGATACATATCCATTGGGTATATTTTAGGGTGCGTTCACACCCTCCTGAATAGAAAGCTGTAGTGGCTTTTACTTGTTTTACTTTTCCTTTGAGGTCATACTTTCCCCAATCAGTTTGCTGAGCTTGCAAGCTGAAAACAAATGTTAGGACTATAAGGGATAGAAATATATTTTTCATAGTGTTTTTGTTTGATGCAAAGCAGGAGCACCTTCAATACGGCACATAAAGAAATCCCAATTTTGGGGTAGATTTTTATGAGTTATAATATTCGTATTTTCTTGTTTCTATACTATATAATTCACCTTCTACTTCTTGTGTTATTTTCACAGGATTATGGTGCTTATCGTACTGGTATTTATAGGTAATTTTAGTTTCTGATTTTCCTTCCCAAAAAGTCTCTTGGGTGAGTTCTTCATTGTTTTCATTATAGGTAAAAACCCTTTTAGCTTTCTTCCAGAAGGCATATTCTATTACATTGTTTTTGTTGTCATATTTATAGCTAACTACATCAGCTTCAGTTTCTCCTTCTAAATAAGTAGTTGTTTTTACAAGATCATAATACTTATCATTATAAGAATAAGTTGTTTGTGAGGTTAAATCATTTTCTTTGCCAATAGGAGGTGGGATAAATTTGTTTTCTTGTGAGCGTCTCCCTCTCTCATCGTAAACAAACAATGTTTTGAAAGCATACTGATCGCCTAAATATTCATCTTTCTGGATAAGTAGACCTTTGCTGTCGTATTTATATAGAATAGCCTCTTTACGCAAAGGAGTTCCTTCATCCGAAAAAGTTACTTCGGTTTCACTAATGAGGTTATGTTGAGCATCATAGACATAATCTATTGTTACAAAAGGTTTTCCACTATCATAATATCCTTTTTTTTGATAGAGATAACCGTCAGTATTGAAAAAAAGAATGCTATAAATATTGTTATTAAAAGATTGCGAACTTCCTTCTTTTATAAAATCAGGCATTATTTTTTCGTGTACTTCCATAGTTTTAACTTTGCCGTGAAGTTTCATCCCTTCCCAGTTGTTTTTGGGTTCAGTATAGGAATTTTTTTGTCCGTTGCAAGCCAATAGGCAAAGAGCAAAGACTAATAATGTAGTAAGGGTTTTGTAGTTCATATAAATTTGATTTATTATTTAATACTGATACAGATATACTGACCTCGTGGGTTATAGTGCCCTTTTTGATCCCAACGAACAGAGACATTAATTACTTTAGCGTAAAGACTACCATTGCTTCCCATAAAGACTTGTTCTCTATCCTTTTCATCCAACACTAATGCCCATTGAGTAAAAGTGGTTGAAAATACTTGCTTTATTTTATTTGTCTCTTCAATACTATAAAGTGAAAATTCAGTAATATTTTGCCAAGGATCATCTAAAAGCGTCATAAAATACTGCCTATTAGGGGTGATATAAGGATAAGCGGCTAAAGTAAGCTTTTTACCTGTGGTTTTGTCAATCAAGATATAATCCCAATATTCATAGCCAATAATACAGATAAGATATTGATTTAGAAAGGGTATTTCCCCTATATAGATATGCTCTATCCTATAATCATTGTATTTGGGCGTAAGGCTATCAATATAAGTAACATATTTGTTTTTACACTCCTGACAAGGAAGACGCAGTTTCCCTTTTACTTTTTTGATAGTATTGGTAGTATCTATAAAGTCAACCGCATTGGCTTTTTGAGCGAGATATTCGTCTTTAGTCACAAAACGAATGTTTATTTTCTTGAGCGGTTTTTTGTCTTCAGTAGTAATCAGGTCTTTATAGTTGAGTTTTATTTGGCTAATATCACCCGTTTGTTCTTTTTTAATAAAGAGTTTTTCCCATTGCCACAAGATAATCTCCTCGTCATTGCGCTTGTACTTCCTTTGGATTTGCTGTTTTATGCCATACCAAGAGTTAAGTTCTTGAACTACCTCTACTTTTTCAGCATAAGGCAATTTGCCAAGATGTGCGCTTTTGTCGTCGGCTTCCTCATAAAAATCAATACTATCGCGGGTGGTTACATAAACTTCTTTGATGGTAGGTGTATTATAATCAATAGGGTTACCTATTCTTTTGCCCTCAGAGTGTGTATCCTCAACTGAATCCTTCTGTTGTGTATAAACCACATCAGCTGTTTTTACTGCCTCCTCTTGGGCAGAAGAGGATGAGAAATATTTGCAGCTGCTAAATAAACAACTGATAAGTAAAATTGGTAATAACCACGTATGTAAGTAATTTTTATAAGACATTCATTTTCAATATTTATTATATTTTTATTCCTCCCAAAACAGTAAAAGGGCTTCTTCAATGGCGATGGTATCGTCTCCGGTAGTATGATGATTGGGATCGGTGTGTATCCAGCGCAGGTATTGAGCGACTGCTTGTTTTTGATGAGCGTCCAGCAATGAGAATTGTTGCTCTTTGCACTCGTCCAAATAGATAAATGTATAGACAAGGTCAAAACGGAACAGCCCTTGTAGGTCGGCAATAAGGAAAGCAGGCAGGTAAAATCGCATTCCTTCGGTGTCGAAATAGCAGAGGGCTACATAATATTGGTTGAGAAGCTCGACAGGTATCTTGTGCCAATGAGTTTGCTCATCTTGCTTGCGACAGCGGGCGCGTTCTTCGGCTGGGGCATAATCATCCATAGCATTGCCCTCGCTGAGCCCTATGCCGTTGCCCAAGGTAACGGCAGAAAAGGCTTGCTGTATGGTGTGAATGAGGTTTGTCATTTTGCTGATTTTTCTCATTTGCTGATTACTTTCTCTATTGTATATAAGTTGTTTTCATCTAACAAACTATCTAAAAAAGAACTCTTGAGAAGGTACGTACTGTTTTTCTTTACTATTTTTATATAATCCTCACTTTTCAAATCTACAAATGAAATCTCGTTGTTTTTCTCTTCTTTAAAAACATATTCCTTATCATTACTTTTATCATAAGTTTCTATCTGTAAATGAGCCATATTATCATCTATTTTTACTAAGATTTTTCCCCAAGTACGAGGGTCTGCCTTTTCTTCTTTTAAATATAAAAAATGACCTGAGTATATTGCCAACCAATCTGAAGAGTACTTAATTGCACCTTGTTTAATAAGATACGAAACAATCTCTTTGTCTCCTATTTTACGAGCTAATCCAAGAGGTGTTAGTCCTTCTTCTGTATATATTTGATCTATATCTGATATGTTGTTTTCTACAAGATATTTAACAATAGGCAAATGACGATTTTCTATAGACACAAACAAGGCATCATATATCAAATAATCATCTTTTTTTGCAAATCTACTATTTGCTCCTTTAGTAAGAAGTTGTTTTACATTGTCCAAATTTCCTTTTTTACATTCTATACCCAGCTGAGTATATTTAAATATATTTTCTTTGTGATAAAAAGAGTCAATAGCAATTGCATTTTCTTTGATATCAGCAATATAAGTTTTCTTATGTTGTCTACAAGCCGTTATAAAACTACTAAGAATAAAAAGAAATAGTATTTTTTTCATCTAATTATAGAATTTTGATTTCAATTCGCTAAAACCTCTAAGTTCTGGTAGCTCTTTATGGAGGTTTTTGGAGTATTCATCATAATGATTTGCTGATTTGCCGATTTGCTGATTATTTTTTAGAGGTAGTTTAGAGACAAGAATATCTGACAAGTCAGACGAGTCTGACCCCTGAAGCCTAACTCCTGACACCTAACCTCTACTTCACCCTACAACCTGTAGCCTCTGCTGCCTTACAGACAAAATCGTAGAGTGCTTGGGTAAGTTCTGCTTCTTCTGGATATAAAAAATCTTTGGGGTGTGCTACTCTATAAGGAGTTGTAGTATGTGGAGCAAAGTCTGATTTTGCCTCTTTTATCAACTCCTCTTTTAAAGGACTATTGCTATTTTCTATAATGGAAAGCAAACAGTTGTGAAATTCATCTGTTACTTTGAATACACAATTGTTTTTTGAGGGTTTCACTTTGTCCAAATAACAAAATGACTGAAAGCTACACATTATGATATCCGCCTTAGAAAAATCCACGCCGTCCATTCTATTATCTACCTTTTCAGGCGGAATAATCTCACCCTTACGCAGGTCTCCTGTCTTTTCTGCTCCATAAAAAGAGCAGTCGTATAACAACCCTTCAAAGGTACAGTTTTTCAGATTGGAATACCAAAAAAGCGCCTTGTGGATTTCTCCGCTAAATAGGCAGTCCTCTAACAGTTTGCAACTATTGAACTTTAAGCGGACATTCTTTTTGATTTGGATAAAGCGACAGTCTTTTAGCGTAGCTCCTATAAAATCTCCCCATTTGTATTTGCAGCCCGCAAAACTGCACGATAAGAAGGTAGCACCATTTCCGCAAATAGCATAGGCACTCAATTGAAACATGCTTTCGTCAAAAATAACGTGGTCGATCACAGGGGTAAAATCGTCTGTTTCTTCAATGGCAAAATACTGCCACACCGAGCCTGAAAAGTCGGCATAAGATAGGGAGATATGGAGGGGTTTGGATATGTTTTCCCACATATATCCTTCTCGCAAAGGAACTTGTGCCCTCTCGCCTATAAGCTTAATCCCGCGAAAATCCTGCAACCCCTCTTCGGTAAGTCCGAATGGGGATACACTAAGATTTTAAGTTGCCGCAAGCACCTCTTGCAAAGTGGGATAAATATCCCAACGCCTTTTGAGTTTGATTGATATTGCCATAAGGTTCGTTTTTCACTCTTCGCTTTTCACTTTTGACTAAAAATAACTGTTGAGCAGTTTCCTCCAAAGCCAAAGGAGTTGGACAGTACATGCTTAATAGGCTTGCGCTTGAGAGTGGTCTGTGGGCGGAGGGGTACCTCTGGCATAGGCGTTTGCCAATTTAGGTTAGGCCATACTGCTCCTTCTTGGATCGCCAAAAGGCTAAAGATTGCCTCCACAGCCGAGGCAACTGCAAGGGTATGCCCTGTAAAGGGTTTGGTGGAGCTAAAATCAGGTACCTCCTCGCCAAAGATACGCATCAGAGCACGGCTCTCAGAAAGGTCATTATTCACCGTGGCGGTACCATGGGCATTGATATAGTCTATATCGCTGGGGGCAAGTCCGCTTATAGCCAAAGCCTGTTGCATAGCCAAGAAAGCCCCTTCCCCTTCTTCGGAAGAGGCTGTTTGGTGATAGGCATCATTGGCATTGCCCCAACCTGAGAGTACTCCTATGATGGTTCTGCCTTCGGCTAAGGCGGTAGCCTCCCGCTCCATGATAAGGAAAGCTCCTGCCTCTCCCAGATTCAGTCCCTTGCGATGTGCATCAAAAGGCGTACAATCAGCATCGGAGAGGATCATCAAGCTATTAAAGCCATTGATAGTGAATACTGAAAGTGCATCGGCGCCACCTACGGCTATACGCTGGGCGCGACCTGTGCGAAGCAAGTTGGCCGCTGTAAGTATTGCATTGGCCGAAGACGAACAAGCGGTACTAACACTGGTTACATAACCTTCGATACCAAAGTAGTCTGCTATCTGCCCTGTTACCTCTCCTATGTTGTGATAGGGAATATAGCGGCGCAGCTCCTCTTGAGTAGTATATTCGTAGAAATAACGTTCGGTCATATCCATCCCCCCCACACTGGAGGCCATTACCATACTCAGCTGTGCCATCTCAGTGGGGGTAAGTCCTGCTTGGATGATAGCTTCCTTAAGTGCCCAAATACCCAAAAGTCCTGTACGGGAATAGTGATTGACCACAGGTAGCCCCAATTGCTGGGCAAGAAAGTCATTGGTATGCTTGAGCTCCCCTACCCTGATGTGATCACGGTGTAAGGTGGGTACATGCTCTATGACAGACAGTCCTGATTGCCCTGATAGCAAGCCCGCAAGATGCTCTTCAAGGTTATCCCCCAGGGCCGAACAGATTCCCATTGCTGTGATAACAATCCTCTCTGCCATGCTATTTGGTTCTGTGCTTTTGGATATATTCGGCCATGGTGGCTATGGAATAGAAAATCTCCTTCCCTTGCTTAGGATCAGAGAGGCGTATGCCATATTCTTTGTCCAAGAGTACGATTAGCTCAAGAGCATCAATAGAGTCCAATCCCAGTCCGTCTGCTCCAAAGAGAGGGGTGTTTTCGTTGATCTCCTCCGCGGAGAGTTCTTCCAAGTTAAGTGCTTCTACGACTTTTTGTTTGAGTTCTGCAATGAGTGTGTCCATTATCTATATGATATTTATAATTTCTGCAAAGATACAAATTTAATGATTAATGACAAAAAAGTTGTCAGAAATCAGTGGTCAGAAATCAGTGGTCAGACATCAGTGGTCAGTTGCCACCCTGTCTACTGACTACTGACCGCTGGCTACTGTCCACTGACCACTGACCACTGGAAAAAATTAACAATAAAAACTTTCTACATTGAAAAAAAAGCACGAACTTTGCTCTCCCAATACATGTACCCTAATGAAGAGACTATTCGGAAGTATTTTACTGGCAGGTCTTTTGGCTATAGCCCCTGCTTGTAAGCGTGATAAAGCCCCTGCACCCGTTGTGCAACAAGTGCCTGAACCACCCAAACCTGTCTATGAATATGGATTTAACTTATTAGAATACAACATCATAAAGGACACCCTCAAGCCTGGTGATACCTTTGGAGCACTGCTTAACAACCACGGCGTGCCCCCCGAAAGAGTGGCTAAGATTGCTGACCTTTCCAAGGAGCTGATACGCCCGCGCAACTTCAAGGCAGGACAGGCCTATGCGCTTATCTTTGACAAAAAACAGCCTGACTCCTTAGCCTACTTTCTCTATCAGCCTGATCTGCTACACTTTATAGAAATAAAAACCAAAGATTCCCTCGCTATTCGCCAGATTGACCGCAAGGTAACCCTTGTGGAGCGTGAGGGCGGAGGCTATATCAAGAACAACTTGCTTGATGATATGACCAAATCAGGCTTATCCTTTGCTGCTGCTTATAAGCTCTCCCAGATTTTTGACTATACCATTGACTTCTTTAACCTACAGGAAGACGATAAGTTCAAGATCATCTATGACGAACGCTATGTAGATGATACTATCAATGCGGGTTTGGTACAAGTAAAAGCCGCTTTCTTCGAGCACAAGGGAAAGCCCTACTATGCTTTTCATTTTCAAGCAGATACTACCAAGTCGGGGGGCTACTACGATGAAAATGGGAATATGATGAAGCGTATGTTCCTCAAATCGCCTTTGGATATCTTCCGTATCACCTCACACTATGGTATGCGTTACCACCCTATCCTCCACCAGATGAAAGGACACTTTGGTACCGACTATGCCGCTCCCACAGGCACACCTATCCGTGCCACCGCCAGTGGTACTGTAACCCAAGCAGGCTATGGGTCGGGCAACGGAAACTATGTGAAGATTCGCCATGACAAGACCTACGAGACCCAATACCTACACATGTCTAAAATCATTGCCCGCAAGGGACAGCATGTAGCCCAAGGGGAAGTCATTGGACTGGTAGGCAGCACAGGACTTGCCACAGGCCCCCATGTGTGTTACCGCTTTTGGAAAAATGGGGTGCAGGTAGACCCTCTTAAAGAGAAACTCCCCGATGCTACCCCTATTGATGAAAAGCTAAGGCCTCGCTATATGGAGACCATCGCTCCCTTGAAGAAGCAGTTGGACGCGGTGCCTTATACGAATATACAGACCACTGAGCAGGCAGAAGTTGTTCCCGATACACTCAAGGCTCAGTAAATTTTCACCTAAACTCAAGACAATGAATATATTAAGATTTATCACTGCCGGTAGTGTAGATGACGGAAAGAGTACCCTCATTGGTCGCTTACTTTATGACAGCAAGAGCATTTTGGCCGACCAACTTGAAGTACTCGAACAGCAGTCTAAGAATAAAAATGATGATGGAGTGGATTTGGCTATTCTCACCGATGGCCTTCGTGCCGAGCGTGAGCAAGGAATCACTATAGATGTGGCTTACCGCTACTTTGCTACCGACAAACGTAAGTTTATCATTGCCGATGCTCCTGGACATACCCAGTATACACGCAATATGATCACGGGTGCCTCCAACTCTGACCTAATCATTATCCTTATAGATGCCCGCAATGGTGTTACCGAACAAACACGCCGACACTCCATCATCGCCTCCTTGCTAAATATTCCTAAGGTAGTGGTAGCGGTCAACAAAATGGACTTGGTGGATTACTCTCAGGAGGTTTTTGAGGGAATTAAAAAGGATTACGAGGCTATAGCCAAGCGCTTGCACCTGAAAGAGGTGTATTACTTCCCTATCTCAGCTTTTGTAGGCGACAATATCGTGAATACTACCGATACCATGCCTTGGTACAAGGGAGAATCGCTCTTGCACTTTTTAGAAAAGGTAGAAATAAATACCAGTAGCTACCCTCATGCACGTTTCCAAGTGCAGTATGTGATTCGCCCTCAGACAGAAACCCTACACGACTATCGTGGTTATGCAGGGCAAATCCTCTCAGGAGGCTATCGCCAAGGAGACACTATTGAGATACTCCCTGAAGGGATCACCACTACCCTTACCAAAATAGAGATAGACGGCAAGGAAGTGACCGAAGCCTCCGCTGGTATGCCTGTGGTGCTCCACATTGCCGATGATATAGATATCTCCCGTGGGGATTACTTTGTACACCCCGACCATACCCCTCATATGGAGCAAACCGTAGAGGCAACCCTCTGCTGGATGGATCGCAGGGAACTAAGGGCAGGGAACAAGTACTTGCTACAACAACGCAGCCGCTTGGTGAAAGTTATTGTCAAGGAAATTATCTACAAGATAGATGTCAATACTCTGGAGCAAACCACTGAGGTAGATAGCCTTAAACTCAACGAAATCGCAAGAGTACAGCTCCGAGCCGCAGCGCCCCTTGTCTATGACCCTTTCCAAGAAAACCCACAAATGGGCAGCGCTATCCTTATTGATGAGACCAGCAATGCCACTGTAGGGGGAGTGCTTATAAGTGAAGAGTGAAAAGTGAAGAGTGATTACAACTAAAAATTAAAAAATGGATACTACAACAACCGCTCCTGTAGAAAAAACCGCTAAACCCCAGTGGCTTAGGGTAAAGCTACCTACAGGAAAAAAATATACTGAATTGCGTAGCTTGGTGGATAAGTACCAGCTCAACACTATTTGTACCTCAGGGAGTTGCCCTAATATGGGCGAATGCTGGGGACATGGTACAGCTACTTTTATGATTTTGGGTAACATCTGTACGCGCTCCTGCGGTTTCTGCGGGGTGAAAACAGGTCGGCCTGATACCATAGACTGGGAAGAGCCCGAGAAAGTTGCCCGCTCTATTAAGCTCATGAATATCACCCATGCCGTGATTACTTCCGTTGACCGTGATGACCTCAAGGACATGGGCAGTATCATATGGGCAGAGACCGTCAAGGCCATTCGCCGTATGAACCCCAAGACCACCTTAGAGACCCTTATTCCTGATTTCCAAGGCGTAGAGCGCAACCTCAATCGTATCTTGGCCGTAGCGCCTGAGGTAATCTCTCACAACATGGAAACCGTACGTCGCCTGACCCGTGAGGTACGTATCCAAGCCCAATACGACCGCAGCCTTGGGGTACTTCGCTACCTAAAGGAGAACGGCGCCCATCGTACCAAATCGGGTATTATGCTCGGCCTTGGTGAAACCGAAGAAGAGGTAATCCAAACCCTCTATGACCTAAAAGAAGCCAAAGTAGATGTGGTTACTATAGGTCAATACCTACAACCCTCCAAGAAGCACCTACCTGTAAAACAATACATCACCCCTGACCAATTTCAGAAATACAAGGAAATAGGAGATTCTTTAGGCTTCCGCCACTTTGAAAGTAGCGCCTTGGTAAGATCTTCCTATAAGGCGTATAAACACGTTTTATAAGTGAAAAATGAAGAGCGAAGAGTGAAAAACGCTATAAAAAAGAGAGTGAAAAAGTAACACCATTGTTAAGTATTACTTTTTCACTCTTCATTTTTCACTGCTCACTCTTCACTTAATAGTTATCTGTAGGCGCAACAAAGACTTCTTCCTTGTGTTTTACACCACTGATAAGCTCTTGTAAGTGCTGGAATATCACAAAGAGCACTGGAATCACAATCAGTCCGAAGAAGGTACCGATGAGCTGACCTACAGCAGCACCTGTGGCTACCGAACGGTTACCCGCAGCTCCTACCCCTGTGGCAAATACCAATGGCAATAACCCCACGATAAAGGCAAAGGAGGTCATCAAGATAGGGCGCAAACGTGCCATAGCCGCATTGATCGCTGCCTTAGAGAGACTCTCGCCGTGTCGACGCCTTTGTACAGCAAACTCTACAATCAAAATCGCATTCTTGGCCAACAGACCCATGAGCATAATCAGTGAGATCTGGAAATAGATATTGTTCTCCAAACCAAAGAGCCACTGACCTAAATAGGCACCAAAGATACCAAAAGGCAAAGACATAAGTACCGAAAGCGGTAAGATATAACTTTCGTACTGAGCCGATAGGATAAAGTAGGTAAATACCAAGCTCAACATAAAGATGAGAATAGTCTGTGAACCTGAACTTTGTTCCTCACGGGAAAGACCTGTATAGTCAATACTATAGTTGGCATTAAGCGTCTGAGCCGCTACCTCTTCCACTGCTTTTATGGCGTCTCCTGAACTATAAGCAGGATTATTCTGTGCCGAAACAGCTACGGAGGTAAAAAGGTTATAACGGCTGAGTGATTGAGCCCCAAAGGTACGGTTTAAGGTTACAAATTCCGATATAGGAGCCATCTCCCCATTGCCTGTTTTTACATATAGACTATTAAGGCTATTGAGATCCTTACGAGCTTCAGGCAATGCCTGTACCATTACACGATACTGCTTACCATAGAGGGTAAAGTCAGTAGCATAGAAGCCCCCTATGTAGTTCTGCAAAGTAGAGAGGATCGTACTTACTGCTATACCCGATTGCATAGCGCGCTCCACATTGATATCCATCTGATATTGAGGATAATCCACGTTGAAGGAGGTTTGAGCAAACTGTATTTCAGGGCGTTGCATTAAGGCAGTTAGGAATTTTTGTACATCGGTATTCACCTGACTTAGTTCACTTCCTGCCTTATCCAATAGCACAAATGACACACCACCTCCAATACCAAAACCTGGCACTGATGAAGGTTGGAAGAAGATAACTTTAGCATCCTTGATAGAGGAAGCAGCCCCAAAAGCACGCTGAATAATGGTATTTATATCTTGCCCTGGTATTTTAGAACGTTCTTTGAAAGGTTTGAGTTTTAAAAAGCCCATACCGTTATTACTACCTTCTCCTGAGAGCATACCACGTCCGGTAACAAAGGTAGCATTCTCAACACCAGGAATATTGGATAACTTTTCGTTCACCTCACGCATTACATTAGCTACACGTTCCATTGAGGCGCCTGGTATCATCTCTGCATTCATCATCACAAAGCCCTGGTCTTCGTTAGGCACAAAGCCCGACTTCATCTGGCTATTGGCGTAATAAATACCTCCTCCTGCCAAAACAAAAAGCACTAAGGTTACCCACTTGTGACGAAGGAAGAAAGTAAAAGTCTTCCCATACTTAAGAGTTGCCGCATTGAAAGCAATATTGAACTTATGGAAGAACTTACCTATCCATGATTTTTCCTCATACTCTTTATCTCCGTGTGGTTTTAGGAAAAGAGAACACAACACAGGACTGAGGGTAAGCGCATTAATAGCCGAAATAGCAATCGCTACGATAAGGGTTACGCCAAACTGTTTGTAAAACACCCCAGTGGTACCTCCCATAAAGGTTACCGGCACGAATACCGCTGCCATTACAAGGGTAATGGAGATAATCGCTCCTGTAATCTCATTCATGGCGGAGATAGTCGCAGGCTTGGCTTTCTCGTGCGTCTGTTCCATCTTGGCATGGACAGCCTCCACCACGACAATGGCATCATCTACCACAATACCAATGGCCAATACCAAAGCAAACAAGGTAAGCATATTGATAGAGTAGCCGAAAAGGTTTAGGAAGAAGAACGTACCCACAATAGAGACGGGTACCGCTATGGCTGGAATCAGTGTGGAACGGAAATCTTGCAAGAAGATATACACCACAAGGAACACCAATAGGAATGCCTCCAAAAGAGTAGAAACCACTTTGGAAATGGCTGCATCAAGGAAGGTATTAGCATTAAAGTTAATAGTATAAGTAATTCCTTCGGGAAAGGTAGGCTCTACCGATTTAAGATATTTTTCAATGTTCTGAATAATTTCATGAGCATTAGACCCTGGCGTTTGCGAAATACCCATGGCGACCGCTGGGCGACCTTTACTTTCGGAAAAACCTGTATAACTTAAGGCATCAAGTTCTATTTTGGCCACATCTTTCAGGCGGAGCATACGCCCCCCATCAAGGGCTTTGAGTACTATATTTTCATATTCTGAAACTTCCTTGTATTTCCCTTTGTATTTGATGACATACTCATAGCTACTCCCGCTATTTTGTCCCAATGTACCAGCAGCTGCCTCACGGCTCTGAGCGGAAATAGCCGCCGTTACCTCCGTTGGGTTTAGCTTATAGGCTTGGAGCTTCTGAGGGTCAAGCCATACACGCATAGAATAGTTCTTTCCTCCAAAGACAGAGGCATCTCCTACCCCACTGATACGCTTGAGCGCAGGAATAACATTGATATTTAAATAGTTCTGTAAGAACACATCGTCTAACTCCTTATTTTCTGAAAAGAAAGTAAGGAACATCAGGTTCCCAGAGTTCTGCTTGCGTACCGTCACCCCCGATTGCACTACCTCTGAAGGGAGAGAGGCATTGGCACGTGAGACCGCATTCTGTACATTCACCGCAGCAATATCCCCATTTGTCCCTTGCTTGAAATACACAGTGATATTAGCAGAACCACTATTAGAGGCTGAAGAGGATATATAGTCCATATTCTCTACCCCATTGACTTGTTCTTCAATAGGGATAACCACTGATTTGAGTACTGTTTCGGCGTTAGCACCCCCATAGTTAGCACTAATTGACACTGTTACAGGAGCAATATCTGGATATTGAGAAATAGGTAAGGATATAATCCCCAATACCCCCAAGATCACTATCAAGATAGAAATTACCGTTGATAGCACTGGTCTGTTAATAAAACTTTTAATCATATAACACTAATTATTCTTTGTTCTAAAATTCTTGTTTGGTAGGGCGTAGCGTAATTTCGTTAATCGCTACTTCTTCGGGTTCGCCTATGGCATAGGCTATGGCTCTGGCCACGGAGCTGGCGGGAATCTCATAAGCCTTATAGAAAGCCTGTATGTTGGCACTGGCTTCAGGGTCGGAGCTACCATACTTGAGTTCGCTCTCCACTGCCCCAGGGTAGAGAGTGGTGACACGGATATTATCCTTGGCCACTTCCGCACGTAAGCCCTCGCTAATGGCTTTGACGGCAAACTTGGTACCACTATACACCGTACCACGACCTGCTGCCACCCGCAATCCTGCTACCGACGATAGGTTGATGATGTGTCCGCTATGCTGCTGTTGCATAGTGGGGAGTACTGCCGCGATACCATAGAGTACCCCTTTTATATTGATGTCAATCATCTTGTCCCACTCCTCCACCTTGAGTTTGTCCAAAGTGGCTTGTGGCATGATACCAGCGTTGTTAATCAGTACATCAATACGGCCATAAGTCTTAAGTGTCTCTTGGGTGATACGCTCCACATCGCTCTGTACAGCCACATCAGCGACTACCACAAGGGCTTCGCCTCCTTGAGCGGTGATTTCCGCGGCCAGTTTCTCCAAACGCTCCTTGCGACGTGCGGCCAAGACGACCTTGGCTCCATATTTTGCCAATAGCAAGGCAGTTGCTTCACCCAGACCACTGCTGGCACCGGTGATAATCACTACTTTATTTTTGATATTTTCAGTCATAATTACTATATGTTAGTTTGTCTTATGGTGTGCAAGGACTGTCGTTGCCTGCCTTGTGAGTCAAAATTCTCAAGGGAGAGCCATTGCTCAAGAACGCGCTTGTTAGCTTCCCATTCCTTATCTATCATAGCAAACCAAGCGGTGTCACGCGAACGCCCTTTGTAAACCACTGCCTGCCTGAATGTGCCCTCATATACAAAGCCCAATCGCTCCGCAGCTCGGCGTGAAGGTGCATTAAGGCTGTCACATTTCCATTCGTAACGCCTGTACTGGAGGGTCTCAAACACATATTTTGCCAAGAGATACTGCGCTTCTGTAGCCATACGCGTACGCTGCAAAGCAGGTGAGTAGTTCACCCAACCCACTTCTATCACTCTGTTCTTAGGGTCTATACGCATTAGGGCGAGCGTACCCACTGCCTTTTGCGTTTGCTTATCTACAATCGTCAGAAAATAAGGATCGGCAGCGGCTTCCTGCTTGGTGAGTAAAGCGTGCAACTCCTCTTTGTTCTTTGCAGGAGCTATGGAAAGGTACGTCCAATCGGGCATCACGGCATTGGTTTCCAGATAGAAATCACTCAAATCGTCCAAATGTTTGGCTACCGAAAGAGGTTCCAACCGGCAATAATTCCCCTCTAAAAGGGTTATATGAGGGGGTTCTCCTGCTGAAAAATCAGGTAATGCTTCCCCTATAGGTTGATGATATTCGTTTGTGGTCATTGTTTGTTTTAGATAATCGGTTGATACGCCAAGCATTTGTCTACTACTTCCTCGACGGTGGGGTCATAGGAAGAAATATCCATAGTGCGGGCGTTGTAGTTTTCCGGATAGAAGAATAACGAACTGCCCTCGGGGTGAGGTACATTGCGATCGAAGCGCTCCATTAGCTCCTCTTGGCGATCGTCATCAGTTTTTTCTATGATTTGGTTTCCTAATTGTATGAGTTCTTCTCGGGTCATTCGGCAAAAAAATAAGTTTTTATACTATTTAGTGGCAAGGGTTCTCAGTGCCTTTTTTACTATATACTTGGTTTCTTTGGTAGGACTTTCGCGTTCCCAACGCTCACAAAGAGCTGTTACGAAATCGGGACGGGTTTTGCTGGCATCGTTTAGCCAGTTCCCTACGCTATCTTGTACATACTTTGCCTTATCGGATTTCAATTTGTCTAATATAGGCAAATACAGTTCAGGCTTTTCTTTCAAGGCTTCTATATGAGCACACCAAACACCCCGCGGACGCAAGGCTTCTGTACTAAACCTGCGGATATTTTCCTCTTCACTTTCTGCCCAATGGGAAAGAAAAGCAATTGAAAAGTCTAAATGCTCGCTCATTTCGGGACGTAACGCCATCCAAATAATCTCACGAACGCCAAAATGACTATCGGCTACCAAGGGTTTTAATCTGTGTAGCTTATCTTCTAAAGGGGTATCGGTATGCAAAGCTACCAAATAACAAGCATAACAGCGCACTGAATCGGACAAATGCGTGCTAAGTTGCTTAAACAAAGGCTCATAGAGGTCAGTATGTACATATTTTTCGTATAACAATGCACCTATGAGCCTAATTGTATTCATTGTAGAAGGCTTTTTTTGCTGATGGATTTGGCGAACCACCTCTTCAATGATATTTTTATCCATCCCCAAAGCAGGAAAAACAGATGCTACCAGCTGAGAATGATCTACAGCGAGCCATTCGGTAAGGTTTACCGTTTCTATGTTGCCCGCATTTAATAGCGAAAGCACTTCGGCAGGGATATCTACCGCCTTTTGAGCCCCTTTTCTGTTTTTGATGTCTTCGGTCATGAATCTAATCTATTAATCTGTCCGTTATCCCATTGGACAAGGTTTGCTGCTAATCGTTAAAGACTTCTATGGTTTCTTCTTTGAGGACAAAATCGGTGAATTTGCCTTTGTAGCGGGTAGCCTTTACGATATGGTTATCTATCCAATGATAATTACCCCCACG
>ERZ772973.450-NODE-450-length-19925-cov-3.86588_pt1 | contig 19925 bp, 14 predicted proteins | sample MGYA00580672_ERZ772973 | MGnify/ENA primary metagenome ERZ772973 (study PRJEB29015, sample SAMEA2737938) | human oral metagenome | biome: human oral; feature: human-associated habitat; material: dental | place: China | collected 2152 ...
TACGCGTCCGCCATTATCCACGATAGCCAGCAGCTCGGCCTCCATATCCTCAGCCCCATGCTGAACCTTGAAGAGCTGATGGACAGCAGTGCTTTCTTGGCGGTCTTTATAAAGATAGCCACGGTTGGTTGAGAGGATGGGGGCACCATCAGCCCGCAAGAGGGCAATATCTTGCACGATAATCTGCCTGGTCACATGGAAATGTTCAGCCAGTGACTGGCCATTGAGGGCAGCAGATGATGTTTTCAAGAGGTTTAATAGTTCTTCTCGTCTTTGCTTGGTCATAGCTTCATTGTAAACCAAAAGTCAGGAATCTTCAAGCTCTAGCGAATCTTTTTCAGTGCTTGATAGATGAACTTAGCAATGACAAAGTCGACCATGCTATGGATGACCGTACCAAGTCCAACCAGACCAAATAAGATATAGAAAGCATTAGCAGGATAGGCAGACGTTGTGTAAAAGAGGATGCAGACGGCCACTTCGCCAAAGGCATGAATCAAAGCCAGTAGGAAATTAAATATCCAAGTTTTCTTCTGGCTGTCCAGTGTTTCCGGGTGCTTCTGCAGATAAAGAGCACCGATGCTGCCGAAGAGCAAGTGGGACAGGGCTCTAAGCGTGATGATAAAAGGAAGCCCAGACATAAAAAATCCAATAGTGGAGCCAATCACAACAATCACCGTCATGAGAGGTGAAATAAACATAGCCAAAAAAATAGCGACATGGCTGGCTAAGGTGAAGGAAGCAGGCGGAATGACAATTTTAATCGGCATAACTAGTGGGATAACAATAGCTAGTGCAGTCAAAAAAGCGGTCAGTGTCATAAACTGATTTTTAGATCTTGGTTTCATAGTGACTCCTTTTTATCTGTATATACACTAGTATAGTACACTGTTTTTGTAGAAAGGTCAAGACCTGTAGGAAAGCCAAAAAGAGATTTGTCAAAATGCTCAAAATAGCTTATACTAGAAAGGTGTGGAAATAGGAGAAAACTAGATTTTTAGAATTGAGTTGACCTTCACATCGTTTAGTGTTCTGCTGGATTTGAAAAATGAAGTAAGAGCTTAATTATATATAGAAGGCTGGTATGGAAATTTAGCAGCCTTGACTAGAAATGGAGAAAAAATGAACAACTTACCAAACTGCCCCAAATGTAATTCAGAGTATGTCTACGAAGATGGAACGCTCTTGGTCTGCCCAGAATGCGCCTATGAGTGGAATCCAGCTGAGGTCCAAGAAGTAGAAGAAGGCCCCGTAGCGATTGATGCTAATGGCAATAAGTTGGCTGATGGTGATACAGTTACCTTGATTAAGGACCTGAAAGTCAAGGGCGCACCTAAGGATCTCAAGCAAGGAACGCGCGTGAAAAATATCCGCATCGTAGAAGGCGACCATAATATCGACTGTAAGATTGACGGCTTCGGTGCGATGAAGCTCAAGTCAGAGTTTGTTAAGAAAATTTGAGGTCTCTATGAATCGCAGTTTTATCTTAATTTATCGAATTATTCTGTTTATTCTAGCCTTTTTGGGTGTGTATTTGGAAATCACTAAGTATGGCGTGGGCATGCTCATGTACTATACAGTTCTGTCCAATCTCTTGGTCCTGCTCTTTACGGGCTATCTGGTCTATCTGATGATGAGATCTGGCGATGCTTGGAAGGCGCCGAAAATCTTGAGAATCAAGGGCGGGGTGACCATGTCCATCATGATTACTTGTGTCGTTTATCACCTCTTGCTGGCCCCGATTGCGACAGATTTTTACCGTCTAGAAAATTTTCTTTGCCATTATATAGTACCCTTGGCCTTTCTTCTAGATACAGTAATCTTTGACAAGTCGCGTCAGTACAGTTGGTTTGATCCGATTTCTTGGACAAGTGTGCCTTTGGTCTACATGGCCTTTGCTCTCTTTAATGGTTTCTTCCTGAAAATAGATATTCCAAGATCCAAGGACAATCCATTTCCTTACTTTTTCCTCAATGTCTTTAAGAAAGGCTGGCCCTATGTCATCCAGATGTGTCTGATTATCTTTGCAGCCTATCTGGTTTTTGGTTTTGTCTTTTACGGGATAAAATCCATCTCTTTCTTAAAGAAGAAGACTTCTTAGAGACATGTACTTGTAGATGAAAAACAGATTTTATCTGTTTTTTTATTTTGCTTCGATTTTTTCTTGCCAATATCAGATTTGTATGATATATTTAACTAGTTAATGATTAACCGGTTAAATAAAAAGGAGGAAAGAATGAAGCATAATCAGAAACTGTTAGGATTAGCAGGGATCATTCTAGCTTGTAACCTTTGCTTGGTGGCTTGTCAGTCTCAGCCGTCTCAACAGGAAAAAAGTAAGGATAAGGTTAAGACCAAGCAAGAAGTGAAGAAGAAAAGCAAGGCGACCAAAAAAGGACAAGTTCCTGGTGTTGATAAGCCGACGGATGATGGTTTTCTCTTCAAAAGCGAGTCTCAAATTAAAGCTAGAACTAGTGAAGGTTTGATTTTAGAGCATGATAGTCATACGCATTTTATCTTCTATTCTGACTTAAAAAATAGTAAATGGGCCTATCTAATACCAAAAGATGGGCAAGCGACTGCAGGTTCGGGTCAGCTGGCAAATCACATGAGCACTGCTGATGATGGCTATGTGTTTAATCCTAGAGATATTGTGTCAGAAGACCAATACGGCTATGTTGTGCGTCACGGGAATCATTTCCATTACATTTTGAAACAGTCAATAGGTAATCTTGCACAAGCACCTAGTTATCGTCCAACGCCGTCTAGCAATCCTACTGGACCTTTTTATCAGCCAACGCTTAGACCTTCTGTTCCCCAGCAGCAAGGGACAACTAAACGCCAGTTTGCTGGGATTGATTATCCTACCAGCGATGGATTCTTATTTAGAGGTACAGGGGTAACAGGCAAACTTGCTACAGGCTTGCTAGCAGATCATAATGGTCATACTCATTTCATCCCCTATGAGCAGTTGATTGCTTCACCTTGGGAGTCATTGATTCCCGCAGAACATAAGAAAGCTGCTGAAGATGCCTACTATGGCCGACAAGGGCAAGCACAGCCTTCACCAGAACCGTCGCCAGAACCAGCTCCTACACCTAAGCCTGCGCCAAGTCCATTAGATGAGGAAGAAGAAATTGCTAAGAAAAAGGCCTATTTGGCTCAGCAATTAGGAATCGATGAAAGTCTGATTCAAGTGAGTGATACAGATAAAGGAAAGGTATTTATCTATCCGCATGGCGATCACAGCCATTCAACCTTGGTCAGTGAGATTGATACGACCAAGCCTTTTGACCCTCATGGAAATCCGCACGCTCATGAAACAGTTGGTATGGCAACCTTGAAAGCTCTAGGATTTGATGATGAAATCATTGAAGATATTTTACATGCTACGGCAGATACCTCATTCCCATCAGATGAGACGGATACGGAAAAGATGAAAGCCTGGCTGGCAACTGTGAAGTATCTAAATATCGGCCAGCGCAAAGATCCGCTGGAAAGAAAAGGCTTGGAACTGATGCCAAATATTGAAGTTCTGGGGATTGGTTTCACTCCGATAAAGGACATCAGACCAGTGCTGCAATTTAAGCATTTAAAACAGCTGTGGATGACAAAGACGGGCATTACCAACTATGATTTCTTAAAAGAAATTCCGACCTTGGAAGGCTTGGACATTTCCCAGAATGGTATCACCGATTTATCTTTCTTGAAGGATTACCCAAACCTCAAAACAGTCGCCGCAGCGGGAAATGACCTTGCCGATATCTCACCGCTGGCAAAGTTGAAAAATCTGGAGTCATTGAACCTTGACTACAACAATATCTCTGATATTTCTGCTTTGACCAAGCTTTCAAAATTAAAAGCGGTAAGTTTAGAGCACAATCAGCTGCACGATATTTCTGCTCTGAGCCAAAAAGAAGATTTAACAAGGCTTTTCTTATCCAACAATCCAAACTTAAATCTCAATACCCTCAAAGCTTCCCATCTGGAAGAATTAACAGCTGACAATTCCAATGTTGAGAGCTTGAACTTCCTGAAGGATAATCCAAATCTGACAACTCTAAGCCTAAATGGCAATCGTCTGACTTCGCTGGCAGGAGTTGAAGCTGCTAAGAATTTAGTAACTTTGTCCGCAAGTCAAAACAAGATTACATCTTTGGATATTCCAGCCGCTCAGTCTTCCTTGAAGAATTTAAACTTGGCTGAGAATGAGCTGAAAAACTTGGAAGGAATTAATCAGTTTAGGTCTTTAGACAATCTGGCTGTCAACAAGAATAAAATCACAACCTTAGCGCTGCAGGAACCAAATAAGACGGTGACTTATATCAATGTCAGCGACAATCACATCCCTAAAGAAGAGCTTGAATTGAATGAAAATAAAATTCCGAAAGCCTTGGCGCAGCATTTCCCAGATGTTCAGGGTGGCAGCATTGACAATAATAAGCCGGCTGATCCAAAAGAAGAAAATAAGGAAGCGCCTAAGGAAAGTGAGCCTAATAAGGCAGATGTCCAAGGGAAGCCAGCATCCGATAAGCCAGCCTTATCTGAAGCTAGCAGCCAAGGAGCTTCAAATGATAGCGAGCATGCAGCTGGATCTCCTGAAGCAGAGTTAAACAATCAAGATGAGAATCTAGAAAACTCTTCTAAGCCATCATCATATGAAGTGCCAACTACTGAAAATCCTGAATTAAAAGATGGGCCAGCTCAAGCAGCAGACAAAGAAAATCAAAAGGATTCAAAAGATAAGGAAAAAGAAGAGAAAGAAGCTAATCACTAACCCTTATCCAGTCAAACAGAAAAAATACAATTTTTTTCTTGAAATAGTTTTGAATTTGTGATATAGTATAAAAAATTAAATAATCCTTTAATTCTATCCAGAGAGATAGACAAGGAGCAAGTAAAAAGATGGGTGGAGTGTAAGCAAGTGCGTCTTGTTTTAGCTTGCCTGACTAGATTTTTCTGAAGTCTCCTTGTAATAAGGAGACTTTTTCTGTTGTTTGAGGAGGAAAGAATGAAAACAAAAGAAGTTGTCGATGACATCACCATGAATCGCGCGATTACGCGGATTACCTATGAAATCATCGAGCGCAACAAGGACTTGAACCAAGTAGTCTTGGCTGGCATTAAGACCCGCGGGGTTCACTTGGCACACCGCATTCAGAAGCGGTTGGCTCAGTTGGAGAATATTGATATTCCGGTCGCAGAAGTAGATACCAAGCCTTTCCGAGATGATATCAAGGTTGAGGAAGATACGACAGTGATTCCAGTAGATATTACCGACCGTCAAGTAATCCTAATCGACGATGTCCTCTACACAGGACGGACCATTCGAGCAGCTATTGACAATCTGGTCAGTCACGGACGGCCGTCTAGGGTTGGTCTGGCTGTCTTGGTAGACCGTGGTCACCGTGAGCTGCCTATACGGGCAGACTATGTTGGCAAGAACATTCCGACTAGCCAAACTGAGGAGATTATCGTTGCGATGACCGAGACAGACGGTCAAGATCGCGTGTTGATTATGGGGGAGTAATAAGCTAAATGAGTCAAGATGTTAAGTATGATGTGCATGATATGCCAAAGCCAGGTCTGCTTTTAGGACTATCCTTTCAGCACTTGTTCGCCATGTTTGGGGCGACGGTCTTGGTACCGATTCTGGTGGGAATTGACCCCGCGGTAGCTCTTTTTTCCAGCGGTCTGGGGACACTGGCCCATCTGACTGTTACCAAGTACAAGATTCCGGCTTACATGGGATCCAGCTTTGCTTATATCGCAGCTATGCAGATGCTGATGAAGACAGATGGTATCGGAGCGGTTGCTCAGGGAGCCATTACCGGTGGTTTGGTTTATTTCATCGTAGCACTGATTGTCAAGTTTGCTGGTAATGCTTGGATTGACAAGGTGCTGCCGCCAGTAGTGGTAGGGCCTATCATCATGGTCATCGGTCTGAGCTTGGCTGGGACAGCTGTTAGCGATGTGATGAATAAGACTGTAGCTAATGGCGAAAAGGTGTATGATTTGACCTACTTCATTATCGGAATGGTCACTCTCTTGGCAGTCATCCTCTTTAATATCTATGGTAAGAAGATTGTGGGAATCATCCCTGTCTTGCTAGGCTTGATAGTCGGCTACATCTTTAGCTTGATTCTAGGAATCGTGACTGGGCAGGAAATCGTTTCTTTTGCCAAGGTAGGAGAAGCTTCTTGGTTCCACCTTCCGCCCATGAGTCTGCCTTTCTTGGACTACGATGTGAAATTTTATCCTAGTGCGATTTTAACCATGGCGCCTATCGCCTTTGTAACCATGACAGAACACTTCGGGCATGTCATGGTACTGAATAGCTTGACAGGTAAGGACTTCTTCAAGGATCCAGGACTGGACAAGACCTTGACTGGTGATGGTCTGGCTCAGATTATTGCAGGGCTTTTCGGAGCACCGCCGGTGACTAGCTATGGAGAGAATATCGGAGTCATGGCGCTCAATAAAATCTACAGCGTTTATGTCATTGCAGGTGCAGCAGTTCTGGCTATTGTCATGAGCTTTGTGGGGAAGGTCTCAGCCCTGCTCCAATCCATTCCGAGTCCTGTACTGGGTGGTATTTCCATCGCCCTCTTTGGGGTAATTGCTTCGAGCGGTCTCAAGATTCTGATCGAAGCACAGACCAATTTTGACAATAAAAAGAACCTCTTGATTGCCAGTGTTATCTTGGTATCTGGTATCGGCGGTCTGACCTTGCAGCTGTCGGGTCTGCAAATCTCAGGAGTTGCCTTGTCAACTATTCTGGGAATTGTACTCTATCTTGTCCTGCCTGAGCCCAAGGATTGAGCTAGGTGCTAAATCATTAACTTTCGTTCAAAAATAGCTTGCTCTCAGAGCGACTTTACTTGCAGCACTCTGGAAGCCCTCATTCTTTCATAAAGGAGAATTACATCATGTCATCCAATCAAATCGCTCTTAAGAACCTTGTTTCTATGGAAACTCTGTCTAATGAAGAAGTTATGGCCTTGATTAAACGCGGAATCGAATTTAAAAATGGCGCTAAAGTCCATTATGATGAGCAGCATATCGTTTCTAACCTCTTCTTTGAGCCTTCGACGCGGACTCACAAGGCCTTTGAGGTAGCAGAGTTGAAGTTAGGCTGCGATCTTCTGGACTTTGATGTCAAGACCAGCTCGGTCAATAAAGGAGAGACTTTGTATGACACTATCCTGACCATGTCTGCCCTTGGCGTCGATGTTTGTGTCATTCGTCACCCTGAAGTGGACTATTACAAAGAGCTAGTGGAAAGCCCAACCATTACGACTTCCATCGTTAACGGTGGAGACGGTTCTGGTCAGCATCCTAGCCAAAGCTTGCTGGACCTGATGACCATTTATCAAGAGTTTGGTCGCTTTGAAGGACTCAAGGTTGCGATTGCTGGTGACTTGGACCATTCGCGCGTGGCTAAGTCAAATATGCAGATTCTCAAGCGCTTGGGGGCAGAGCTCTACTTTGCTGGTCCGGAAGAATGGCGGAGCCAGGAGTTTGCGGACTATGGTAAGTTTGTCACCATTGATGAGGTGATTGAAGAAGTGGATGTCATGATGTTCCTGCGCGTGCAGCATGAGCGCCATGACTACGAGTCCATCTTTTCTAAAGAAAATTACCACAGACTGCATGGTCTAACTCAAGAGCGCTATGACCGCATGAAAGATACAGCGATTCTGATGCATCCGGCTCCAGTTAACCGAGATGTAGAAATTGCGGATCATCTGGTCGAAGCACCAAAATCGCGTATCGTTGAACAAATGACCAACGGCGTCTTTGTCAGAATGGCTATTATCGAAGCAGTTCTGAAAGGCCGTCAATAATCTCGGACAGTAGGCCGGGAGTGGGTGAAGCTATGTGAAGCCATCCCACTCCCTATTATTATATATCTTATGTGGATGGTCGTGGGCGGTCTGCATCTTGGACAGGAGGGAACAATGGCAAAGCGACTTTTAATATTAGAAAACGGCATGATTTTCGAAGGTGAAGCTTTTGGAGCGGATCTTTTCGTGACAGGCGAAATCGTCTTTAACACAGGCATGACAGGCTATCAGGAATCGATTACGGATCAGTCTTACAACGGCCAAATTTTGACCTTTACCTATCCCTTGGTTGGAAATTATGGTGTTAACCGGGACGACTATGAATCCATTCTGCCAACCTGCAAGGGAGTGGTGGTCTATGAGTATGCACGTCGTGCCAGCAATTGGCGCCAGCAATTGTCTTTGGATGAGTTCCTTAAAATCAAAAAGATACCAGGCATTTCGGGAATTGATACAAGGGCATTAACCAAGATTATCCGCCAGCACGGAACTATGCGGGCGACCATTGCCAATGCAGATGATAGTATTGAGCATTTGCAAGACCAGCTGCAGGCTACAGTTCTGCCGACTGATAACATCAAGCAGGTATCTACTAAGCAGTCCTATCCAGCTCCGGGAACGGGTCGCAGCGTGGTATTGGTGGACTTTGGTTTGAAGCATTCTATCCTGCGGGAGTTAGCCAAGCGCAACTGCAGTGTGACAGTAGTACCTTATGATACCAGTGCTGAGGAAATTCTCCAGCTCAATCCTGACGGCGTTATGTTGTCCAATGGACCGGGAAATCCGGAAGATGTGCCGGAGGCTCTGGACATGATTCGTAGTGTTCAGGGCAAGATTCCAATTTTCGGAATCTGTATGGGGCATCAGCTCTTCTCCATGGCTAACGGTGCAAAGACGCATAAGATGAAGTTCGGTCACCGTGGCTTCAACCATGCGGTACGTGAGATTGCGACCGGCCGAGTTGACTTTACCAGTCAAAATCACGGCTATGCTGTCAGCCGTGAGGATTTGCCGGAATGCCTGATTGTGACCCATGAAGAAATCAATGATAGGTCCGTCGAAGGTGTGCGCCATCGGGATTATCCTGCCTTTTCTGTGCAGTTCCACCCGGATGCTGCGCCGGGACCGCATGATGCAGATTATCTCTTTGATGAGTTTATGGAAATGATGGATGCCCATCAGGCTTACTAGGAAGCAAGATTGAGAGGTACACTATGCCAAAACGTAAAGATATTCAGAAAATTATGGTCATAGGTTCTGGTCCTATCGTCATCGGCCAGGCAGCGGAATTTGACTATGCAGGGACTCAGGCTTGTCTGTCCTTGAAAGAAGAGGGTTACAGTGTTGTCTTGGTTAATTCTAACCCAGCAACCATCATGACGGACAAGGAAATTGCAGACCGGGTTTATATCGAGCCTATCACGCTGGAGTTTGTTGCGCGGATATTGCGTAAGGAGCGACCGGATGCTCTTCTGCCTACTCTGGGCGGCCAGACCGGACTCAATATGGCCATGGAACTATCCAAGTCAGGGCTTTTAGAAGAGCTGGGAGTAGAGCTCTTAGGAACAAAGCTGTCGGCCATTGACCAAGCGGAAGACCGGGATCTCTTCAAGCAGCTGATGGAAGAGTTAGGCCAGCCTATCCCTGAGTCAGAGATTGTCAACACAGTGGATGAAGCACTGGAATTTGCGGCTGGCATCGGATATCCAGTCATTGTCCGTCCAGCATTTACACTGGGAGGAACTGGCGGCGGTATCTGTAGCAATGAGGAAGAGCTGCAGGAAATCGCAGAAAACGGACTCAAACTCTCTCCAGTTACCCAGTGTCTGATTGAGCGCTCCATAGCAGGTTTTAAGGAAATCGAATACGAAGTTATGCGAGACGGCGCAGATAATGCGCTGGTTGTCTGTAATATGGAAAACTTTGACCCAGTCGGCATCCACACAGGGGATTCTATCGTCTTTGCGCCAAGTCAGACTATCTCAGACTATGAATACCAGATGCTGCGGGACGCTAGTCTCAAGATTATTCGAGCGCTGAAGATTGAGGGTGGCTGTAATGTGCAGCTGGCTCTGGACCCGCATAGCTTTAAGTACTATGTCATTGAGGTCAATCCGCGGGTTTCTCGCTCATCAGCCCTAGCCTCTAAGGCGACTGGCTATCCGATTGCCAAGTTGGCGGCGAAAATCGCAGTCGGACTTACATTGGATGAAATCATCAATCCAGTGACAGGCTCTACCTATGCTATGTTTGAGCCGGCTCTGGACTATGTAGTCGCTAAGATTCCACGCTTTCCATTTGATAAATTTGAGCAGGGTGAGCGCCGTCTGGGAACCCAGATGAAGGCGACAGGGGAAGTCATGGCTATCGGGCGCAATATTGAGGAGAGTCTGCTCAAGGCCTGCCGTTCTTTGGAAGTTGGTGTGAACCACAACGAGCTGCCTGCTCTCAGTCAAGTAAGCGATGATGAGCTGATGAGGAAGATTGTCAAGGCGCAAGATGACCGACTTTTCTATATCTCAGAGGCTATTCGCCGTGGTTACAGTCCGGATGAAATTGCTGAGCTGACCAAGATTGATGTCTTTTTCCTGGATAAGTTGCTCCACATTTACGAAATTGAGCAGGAGCTGGCCAGTCATATCGGAGATAGCTATGTGCTTAAGAAAGCCAAACAAAATGGCTTTGCGGATACTAAGATTGCTACCTTGTGGGGTATGACAGCTGAGCAGGTGCGTCGCATCCGGCAGGAGCAGAAGATTGTGCCGGTTTACAAGATGGTCGATACCTGTGCTGCTGAGTTCGAGTCTGAGACGCCTTATTTCTACTCTACCTATGGCTTTGAAAATGAATCTGTCAAATCTAGCAAGGAATCAGTTCTGGTGCTGGGCTCTGGTCCTATCCGAATCGGGCAGGGAGTCGAGTTTGACTATGCGACTGTTCATTCTGTAAAGGCCATTCAGGCAGCTGGCTATGAAGCGATTATCATGAACAGCAATCCGGAGACTGTATCGACTGACTTTTCTGTCTCTGACAAGCTCTACTTTGAGCCGCTGACCTTTGAAGATGTCATGAATGTCATTGAGCTGGAGCAGCCTAAAGGGGTTATCGTTCAGTTTGGCGGGCAGACAGCCATTAATCTGGCAGAGCCTCTGTCTAAGGCAGGTGTTAAAATTTTAGGTACTCAAGTGGCGGACTTGGATCGAGCTGAGGATCGCGATCTCTTTGAGCAAGCTCTGAAGGAGCTGGATATTCCGCAGCCGCCGGGTCAGACGGCAACTAATGAAGAGGAAGCAGTAGAGGCTGCTCGTAAGATTGGCTTCCCTGTTCTGGTGCGACCTTCCTATGTCTTGGGTGGCCGTGCCATGGAAATCGTAGAAAACGAAGCGGATCTACGCTCTTATATGCGGACAGCGGTTAAGGCCAGTCCAGACCATCCGGTTTTGGTTGATTCTTACATTGTCGGTGATGAGTGCGAAGTGGATGCTATTTCTGATGGTCGACAGGTCTTGATTCCAGGGATTATGGAGCATATCGAGCGGGCAGGAGTTCACTCAGGAGATTCCATGGCAGCCTATCCGCCGCAAACTCTATCGCAGAAAGTCAAGGATACCATTGCAGACTATACCAAGCGTTTGGCTCTGGGACTGAACTGTATCGGCATGATGAATATTCAGTTCGTCATCAAAGATGAGCAGGTCTATGTCATTGAGGTCAATCCACGGGCTAGCCGAACCGTTCCTTTCTTGTCCAAGGTGACCGATATTCCGATGGCGCAAGTAGCGACTCGTTTGATTCTTGGGGAAACTTTGGCAGAGCTGGGCTATGAAGATGGTCTTTATCCAGAAAGTTCCATGGTTCATATCAAGGCGCCAGTCTTCTCCTTTACCAAGTTGGCAAAGGTTGACAGTCTTTTGGGGCCTGAAATGAAGTCTACTGGTGAAGTCATGGGCAGCGACCGCACACTCGAAAAAGCTCTCTATAAGGCTTTTGAGGCTTCCTATCTCCATCTGCCAAACTTTGGAAATGTCGTCTTTACTATCGCAGATGATAGCAAGGAAGAAGCCCTGCAGCTGGCTCAGCGTTTTGCCAATATTGGCTATGGTATCTGGGCAACCAAGGGAACAGCCTCCTATTTTGAAAATCACGGCCTACACGTCCGTCTGGTGGAAAAAATCGGCAGTGATGATAACAAGGATATCCCAGCCTATATTCGCAAGGGCAAGGTTCAGGCTATTATCAACACGGTCGGAACCAAGCGGACAGCAGATAAGCATGGTCGAATTATCCGTAGCTCAGCTATTGAGCACGGAGTGCCCCTTTTCACAGCCTTGGACACAGCTGATGCCATGCTGAAAGTGCTGGAAAGCCGCAGTTTCACTACAGAGGCGATATAGAGATGGAGTTTTCAATTCCAGATTGTCATTTGACTGTCTGTACGTCGGAAAAGTAATCTCATACAGTTAAGCTTGAGAAATGCATTTGTCCAAGCTTATTCTGTCCTTAAATAGTCATAATAAATAACCTTTCAATATATTGGAATTAAAAGCAAAGAGGAAGTGGGAAAGAATTCTACTTCCTTTTTCTTTATTTTTTTAAAATAACTTGACAAATAAGTTGACAAGTTGTATGATATTAACCAGTTAATAAACCGGTTAATAATGAGTTAAGGAGATATTGTGAAACGAGTTTTAAAAATCTCAGCATGCCTTAGCCTGCTGGCCCTGGCCTTGTGTCTCTGGGGGTGTCAGTCTCAAAAAGAATCCAGTCCCTCGCAAGGATTGAAAATTGTAACTAGCTTTTATCCTATTTACTCCATGGTTAAGGCTATATCAGGCGATCTGAATGACGTGCGCATGATTCAGTCTAGTAGCGGTATTCATGATTTTGAGCCTTCGGCCAATGACGTGGCAGCCATCTATGATGCAGATGTCTTTGTCTATCACTCACGGACCTTGGAGTCCTGGGCTGGCGAGCTGAATCCTAGTCTCAAGAATTCCAAGGTTCAAGTCCTTGAGGTTTCCCAGGGCATGGAGCTGGATCGAGTCGCCGGCTTGGAAGATGTCCAAGCTGGAGAGGGAGTGGATGAGAAGACGCTTTATGATCCCCATACCTGGCTGGATCCTCAGAAAGCTGCAGAGGAAGCTCAGATTATCGCCGACAGGCTGTCGGATCTGGATAGCGACCATCGGTATACTTATCAGGCCAATGCTCGAAAATTTCAAGAAGAGGCCAAGGAGCTGACAGAACGCTATCAGGAGATTTTCGATAAAGTGCCCAAAAAAACCTTTGTCACCCAACATACAGCCTTTTCTTATCTAGCCAAGCGCTTCGGGCTGACCCAGCTGGGCATTGCTGGTATTTCACCAGAGCAGGAGCCTAGTCCGCGTCAGCTCACAGAGATAGAAGACTTTGTCAAGGAGCACCAGGTGAAGACCATTTTTGTGGAAAGCAATGTTTCTTCCAAAGTGGCTCAAACCTTGGTCAAGGCGACCGGTGTACAAATCAAGGAGCTGAATCCTCTGGAAGCAGACCCAGACAACCAACTATCTTATTTAGAAAATTTAGAAAAAAGTCTAGCTGTTTTAGCTAAAGATTTGAAAGGATAAAAGACAACCATGAAAAAGAAATATTTCCTTGCTTCAGCTGCTGTATTAGCTCTCGGCCTCGGAACTTACGGTCTTATCCAATGGCAAGCTCAGCCTCGAACTCAGACCAAAGATAATAAAGTAGCCTATATTGAGGACAAGACTTCGGGCGACAAGACGGATAAAAATTTGGTATCCGACCAAATCAATGATGAGGAAGGTATTGAAGCAGAGCAAATCGTCGTGAAAATCACAGATCGGGGCTATGTCACTTCCCATGGAGACCATTATCATTACTTTGATGGAAAGGTGCCTTTTGATGCCATTATCAGCGAAGAGTTGATTATCCGAGATCCTAACTACACGCTGCAGGAAGCAGATATTGTCAATGAGGTCAAGGATGGTTATATCATTAAGGTGGAGGGGAAGTATTATCTCTACCTCAAGGATTCCAAGCATACCAGCAATGTCCGCTCGGTGGATGAGATTGCGAGGCAGAAGAAGCTGCATAAGACCAAGGAAGAAGGCGATAGCGGCAAATCTTCCGCAACAAAATCAAGCAAGACTCAGGATTTCAGCCAGCCCAGCAAGTCCCTAGCTGCAGGAAAGACAGCCGCAGACCTTGCAGGAGTTTCATACCAAGGCCAAGGGGGATATAGGACGGATGATGGCTATACGTTCAGTCCGTCTGACGTCATCGAGGATACTGGCGATGCTTTTATCGTGCCGCATGGCGGGCATTTTCACTACATTCCTAAGAGCGACCTGTCGCCAGCAGAATTGGCTGCTGCTCAGAGCTACTGGAATAGCAGGCAGACCGGCGGAAGTGTGAATACGCCTGGCTACGGCAGGGCAATAACTTCTTCCAACACATGGAATCAAAATAGTGCTGGCAATCAGGGTGGGCCAGTCTCAAATCCGACTCCACAGCTGCCAAATCCTGGCTTAGCGGTTACTCAGCCAAGTCCGTCTAATCCGCTTCAGCCGTCTCAACCATCTCAGCCATCCTTGCCAAGTCTGCTGCAGCAACTCTATGCCCTGCCTCAGTCTCAGCGCTACCATGAAGGGGACGGCGTGGTGTTTGATCCGCTGAAAATCAGTCGTCGGACAGAAAATGGGGTCGTTATACCTCATGGAGACCACCATCATTTCATTCCTTATGACAAGCTGTCAGACTTGGAAGCGAAGATTGCCCGCTTGATTCCTATTGGCTATACTTACGAGCCGCTGGGCGATCCACTGCAAGCTTTGAAGCCTCAGCTACCGTCACAGCCTGAGCACGACCATGGTTTTCATGCGGAGGCTGTTATTGGCAAGGACGACCAAGGCTACATGGTATCGCACGGAGACCATGCGCATTACTTTTACAGGAAAGACTTGACTTCTGAACAGATTCAAGCAGCGGAGCGGGTCTTGGCTAAGCAGCAACCAGTAAAACCATCAGCAGTAGTCAATGACGCTGAACGCTATTCACGCGATGCCAGCGATGAGGAAAAGATTGCTTATATTTGCCAAACCTATGGCGTTCCCAAGGAAGCAGTTCGCATCTCAAATGGCTTCTTTGTCTTTAATAACCCTGACCAAGCCTATGATCCGACTCATATCCACCCCTATGCTGTCCGCAAGGAGCATGTCCGCATTCCTCTGGTAACGGGTAATGCAGAGCTGGACTTCATGAATGAACTCTACACAACAGCCTTGCGCTCAGGTCTTTCGCCTTACAATCTGCAGGTGGAAGATGGTCAGTTTGTCATTCCTCATGGCGACCACAATCACTATATCAAGATCCAGTCCAAGGGCGCAGCAGAAGCCTTGAAAAATCGTCTGCCTCAGATTCAATCTAAGTATGAGCAGGGCGATTATGATGAGGCTGCTGTTTTGCAAAAAGTAGAAAGCCTAAAAGCGGACAGTCAGCGTCTCTATGCCGATGATCCTCTTATGCAGCGGCGGATTGAGCTTGCTTTGGGGCAGTTTGTAGAAACCATGAAGAAGCTGCCTAGCAACTCAACAGCTGGTTATCTGAGCAGTCTGGATAACTTTGATAAGCAGTTTATCCATGTGGATCAGACGGTCAAGCCAATCCAAGAGACCGAGCTAGACAAGACCTATCAAGGACTTTTGGAGAGAATGAACCGGCTTGATACGGATAGCTATGGGCTGAAGAAAGCTGACTTGCTGCAGCGTCTGCAAAATGCTTATGCTGGCCAGAATCAAGCTGAAATGGCAGAGCTAGGACAATTACTATCCGCTTTAGAAGATTATCATGATCGGACAGGAGTCACAGCGGTTGATTATATTCGCTATTTCTACCAAGCATTAGAGGATGGACGTTTGAGCCCTGAGCTGCGCAGAAAAGCAGCTGGGCTGACCTTGACTCTCTATAAGTCCCAAGCCTTTATAGAAGCGACCAATCTCCAACAGCTTTTCCCTGCCCTCTATCAGACTAAGAAAGAGATTGCAGTTGCCCTTGCTAGCGGTCAGCCTTCTCCGTCCTCTGAAAAGACAGAGCTGGATCAGGGAGAGCCCGATCAGCCAACCTATAAGGCCATGATTTATGAATTTTTGAAGGGGATTTATGATGATTTTGGCATTTCGGATGATAGCGAGAAGAGCGCTCAAGCCCTTGTCTTTCTTGGAAAAGCGCAGGAACTGCTTGGAGAAGTAAAGGACCAAAACAGCAGAGCAGACTATGCAGCTAGAATCTTGGAATTAGGCAAGAAGTTAAAGAGCAGCAGCTCAGATAAGCAAGCTCTGCTGGCAGCCAGTCAGAAGCTTTTGGATCAGATGAGCCGGACCATTGCCGGACAAAAGGAAGAGCCAGCTAATACGGAAAATCAGGAAGTTTATCAACAGCTTTATAATCTGCTCATGTCTATTCATCAGTATTTGGAAAAGAATCAAGGAAGTGAGCAGCAATACCAGCAGCTGGAGCAGCTTTTTGATAAGCTCGGACAGAGAGCTACAGACAAGAAAGAGCTGCTTAAGGAAATCCTGGCCTTCCAGCAGTCACTCGTCCATCCTGAGGGGGCAAACGAGTCTGATTCTCAGCATAGGGACGATGATGGCTACCACTTTAATCTGCAGGATATGGTCGGAGCGGATGAGCAAGGCTATCGGCTAGCCCATCTGGATCACGAGCACTATATTTACAAGAAAGACTTGTCAGAAGCTGAGCGTCAAGCAGCGGATGCCTATGCGGTGCAAAAAGGCTTCCTGAAAGCATCAGCTGAACAACCTGCTTCTGGTCAGCCATCCAGCAGCAGTGCTCCAGAAACTGGCCAAACTGGCAATCTACCTTCCGAATCTGCCACTGGAGAAGCAGCTCAAAACCAATCTGACAAACCTGCAGAAGCTTCGATAGCTGCAAATCCAACTGGTCAATCAAGCTTAGCAGCGAGTTTTGGCATGACAGAGGAAGCATTCAACCAGAAATTGCAGGAACTTTCTCAGCTCTACGGTGTCAGCCCAGAGACTTTCAACTATAATCCAGCAACCAGAAGCGTCAGCTTTACAGGAACTGACGGACAGCTGAAAACTGTTCAGATTAACTAAGCTTACATTTTGATGCAAAACAAGAATAAAACGAATGATGAAGACCAAGCCAAGTCTAAGACCGTCATTCGTTTTTGATTTACACAAGCCTATACTTATTTGATTGATATTGTGTTAAAATAAACAGAGACTGATAGATGAAAGGATTGTCGTCATGACAGAAAAAGAACTACCCATCAAAGAATATCTTAGAGTAAAAAAAGAAGCTATTTATAGCCGCATTATATTCTTGCTAACGGCCGTTACAGGAGCTATTCTATCCTTTATTTTAATTCATTCAGGATCTAGGAATCTAATCTTTGAAAATATTTCAATTGGCTTAGTTGTGTTTGCAGGTATTTTTATATCAAGGCCGTATTGGACAAAAAAGAAACAATACGAGAATCAGTATCCAGAATTGAAAGGAATGTCTACAAGAGGTACTGAAGCTTCTGGGAATTTTTGGGGAAAACATCTGATTGTATATCCAGCCATTTTTGTTTATATGGCTTGGGCCTTTTTCGCTTCTTATCATCCTGTTCAAAATCAGGAGATAATAGATGTTGATCTTCCGGCGATTAGTACAGAAACTGAGTATAGTTTGGATTTTCCAAAATCGGATAGTTCAGCGAGCACCAGCGACAGTCAAGGAGATACTCAATCTGAGGCTTCGTCGGTCGGACAAGAGGAAGAGGTCAATAAATGAATAAAAGAAAACTATTTATTTTAGTGATAGCTGTCTTACTAGTAGCTTTTGTAGCTTTGTTTATCTAAAAAAACAATTCTTTTCTTCCTCCAAGCCAAAGGAAGAGTCCAGAAAGGAAATATTAAATGATGAAATTTGGAAAATTTAAAAATTTACAGCATGTATCTACTCATTTACCACAAATAAATATTCCTCGAGCAAAAAGACTGTTGATAAATACATTTCAACAATTTCTATTAGAAAATCCTCTATTAATAGAAGAGTTAAAAGAGTACTATTTTCATGTTATAAAAATTGCAAGTCAACGATCTTATGAAGAATTACTAACCTTGTTAGCTAAGTATCTGGAACTTCCATATTTTTCTGAAATTAAGTACTCATTGACCAACTATAGATTGGTAGCCAAGGTTGAATTTGAAAATAGTATGGCAGAATCATTAAAAAATCAATTGCTATCTGACTTAATTTTATTAATTAATCTGACATTTGATTTTTCCAAAGTTGATAATAACAAAGTTTTTAGTTTTATCTCGAAAATTGACTATACTTTGTTGAGAGAGCTCCTTGATTCTACAATAGAAATTATGAACAATGCAGAAAATATAAATTATGAAAAATTAAGTAAATTATTTACAATAATTTCCCAAGATGAGAATATCTTTGAAAATCTTCAAAACTCTAAAAGTAAGAAGAAAATTTTGTTGAGTATTATCAAGTAGATTGAAAAGAAATTATTGTAGATGGGGGAGGAATATGAAGTGAAGATAGCACGCTTAACACCACATTTTTATTTTAGTGAATAAAATCATCAAAGAAAACTTAGGAAGCATTTTTTGGGTTCTGATACTAGACAAGAGGCAGCAGCTTTTTTAGTAACTTAAGTCCTTGTTCTAACTCTTCTGTCGTATCTGGTGAACAGGTGGCTACACGAAGAGCTGATTGTTCTACTCCTCCTACCAGAAAGCGTTCTGCGCATAAAATTTCCACACCGTTTTTATTGGCCAATTCTTCAAAGTCATACCCATTTATGTGTTCAGGCAAAGGCAACCATTGAAATAAAACATAAGGATTGGCAGCAGCAGAGTTTGGAAAATACTGACGGTACAAAGCATTGCGTTCTTTAGCTAAGGCTTTTTTTCTTTCAATAACCTCATCGGCTTTACCGCTGACAATTAGCTCGCTGACGATATTAGCATCAAGCAAGGGGATATGAGTATTAAGAGTGTCAGCAGTTTTTGTAAATTGAGGCTGCAAATGGCTAGGAACAACCATATACGCCACACGCAGACCAGCAAATAAAGACTTGGACAGTCCGTGGATATAGATTGTATGCTGGGGAATGAGCTGAACAAAAGGTGGTGTGTTTTTAGCATTTATAAAAGCATAAGTATCATCTTCTATCAGCAAAAGATGATTTTTAACAATAAGCTCTGCTAACTGTCTTCGGCGCTTCAAAGACAGGCTAACAGTGGTTGGATTATTAGAAGTAGGAACCAAATAAAGGGCCTTGAGTTTCTGCTGTTTGAGTGTTTTTACTAAATCTTGAATGAGTATTCCTTCTTTATCGCTTTTTAAAGGTACCAGTTCAATCTGAAATTGATTAGCAAGAGCTATAAAATTTGTATAGGTAAAAGTGTCTACTCCAATTTTATCGCCAGCTTTAAAGAGAGTCAAAAATGCGATGACTAAAGCGTTCTGGGTGCCATCGGTCAGCAAGATATTGTTGACAGAAGTTTGGACTTGAAATTTTTGTAGCCAGTTTTGAGCAGTCAATTTTTGCTTTTGCTCCTGTTCCGTTTGACTGGCATCAAATTCAAATAATTGATCAACTGATTGGCTCTGCATCAATTTTCTAGATACATCAGATACGATATGATTCAGTTGATAATAGGAGCATAAGACACTGAGGCGGATACAAGTCTCATCCTTTTTAAAGGATGATAAAGGAAGAGGAGGCTGAGATGAGACAAAAGTCCCCTTGCCGATTACAGCATGAATGAGCCCTTTTTGCATGCAAATTTTAAATGCTCTTGTAACAGTGCTTAAATTAATATCTAAAAAATCTGCCAATTCTCGCTGCGGTGGAAGCTGAGTTCCAAAAGACAAGCGTCCCGCCCTAATGTCTTGCTCTAAGAGTTGGGCTAAATGAAAATATAGGGGCGTTTTTAGTAAATTTCTGTCAGGTTTCCAAGTCATAGGGTAATTTTCAAATGAATTAATAGACATAGGCTCTCCTTAAATTGTCTGTCATACAAT
>ERZ772973.451-NODE-451-length-19920-cov-51.5933_pt1 | contig 19920 bp, 18 predicted proteins | sample MGYA00580672_ERZ772973 | MGnify/ENA primary metagenome ERZ772973 (study PRJEB29015, sample SAMEA2737938) | human oral metagenome | biome: human oral; feature: human-associated habitat; material: dental | place: China | collected 2152 ...
TCACCGCAGGTGGGGACAAGGACACGCTCTACCACCATTTCGACTACCTGCTGGTTCCCCAAGACAGCGACACCAACATGAATGTCCCAAATAATGGGGGCATTACCGTGACCACGACACCGCCGTTCCTCGACTACGACACCCCCAAGGAGGAAGAACGCGCCATCATCCAGAACCTCATGTGCGACCCCATGCTCCGATCCTGGTTGCGCAAGGATCACGGCAGGATCGTGACATTGTGGGCGACCAAGGAAGGAATACAGCCGCGCATGGCAGAACTGGAGCGGCAACGTCATGCAGAAACCCAGCGGGTGTGGGACCAGGTAAAAAACCGGCTGACCATTGAAATCAACTATTGGGAACGAATGATCAGCGAGCTGCGGTACCAGGAGCGAAACGGGCACGTGAACCAGCGCCTCGGATCCAAGGATGCGGCGGCCAAGGTTGCCGACCTGGAGCAGCGGCTGGAGCTGCGGAAACGCGAGAAGAAGCAGGCGGCATGGTTGAGTGCGAAAACACCCCTGATTCGCGGCGTAGCCCTGGTCATTCCCGGCCACCTCATTGATGCGCACTCGGCGCCCAACGCGAAAAAGCAGGCGACGACGTTTGCCAAGGAAACCCAGGAGGTGGAGCGCCGAGCCGTGGAAGCCGCCCTTGCCGCCGAGCGGGCCCTGGGTCGGGTGCCGGAGGAAATGCCGCGCAATAATCCTGGCTTCGACATTCGCTCCACCGATCCTGCCGACCCGCTTGCCCACCGGTACTACCTGGAGGTCAAGGGCCGCATCGCAGGCTCGAACACGTTTACGATCACCAATTCGGAGATTAATTTCGCCCAGAACCATAAGGACACCCACCGCCTGGTGTTAGTGTCCGTACACCCCGATGGGCCAGAGTTTGACGAGGTGCGCTATGTCACGCATGCGTTCGATGACATGGAGGCGTCTATGAGCACGCATTCCCGCAACGAGAAATGGTCCCACTATTGGGGCCGGGGTGGTGCACCAGTATAGTTATTGTTCAGTCACCTGATGATCCCTAAGGAAGACCGACATGACCACCGTGAAGAAGAAACTGATCGAGACGTCACTACCACTCGAAGCCATCAATGCGGCATCCGCGCGCGAGAAATCCATCCGCCATGGACACCCCTCTACGCTGCATTTATATTGGGCTCGGCGTCCGCTCGCAACCGTCCGGGCAGTGCTTTTCGCCCAGCTTGTCGACGACCCGGCGTCGCGGCCCGACGAGTTTCCCACGGTGGAATCCCAGGATAAAGAACGCGCCCGCCTGCATGCTCTTATGGAAAAACTTATCATTTGGGAGAACAGTAATGATGAGAAACTCCTGGAGCAGGCCCGGGAGGAGATACGCAAGAGCAATGACGGGAAATTGCCCGCGGTTGTGGACCCGTTCGCGGGCGGCGGTTCGATTCCGTTAGAGGCCCAACGGCTGGGGTTGGAGTCGCACGCCAGCGACCTCAACCCGCTGGCAGTGCTGATTAATAAGGCACTCATTGAGATTCCCCCGAAGTTCGCTGGCTGGTCACCGGTGTTTCCCGGGGTGGCGGAGGAACAATCATCATGGCTGCGTGCCGAGGGCCTGGCCGCCGACGTGCAGCACTATGGTCAGTGGCTGCGGGACGAGGCAGAGAAACGTATCGGCCACCTATACCCGAAGATCACGGCACCCGGCGGCACCGAGCACACCGTGATTGCCTGGATTTGGGCCCGAACTGTCATCAGCCCCAATCCCGCTAATCCGATCGAAACTCCTTTGGTTCGATCCTGGTGGTTGAGTAAAAGGAAAGGCAAGGAAGCCTGGGTGAAGGCCACCGTCGTTGACGGGCAAGTGCAGTACGAGGTGCAGCATAATGCGGATGGGCCGAAGGGCGATGCTGACGGAACCGTCAACCGTAGAGGGGCGGTGTCGATTGCAGATGGAACGCCTATTGACCTGAAATATGTGAGGTCGGAGGCTCGTGCTGGGCGGATGGGTGTTCACCTTATAGCAGTGGTTGCTGATGGTGGTAAGGGGCGGGTGTATATATCACCTAGTGAAGGACATATTTCTGCTGCTGAGATTCCTAGGCCTGATAATATTCCTATAGCTGAATTGCCTGAGAAAGCTCCTAGCTTTAGGGTGCAAGCCTATGGCTTTAAACAATGGGTGGATCTTTTTACCAACCGCCAACTTGTGGCTCTCTCTACCCTGAGCGATCTGGTTTCCGAGGCGCGCGGTAAGATTCTTGAAGATGCCCTAGCCGCAGGTATACCAGCTGGTGAACGATTGGAAGACGGTGGTGTAGATGCTGAAGCCTACGCTGATGCTGTAGCGACGTATTTGGGATTGGCGGTGAGTCGCACAACAGATCGGTCATCATCATTGGCTAGTTGGGATTCATCAAATCCTAAGGTGCGGAATACTTTTGGCAGGCAGGCTTTGCCTATGGTGTGGGATTATGCCGAGGCTAATATTTTGTCTCATTCTACAGGCGGATTACAAAGTCAGTTGCAGTATATTTCACGTGCTATCGCTCATACGCCTGCTGCGGCAAAAAGTGAAGCAGTGCAAATCAATGCGATGTCACGTGACTATGCTGGTTTGGTCGTGTCTACTGATCCACCTTATTACGACAATATTGGGTACTCGGATCTGTCAGATTACTTTTACGTGTGGTTGCGGAAATCATTGCGCACCATTCACCCCTCTGTGGTGGGAACCATGCTTACTCCTAAGGCTGATGAGCTGGTAGCAAACCCATATCGACACGATGGTAAACAAGGTGCGGAAAAATTCTTCATCGAAGGCTTTAACTCCGTGTTCCACCGTATTCGGGAAGACGATGCTAATCCTGGTGTGCCCATGACCGTGTACTACGCTTACAAACAGCAAGACAGTGGCAAAGACGGTACCTCATCCACCGGCTGGCATACCCTGTTAGACGGGCTAATCCAATCAGGGTGGGAGATTACCGCAACCTGGCCCATGCGTAGCGAACTAAAAAACCGCATGCTCTCCCAAGGAACCAACGCCCTCGCATCCTCCATCCTCCTGGCTTGTCGACCCCGCCCTGCAGAAGCCCGGGCCGTAGCGCGCCGGGCCTTCGTGGCGGCACTCAAATCCGAACTTCCCGAAGCGCTCCGCACCCTCATGCAGGGCGCCATCGCCCCCGTGGATTTGGCCCAAGCGGCCATTGGGCCAGGGATTTCTGTGTTCTCCCGGTATGCCAAAGTGCGGGAAGCCGACGGGTCGGACATGAGCGTCAGGGATGCGCTACAACTCATCAACGCCACCCTCGACGAGGTGTTGGGTGAGCAGGAATCCGACCTGGATTCAGACACCCGGTTCGCGGTGCGCTGGTATCGCCAATACGGGTGGGCAGCCGACAACTCCGGTATCGCCGACCAACTGGCCCGCAGCTCCGACACCTCCCTTGCCGAACTGCAGCGTGGTGGCATTTTCGAAGCCAAGGGCGGCAAGGCCCGGCTGCTGTCGCCAACCCAATTGAACGAGGCGTGGGATCCCGCCATGGACGAGCACGTGAGCGTGTGGGAAGCAACCGTGCGGCTGGCTGCGGTGCTGGCGAAAGACGGCGTGGACAAGGTCGCGGAACTCCTGCCCGCGGTGGGGGAGAAGGTGAGCCTGGACGCGGTGAAAGAACTCGGCTTCCTGCTGTTCCACGAGGCGGAGAAAAACAAAGACACCGACGATGCCATCCTGTTCAACGGCCTGGTGAGTTCCTGGGGTGACCTCAACGAGCAGGCTCGTCAGATTGTGGCCCATCCGAAAGCCTATCAAGAAGCCCTCACATTCGAAGAAGACTAGGACGCAATGAATCATGGCACTCAATAACCGGGAACGCATTACCAGAGCATTCGACTTGCTCCAGGAGGGTCTGCATGACCTTGTGGATGAGGTGATGACCAGGTATTTTCACACCAGTGACTGGCCGGAACGGATGGCCGCCCAGGATGCGCAGCGTTACGGTCGGGAGCGCCGCAGGCTGGAGAAAACCGACCCGCAGGTGCAGCTGCGGGCGATCACTGAGTACGGCCGGGAGTTCAGCAGGGAACTGTCCCGGGGTCAGCAAAGCTTAGCTTCGGAGCTGCGGGATACCCGAAACGAGTGGGCGCACGGTGCCGCATTCAACTCTGACGACACGGGTCGTGCCCTGGATACGATCGAACGCCTGCTGCGGGCGGTCAACTCGATGGATTCCGCCAATGATGTGCGCAAACTACGCGAAGACTTACAGCGCACGGTGTATGAGGACCGGACCCGGAAGCGGTCAAAGCCCACGAACACGGCGTCGATAAGCGCAAGTAAGGGGCTGAAACCGTGGCGGGAAATCATTCACCCGCACGACGATGTGGCGCGCGGCGACTTTACCGCTTCCGAATTTGCCGCTGACCTCTACGACGTGAGCAAGGGGCAGGCGAGCAGCGAATACGGCGACCCGATTGAGTTTTTCAGCCGCACCTACCTGACCGAGGGGCTGCGGGACCTGCTCACCCGCGCTTTACGACGCCTCAGCGGGGACGCCAACGCCAGCCCGGTGGTGAACCTGCAAACTAACTTCGGTGGTGGCAAAACCCACTCCATGCTGGCCCTTTACCACCTGTTCAGTGGTACTAAGAAGGACGATTTTCCGCAGGAAATACAGGATCTGATCCAAGATGCCGGTAACCCGCGGCTGGATGACCTGGGGGTGCGGCGCGTCACCCTGGTGGGAACGTATTTGCAGGCGGGGTCGCCAAGCATCAAGGAAGACGGCACCGAGGTGAACACGCTGTGGGGTGAGCTCGCGTGGCAGCTGGGTGGCAGGGAGGCCTACAACATTGTTGCCGGTGCGGACAGGTCCGGCACCAACCCCGGCGAAGCATTGCACACACTCATTAGCGCCCACGGCCCGGTTCTCATCCTTATCGACGAATGGGTGGCGTACGCGCGCCAACTCGTCACCGACAAGGAACTGCCCGCGGGCTCGTTCGACACCCAATTCACTTTCGCGCAATCATTAACGGAGACCGTGCGGGGCATCCCCGGGGCAATGCTGGTGGTGTCCATCCCGGCCTCCGACGGTGGGAAAGACGGGCGCGGTACCGACATCGAGGTCGGCGGCACCAATGGGCAGCTCGCCCTCGAACGACTCCAGAACGTGATCCGGCGCGTCGCCGACCAGTGGCGACCCTCAAGCCGGGACGAATCCTTCGAAATCGTGCGCCGGCGACTCTTCAAGGAGCCCGACGCGCAAGGCCTCGCCGACATTGCGGTGGTGGCCCGCCAATTCGTCACCATGTACCGCAATAATGCGCCCTCATTCCCGCGGGACGTGGCCACCACCAACGACTATGAACACCGCATCCGGGCATCCTACCCCCTGCACCCCGAACTCTTGGACCGACTCTACGAGGACTGGTCCACCCTGGAGCGATTCCAGCGCACCCGCGGCGTGCTCAAGCTCGTGTCCTCCATCGTGCACGAACTCTGGGTCAACAACAACGATGCGGCGCCCCTGATCCTGCCCGGCAATGTGCCGCTGTCCGCCACCCGGGTGAACACCGACCTCACCCAATACCTGGAAGACCAGTGGAAACCCATCATCGACTCCGACATTGACGGCGTTGGCTCCACCGCGCAGCGTATCGACGCGGACCGCCCCACGTTAGGGGAACGGTCGATCACACAACGCATCGCCCGCACCATCTTCATTGGGGCGGCCCCGCGCAGCAAAACCTCCCACAAGGGCCTGGACAAGCAATATCTGTGGCTGGGCACCGCAATCCCCGGTGACCCGCTCGGCAACTTTGGCACCGCGGTCGAACAAATATCTCAACGATCCACCTACTTCTACGAAGAACAAGGTCTGTACTGGTTCGACACCCAGCCGTCGGTGGCGAAAGCCGCGCGCGACCACGCAGAACAGCTGCGGGAAGACCCGGACACCGCATGGAACGAAATCGTCCGCCGGTTGAAAGCCTCAGACGGGAAGGGGCGGGGCTTCTTCAGCAACATCCATATCGCACCCGACACCGCCGCCGACATCCCCGACATGGACACGGTTCGGCTCGTGATCGTGCACCCCCGGCTGCGGCGTCGCAAGAAAGACGGGGCGGAATCCGAGGTGGTCAAGTGGATTCGCGCCGCAGTGGAATCCAAAGGTGCGGCACAACGAACCCACCGCAACACGCTGGTCTTCCTGGTCGCCGACTCCGACGAACTGGAACGCCTCGAAAACACCACCCGCAACTACCTGGGGTGGAAAATGGTGCAAGACAGTGCAGAACAACTCAACCTGTCCAAGCAGCAAAGCAACCAGGCCGACAGCTGGGTGAAACGACTCAACGACACCATTAACAGCAACATTCGCAGCACCTACATGTGGATGCTCTACCCAGAACAGGTTGATCCCACCCGGCCCTTCGAACTGGTAGCCGAAAAAACCTCCGACTCCGACGGCAAAACACTCACCGAACGAGTGTTCACCAAGATCAAACGTGACGGCCAACTGATTACCGAGCTCGCCCCCACCATGCTGGGCATGACCCTGCACAGCGAGCTGGGTGCGCTATGGGATCGGGTAGACGACATGACCGTGGGTGAACTGTGGGGATACTTCACCCAATACGCCTACATGCCCCGCCTGGCCTCCCGAACCGTGCTTGACGACGCCCTCCGGTCGGTCATCGACGTCATGCTTATGCCCGGGGAACAGTTCGCGCTGGCCACGGGGAAGGACAGCGGGGATTTCGGGCAGGGCCCGGGTGGCCTCGGTAGCCGGAGTGGCCTGGGTGCCGGGGCTGCTGGGGTTGCCGGGGAGGGAGCTGCCCATTATCAGGGACTCATCCTGCCGCCATCCAGCGCCGCCACCGCACCAGTCATTACCGACAACACGCTCGTGGTCAAGTGGGAAGTGGCCAAAGCGCAGGCTGATGCCGAAGCTGCCGAAGCGGAACTGGCGGCGCAGCGGGCTGTCGCGGAGCAGGCGAACCAAGCTGAGGGGCAGGGAGACCAGGCAGTATTGCGGGGCGTCCCATCAGACGGGGAAATCCTTACGGCGTCGCGCCACGGTGAACCATCTACTGTTGGGACGCGACCGTCACCAGACGCATCTGTTGGTTCTGGTGGGTTTTCTGGCGGGCCGACGGTCGTGGAGCTACCGGACACCCATTACACCGGATCCGTCGTCATCAACTCAGACCGGTACGTGCGCATGGTCAACAACATCATCGAAGAAGTCATCGACCGGCTAGCCGGCAGTGGTGCCGACCTCGAAATCACCATGAACATCCACGCCACCAAACCCAAAGGATTCACCGAAACCGAAAAACGCATCATCAGCGAAAACTCCCAAACACTCAAATTTGGGTACTACGGGTTTGAGAGGGGGTAGGAGCTAGGGGAGGGAGCTTGCGAAGTGAGCGGGGTTGAGGTGCCGGCTGCGGCCCCGGCCCAAGTATAATTAGGATGCCTGCGTGCTGGTGATTATGCGGGTGTGTGGGCGCCCTGCACTTGTTGACGGAATTGGGAAAACTAGTCACATAGGTGAATGGAGGAATTTATAGCATGAATATATATGAACATCATGAAATTAAAGGATGGTTTTTCCTTCCAGAAGATAAAGATAATCCAGAAAAATGGGTGCCAGGTATCTTGAAATGGGATCCAGCCAAGGGGGCTGAGATCGAATTAATGGGTGGGTTATTCCCCGGTTTTTCCTATAAAGATGTTCCTGCGGACCAAACGCGTAGGTTTACCTCATTAGAAGGAACGAGTAATGCCGATTTTGGTATCATCACACTTGCTGAGGAGATCTCATCTATTCCGGTGATATTTCTTGAAACGAAAGAAGGTAAAAAGTATTCGATTTGGGATGCTCAAAGAGGCAATTATTCGTTTGGCCTTCTATCGGAAAGAACTAAAGAAGAGCATTGGCATTCAATGCAAGTATATGTAGATGATCATATTCTGCCTGAAGAAAAGATCTTCACAAAAGCTACTTTTTACATTGATGAATTGTATTATTTAGTCAATGATGGTCGGATTCTCCCACCGGAGTGGTGTCAAATGAAGGGAGTAGAGCAGCCAGGAGAAAAACTGGAAAATGGAACATTTTTAACGCCCTACATATTACCGATTCTTGGTGGTTTCCGGGCAGGAAAATTTGAAGGAGATACAGAGGATGCACACTATTCTATAAACACATTTGCGACTCGCCCATGGATTAGCGAAGCCACTGAAAAAGACCCTTCGCTCAAACTCAACTTTATGCTAAAACATCAACGTCATGGTTTGGTACTCCCAATCTCTGTTGACGCAAGCATTAGCATTACACTCCGAAAGAATGGGGAAGAAACCAAAGATTTAGAGGGGACTGCTTCGGAGTTCCTTGATAAGCTTGCGCCGATACATGATTTGATGCGACTTGCTACCTTCCAGCCTTGCGGAGTGGCCAGTATTCAACTACAGCAACGTGATAATAAACATGGAAGTTTACTGGTGAATTTGGGTGAAGTTGCAAGACCAAATGAACATCATGAACAGCTAGATGTGGTCTTCACTCTCAATGATGTTTCGCTTGAGAATTTTCTAAAAGAGCGAGAGTGTTTAACGAACAACTATGGGGCCTCTGAGTCCTGGTATATCTTGATGGGTCTCTGCGGATATTCCTCCAATTATATGGAAGAATATATAAGCCAGAGCTTTGCTGCTGCAGAGGGATTTCATAAGCTATGTCTTGGCAAAGGGAAAAAATATACCGATTCTGATGGTAGAAATAAGTATTTTCTAAAGAACAGACTGAAAGAATTATATTTACTTTTGCCGAGGGAAATTCAGGCGGTATTTAATTTTGATATTGATGAATGGGCAACACTTGCGGCAAATGCTCGTCATCGAGTGGCGCATGGTGGTCCATTGACGCGTAATGATTCTACAACCTTGTTAGATCGTTATGCCTTTGCGATATCAGTGCATTTGGTTACGTATCTTCTTGTTTTAACTAGGCTGGGCATATTATCAGATAATCTTTGTAATCTCTTAATCGAGCATTCCAAGATTCGCACCATGCGGTATTACTGTGATGATGTCCGTTCAATGTTGGAGACAAAGCATAAACGTATTTGTTTATTGAAACTTATGCAGAAGCGCATCCAAACGATGAGTGAAGAGTAATTAGTTTGTTTGAAGGCTTATTCACCTACTAAAAATATGCACTAATTGATATATCCTCATGATGCTATCTATTGGTGTAATTGTGCATTATAAAAAGTTTCATGAGTGTTGTCACGTTGGTAAGTGGCATGATGCGTCGTAAAGCATGTGCAGGTGCTTTTTGGGATGAGGCGTATTATAAGAAGCACTACATGGGCATTCAATAAAGGCGTGTGCTTTTAAGACTAAGGCGGATGGGTGAGACGGTGTGTCGGCAAACGATGACATAATAGAACTGGTCCAGAGCCATGCTGATGGGGACGACAAGAAGTTTTACACCATAGCAATGCAAATAGCTGCAAAAGCTGCACGCCTAGGGCATACTCAGTTTGCGCAAGAACTGCGGGATTTAGTGACAGAACTGCGTCGAAAAACTCATCACGAAGCGCAGCTGGCAACGATTAAAACGCGGGGCGAGCTGGAGTCCTTCGCCACAATCAGCTATCCCGACGTTCGGCTCAACAACATGACACTGTCGCCAGACAACCAAAAGCAGCTGCATAACGTGGTGGTAGAGCAACGGCAACGGGATAAACTGATGCTTTATAACCTACGGCCAGTGCAACAGTTACTATTTATCGGGCCTTCCGGCACTGGGAAAACGCTGGCCGCCAAGGCACTTGCGGGTGAGCTCAATCTGCCGCTCATCTCGGTTCGGCTTGATATGCCTATAGGGGATGCCGCGACAAAACTACGCAGCATTATTGATATATCCCAGGAGACTAGGGGAGTTTACCTGTTCAACGAGGTTGATGCGATCACTGCTGATGGTGGTGAAGCTCGGCAGGCAATCAACCTGCTTCTGCAATTCGTGGAAGATGATTACTTGAACAATCTCATCATTGTGGCAACAAATCACCCACAATCGTTCGGGTACGCAACGCTTCGCAGGTTCGATCAAGTTATCAAGTTCGAACTGCCTAGTGGGGACGAGATTCGGTCGGTGATTGAAAACCGGCTTGCGGTATTTACCCCAATGAAAGCCTCATGGGAGCCCATCGTGGCGGCGGCAGACGGGTTAAGTCACGCGGACCTGGCTGTGGCGGCCACAAACGCAGTTAAACGCGCAGTCCTCAACGGAAAAATCGGCAAAAGCGCCGGGGACTTTGAGGGATGGACAGAATACCTATGCCACGAACTGGAAGAACGGAGGAAGTTTGGAAAGGGAGATGAGTGCAGGTAGGGAACTTGATGTTTAGATGGGGTTGAGGATAAGAAGGTGTTTATGGGATTGGCGAATTCACCAGCAATCATGCGGATAATTTGAGGCGTGTTTCGTGGGAAAATGCACGATATACTGGGTTAGAAGCTTTGTAGGGTTTCTTATGAATCGACAGATTGGAGAGACAAGATGAATGATAATTCTGATGATGCTATTAGCGAAGCCCTTGAACTGCTCAAACAAGAAAAAATGATTGAGGCTAGCCTTGCTAATGGTAGAGGTGCGTGGACTGTTGTACATGACAGTTGGTATGATGGGTAAGGTAGGTTTCATGGAGGTAGATATGCTGCTTTCGCGCAGTCTGATCAGCGTGAAAAGATAAGTAGTTATGATGCATGGGATTTCTCAAAGGGAGATGGAAAACCCGGTTTTAAAAATACCCACCAAGATGGTGAAAAAGGACCAATTTATCACCGAAATTGTGAAGCGCCGTTCGAACCACTCATTATCAACCAAGAATTTCATGAGGTTGTGCCGGATAGTTTGTTGTTATCTGAAGAATTCCGTCTCCTGATGAACCTTTGGCAAGATCCACAATCTGGAAATTTTTATATGATTGGTGATGATGGCTCTAAAGAATTGGTAGTGCGATTTATTGATGAGAAGGTGGAAATCCGCACTCCAATTCTGCGTCGTTATCAGGCTGCCCGGCAATTGGATCTCGTATTGTTCACTGATTCTACTGTGGGCACGCAGTGCTCTGTATCAATAAAAACGTTGAATAGTTTATCTTTTGAAGAGAAAATAGATGATAATTTAGGACGTATATCCATGGATGTATATCTATCAATTTCTCAAAATTTTGAGAATCATTCCCGCTTGTTTGTAAAATGTATTTTGCCACCGCCACCACGAGAAAAATGTGGGATTTGGCCGTTTAAAAGTGAGCAAGAATATCCAGGAAGCTTATTCAGTTACTGGCAACCCCAGCCACACTAACGGGGAACAAATCGAAAGAACATACCTTTTAGCTTGCCTTTCCACACCTCTAGGAGAGGGTCACGCGCATCAATGCCTTGAGAAGCTGAATCATATTTTCCCAACGGCTGAATAAGCTTCCAGAGTTTATCATTGATGAAGATGCGGATGGCACTCCAATAAAATGCACTTGTAACCCCAATGAACTTGACAGATCACTTCACCTTATACCTGTCTTTTTTAAGAAAGATGTTCTGCAACGCTATTATGATGATTCAGATTTGTATAGCGTTAGCTCTTCGCTTCTTCAATGTGCGCAGAAGTGGGGAGTGGAGATTGATAATAATAACGTTAGTTTTGTTTCTGTATTCCTTGGGGACATCGGTCGTTATATTCCATCAAGTCATCGGCAACACTGGTTAAGCCATAATATTCCCCCAATTTATAGTATGAGCAGGCCAAACATGCTTCGTGCTTTCTGTAATATACCAGTTGAAGATGATGGTATAGAGTGTCTATTTAAGCATAAATACTCTGAGCTTCAGGAAGAATGGGAGCAAGCTTGGGGCTGGCGATTACACCGGGAGCCGGCTGAACAAGATGCTGGGGCCTTAAAACGATTGCGAGTTCCGCTCAATGAAACAGAAGCGGAATTTAAACAGCAGCTGCTCAACCTTGCTTTAGTCTTGGTCGAGTTTCTCAATGAGAAATGCATTGTCAAGCAGTGCCCAGAAGCCAAAGATGAAAAAGGTGGCATCTCTAAGCTGGAATGCTTCCTCAAACACTATTCATATCCCCATGTTGAACGGGATATTTCGGTATTGCGGACTGTTCAGTCAATGCGATCTCGCATAGCTGCCCATGCTTCTGGGAGTAGTGGGCAAAAATATCTTGATGAGCAGTTGGATGGTAAAACCACTCAGGAATACTTTGTGCTGCTGCTGGAGAAAGTGGTGACCATGCTGGATAGTCTTATCGCATTTGCGGTTGAGAAAGCAGAACAGCCTAAAACCTAAACCATATGTAGAAGCGGTGGGTTCTGGTTTTAGGTCGAAGCCCACCACAGATCAGGGGTTAAGTAGATTTCCGCTACTCACTGATTGTCAGTATCGAGTCGCCAGAAGTCGATGTTGATCTGTGGACTCCCATTAATGTGGCCAACAAGGTGACTATTGAAGTGGAGCAGTAAATGTTGGTGAGTCAGCGATGCTTCAGGCATGCCCATTCATCATAAAAACCTAGCGCTCTTTGAACTATATATTCCATTTGGCTACCACCCGCAGCTGTGTCAGCTGCGGGTAATTTTATTCGCGGCGGGGGCATTAATCCTTCTGGTTATATCCACTGTAGTATAGGAGGTAGAAAGGTGTTCTCGTAAAGAAAGATCAGAACATAAGGTGTGTAACAGACATGACTGACCATAACCACTATGGCGGTGACCCAGAATCCCTGCTATCCGTCAGCTATCCCAATGCGCAACTCAGCGACTTGGTACTCACAATAGAAAACCGTCGGCGACTCTGGAACGTCGTCATGGAACAACGACAATGGGACAAAATCACCTTCCACGGCTTACAACCAGTCCGCCGACTCCTATTCACCGGCCCGCCCGGTACTGGGAAAACGTCGACAGCCCAAGCCTTGGCAGGTGAGCTCGGAGTTCCGCTCTACACGGTGCGACTCGATCTGCTCACTACCCATCCCAAGGATGAGGGCGAAGCGGAATTTCGGCAGGTGCTGGATACATTGATGCAAACCTATGGCGTGTTCGTCTTCGACGGAGTGGCCGAGTTTACCGAGGAAAACCGGTGGATTCTGGTCATGCTCCAGCAGTTCCTGATGCAGGACACGTCGAAAAGCGTCATCATTGTGGCAAGCAATCGCCCCCGGCTGCTTGACGGCGTGATTTTTGAGCAGTGCGACCGCATCGTGAACTTTGGGTTGCCCACAAGCGACGAGGCGCGGGCGATCATCGAGGGGCAGCTTGCCATGTTTGACCTGCGGAATATCTCGTGGGCGTCGGTGCTGACCGCGGCGGACGGGCTCAGCCATGCGGAAATTTCCACAGTGGCCGGTAGCGTCGCCGAGCACGTCATGCTGACCAATGCCCCTGTTTCCTGGGCGCGGCACCTGACCGCAGAATTGGGGCGAGCACGGCAATAACCTTGTAACCTGCGGAGAAGCTTCCGCAACAGTCGGCGTGCCCGTGGCAGGGACGCTGTGACAAAGAAGCCTTGAGCGTGTTAGCGTGCCAAGTGTCGAACAATGTCGAGCATGCTTGAGCAAGAGGTACTGCTATTTTGCCTGGTTAACGGGCTATAGGCTGGCAGTGCCTAGGCGTACGATAAAACATTGCTGCCTTCACGGATCCCATCAGTGATAGCACTGGTGTATTCCAGGAGAGATTGGACGAACTCATCCGCCTTATTATCGGCCTGACCTGTGGTTTCGGCAGGAAACGTGAATGTGATACACAGGCGATGCAACGAGGCCGGGGAAATATCGGGCGTGATGCCCGCAAAAACAGGATTCTGCGAAAACACCTGACGAATGAGCAAAACTGCCTCCGGGGTGGGGAGCGAATCGTCGAGATACACAAAGATCTTTAATTTGAAATCCATTGTCATTACCTGTGTGACTTGAATGGCTGTGGTTATTACCAGCAATTATAGAATAGGTGATACCTGAGGTGGTTGGAGTGAAATGTTACAGTAGGAATTGGTGTGTTCCTCATCCGGTTTAAGTGTGGGGAACACCTTCCTCGTCGCTGCGCGGTAGGCCCGCGCGCGTGCGGGTGGACCGTGTAGCTGTTTCGGCGAGCGGACCGCCTAACGATGATGGAGGATTGTCATGGGTAAACACAATAAACACCCTGATCGATCACCCGGTCGTAATAATGATCTTGCAGCCAATCAGCCCTCCAAAGCAAAATTGGCATACAAGATCATCATCTTTGCGACCGCAACAGTGAAACTCATCACTGAGATACTTCACTGTATAGGGTCGTAGACCCGCAACCCTTACCAGGAAAGGACAACCGACCTGGTAGGGGTTGTTTTATACTAGTAGCAAGGATACTATCCTTAGCTGCCGCCCCCACTATATCACGAAACCCGACCGATCCGCCCAGAGCATACCTTCCCAAACGCTACAGCCTCCCACCAAACCCTCGCGTTCCATCGACCCCATTAATATTCGTCATTGCTATTTATCCCTCCGGGAAAATACGATTTTGGTATGGACAAAACCCTGTTGCAAGGACTCATCACCGCCCACCTATTCATGGAGAACGGGGACCTTGCCGGGGCCAAACGGGTCCTGACCACGCTGCCTCCCGAATACTGTGACGATCCACGCCAGTTGCTCATGTTCGCCAGGGTGGTGTGCTTGGAGGCGCAAGAACCGGAGGACTTCGCTGAGGCGATAACTATATTTCGGCAGGTAGCGCGCTCTAGGCTGCGGGATGCCTCGATACTCGTCAACGTGGCGGCGCTGGCGCTCAAGATCGGATACCGGGACGAAATACATGCGGTCCGCGAGCGGGTGGCCGACCATCGGTTGGCCCTGGAAGCGGCTCGTCAGGCAATCGCCGTCGAGCCCAAGCTGCCGGTATCATATCTGATTGCCGTCCGGTTGATTATTAACCTGACCCTATATGCGGCGAGCGGTGCGGAACTAGAATCCCTGGAGGCGGAGGCCAAAGCACACCTGGGCCAGGCGGAGACCTTGGGCGCGGATCCCGCGTCGGTGGTGACACTTCGGGTGGCGTTGATGCTGGTTCTGGGCCAGCTGGATGCCGCCCGGGAATTCCTGACGGATATCCACCCGCAACCCCGAGCCGTGGTGGCGTTGCAGGACTACCTGGCGGAATTGGACCGGCCGCTCACCGATCGGGACCGTGCCGACATGGCGCAAATGTGGGCGGAGCTGCGGGAATTCCTGGCGTCGTTTCCCCACTTCATGGCGCGCATGGGCCTGTCCGAGAATGATGAGTTCGCCGACCTGCGGGGCTGCATGCTCATGCAGGCCGCCCTGGACCTGCTCGATGACGACTATGGCGCATCCCCCATGCTGCTTCCCCCGGAGGGCCGGCAGTTGCTGCACGATTTTCGCAAGCACACAATCATTGTGAAAGGCATGGCAATGGCGGCGTGGCTCAGCCTGCCGCTGCTCTATCTGCCCGCCACACTTCGATTGTGTGCCGCCATTGTGGGGGTGGTGGGTATGCTCGTGGTCGCCGGGCTGTGGGATCGCCAGCTTCGGCGCGATGCCGCCCCATTGGGTTACACACAACTATTGCGCGGGAACCTGCTCCTGCGGTTGGCGTTACGCCTGTCGCAAGTGGTTCCCGCGCTGTGTTTCGTGCCGGTTGCGCGCACCGCGCTTTACGGTTTCGGGGACCCCAACGTGATGACGCTCGTTGGGCTCCTCATGTTCTTTGCGCCGATGTTTCCCCTGTATTTGCTGCGAATCGCGCTGCTTCGGGCGTCGTAAAGCTTATCGACGAGCCCGCCACGCGCCGGCGGCCGCTAACCCGAGACCAACCACAATCCAGCACACCAGAATGGTGACGGGTTGGCCCATGGCGGCGCCGTCGAAAAACGCGGAGGAGCGAATGGCGGTGCCTGCGGCCCCAAGCGGCAAGTATTGGCCGAGCGTGCCCCACGGGCTGGGCAGCCAAGCGGCGCCGGTGGCCAGGCCGGACAGCGGGTTGGCGACGAACAGCATCAGGACGGCGCCCAGGCCGATGCCCGCGAACCCGAGCAGGGAATTCAAGCCCAAAACGGTGAGGGAAATCGCGGCGATGCCCAACATAATGACGGCGGTGGTGGGCCAGAAGTTTGCCTCGAAAGCGCCAAACCCGAAGTACAAGACCGATGAGGCGATGAGGCCTCCCAAGATTGCCACACCGATTGCGCCAATGATCTGCTTGCGGCGGGACTTCTTAAACACGGTGCTGAAGGCGACTGCTGAGGACATGCCACCGAAAATCATGGGCAGTGCCAGCATACTGATGGCGGAACCGGACGGATCCTTCGCGGTGAGGGGTGCGACGTCGGTGTAGTGAATGGGCTGGCTGGTTTGGGACAGGCCCTCGCCAATCTGCTTTAAGATGGCGGAATAGGGGGTGCCAGCGGCGCTGGCCGTCACAATGGTGATGCCGTCGGGACCTGCGGTGATGGCGCCGATAGCCTCCCGGTTTTGTACGGCATCGACAGCTTCCTCGGCGGTGCTGTAGCTGGTGACGGCGAAGGCGTCGGGGGATTTGGCCTCCAGACCCTGGGTGATTTTGGTGGTCACCATGTCGGGGCCGCCGACCGCGAGCGGCAAATCCTTCGCCCCGGAGTTCAGCAGTGGCGTGACAAACGACAACAACATGAGCAGCAGAATGGTGCTCAAACCCAGGATGAGGCCGGCGAGCTTGAGATATTGCTTGCTGACCGTGGTGTTTTCGGCGGCGTTGGTGTTGGTGGTTGCCATGGTGGGTTCAGCCGTCTTTGTGCTGGTGGGCGCGGTTGTGATGGACATGGAATGGTCTCCTTCAATGTTTTGAAATTGTCTTTAGTGGAGCATTTCGTTCCGCTTTATCTGGAGCATAACGCTCCGTATAGTAAAATGCAAGCATAACGAGAAACACCGAGCTCATTGCAGAAAACTGGGAAGGACAGCTGCACGCCATGCGGAAAGATGCGCAAGAAAACCGACAAGAAATACTCCGGGTCGCCAGATTCCTCATCGCTCAACAAGGGTCAGACGTGTCTCTGCGCACCATTGCATCAACCGCTGGCGTGGGCATCGCCACCCTGTACCGCAACTTTCCCACCAGGGAAGACCTGCTGTTGGGCATCGTGCAAGAAACTGCGGAAGAGGCGGAGGCTGCCATAGCGGAATGCTTGGAAACCTGGGATACAGACCCCGAGCAGGCGTGGCGGAACTACGCGCATGCCGTTGCCCGGCAGAAGATCGCCACGTTTGCCATGCGCATGGTTGAAGCCCCCGGCATAGAAGAGATCGTTGAGCAGATCAAGGCGACACGTGCCCACGTGCTGGGCCAGGCAGAAGCAGTGCTGGATCGGGCGAAGGCCGCCGGGTTCGTTGGCCCCGACATGACTGTTCTGCAATTCCAGATCGGGTTAGCCATAGTGACGCGGCCCCTGCCGGACACTCCCTTCTTTGACCTGCCCGAAGAACGCGAATGGCTTATCGACGTCTACCTCCGCGGGGTGCGGGCGGAGTAGGGGAGGGGGAACTCCAGCTTTAGTGAGTAAGGTGGTGCAGTACATTCTCTAAGCTCTACTTCCTTCGGGAGTTTTGGGGATTCGGATCGTTCAGGGTGGAAAAGGAGCTTGAAAGTAACGCTACAGCCTGAGCTCCGAATTCTTCCAGGACGTTTAAGAGTTCCATAATCCCGAAACCCAAGCTCAGCACATGTGCTGCAGGGTGGTTTTCTGTTATGGGTCTCTTGGGAGCGATGGTAGTAGATGCTCTAAGCTCCACTTCCCAAGAAAGCCAGGGTTCCTGAGGTGCGTTGGGCGAGTTTTGGAGCTTAGGCAAAATGCTACAAGCTGGGCTTCATTGGTGCTGAGCTTGAATTCTGGGTAGCAGATATCCGAAACGCCTGGTGGGGGAGAGCGGTAAAACGCAAAGTCCAGCTCAGCATTTGTGAAGCCTTGCGTGATCTTGTCATTACTACGAATCCTAAAAGGCTGCACATTATCTAAGCTCCACTTTCTTCGGGAGTTTTAGGGACTTAGATCATTCAGAGTGGAAAAGGGAGCTTAGAAGTTGTGCTATAGCTTGCGTTCTGAATCCTTCCGGAGTGTTTCGGAGCTTCATAGTCCCGAAACCCAAGCTCAGCACATGTGCGGCAGAGGAGCCGGGGAAGTAGCGCGGTTGCTCAGCTTGATTTCCCTCCCGGATACCTCTTCGGGCCCAGGTGAACATCGCAGTTTTTACGGAAGTCAAGCTTAGAAGAAGTGCGAACTTGGTTGAAGGCGTTGATAGTAGATGCGCTAAGCCCCACTTCCCAAGAAACCTGGGGTTCCTGGGGTGCGTTGGGCGGGTTTTGGAGCTTAGATAAAGCGTTACAGGTTGGGCTTCATTGGTGCTGAGCTTGAGTTTGGGGTAGCGGAGGTTTGAAACGCCTGGAGCGCCACCGGGAGGAAACGCGAACTCTAGCTCAGCACTTATGCTGTTTCGTGGGTGTCCAAGCGCTGGCAGGGCTACATAAGGTCTAAGCTCCACTTCTGGAATAAGGCAGCATAAGTGCTGAGCTGGAGTTCGTCGGTCGAGCACAGCGCTGCGCATTCTGCGCGGCAACCCCTCAACCCAAGCTCGGCACTTGCGTGGTCGCTACATGATCCTCATGGACTTGCGCCTGTGGAGAGCGAAGCTCGTGGTCTCGGTCAGGTTAACCGTGAGCTCTCCGCTGGAGGTTTTCACCGTCACCAGTCCTGGGTATTCCTGATTATCAAGCTGTTTCACCAGCGCTTTGGCCTCGCCACCCTCCAAGTCGAAGGTTTCGCCGCAATAATAAAGAGTAATTTTCATCCATGTCACCTCTCTTCTCAAGCTATAGGCTCCTATTTTAGCAGGTGGTGGTGGTCGGCAAGGGTGAAAAAGTAACAAGTCGGATGGCAAAAAGAATAGGGGAGGCCCACCCAAAACCATGGGGTCCAAGCGGTCACCCCGTTTTTCATTGCGTGCGATAAAAAATTCGGGTTCTGCCCTGTAGACTGAAGGATATGAGTGATATCAGGATTGAGCATGTGGCCGTCTATGTTCACGACCTAGAGGCCATGCGGGAGTTTTACCAAACCTACTTCGGGGCGAAAGCCAACGACCAGTACCATAACCCCACCACCGGGCTGCGCACCTACTTCCTCACCTTCGGCAGTGGGGCGCGCCTGGAGATCATGAACCGGCCCGGCGTGGACGTGCCGCAGCAACCCCAGCAGGTGGGGTGGGCGCATGTGGCCTTCTCCCTGGGGTCGAGGGAAGCCGTCGATAAGCTGGCGCAAACCCTGGCGGATGCCGGATTCACCGTGAGCCCGCCGCGGGTGACGGGGGACGGCTACTACGAGGCGGTGGTTCAGGACCCAGAGGGGAACGCCATCGAAATCACCGCGTAACCCCTAGTCCAGGGGGATGGCTTCTTCGGTTTTTTCGATCAGTATAGACACGCGGTCATCACGGATGAAGGCGAAGCCGCCGCTGGTTTTGAACCGCATGTCACTGTTGTCGATACCAATGATGTGGGCAATGCCGTCGCCAAGCATGCTCACGTATGGAACGTGCCCGGGGTACACGCCGAAGGTGCCCATCTGGCCGGGGATAGTGGTAAATGAGGCTTTACCTTCCCAAATAATGCCGTAGGGGGCAATGAGCCGAACGGTGAGATATTTATCCATGCGCGGTTATCCTTCATATAAGACAAAGCTAACTCCCCCATGGTACCGCCGTTGTGGGTGGCAAAATGTCCGATCATCTGCGGCACTACATGGGGGTAATATCCGTGAGCTGTGGCGACGTCATGAGAGTTTGATTTGTCACAGGGGATTGTTCAC
>ERZ772973.454-NODE-454-length-19803-cov-251.652_pt1 | contig 19803 bp, 15 predicted proteins | sample MGYA00580672_ERZ772973 | MGnify/ENA primary metagenome ERZ772973 (study PRJEB29015, sample SAMEA2737938) | human oral metagenome | biome: human oral; feature: human-associated habitat; material: dental | place: China | collected 2152 ...
GGCGGCACCAGCACACCGGGCCAAGGACCCACTCCCACCACCGGCCGACAGCCCGACCGCGCCCGCCCACCCCACCGCAGAACCCGCCCCACCACAAGACGCGACACCAACCTAAACCGCTGAACCACAGGGGTCAGACCAGCGTCCCCTTCTACCCGCGGTCCGTCCGCTGATCCAGCACGCTCACGGCCGCAACCCCGAGACGGAACGCTCACGAGGATGCCGGCCGACGGACCGATGTTGCGGTCACGGCGGCCCAAGGTGTTCCGGATTGTGCTCGGATCGCACGTCGACACTCCCGGTGGCCGGGCGACGTCGCGTTCGGCGTCTGACAGACTGGCCTCTATGTCGACCCCTCCGACTCCCACTCCGCCGGCCGCGTCCGGGTCTCCTCCGCAGCGGTCGGGGAACCGCACCGTCGTCGTCCTGCTTATTGTCGTGGCGCTTCTCGTGGCCGTTATCGTCGCCCTTCTGCTGACCCGCGGCAAGTCGGGCCCGTCGGCGACGGAGGCGTCGTCGTCTCCTCCGACATCGTCGGCCGCGCCGCCGCCGTCAGCAGCGGAGCCCGGCACTTCTCCGACGGCGGAGCCGACGCCGGAGAGGACGTCTGCGCCGACGTTGACGGATTCTCAGTCTTTGGAGATCGCGCACAATGAGATCACTCGTGACCCGGACGATCCTCGCGCCCAGGGGTCGGTGGATGCGCCGGTGGTCATGGTGTTGTATTCCGATTTCGCCTGCCCGTACTGCACGGTCTTCGCCCAGGAGGTCGAGCCCCAGCTGGAAGATCTGGTGGCTGATGGTATGTTGCGCATTGAGTGGCGTGATCTGGCGCAGATCACTGAGACGTCTCCGTTGGCCGCTCAGGCGGGGATCGCCGCTGGAAATCAGGGAAAGTTCTGGGAGTTCCATGACGTCGTCTACGCCGCTGCCGATCCTCAGGCCCATCCTGATTACACCGAGGACTCGCTTGTGGACTTCGCCCAGCAGGCGGGCGTCCCCGACCTCGACCGCTTCCGTGCGGACATGAATGACCCCGCCACTGCTTCTGCGGTTTCCGAGGCGACGAATCATGCTCATTCTCTCGGCATCCAGGGGACGCCTTTCCTCATTATCAATGACGCTGTCATCGCAGGGTATCGTCCGGTCGACTACGTACGGGCTACGATCGCCGAGCAGGCGACCAATGCCTCCTGAAGTTCTGTTCTTGATGCCGGTCATCAACAGGACCGAGGAAGCTTAGCGATCCGCTATCGTAATTCTCCCGTCGAGTGAGGGGATTGTTTCCACCGGCCGGTTTCAACAACAACAGTTCAGACGCGCTCGATCCCATTCAGGTCAAGGCAGGTGCGAGTTCGAAGGCCGTGTGAGCGCGGTCTCGGCCGTGCGGTCCCGGCGTCGCGGGCCTGCGGGTCGCCGCCGTCAAGAGCGGATGGGCTGGCAGCGGATGCGCCGGAACCTGAGATACTTCAACGGTCTCACACCCCGCCGGCGGGCGCCGGCACCACCCCAAGGAGCAACGATGGCACTGAGTATTGGCGTAGACGTCGGCGGCACGAAGATCGCAGCGGGGGTGGTCGATGAGGACGGCGCGGTTCTCGCCACACTGCACAGGCGGTCACCGGCCACCGCCCGCAACGCCATCTTCACCACCATCGCCGACGTGGTCAACGAACTCGCCGTCCACTACGACGCCCCCACCATCGGCGTCGGCGCCGCCGGCTTCACCTCCTCGGATCGCAACACCATGGTCCACGGCACCAACCTCGACTGGACCGGGGCGCGCATCGCCGACGAAGTCGCCGAGCGCACCGGCAAGCGTGTCGTCGTCGAGAACGACGCCAACGCCGCCGGCTGGGCCGAGGCCCGGTTCGGCGCCGCGGCGGGCAAGGCCAACGTCCTCGTCATCACCCTGGGCACCGGCGTGGGCGGTGCCGTCATCATCGACGGCCGCCTCGTGCGCGGCGCCGCCGGCTTCGCCGCCGAAGTCGGCCACATCACCATCGTCCCCGACGGGCGCCCCTGCGGTTGCGGCCTGCGAGGGTGCCTGGAGCGCTACGGCTCGGGCACCGCCTTGGGTGTCAACGGCTGGGAGCTGGCCACATTCCGCCCCGACTACGCCGCCCGCATCATCGAACTCTCCGGCGGGGATGCCAACAGGATCTCCGGCAAGGCCGTCACCGCCGCCGCCCGCGAGGACGATCCCGCCGCCCTGGAGTGCTACGCCCGCCTGGGCGACGCCCTGGGCATCGGCCTGGCCGACCTGTGCGCCGTTCTCGATCCCGAGGTCATCGTGCTCGCCGGCGGCCTGACTGAGGCCGGTGACATCCTTCTGACGCCCGTGCGCAAGAGCTTCACCCAGCACCTGACCGCCCGCATCCACCGCCCCGCCATCCCCGTAATCATCTCCAGCGCCGGGCAGGAGGCCGGCCTCATCGGCGCCGCCGATCTCGCTCGACAGGACTGACCCGCCCGGATCCGCCGCCCCCCTGAGATCCGACGAGCAGCCGCCGCGTCGCCCCCCGACGAATATGCTCACTTATCCGCCGAGGCTGTAGTGTGCGCGGAGCACGGCTCCGGTTCGGGGCCGGGAGAGGAACGAGTGTGTCCGCATCCACGATCAGCCGCAGGGCCGTCATCGCAGTCCTGGGAACAGCTGGAGCAGGCGCGATTTTGAGCGCCGCCGCCTGCGGGCACGGATCCTCCGGCCGCGCGCCCACCGCCGCCGACTCCGCAACCGGCGTGGCGAGCCCGACGCCTCCGGCCTCGAACGCACCCGACGTCGTCGATCCGGCGGACCTGCCGTCCTACGACTACGAGGGACGCGACCTGGCCGTCATCAGCCAGGGGGAAGCCATGGCGGGCCGCCTCTACGTGCCCGCCATCGCCGACCCTGTCCCACTGATCATCTGCTCCCACGGGCTCGTCGGTTCCATCCACGATCTCGACTCAGTGGCCCAGACCCTCGCCGGACTGGGACTGGCCTCCTACTGCTTCGCCTTCCGCAATGGCGGCCCTGAAGCCGGAGACACCACGCGCATGTCCGTCATGACCGAAGTCGCCGACCTCGAGGCCGTCGTGGCCGCCGCCCGCTCCGCCGCCGACGGCTGGGAGGCCGTTGACCCTCGGCGAATCGTTCTGCAGGGCGTCAGCCAGGGCGGAACGGTCAGCACCATCACCGCCGCCCGCCACCCGGAGGAGATAGCGGGACTGGCGCTGTGGTACCCGGCCTTCTCCATCACCGAGGACCTCCACCACGTCTTCACCTCCCTGGACGAGGTTCCCCAGTCCGTCACCCTCGGGGGATACAGCCTGGGCCGCATCTACGCCGAGGACATGTGGGACTACGACGTGTACGCCGATATGGGCCGCTATCCCTCACCGGTCCTCATCGTCCACGGCACCGCCGACCCCACCGCGCCCATCAGTTACTCCGAGCGGGCCGTGCGCACCTTCCCCGATGCCGAGCTCGTCACCATCGACGGCGCGGGCCACGGTTTCTCGGGGCAGGCGTGGGACCGGGCCATGGGAGGCACGACCGCCTACCTGCAGCGGATCGGCATGCTGGACGACTGAGCCCCGGGGGGCGGACCGACCGACAGACTGCCCGGCTCGGTCGCCCGGCCGAAGCCGAGCGGCCCGAGGCGGGCCGCCCGACCCGCCTCGCCTTCGTCACGCCGCCCGATCGGGGCGGCGTGACGAAGGCGATGACGGCGCGAATCGCTCACTCCTCGCGCTGGAAGGACATAGTGGCGGCGTAGGTCTTCTCCGTGGGCCAGCGGCTGGTGACCGCCTTGGCCCGGGTGTAGAACCGGACGCCCTCGGGGCCATGGATGTGGGTGTCACCCAGGAGCGACTCCTTCCACCCGCCGAAGGAGTAGTAGGCCACCGGGGTGGGGATCGGCACGTTGATGCCCACCATGCCGGCCTCGACGTCGAGTTCGAAGCGGCGGGCCACACCGCCGTCGTTGGTGAAGACGGCAGCGCCGTTGCCGAACGGCGAGGAGTTGACCTGCCTGATGGCCTCCTCGTAGGTGTCGGCGTGGACGATCGCCAGGACCGGGCCGAAGACCTCCTCGGTGTAGAGCGAGGACTCCAGCGGGACGTTGTCGACGATGGTCGGGCCGAGGAAGTGGCCCTTCTCATGGCCGGGGATGACCAGCGGGCGACCATCGAGGACGATCTCGGCGCCCTTGGCCTCGGCGTCGTCGATGAGACCGACGATGAACTTCTTGGACTTGGCGTCGATGACCGGCCCCATCTCGACGCCCTCGTCCATGCCGTAGCCGACCTTGATCCTCTCGGCGTGGGCCTTGACGCGGCGGGCCAGATCCGGACCGCAGCCGCCGACGGCGACAACGACTGGCAGGGCCATGCAGCGCTCGCCGGCGGCGCCGAAAGCGGCGGCGGAGATGTGCTGGGCGGCGAAGTCCAGATCGGAGTCGGGCATGACGATGGCGTGGTTGTTCGCCCCGCCCAGCGCCTGAACGCGCTTGCCGTGGGTGATGCCCGTGTTCTGGACGATGTGAGCCACGGGGGTGGAACCCACGAAGGAGATGGCGTCAATACCGGGGTGCTCGAGCACTTTGGAGACCATGGTGCGGTTGCCGGAGACGACGTTGAAGACGCCGTCGGGCAGACCCGCCTTCTTGTAGAGCTCGGCGGTCAGCAGGGCGGCCGACGGGGTGGCGGAGGCCGGCTTGAGGATGAAGGCGTTGCCGGTGGCGATGGCCAGCGGGTGCATCCACATCGGCACCATCGCCGGGAAGTTGAAGGGGCAGATGCCGGCGACCACGCCCACGGGCTGGCGGAGCGTGTGGATGTCCACGCCGGTGGACACGTCGAAGGAGTACTCGCCCTTGAGAGCCGCATTGATGGCGGTGGCGAAGTCGAGGGTCTCGCGACCGCGCTGGATCTCGCCGACGGCGTCGGAGTAGTTCTTGCCGTGCTCGGCCACGATCATGCGAGCCATCTCGTCCTGATGGTCCAGGACGAGCTGACGCATGCGGAACATGATGGCCGTGCGCTTGGCCAGCGGCACCCGGGCCCACTCCTTCTGGGCGCGACGGGCGACGTCGACCGCGTGATCGAGATCGGCGTCCGAGGCCTGGAGAAGCTCCGCCTCGATATCGCCCGTGCCCGGGTTCTCCACCTCGAAGCGCCCGGTGGGGCTGCCCTCGTAGTACTGGCCGTTGATCCAGTGGGGAATCGTCTTCATTCGCACTCTCCTCGCACCCTCCGGGCGTCTTCGTCGACAGTCGCGCGACCGGACATCCGCGACGAGGACCAGCATAGGGCCTTCCTGTCACTTTGTCATTACATATATCGTGATATTCACTCGTCGTTCACGCGCCGGACGACCGACTCCCGCACGTCGGCGCCATCCAGATCGAGCTCCTCGACGACATCAGGGTCGAGCTCGTCGGGCCGCAGCACCGGATTGTCACCGGCCGACAGGAAGATGCTCACCCAGCGCGAGCGGTCGTCGGAGTCGATGAGCATGCATTTGACGAACAGCGTCAGCGGCACCGCCAAGATCGCCCCGAGCGCACCGATGACCTGGCTCCACAGGAGCAGGGACAGGAAGGTCGTCGTCGTGTTCAGACCCACGGCGTCACCGGTGAACTTAGGCTGAATGAGGGACTGGATGACGAAGTTGAGAACGGAGTAGATGACGATCACCCACAGGGCCGTCCACGGCCCCGAGTCCACCAGGGCCAGCAGAGCCGGCGGAATGACGCCGATGAAGAAGCCGATATTGGGGATGTAGTTCGTGATGAACGACAGCACGCCCCATGTCACCGCCATGGGCACCCCGAGCAGGCCCAGAGCGACGGCGTCGAGCACCGCCACGATCAGGCCGAAGATCGTCGAGACCAGCCAGTAGGAGCGCACCGCTCCGGCGAAGTCCGCGAGCGCGGCGGCGATGCCGGGCTTGAGGATCGTCAGCGCCCGGGCGCGCGCCTCAATGCGGGACATGTCGAACATGAGGAAGATGACCGTCAGCGCCATGACGCTGAGGATGGAGCCGAGGCTGCTGATCTGGGAGAGGAGCCCCTGAGCCACCATGACGATGCGGCTCGTGTCCACCGCCTTCGAGATCTGGTCGAACAGTGAGGACCAGTCCACGCCGAAGCGCTCCAGGAGGGTCTGCGAGTTATGCCAGATCGTCTGGAACTTGGCCGTGTAATCGGGCAGGGTGTCGATGAGCTGGATGACGGCCACGCCCAGAGCCGCGAACATCGCCAGCACGAAGGCGTAGATGAGGAGGATCGCGCCGATGGCGGACACCGGTCGGGGCACGTGGTGACGGCTGGCCAGGCTCACCAGGGGGCGGACGGTGATGACCAGTGTGAGGGCGAAGAAGGCGGGCCCGATCAGGTCGCGCGCGCAGTAGACACCGACGCCACTGATGACGAGGGTGGCGATGGTGATCGCGATGGACTCGCCCTGAAGTCGACCAGTGGTTGCGGACTCGTATCCTCGGGCGGGTGCACAGGTGTCACTCATGGGCGCATCCTCCCACGGGGAGGCGGTCGCCCCGCCGCGCCCGCCCCCTGCACGGCGCGTTCCGTCGGCGGACGGGGCGAGCCGTCCTGTGCGCGAGGTGTGGGAACGATCAGAGAGGCGAACCGGCCGATGGAGAAGGCGGGCGAGGATCTGATGGGCGCCGGTGATCCGGCGACCAGCCCCGCGGGCTCTCAAGGAAGCTCGGCGCCTTTGCCGAGCCGGGTCGATCTTACGCGTCCGGCTCGAGTCCCGTTACGGGGCCGCCGCCCACCCGACCGCTCCCGTCCGACTCACGCTCGGGATTGGTCGTTCACCGCAGGTGGTCGGCCAGCCAGGGATCGACGACGGCGTAGAACCCGTCGGGTCGACTGCGCCGCACGTCGTGGGCGGCCCCCGGCACGAGTGCCGTCGTCACGTGCGGGTTCGCGATTCGCTTCACGACCTCCAGTCCCTCGGGCCCCACGCGCGCCGCGCCGGGCCGGTCGCCGGTGACCAGGAGCGCGGGGACGGCCAGTGCCGCCATCGTCTCCGCCCACTCGGCCTCCGGGGCGACGACGCCGGTGCGCAGCAGTGCGGGGTCCATGCGCTGGCCGGCCCACACCCCTACGACCGCCTCGGAGTCGGGAATCTCGGCGTCGGCCAGCGCCCGCCTCACCGCTGCGGGCGGATCGGCGAGCTCAGCGGCGCGGGCCCGTTCGCGCGCGGCCCCGCGGGCCAGCAGCTCGGCCGGGCTGCGGGAGCCGTAACGGGCCGGGTCCGCCAGTACGACGCCGGTGAGCAGCTCGGGGCGGCGCGCCGCGACCACCATGGCGGTGGCCGCACCCATGGAGTGGCCGATGACGACGGGCGGGTCGGTTGCGGGCAGCCCCAGGGCGCGCCGACCGCGGTCCTGGACGAGGAGATCCTCCAGGACCGCGACGGCGTCGTCGACGAGGACCTCACCGGCGCGCTCCAGCTCCTGCGGCGCCCAGCGCGGTGACAGACCGTGGCCGCGGGCGTCGACGGCGACCACCCGGTAGCCCAGGGCGGTCCAGTGGTCGATGGCGTCTGTCTGGGAGAGCGCCGACGCCGTGATCCCGTGGAGGAGCACCAGGGTGGGGGCGTCGACGGGCCCGGCGGTGATGCGGGCGAGAGGATGACTCATGCCCTCATCCTGCCCCTCCGTCCGGTCCTACGTCCTGTGGTCGCGCGTGCCCGCGGCCGTCGCAACCGGCGGGAGCCGCGACGCCATCGGATCACATCGGATCAGGAATGGCCTCCGCGCCCGCACAGCTCGATGAGAAGAACGCCCGAGACGACCAGACCTATGCCGGTGATCACGGCGAACGACATTCTCTCCGAGAACACCAACCAGCCGACGACCGCCGTGGCGGCCACCCCCAGACCCGCCCACACGGCGTATGACTCCGCCAGCGGCGCACCGTGACGCAACGCGGCGAAGAAGAGGGCGAACGACGCCCCGTACCCGCAGACGGCGATCACCCACCAGATCCACGCCGCCGCGGCGGCCGTCGCAGCGCGCAGTGAGCTCGTCGCCAGCACCTCGGCGCCGATGGCGGTCAGCAAGAACCAGATGTGCATGCAGATGACTATACCGGACGTCCGGTATCACAATGTCGTCCATCCCGTCGAACGCTCCGCGTTCGTCGCGCAGGCCCTTGCCCGGCCCCGCAGTACCTGTAGGCTGAGATTGGAAAGCACGTCGCAAGGGGAAGCAGGAGGAGGGCGATTCGGTGCCGGAGTCTCAGCAGACCCTCACTCGTGACAGGATCCTCGACGCGGCGCAGAGAGTCCTGGTCCGCGATGGAGGGGATCGCCTGACGATCGCGTCCGTGGCCGAGGAGGCGCGTATCAGTAAGGGCGGCCTCTTCTACCACTTCGCGTCGAAGCAGGAACTCGTCGAGGGGCTGATCGAGAGGTACACCCGGGAGTTCGATCGTCTCCTCGAGGCGGCGGACGGCTCTCCGGGCTCGGCCGTCGAGGCCTACATCCAGTCGGCGAGCAGGTCCGACGGCCCGGCGTCCCGAGGGGTGATAGCGATGCTCGCCGCCGTCATCGTCAACTCGGAGGCGCTGGGGCTCCTGCGCCGGAAGTACGACGGCTGGAACGAGCGCCTGCACTCCGACGGAATTCCGCCTCACGTCGTCTCCACTGTGCGCTACGCCGTGGACGGGCTCTGGTTGGCCGACACGTTGCAACTCGCCGCCCCCAGCCAGAACTCCCGTGCCAAGACCATCGAGCTCCTCAAGGAGATGGTCAGGCCCTACCGGAAGGGCTGAACGGACCGACTGGTCCGGCGGGGCCGATCGGGTCGAGCGGCGTCGGAGCAGACCGGATCAGACCGGATCCATGTCCGGTCGACTACCGGTGAGGATCCTCGCGGAGGAGTGTCCCGCACACAACGCACGGAACGATCATCAGCATGATATTCGGCGCCCACCACCCGAGGTTAATGTCCCCGTAGAGCGCCCAGAAGGACACGGCCATGAGTCCCGCGCAGAAAGTAAGGGTCAGCCCGATTATCAGGATCTCCCTCCCGAACGGCCGCCCCCTGCCGACGAGGTGCGTCCCCCAGCAACCGAGCGTCGCGGCTAGGGAGTCCAGGGGGAGGAAGGACCAGTTCCAGGCCTGGATGGTGGCGTCCTCGTAGTCCTTGAAAGCTTTGTCGAGCGGAATGAGATGCATCGCGGTCGCCGCCCAGTAGGCCATCAAGCAGACATCCACGACCACGAGCACGACCCTGGCGTGACGCATCATCCCTCCCGATTCGTGCGATGATCCTCGCGCAGGACCTCATTCCCGAAAGGCCCGGCGGGCCTTCCCTGGTGCGGCGACCGAAGCCGACGAGGACCTCCCGAGGCGCGTTCGACGACAACTATACCGGTCGTCCGGTTTACTTGTGAATGTGGGTCGGCCCACAGGTCTATGCTGACGACATGAGCGAGCGGAGCACGCACCGGATGAACGTGGAATCCTTCAACCTCGACCACACGCGGGTCGTCGCGCCCTTCGTGCGCATCGCCGACCGCAAACGCCTGCCGGGCGGCGACGAGCTGGTCAAGTACGACGTGCGCTTCTGCCAGCCCAATCGCGAGCACCTGGAGATGACGGCGGTTCACTCCATCGAGCACCTGACCGCCGAGCTCATGAGGAATCACACCGACCGGCTCATCGACTGGGGTCCGATGGGCTGCCAGACCGGCTTCTACGCCCTGACCCTGGGTCTGGAGCCGGCCGAGTTCCTGCCGTTGCTGGAGGCGACCTTCCGCGACATCCTGACGGCCACCGAGGTGCCCGCCGCCAACGAGGTGCAGTGCGGCTGGGGCGCCAACCACTCTTTGGAGGCCGCACAGGCGGCCGTGCGGGACTTCCTCGCGGCGCGCGATGAGTGGTCCGTCGTCGAGATCGACATGCCGAGCCGAGATTGACGGCGGCGACGTCGATCTCGGCTCGGCATGTTGATCTCGACGACGGGGCGCCGGGGCGGGAGCGATGCGCGCCCGCTCAGGCGCCCTGCGGCTCGGCGAGCTCGCGCCGCAGCGCTTCGACCGATGTGCTCCGTCGACGTCGTACCGCCAGGGTCATGGCCAGAGCCGAGGCCGCGGCCCACGCCAGGAGGACCGCCGTGGCGGCACTCACGCCCTCGCCGACCGTACCCAGCATGAGGCCCGACAGCGCCGAATGGAGCACGCCGACAGGTGCCACCAGAAGCGCACCGCTCGCCCGCGCCGCACTTCCGCCCAGAACCAGCACGCCCTGAGCGACGAGGGCCAGGAGGGAGACCGCCGCCCCTCCGCGCGGCCCGAAGACCGCCATGAGGGCCGCGTGCAGCACTGTCATCGCGACCGCGCCGACGGCGGTCAGCAGCACGGCTGGTCCGACGGACCCCGTACGGGCCCCGGCCAGAACGACGACGCCGATCAGCACGGGCGCCTGAACCAGGGCCAGACCGACGGCCGGCTTCAGCGAAGCGCCGGCAAGACGAGCCGGACTCATCGGGGCCTCGACCCGGCGCCGGGTCATCAGCCCCAGCCCGGAGACGACGACGAGCGCTCCGATCCACGAAGCGATGGCGATGGCGGCGGGGGCCGCCGAGGTCTCCGGTCGGGCGGAACCCGCCGCGCTCGTATCGACGCTGACCGGCTGAGCCAGCGCGGCGGCCAGGTCGGCGGCCTGCTGATCGGTGTAGGAGGGGACGGAATCCTCAGCGGTGCTCAGTCCGGTGGACAGGTCGTCGGCTCCGGTAGACAGGGTGCTCGCCCCGTCAGACAGCTGGGTGGCGCCGGAGGACAGGCTGCTCACGCCGTCGGACAAAGTGGTGGCTCCATCGGCCGCCGAGGTGGTGCCGGCGGCGAGCGAGGACGCGCCCGTCTCGAGTCGGGACAGGCCCTGGGAGAGGGTGTCGGCGCCGCCGGACAGTCGGGTGGCCCCGGTGGACAGACTGCTCGCGCCCGACGACAACTGCGACGTGCCGTCCGCGAGCGTGCTGGCGCCGTTGGACAGACTGTTCGCTCCGGTGGACAGCCGCGAGGTCCCGCCCGACAGGCTGCTCGCGCCCGACGACAGGGTGGAGGCGCTCGACGACAGAGTACTGGCCCCGCCCGACAGGGTGCTGGCCCCGCTGGACAGATTCGAGGCGCCGGCCGTCAGGTTGGAGCCCTGGCTGACGAGGGTGTTGAGGACTCCGGCCAGGGTTGCGCTGGAGGGGTCGGTCGGGTCGTAGACGTCGGTGGAGCCGCCCAGACCGGTGCTGACGGCGGAGGCGGCGTCGGACAGGGTCTCCGACTGGTCGGACAGCGCTCCCAGGGCGCCGACCACGGTCGTCGGGTCGGTGGACGAGGGGTCGGTGCCGATCGCCTTCGATAGCCCGGACGCGCCAGTGGCGACCTCGGAAGCGCCCGAGGTGAGCCCGGCGCGCGGGGAACCTGGGGCTGTCGAACTCAGGGTGTTGAGAACACCGAGCATGGTGGCCCGCGACCCGTCGGTGTTGGCACCCGTGGCGGGGTCGTAGACGTCGGTGCTCCGGCCCATGCCGGCCGTGCTCGCCGCCAGGTACTGGCAGGTGGCGTCCTGCTCGCCGTGGTCGGAGACGCACTGCCGGTAGGCGGTCTCCAGCCCCGTGCCGGCCTGATTCGCCTGAGAGGCCAGGGTGTCGACGCCGGAGGTGTAGGAGTCGATGCCGCCCTCCAGCCGGTTCGCCCCGTCGGCGAGCGAGGACGCGCCCGTCACCAGGTTCGTGCCCGTGGCCGGATCCGTCGCGGTCAGCCTCTGGTGCAGCTGGTCGACGCCGGAGGTGTAGGAGTCCACGCCGCCCGCCAGCTGGGCCGCGCCGTCGACCAGGGAGGCGGCGGCGCCGTTCTGGGGGACGGTCAGGGCATCGCGGGCCCCGGTGACGCCGGTGACGTAGGAGTCCACGCCGGTGGAGAGGTTCGAAGTGCCGGTGGCCAGGGTACTCGCACCGGAGTCCACCGTGGCCGCGCCGTCGGCCAGCGTCGAAGCTCCGGACGACAGACTCGACGCACCCGAATCCACCGAATCCGCACCATCGGCCAACGTCGAAGCCCCCGACGACAAACTCGACGCACCCGAATCCACCGAATCCGCACCATCGGCCAACGTCGAAGCCCCCGACGACAAACTCGACGCACCGTCGGACAGGTCCGCGGCCCCCGAGGAGGCCGAGGAGGTCCCGTCGGCCAGCTCGTCGGCGCCCGACTCCAGCCGGTTTAGCCCGTCCGCCAGCGTCGTGGCGCCCTGGGAGGCCTGGTCGGCGCCGGTGCTCAGGTCGTCGGCGCCCGACTCCAGAGAGTCCGCACCGGTGGACAGTCGATCGGCACCGCCGGCCGCCCGGCCGAGCTGATCCTTCATGTCGCTCAGCGACGTCAGCGACGCGTTGAGGTAGGCGACGGAGACGGTCGTGCCCAGGGAGGCGGCGGCCGCGGAGACGATCTCCTGACTGGCGGCACCGACCTCGGGGGAGGCGGTGCCGTTGGTCTGGACGTCGACGGTGGCGTCGCTCGGGGTGCCGCCGAGGGTGTCGACGACGGCCTGGCTGAAGCCTTCGGGGATGGTGATGACAACGTCGTACGTACCATCGGACAGACCCTGAGCGGCGGCGTCGGCCGTCACGACCGAGTAGTCCAGGGTGTCGGTGGTGGCGCCGGTGGAGGAGGAGGCGGTCAGAGCCGCGTCGGGGTTGGTCAAGCGGCCGAGCAGCAGTCGGCCGGCGGGCATGGTGGTGCCGTCGGAGGTGGTGGCGGGCGAGTCGAGATTGACGACGGCCGCGGGGATGGAGGCCGCCTTCGCCTTGGGCGCGGTCGCGGCGGAGACGACCATGAAGCCGGCGAGCGCCGGGACGAGAATGACGAGGATGGCCAGAATAATGGAGCGTCGTGTCATGAGGAGACCTCGGTTCCTTCGATTCCTTCCGGGGTGGGCCGGGTCCGGCGCGCGCGCCGGACCGTGTTCGGGGCGTTCGGGGCATCCGGGCCGCCCGGAGTGTCGGGGCTGTACGGGCCGTCGAGGCCGGCGATGCCCGGGTCGCCGGGGCTCTCGCCCTCGGACGGCGATCGGTCGGCCTGCGCCGGGGCCACGGCGCGGCGCTCGGGGGCGCGGCGGGTGTGCGCCGATCCGTCGGAGGCGATGTCGACGATCGAAGCGGGATCGACGTCGACGGGTGCGACCGAGGGCATGTCGGCGCCGCCGGTGACGACGACGGCGACGCCGTCGGCAGCGAGCTCGGCCACGCGCTGCCAGCGCCTGCCGCCGGGATCGTCGACGACGACGATGCGCACGTGCGGGGCGACATCGTCGTCGTAGGCGTGCACGGAGGTGGTGACGGTCTGGATGAAAGCGGTGCCGTCGGGCAGCACGTGGCCGTCGACGACAAGGACGCCGCTCGTCGGCTGGAGGCGCCCGCCGATGGCGGCGGCCAGCGCCCGGCGGGCCAGCGGGGTGGCGGCGCGCACGAGGGCGACCTCACCGGGAGCTACCGTCAGGTCCAGGTCGCGTACGGCTGCGCCGACGGCGTCGGCGAGGGTGACCGCCCGGGCGCGCAGGACGACATCACCGTGGGCGGCCGTCCACCTCTCATGCTCGAGGGTGCGCTCGAGCCCCTCGCCCTCGACGTCGATGACCGGAAGCTGGCGCTCCAGCCACCGGGGCAGCCACCAGGCCCTGGGCCCCAGGGCGGCCATGACCGCGGGGATGAGAGTCATGCGCACGATGAAGGCATCCGCGGCGATGCCCGCGGTCAGGGCGACAGCGATGGGTTTGACGTAGACGTTGTGACTGGGGACGAAAGCGGCGAAAACGCCGGTCATGATGAGAGCGGCGGCGCCGACGACGACCGCGGAGCCGGTGAAGCCCGACTCGACGGCGCGTCGGGCGTCATCAGGACGGCCCTGGCCGCGGATCCACTCCTCACGCATGCGCGAGACGAGGAACACCTCGTAGTCCATGGCCAGGCCGAAGAGCACGCCCATGACGATGACGGGCATGAAGGAGATGACCGCGCCGGTCCTGGACACGCCGAGGGCGTCGGCCATCCAGCCCCACCCCCATACCGCTCCGGCGGCGCCCATGCCCGCGGACAGGGAGAGCACGTAGCCGAGCGTAGCGGTCAGCGGCACCGCCACCGAGCGGAAGACGATCATGAGCAGGACGACGGACAACCCGACCACGACGATCCCGAACGGCAGCAGCGCCGCGTTCAGGGAGGTCGACACGTCGATGGCGACGGCGGTCTGCCCGGTGACCATGACATCGGTGATGCCGTACCGATCCTCGTAATCGGCGGCGCGGGAGCGGATGGCGCGCACCAGGTCCATGGTCTGCTCGTCGGCCTGCCCGGCGTCGGGGCGGATCTGGACGAGTCCCAGCGAGCCGTCCTCATTGGGGGTGGCCAGGGCGATGGAGGCGACACCGGGCAGAGAGCTGAGGTCGTCGGCAAGGTCGTCGACGACGCCGACGGGATCGGTGGTGGTGACGATGTCGGCGATGACAATGATGGGCGAGTTGTAGCCGGGGCCGTAGACCCGGGCGATGGCGTCGTAGGTCTCGCGCTGCTCGGTGCCCTTGTTGGCGAAGCCGTCGTCGGTCAGGGCCAGGTGCAGACTCCTGGCGGGGACGGCCGCCGTCCCCAGGATCACGACGACGACGGCGATGGTGGCCCACGGACGGCGGGTCACCAGGCCCACCCAGCGCCGGGAGGCGGAGGAGCGGGCGGCGGTCCGGCCGCGCCCGGCACGGCGGCCACCGCGCCGGGCCCCGATGTCGCGACGGTCGGCGCTGCGGCCGCCGGTCCCGACGCGCCCTCCGCGCCCGACGCGTCGACGACTCGGACGCATCCGAGTGCCGGCCACGCCGATGAGGGCGGGCACGACGCTCAGGGCGACCGCGACGGCGACCGCCACCACGGCGGCGCTGGCCACGCCCATGACGGTCAAGAAGGGGATGCGGGCCACGGACAAGCCGCACAGGGCGAGGATGACGGTGGTGCCCGCGAAGACGACAGCGGACCCGGAGGTGGCTACAGCCCGTCCGGCGGCCTCATCGGGGGCCACGCCGTCGGCGAGGTACTCGCGGGCGCGGGAGATGATGAACAGGGCGTAGTCGATGCCGACGGCCAGGCCGATCATGACGGCCAACACCGGGGTGGTGGAGTTGATGGAGGTCGCGCTGGCGGCCAGCAGGATGCCGAGCATGCCGACTCCGACGCCGATGAAGGCCGCCACCAGCGGGGCGCCGGCGGCCACGACCGAACCGAAGGTGGCCAGCAGGACGACGGCCGCGATCCCGACGCCGATGAGCTCGGTGGGGCCCAGCCCGATATCGGCGCTCTCGCCGATGGTACCGCCGAGCTGGATGGTCAGATCGGGGTCGCCCGCCTCAGTGGCGGCGACGAGCTCGTCGAGAGCCTCGGACAGAGTAGCGGCCTTGTCCGTCTGCCCGGAGGTCATGCTGCCCACGGAGATGTCGGCCTGGATCTGGATTAGAACGTGGGCGCCGTCGTCCGAGACGGTGGAAGCGGTGGCCGGGGTGCTGCCGGAGGCGTCCGAACCGAAGGGCTGGGAGACCAGGGCGACGCCGTCGAGGTCGGAGGCGGCCTGGACGAAGCCGTCGACGGCGTCGCGGTGGTTCTCGATGTCACCGTCGTCGGCGGTGATGAGGACCTGTTCGGAGGTGCCGGCCGCTTGGGGGAGGCGCTGGGCGAGGATGTCCAGACCCGTCATGGACTCGGTGCCGGAGATGGTGAAGGTGTTGTTGAGCTTGCCGCCGGTCAGCACGACGGCACCACCGAGCATGAGGATGATGAGGAGCCAGGCAGCCAGCACCCGGACGGCGTGTTCGGCGCACCAGCGGCCGAACCTGTACAGGAGTGCGGACACCCGGGATCCTTTCACATGTCGCGACGACGAGGCGGAAACAAGTTCAGTACAGGAACGTACTCGATACACTTCTGTATGAAAAATTCAGATGGTGTGAGCCCACTTACCACCGCTGCCCGGTACCATCGGTTCTAGCACTCGCCGTGCCGCCCTGACCGTCCTGATCGTCGACCCGAGACACCTGGAGCCCGCCATGCCGCCTACCGCGCGCCGCGCCACTCGCGAGTCCCGCAGCGGGCGCGGTCTGCGCAAGAGGGAGAACACCCGGGCTCGCCTGCGGGAGGCCGCGGCCGAGGTGATCATGGCCAAGGGGATGGAGGGCGCCCGCATCGACGACGTCGTCAGGCGAGCCGGTTTTACCCGGGGCGCCTTCTACTCCAACTACTCCTCGCTGGACGAGGTCCTCAACGAGGCGATCGTCGAGCGCCTGGCGGCGATGGTTGAACGGATCGAAGCCGCCGCCGACGCCATTGAAGGGGAGCCCACGATCGACTCGCTCATGGAGATGCTGGACTCGCTGCGCTCTGAGGCCCGCGTCATGTACATCATCTGCACTGAGCACATGCTCCATCGGATGCGCCATCCCGATTCGCCGCAGGTTCCCGCGGCCGGCCGTCGGGTCCTGGACACGGCCATCGCAGGCTGCGTCGAGTCCCTGCTGGCGCGGATGGGCAGGCGGCCGGTGGTAGCCGCGCAGGGCATCGGCGACGCCGTGTGCTTGTTCTTCCTCGACTCTCTGGCCGAGGAGGCGACGGGGATGACGATCGCGGGCCACGACGCCGACGACCCACGGGCCTACCTGCGGCACATCATCGGGGCGATCATCATGGCGCTGTCCGCTCCCGTGACCGAGGGCGACGCCGAGGCGAGCTGATGGCGCGGGAATGGTGCGGGTCGGCGGGGTGCGGGCGCGGACCGGCGGGGCGCACCCGACCGCTGCGGGCGGCACCCGCATAGGCTCAGGGCCATGAGCACGACTCCCGCATCTTCCCATCCCCGCCCGGTCGCCGCCGTCGTCGCCGTCGCCATGCCCGAGGAGGCCCGGCCGTTTTTGAAGGCTCTGCCCCGCTCCGACGCCGCCGAGCCCGTGGCACTGCACGGTGACGCCGAGGCGATCGCGCTCGTTGCGCCCAGTCCAGCCGGCAGCACAGTGCAGGGCGTCGGTCCGCGCGAGCTGCTCCTCGTGCGCAGCGGCATCGGACTGGTGGCGGCCGCCAGCGCCCTGGCCACCGCACTCACCCGGGTGACGCCCGACGTCGTCGTCTCGGCGGGCACGACGGGCGGGCTCGGGCTCGACGTCGAGGTCGGGGACGTGTGCGCCTCGACGGCCCTGGCCTTCACCGATGCCGACGCCACCGCCTTCGGCTACGCCTACGGGCAGACGCCGGGCCAGCCGGCCGTCTTCGAGGCGGACGCGGCACTGCTGACGCGGGTGGAGGAGGTCGGGCCCGCCGCGCTGGCGGGGGCGACGCCGTCGTCGGGTTCGGCGCGCATTCGCGTTGGCCGGATGCTGGCGGGGAATTCGTTCGTCACGGCGGCGACGGCGGGCCGAGTGCGCAAGCTGTTCCCGCGGGCGGTGAGCACGGACATGGAGTCGACGGCGTTGGCGCAGGTGGCCGCGGGCGCCGGGGTCCCGTTCGTCTCGATCCGCGGCGTCTCCGACCTGTGCGGACCGCGGGCCGGGCAGGACTTCCACATCGGCGTCGACGAAGCCGCCGCTCGCAGCGCCGCCGTCGTCCTGGCGGTCCTGGGCGGAACGCGCTGACGCGGCGACCCCTCACTCATCCTCTTCGTCGTGTCTTAGGTGGTCAGGGCCCAGGGAATGGCTTCGTCCAGATACCAGGTCCAGAAGGCGCGGCGGGCTTCGATGTCGAGCTCTTCGGCGGGCTGCCAGTTCATACCACCGGCAGCAGCACTCGCACACGAATAGCTCGGCTCAAGAGCGTCAGGAAGAAGCTCGTCATCGTCATCCTCGTCCTCCGCAGTGTCATAGTCGGGGTTACGACAACACGCCGAGAAAACAGTCTTCGAAGCCGCATCAGCAACTCCGATAGCCGGCTCAAGGTCGGGAGTCACGTTGGTGTGGGCCATAATGTCGTCGAAGAACTCATCGGCCCGCTCCTCGGCCCGCTTGGGGTCCGCTTTGCGGTCGATGAGGGCCTGCGTCAGGGCGAGCATCTCCTCCACGCCCGGGTTCGACGGGAAGGTGCGGTCCCAGTAGTGCTGCACATGACGCACGCACGCAATCTTCAAATACGTCCGGTGCCGGTAGGACGCCTCCGGATCATCCGGATCATCCATCGCCACCCAGATCCGCTGCCGCTGCGCAATACCGAGAATCCCCTCGCTGCTGGCGGCCAACTCGGCCCGACCGCGCTCAACCTCCCTATTCACAGCAACCATATCAATCACAATCCTCACTCTCCTCCTTCACTAATGATTCAGATATTTGCCCGGGAAAAGCCCCTCGAATGCGATCCGCTGCAGAGGGGTTGGGTCGGTGTCGTGTTTTAGGTGGTCAGGGCCCAGGGAATGGCTTCGTCGAGGTACCAGGTCCAGAAGGCGCGGCGAGCCTCGACATCAACCTCCTCAACGGGCTGCCAGTTCATACCACCGGCAGCAGCACTCGCACACGAATAGCTCGGCTCAAGAGCGTCAGGAAGAAGCTCGTCATCGTCATCCTCGTCCTCCGCAGTGTCATAGTCGGGGTTACGACAACACGCCGAGAAAACAGTCTTCGAAGCCGCATCAGCAACTCCGATAGCCGGCTCAAGGTCGGGAGTCACGTTGGTGTGGGCCATAATGTCGTCGAAGAACTCATCGGCCCGCTCCTCGGCCCGCTTGGGGTCCGCTTTGCGGTCGATGAGGGCCTGCGTCAGGGCGAGCATCTCCTCCACGCCCGGGTTCGACGGGAAGGTGCGGTCCCAGTAGTGCTGCACATGACGCACGCACGCAATCTTCAAATACGTCCGGTGCCGGTAGGACGCCTCCGGATCATCCGGATCATCCATCGCCACCCAGATCCGCTGCCGCTGCGCAATACCGAGAATCCCCTCGCTGCTGGCGGCCAACTCGGCCCGACCGCGCTCAACCTCCCTATTCACAGCAACCATATCAATCACAAACCTCACTCTCCTCCTTCACTTCGTCGTGTCTTAGGTGGTCAGGGCCCAGGGAATGGCTTCGTCCAGATACCAGGTCCAGAAGGCGCGGCGGGCTTCGATGTCGAGCTCTTCGGCGGGCTGCCAGTTCATACCACCGGCAGCAGCACTCGCACACGAATAGCTCGGCTCAAGAGCGTCAGGAAGAAGCTCGTCATCGTCATCCTCGTCCTCCGCAGTGTCATAGTCGGGGTTACGACAACACGCCGAGAAAACAGTCTTCGAAGCCGCATCAGCAACTCCGATAGCCGGCTCAAGGTCGGGAGTCACGTTGGTGTGGGCCATAATGTCGTCGAAGAACTCATCGGCCCGCTCCTCGGCCCGCTTGGGGTCCGCTTTGCGGTCGATGAGGGCCTGCGTCAGGGCGAGCATCTCCTCCACGCCCGGGTTCGACGGGAAGGTGCGGTCCCAGTAGTGCTGCACATGACGCACGCACGCAATCTTCAAATACGTCCGGTGCCGGTAGGACGCCTCCGGATCATCCGGATCATCCATCGCCACCCAGATCCGCTGCCGCTGCGCAATACCGAGAATCCCCTCGCTGCTGGCGGCCAACTCGGCCCGACCGCGCTCAACCTCCCTATTCACAGCAACCATATCAATCATGAACCTCACTCTCCTCCTTCACTTCGTCGTGTCTTAGGTGGTCAGGGACCAGGGAATGGCCACGTCCAGATACCAGGTCCAAAAGGCGCGGCGGGCTTCGATGTCGAGCTCTTCGGCGGGCTGCCAGTTCATACCAC
>ERZ772973.457-NODE-457-length-19695-cov-5.08218_pt1 | contig 19695 bp, 19 predicted proteins | sample MGYA00580672_ERZ772973 | MGnify/ENA primary metagenome ERZ772973 (study PRJEB29015, sample SAMEA2737938) | human oral metagenome | biome: human oral; feature: human-associated habitat; material: dental | place: China | collected 2152 ...
CAGCCTTTGCCATTGGCTAAGTCTTCTATAAAGGAAAGGGTCTCAATGCCTTGTCCTGCATATATCTTATGTAGTTCAGTGAGAATACGCTCGGCTACAGTGTGAGACTCAGCAAGAGCAAAGACAGATGGCCCAGAACCTGAAATTCCAAAGGCAATCCCCCCTACAGAGAGAGTAGCTTCCTTCATCTCATCAAAATAAGGAATGAGTATCTTACGAGAAGGTTCTACCAAGAAGTCTTTGGTAGCTCTTCTAAGCAGATCGTAATCCTCTTGGTATAAACCACTTACAAAAGCACCCATGGCGGATACCTGTTTGGAAACAATATCCAAGGACACATGTCGGGAGACGATGCTACGAGCCGAAGCGGTATTGACCTCTATATTAGGAAAGAAGGATACGGCATGCAGCCCTTTAGGTAGCGGCAAGCGTATGGGTTTGTTTTGATACAAAAGCACAATACCTCCAAGAATAGCAGGAGAGACATTGTCATAATGAGCTGATCCACAGGCTGCACGTTCGCCCTCGGCAGCAAAGGGCAAGAGTTCCTCCAAAGAAAAAGGATTACCCATAAGGGTATTGTAAGCGAAAGCAGCTGCTGCACTGCTGGCGCTGCTAGAACCCAAGCCACTACCAGAGGCAAAACCCTTGCGGATACGAACATCTACATACAAAGGGTTTTCCAATTGTGCTTGCATGGCCGCGATGACCACAGTACAAGAGTTCTTCTCCACAGCATAGGGCAGGGGAGTAGCACTTTCAATAAAGGTGATTTTGTTCTGCTGGGTACCATTGGGAGTAACCTCCACCCTGTCTCCTACTGTGGAGAGTGAGATACCTAAAACATCAAAGCCTACATTGACATTGGCAATGGTTGCGGGGGCGAAACCACAGACGGTTTCTTGTATAGGGTTTGCTTTTCTAAGCGACTGATTCATAGTTTTTTGAATTATTTTTGTTTGTTAGCCACATACATCACATCGGAGAGGACGCCACTGGCCGTTACCTTAGCACCTGCACCAGCTCCCTTAATAACAAGGGGCTCTGTTGGGTACATATCGGTATAAAAGGCTACGATATTATCTTTCCCGTCCAATTGGTAGAAAGGAGAAGTAGCGGGTATCTGTTGTAGGGAGACTTTGATATCCCCCTCTAAGAGTTGTGCCACTACATTGAGCTTAGCTCCTTTGCTTTGTGCGCTGTGGTATAGGTCTTGGAAGAAAGCCTCATTCTTTTCCAATACCTCATAGAAAGCCTCTACAGAGGGAGTTTCCAAGGATTTTTCAGGGAGGAAGCTCTCAAAGACCACTTCGCTCATTTCCTTGCGATAACCCGCCTCGCGGGAGAGGATTAGAATCTTGCGAATAACGTCCAAACCACTGAGGTCTATACGCGGATCGGGTTCGGTATAACCTTCTTTTTGTGCCTGCCTTACAATCTCCACAAAAGGTGTAGTAGCGTTGTAATGGTTGAAGATAAAGTTCAGACTTCCAGAGACTACAGCATCAATACGGCGAACGGTGTCCCCGCTGAGCAATAGATTCTGTAAGGTCTTGATGATAGGTAAGGCCGCCCCAACAGAGGTTTCGTATTGGAAATCACAGTTTTGGTTTTTGACCAATTCCATAAGTGCTGTGTATTGTTCCAAAGGGGCACTTCCCGCAATCTTGTTGCAGGTAACCACTGAGATAGACTTACGAATGAGTTGAGGGTAAAGGGCTGCTATCTCAGCCGAAGCAGTATTATCTACCACAATACTGTTACGCCTATTGGTAGCTATAATCAGTTCAGCCAAAGCAGTAGGAGAGTCGTAGGAGATAGCTTTTCCAGCGGAAAGTGCCCCCAATGCTTCTTGGGGTAATCCCTCGTCAGAAAATACATATTGGTGAGAGTTGGCAACCATCACCACACGAAGATCCACTTTCTGGTGCTTGCGGAAATATTCTTGTTGCTTATAGACAATATCAATAAACTGACCACCTACATTGCCAGCCCCGATAATAAAGAGATGTACTCGCTTGATCACCTCTTGGAAGAGGCGTTCGTGTACCACATTGACCGCCTTGTGTTCGTCACGGGCATCAATCACCACAGAGATATTGCGTTCGGAAGCTCCCTGAGCAATAGCCTGAATATTAACCCCATTGGCACCCAAGGCGCTAAATACCTTACCACTAAGCCCTGTTTGGTGATTCATATTATCCCCAATAAGGGCTAAAATTACGTGGTTATCGGTACGTTCTATTGGATTGATAAGAGCGCCTATTTCTTTGGCAAATTCATGTTCCAAGGCCTCTTTGGCACTCTTGGCATCGCTGGTTTTGATCCCGAAACAGATACTCTGTTCGGAGCAACTTTGGGTGATGAGAATCACATTCACATCGGCCTGTTCGAGGGCTTGGAAGACACGGCGGGCACTACCCTTGGTACCTGCCAGCCCGATTCCTGAAATGGTAATCATACTGATATCACTCAGGGTAGAGACGCCTAACACTTTATCGGTATGTCCTTGAGTAGCCACATGTATACGAGTACCCTTTTCTTCAGGAGCTAAAGTATTGAGCAAAAGCACAGGAATCTTCTTTTCCATAGCAGGGCGAATAGCGGGAGGATAGATCACCTTAGCCCCAAAATAGGCCATTTCAAAAGCCTCTTCGTAGCTCATTTGGGAGATCACTTTGGTATTCTTAACCAACTTAGGGTTAGCATTTTGCATACCATTGACATCGCTCCAGAGTTCCACCTGCTTAGCCCTTAGGCAATAGCCATAGATAGAGGCTGTATAGTCCGAACCACCCCGACCGAGTACCACCAATTCCCCCGCAGGGTTGGCTGCAATATAGCCAGGGGCGATGTAAGAGATAGTGGTATCAATCTGTCGCATACGCTGCTCTGTTTGAGAGAAATCCACTACTGCATTGAGTGGATCACCATCGGCTACAATATATTTTTCAGAAGGCAAGTAGCCAACATGTACGCCCTCTTGGTTGAGGTATTCGCAGATAATAAAAGCAGAGAGTAGTTCGCCCTGCGCCATCATACGCGCCTTGGTACGCTGGGAGAGTTCTCCCAAGGTAGAGATACTATTACACAGATTTTCAAGAGAGAGCACCGTTTTCCCGATATGTACTAATGCGTTGGTTTGTTTGTTGATATGCAAGAGAGATTTGGCCATAGAGATATGCCTTTCCTTAAGCGCTTCAAGGATAGGCTGGTGTGTGTTTTTAAGGGCATTTTCCCCTAAAGATTGTAGGGTATTGGTAACTCCAGAAAAGGCAGAAACCACCATAATAAAGGGTTCTGTTTGCTTTTTCACAATCTGCACCACACGTTGCAAATTCTCTACTGAGCCCACCGAGGAGCCTCCAAACTTAATTAGTAACATATTATATTGTGTAATTTTTTATTGATTTGTTGCTTTTTTCTTTACAAAATGAGTGAAATCACTCCAGTCTTCAACTTTAAAAGCCTTAATATCTCTTACAGAATTAGCAAACCATTCTATAGAAGCAAGTGCATCAATAGCTTCTACTAAATTGGCCATATTAGTATTTTGACTTAGATATACACTTCCTTGTGTTCTAAAAAAGTTATATTCTTGTAGAACATTTGAAATCTCATAATAAGCATTATTATATGGTTTGCCATAATACTCTTCTAAGTCAGCTACAGTCATATCAAAAGCTATTGCATACATAATATCTGATATTAGATAGACTTGAAAAATTCTTTTTCTCCAAAGAAAATGCGACCTAAATCATCTTTGATAGCTATTTCTGTTCCTATAAAAGGATTTTGTCGGATCTTGATAATCTTCCCTTTGATCCATTCTTTGAGCAACGTTAGATTAGGTGACACTTCCACAATGTCCCCAACCTTAAAAGTTTCTTTGGTATTTTCTTTTTTCATAACAATACATTTTTGAGGGCAAAGATACAATTTTTTAATGATAAATGTCAAGTGATTACTGACAAATTTTTAAAGAGAAGAATAATAACTCAGAATTTAACTTAGTAATCGAACTTACATTTACAACTAATATCAGTGCGAAAAAATAACAATTAATTTTGTATATTTGTGGCTAATAAGAACAATTCTTTTTGTTATGTATAAAATAGCCACTTGGAATGTAGAACGCCCTAAAAAAGGAACTGAGAAAACAGCTCTTGTTATGGAGAAAATCAAAGAGGTTAATGCAGATATCTTAGTCCTTACTGAAAGTGCTGTCAGTATATCATTAGCTGAACTATATCCTTTTTCTGTACATTCATTAGCCTATGAAAGGACTCCAGAAGAACACTGGGTTTCTATTTTTTCTAAATGGAAAATTACGAAACAAATAGAAACTTTTGATAATTTTCGGACAGCTTGTGCTGTTGTAGAAACTCCTTTCGGAAAAGTAATTGTATTTGGAACTATTATTCCCTATCATCAAGCAGGAGTATCGGGGGTGAGGTATGGGTGCTTGGGCTACAAACAATGGGAATATCATGAAAAAGATTTGCATCAACAAGCTAAAGAATGGCAACGTATTCTTGAACAAGAGGGCTTGCCTATACTTGTAATGGGAGATTTCAATCAAAGTAGATATAATAATCAAGGATATGGCACTGAAAAAGTAAGACGGATACTTTCTGACTACCTTAGGCAATTGAATTTAACTTGTGTAACAGAGTGTGATCTTTCTTCTTTCTTACATATTGACCCTATCAAGCATAAGGTGAGAAATAATATTGATCATATTTGTATCTCCAACACTCTTATAAGGAAGCTAAAAGGATATCAGGTAGGTGCTTGGGATCACTTCTCTGAACAAGGTAAGTATATGTCTGATCATAATGGAGTGTTTGTCTGTTTTGAAATGTGAGATAAGAATCATAAATATTCTTATAACTAAGTTCTTATAAGAGAAAAAAACAGGATGGATTCCTTTCTGTTTTTTGTTTAGCAAAGGTAATAAACTATTGATATACTGTAAATTACTTATCTTTATTCCAATTCCTATTGAGGTATTTAATGTATTCCCTTTCGCTCATGTAGGTAGGAATTTTTCACTCTTACAAATCAAACACAGAGCTGCGCTTTCTACGGATCAGGTCTTTGATCTTGAGGGCAAAAGCGAAGGCGAAGTAAAGCCCAAAGCCTGCTCCAAAGATAAAACTGATATAGATAAAGAACAGGCGAACATATTTCACCCGTAATCCTAAGCGTTCAGCCAAACGGGTAGAGACATTGAAACCGTTTCGTTCAAAGAAGATACGTACTTTGGTAAAGGTTGTGTTCATAGGTTACTTTTTTAGGAGGTTTTGACCTATTTGGCAAGCCATACAGGCATGTTTGTTACAATATTTCTTATAAAGCTGAAGGATAGCTTGGCTTTCTAAGGCATTGGTATTGGGCAAGAGGAGCTTTTCCCAACGCTCCAATATGCTATTGTGTTCAGGGGGTGTGGCACGCATCTTGGCTTTGCAGTCGGCTAAGGTGTCTTTGCTCTGAGAGTGAGCAAAAGCATATTGCATAGGCACAATGGTATTGATCCACAAGTTGGCTATCTGTGCGGGGGTGATGCGCTTGCTGCTTTCCTTACTCTCCTTGCCAAAAGAAAAATGGTTTTTCCAATAGGGGGATGGGGTAATCTTAGCAAACAGGTCAAGGGCTTGTTCATAGGAATCCAACGACATACATCGGTCAAAGAGAGAAAGTTCTTCATGATATAGAGCGGCTATCTGAGCTAAGCGAATGGTAGGGAAGTTGGGTGGCCGTAGTTTGGCAAACTGTACCTTGAATAAGGCAGGTGGCAATGTGTATTTATGCACTAAATACTGGTATTCCTGCTGCAAGGAGCGGTAGTAAGGGCAATTGATGTCTGTTGCTTCTAATAGTCGCAACTGCCCCATGAGGAGCGCTTCCAGCTGGGTGAGGTCGTGCATCTGCTTGCGGATTACAGAAAAGGGGAGTTGCTTGCCTGCTTCCCAGAAAGCTTCTCCGTTGATATTGCCTCCGAAGCTACTGAGTAGCCGTAGGAAAAAGACCGCTTCCCAATCTTGTTGAGTCTGTTGTAAGAGTTCTAAAATAGGGGAGGCTTTCTCCTTGAGTCGTTCTGTATATAGATGATCTAACCAATTGGTAATAAGATGATTGGATAGCTGGTTAATCTCCTTTTCGCAAGGTATAAAGGAAGCCTGAGACTGCTGCAAGTGGGTATATTTCTCTACCAAATCAGAAGGAATAATTGTTCTGAGTTCTAAGGTAGGAATGATATTCTGCTGAAAGTCAAATACCTCAATGTCGTGTTCCCAGACCACATGGAGAATTACATTCCCATAGGCAGGATCCTCTTCGTGATGATGCGCATACCACTGAGAAGAAGCTGTATGTAGTTCCACATTGCCTGCCCACTGGAGCGTACCTATACGCAGGCGGGCATTGAAAAAGTCAGGGCCTCCATAGGGGTTGGTCTCTCCATAGGAGAGAATATCCAGCCGTTCCCCATTGGAAAGAGAGAGGGGAGCGGTAGGCAGCAGGTGCTGGCCCCAAAGGTATTGTAGAAAATCCTCACGTATCATTTGGAAAGGGCTTCGGTTAGGATAGCAACCAGCTCACTATCGGAGCTATAGGGAACAAATTCACTATTATTGATATAAGATATTTTTCCAGTCTCTTCGGAGACTACCAAGGCTAAGGCATCGGTTTTTTCGGTGATAGAGACTGCCGCACGGTGTCTGAGGCCATATTCCTTAGGAATCACACTCTGGCCTACCACAGGTAGAATCACGCGAGTAGCCACAATAAAACCGTTTTGTACCACAATAGCCCCATCATGCAAGGGACTATTTTTATAGAAAATACTCTCTAAAATAGGTTGGTTTAGCTCAATATTCATCTTGTCGCCCGTGGCACGAACAAACTCTAAGGATTGGTTGCGCTCCAAGATAATGAGCGCTCCTGTACGTTCGTCTCCCATCTTACGGCAGGCGGAAACAAGGGTCTCACACATGTGAGCTATGGCCGTATCCTCTGAAGTTTTCTTCAGAGAAAGCTTCTTGAGGAGGTTTTTGCTCTTGAGAACATTGGTAGATCCTAATACCAAGAGGAACTTGCGGATTTCCTGCTGGAAAACGACAATCAGGGCAAAGAAGCCTACATTGATAAACTGGCCTAAGATACTGCTGACCAGCTCCATCTTGACAATCACGGTAAGTTTCCAAATGACAAAGATGATCACAATACCCAAAAAGATACTAATGGCCACCGTACCCTTGAGCAGGCGATAGATGTAATACAACATCAAGCCTACTAAGACGATGTCCAAGAAATCTACGAATTTGAAGTTTAGAAAGTCAAACACTTTTATTAATGATTAATGACTAATGATTAATGGCTAATCATTATTCTTGTGATAGGGCCATCGGTTTGCTGATGCAACCATGTATAATAAATATCTACAAACTGTTGGAAGGTCATCTCTCCAGAGAAAACCCAAACATAAAAAACATTTTTATATACACCGAACTCATTCCAAGATGTTTTTTCTCCTTTGTCCTCCTTCAGCCGAAAGCCGTCAAGATATACAAATATGGGCGTATTTCCATATTCGGACATTTTCTGAGGATCGTAGGGAAGGAGTGTAAGGTCGGTTACGTCCATAAAACCTAAACGCTTATGAGGTATATCGGCTAGAGAAATATAAAGATGTGCATCAGGGTTGCTATGCGGGTTACGAGGATTTGTCCGCTTCTCTTGGAGCTTGATAAAAAGCGGAGCTACCTTATGGAGCTTATTCCGCCTATCAACATGGAGCACCCAGTTGGTGGAGCTAATCAGGCCATTGGCATTGAGCTTAGCCTCTCCTGTTGATTCCTCATAGGAGATATACACCTGAGAGTAATCCTCCACAGAGGTAATCTTAGTATCCTGTACCTGTGGAAGTTGCATTTGTTTTTTCTGACACCCTAAGAGTAATAGGGTAGCTAAGATAATTATAAACCGATTCATAGGTGTTATTTTTTCTTTACTTTTTCTACCAATTCCAACTGAGAGAGGGCAGTGAGGGTCGTAAAGATTCCATAATTAATCAGCGCCTTGTCTTTCTCAATCTTATCAATCACCCCAACGGATTTGCTATCCTTAATACGTACGCGATCACCCTCTTTTAAGGCCTGTAATTGGGCTATTTTCTCCTGTTTTTGAGAGTGTTCGAGAGCTTTTTTCTCTATTTTCTTTTGCTGGCGAACGGCTTCTATTTCCTTGTGTAACTGCTCTTGGGCAAGTTTCTTTTGAGCTTCTTCGGCTTCTTTTTCCTTTTTGCTCTTGGCTTTTCGCTTGCTGTTTTCCGTCTCCACTATCTTGAGAAATTCAGAGATAAGAGGGCGGCGCTTCTTATCCTCAAAATAGCGTTCGGCAATCTCGTTGATCTTGCTGCCGAGATAGATAAACTTCTGATTTTGGTCGTAAAGCTCCTGATAGGAAGAGAGTTTGCTTTGTATCTTGTTATTGAGTGTTTCCAAGCGCTTAGCCTCCTCGCGGGTTTTCTCCTCTTCTTCCTTAAGCGAGGAAGTCGTTTTCTCCATTTGCGAACGCTCCTTTTGTAGCTTGGCGATAGTAGCATCAAAACGGACTTTGCCTTTCTCTATACGCTTTTTAGCCCTATTAATCAGGCTATAAGGAATGCCATTCTTCTGAGCTACCTCAAAGGTAAAGGAGCTACCTGCTTCCCCCACAATAAGTTTGTAGATAGGTTCTAAGGTCTTATCATTGAAAAGCATATTGGCATTGGTAGCGTAAGGGAGTTCGTTAGCCAATATTTTCAAGTTGGCATAGTGAGTTGTAATCACTCCGAAGGCCTTTCGGTGATAGAACTCTTCCAAGAATATTTCAGCTAAAGCCCCTCCGAGTTCTGGGTCACTTCCTGTTCCAAACTCATCAATGAGGAAAAGGGTGGTCTCATTGCATTTTCTGAGGAAATAATTCATATTTTTGAGACGATAGCTATAGGTACTTAGGTGATTTTCAATAGATTGGTTATCACCAATATCGGTTAAGATATGGGTGAAAATAGGCAACTTGCTCAAGCGATGGACAGGTAGGAGTAAGCCTGTTTGGAACATCAGTTGCAGCAGCCCAATGGTTTTGAGCGTAATACTCTTTCCCCCTGCATTAGGACCTGAAATTACAATAATACGTTGCTGGTCATCTAAGCGAATGGTTTGCGGGAAAGTTTGCTTGCCTTTCTTAGCATTGCTTAGCAAAAGTAAAGGGTGATAAGCCTCCCGAAGCTCCAGCACTCGCTCTTGGGTTAGTTCAGGCAAGAGAGAATGGGTCTCTTTGGCAAAGTAAGCCTTGGCCGCAATTACATCTATCCCGACTAAGTAATCCTGCTCTTGGGAAAGTAGCTCGGCAAAAGGGCGTAAAGTATTGGTAAGTCTCAGTAAGATACGCCTTATCTCCTCCCTTTCCTCATGCAGCAGGTGAGAGAGTTCGCGCGAATATTGTTCGGTAACCAAAGGCTCTATATAGATGATGCTTCCTGTCTTGGAACTTCCCAGTACAGTACCGCGTACCTTGCGCTTATAGGCAGCTTTGACAGCCAGCACACGCCTATTCTCTACTACCGTCTCACGAATATCGTCCAAGTAGTCCAAGGCATTGTACTCGGAGAGGGCACGGGAGAAACTTTGGTTGATTTTTCCCTTGAGTATTCCTATCTCGGCACGTACTTGGTAGAGTTTTTCAGAGGCATCGGACTTGATTTCGCCAAACTTATCCAAAACACTATCAATACCCCCGATGATCTCTTCCGTATAGGGTATATCTTTGGAAAGTGTAGCCAAAGTAGGGTAGTAGTCTAAAAACTTCTTGAAAAACAACAGATGAGCATTGACCGTCAGGCTCAAAGCACGTATTTTGGCAAACGAATGAGGTTCTAACAAACTATTTTCTATCCCTAAGAAGCGAATTTCATGGTCAATCTCCTCAAAGTTATGAGAAGGGATATAGTTTTGTGTCTCCAAGGAGGTTAGGTACTCATTGGTTTGGTGTAGGAGTGTAGTGATCACCTCCCTATTAATCAAAGGCTTTAGCGCAAGCACCCTTTCTTTTCCTTTGGAAATGAGGGTGTGCGCAGCAACTAAAGCTAAAAGGGCGGGGAATTCTAAGTCCTCCAGCGTTTTTTTCATAATGATTAATATCTTAATAGACAAGTTCGCTTACTTTTCTACCTTTATAGACCCCTTTTTCAATCTGCCAACAAACCTTATAAGGGCGCTCAGCATAATTATTATTTGCTACTATATAGAGAATATCGCTTTCCTTGTCATAATAGACGGAATTATGGTCTGTAAGGAAAGTAGGTTCATACAAATCGCTATAAGCATCTTTGGGTAGGGACACTCGTTTTCCGTGAATGTTTACCTCAATACTTCTATATTCTGTAGTTGGCATTTTGCCATCAGTACCATAGAGAAGCGCATCATCTATCACTTCTATTCCAGTGGAAGAATCCTTGAAATATTCAAATGAATGTTTGCTCTTGTCAAACTTTCCAGAAGTAAGGACGACTTGAATTTCTTTTCCTTCAAAGACAATAGTATTTCCTTTGGCAATACCTTTGGCTATTATAGGGAATTTATGTATCCACCTGACCCTATCATTATAAATATACCCTTCCTCATCAGTATAAATCCAATTGCCGTCAGTTGTTTTATCATAATTATACGCAAAAACAATGGTCTTGTTATTGAGCCTTTTGAGTACTTTGCTTTGGGCACTTTTTCCTTTTCGTACATTTACATAACCATCTTTGTCATAGATTACCCCAAAGGCTTCTTCTTGAGCATGAACAAAAGCAAACTGACAAAAAAACAGAAAAGTTAAGAATAGTTTCTTCATAATAATAGGTTTTTAGTTAGGACTATAAAAGTATAGTCTAAGAGATGTGATCTATATTTTAGAAAGGAATACCTACTTTTCTTCCTTTGTAGACACCCTTTTCTATCTGCCAACAAACCATATAAGCCCCTGCACCGTCACCATTATTTGCTACTATATAGAGGATGTCACTATCTTTGTCATAATAGACAAAATTGAGGTCTGTATATAAATTAGGTTGGTACAAATCACTATAGGCACTTTGAGGAATGGAGACTTGTTTTCCACCAATCTTTACCTCAATACTCTTATATTCCTTCTTTGGCATATTACCATCTGTTCCCCAGAAGGGTTTTCCATCTATTTTTTCTATTACATCACGATATTCTTTGTGATATTTGAAGGAATGTTTGTCCTTATCAAACTTTTCAGTAGCGAGAGTTACCTGAATCTCTTTTCCTTCAAAAACAATAGTATTTCCTTTGGCAATACCCTTAGCTATTTGAGGAAATTTATGTATCCATTTGACTCTGTCATTGTAAATATATCCTTCATAATCAGGATGAATCCAATTGCCATCTTGAGCCTTATCATATACAAAGACAAAAATAAGGGTATTGTTATCAAGTTTTTTAAGTACTTTGCTGTGGACACTCTTTTCTTTTCGCACATTTACATAACCATCTTTGTCATTGATTACAGCAAAGCTTCCTTCTATAGCTTGAGCCACAACAAATTGACAGAATAGTAGCAGAAAGGGGGCTATTAACTTTTTCATAGTAAGCAAATTTTCTTAGTTAAGGCTATAGGAGGTTCCTTCCTTGCCGTCCTTGAGTTGGATACCGAGTGCTAAGAGTTCATCACGAATCTTGTCAGAGAGCGCAAAGTCCTTATTGGCACGAGCTTCCATACGCATATTGATCAGCAGCTGGAGCACTCCATCTAGTTTGTCGTTATTTCCTGCGGATTGCTCTTCACTTCTTAGTCCCAGTACATCAAAGACAAAAGCATTCATTAGGGTTTGTAGCTCTTTGAGTTCGCTGATAGCGATTTTTTCCTCACCATTTTTCACTTGGAAGATCCACTTGACAGCCTCAAAGAGGTGAGCAATGAGGATAGGGGAGTTGAAATCGTCCAAAAGGGCATCATAACATTTTTGTTTCCACTCAGCTATAGGCAGGGAAGTAGGGTGTTCAAGGTCAGTGGTAAGCTCATTGACTGTTTTTACGGCTTCCATAAGCCTTGAAAAGCCCTTTTCAGCAGCAAGCATAGCCTCATTGGAGATGTCCAATACACTGCGGTAGTGCGCTTGCATAAAGCAGAAGCGAATCACCGCGGGAGCGAAAGGTTTCTCAAAGAAAGTATTATTACCAGAGACTAACTGCATAGGCAGAATGTAGTTACCTGTGGATTTGCTCATACGCTGTCCGTTCATGGTGAGCATATTGGCATGCATCCAGTAGCGTACAGGGCTTTCTCCATGTCCAGCCTTGCCTTGGGCAATCTCACACTCATGGTGCGGGAACTTCAGATCCATACCTCCTCCGTGTATATCAAACTGATTACCAAGATACTTGGTGCTCATCACGGTACACTCCAAGTGCCAGCCAGGGAAGCCATCACCCCATGGGGAAGCCCAGCGCATGATATGTGCAGGGGAGGCCTTTTTCCATAGGGCAAAGTCCTGAGGATTGCGTTTTTCCCCCTGTCCGTCCAAATCACGGGTATTGGCAAAAAGCTCTTCTATATTGCGACGAGAGAGCTCGCCGTAATTCAGACCGCGCTTGTTGTACTCTATGACATCAAAGTACACCGAACCGTTGCTCTCATAGGCAAAACCATCCTTTAAGAGCTTTTCGGTCAGTTGTATTTGTTCCAAGATGTGTCCTGTAGCGGTAGGCTCAATAGTAGGGGGGAGGAGGTTAAATAGCTCCAATACCTTATGGAAATCCACGGTGTATTTCTGTACAATCTCCATAGGCTCGAGCTTTTCAAGACGGGATTGCTTTACGAAGCGGTCGTTATTCACATCGCCATCGTCGGTAAGGTGCCCCGCATCGGTGATGTTGCGCACATAGCGCACCTTGTACCCCAAGAACTTGAGGGAACGATAGATAAAGTCAAACGACATAAAGGTACGTACATTGCCCAAGTGAACATTGCTGTACACTGTAGGGCCACATACATACATACCTACATTATTATCATGCAGGGGAGTGAATAGTTCCTTTTCTCCTGTGAGGGAATTAAATATTTTTAGTTGGTGTGTCATGATTGTATTTTTTATTCTTCAGTTGCGAGTCCTAATTCGCGAGCGGCAATTTCACGCATTTCTACCTTACGGATTTTTCCAGAGATGGTCATAGGGAACTCGCTGACAAATTTCCAGTATTTAGGTATTTTATAATGAGCAATTCTTTCCTTACAGAAGTCACGAAGTTCTTCTTCGGTGAGGGTAACACCTTCATTGGGCTTGATCCACGCCATGATTTCCTCGCCATATTTTTCACTGGGCACCCCTATTACTTGGGCATCCATTACTCCCTTGTAGGTATAGAGGAAGTCCTCAATTTCCTTAGGAGAGATATTTTCTCCTCCGCGAATAATGAGGTCTTTGATACGGCCAGAGATGTGCAAGTAACCATCTTCATCCATCATGGCTAAGTCGCCAGAGTGCATCCAACGTTGCTCATCAATCACTTGGCGGGTAGCCTCAGGGCTATTCCAATACTTAAGCATTACCGAATAGCCACGGGTACAAAGCTCTCCACTTTCGCCACGCTTGAGAATGGCTTGGGTTTTAGGATCTATAATTTTGATTTCCAAGTGATCATGTATGGTACCTACTGAGTAGATTTGCTTTTCAAAAGGAACTCCTATCCTTGTCTGGGTAGAAACAGGAGAGGTCTCGGTCATACCATAGCAGATAGTAATCTCGTGCATGTTCATCTGTTCTTTGACCTTCTTCATGATTTCGGGCGGACACAAAGAACCAGCCATAACGCCTGTACGCAGAGAGGAGAGGTCGTAGGTCTTTTGCTCCATCTCGTGCAATTCAGCAATAAACATGGTAGGTACCCCATAGAGAGAAGTACAGCGCTCCTTCTCTATAGTCTCCAAGGTCTTGACAGGGTCAAAGCTATCGTTAGGCACCACCATAGTTGCCCCATGAACAGTACAAGCCAAGTTACCGATGACCATACCAAAACAGTGGTAGAAAGGTACAGGGATACACACTCTATCCAAGTGGGTATAGTTCATTCTTAGACCAATGAAGTAGGCATTGTTCAATATATTATGGTGTGAGAGTGTAACGCCCTTGGGGTTTCCTGTGGTACCAGAGGTATATTGGATATTGACAGGGTCGTCAAACTGTACTTTTTCCTCATATTTGCGCAAGGTCTCATCGGAGATCTGCTTGCCCTCTTTGAGGAAATGTTCCCAACTTTCGTCCCAAAAGATCGCCTTGCGGATAGTATCGGTGAACTCACGAGCATCGTCCATCATCTTCTTATAGTTACTACTCTTGAACTGAAGAGCGGAAAACATCACCGATAAGCCTGATTGGTTGATCACGTAGATCAACTCACTGGTACGATAGGCAGGGTTGATATTGACCAGAATAACTCCTATTTTAGCCGTAGCATATTGCAAAAGTGTCCATTGGTAGCAGTTAGGAGACCACACCCCTACACGTTCGCCACGCTTCACGCCCAAGGCGATAAGCCCTTTGGCTACTTGTACGACTTGGTCATAAAACTCCTTATAGGTAGCCCTATAGTTCTGATGGCTACAGATAAGTGCTTCTTGGTCAGCATATTTGGCAACCGTTTTTTTCAAATTTTCGTCAATGGTTTCACCCAATAGTGCCACAGAAGACGCACCATGGGTATAAGCATACATGGAATCCATATTATAATAGGTTTTAAGTTTCTAAAGTTTAAGATGATTTTTTTCGCATACGCATATTGAGGAACTCTATTCCCAAAGAAAAAGCGATAGCAAAATATAGATACCCCTTAGGTATAGCCCCTACTTCCTTACCGAAGACAACTGCATGGGAGAGGTGCATGCTTTCGGTCAGTAGCATAAACCCAATCAAGATAAGGAAGGAGAGTGCCAATATCTGGATAGAAGGGTTGCGATTAACAAAGTTTCCTACAGGTACAGCAAAGAGCATCATAATACCTACAGAAAGAATTACCGCAATAATCATAACCAATAAGGCTCCTTCCAATCCATTAGTCATTCCTACAGCTGTAAGGATACTATCTAAGGAGAAAATAACATCAATCATGAGAATCTGAGCGATTGTAGGCCAGAAAGAGCTCTTTTGTGATTTTTCAGCTTCTGCGGAATCGGTGATATGTTCTATATGGTTCACCTTGGAGTGAATCTCGTGAGTGGATTTGTACAAGAGGAAGATTCCCCCTACCAGTAGTATGAGCGCCTGTCCGTTGAAATCGGCCTTGCACCAACCATAGTCAAAGCTAAACCAAGGTTCTTTGAGCTGTACCAGCCAAGAGATACAAAAGAGCAGCGCTATACGTATGAACATAGCTAAGAAGAGTCCCAAGCGAGTAGCACGCTTACGCTGATCATCGGGGAGCTTGCCCGTTACGATAGAAATAAAGATAACATTGTCAATCCCTAAAACAATCTCTAAGAAAGTAAGGGTCAAGAGTGCGATGAGCGCATCGGCAGAAAAAAGGTGTTCTATCATCATAAAAAATGATTTTTACAAATGTGAATTATTGTACTTTTAGATAAAGCAAATATACTACAAATTTTCAAATATTTCAAAAGAATTATCCTCATAAAAGAAAATAATTTTTTGGATCTGCTTTTTCTCTTTTTTCACAGAGGTTTCAGAAATAGTTTTTATATTTTTCTCACTGTTATCCAAAGGATTAACCTCAGGAAAAGGGATTTCAGTTGGCAGTGGGGTAGCAGTAGGCTTTTTTTCTTCCTTAGGGAAAGAACCCTTCCCGTAAAGTAACCAATAGAGATCCACTTCAGGATATTTGTCAACTATTTTAAGTACAAAATCGAGGCTTGGTTTATTTCTTTCGGATAATAGGTGTGAAATACTAGAGCGCAACACCCCAAGGCTATCAGCTAAGGCAGAAGCATTGAGGTCATAATAATCCATAATTCGCTGTAAGCGAGCGATAAAATCCTGTTGTGAAAACATAATACAAAGATTTAAAATAGAGATTACAAAAGTAACACATTATTTTTTGAAACACAAACAATATTTACAAAAATAAAATCACAACATTTTACAATAGTAAATATTATTATTTTTACTTTTGTAAAAAAATATTATGGAGGTTCCTTATTACAAAGAGACTCGTGTTGAAGGTAAGTATGTTCCTTACGGGCTTTTAGAGACAGTTCTTAAAGATTATGAGCATTGGTATATTTTAGAAGGTTTTTCAGAGAAATTATATCCTATTCCTTTGTATCGTATAGGGGAAGGGAAGAAGTGTGTTCTTATATGGTCACAGATGCATGGTAATGAAAGTACTACTACCCGAGCTCTATTGGATTTATTCAAGCTATTTACACAAGAAGGCTACCCTTTCAATAATTGCCAACTCTACATTATTCCAATGCTTAATCCTGATGGAGCTATACGGTATACACGTGTAAATGGCAATGGCGTAGACCTGAATCGAGATGCGATAGCCCTTTCTCAGAGAGAAAGCCAGTTCCTTAGAAGTGTATATAATAGGATGCGCCCCCATTTTTGTTTTAATCTGCATGACCAACGGACTATTTTTGGGGTAGGAGATAGGCCAGCTACGGTATCCTTCTTAGCTCCTGCGGTAGATGAAGATAGAAATGTAACAAGAGTAAGAAGAAAGGCAGCACGTGTGATTACAGAAATGAATAACTATTTACAATTGTCAATTAATGGATTTGTAGGTCGATTTGACGATAGTTTTAATCCCAATTGTACAGGTGATCAATATTCCCTTTTGGGTACTCCAACTATACTTATAGAGTCAGGTTTTTACCCAGGTGACTATCAAAGAGAGCAAACACGTAAGTATATAGCCCAAGCTCTATATGTAGGGCTTTCCTACATCAATGATAATAAGGTAGGTACAGAGGGATGGAAACACTATTTGGAAATTCCTGAAAATAAGAAGTGTTTTCGAGACTATTGTATCATAGATGATAGAAATCCTCAAGAAAGAATTTTCGTACAATTAGAAGAAGTTTTAGAAGGTGATCGGATTGTCTTTATCCCAAAACTTGTTTCTGAGGATGAAGGTAAAGATTTTCAGGCACATAAGACCTATCTGTTATCAGAGATTTGCCCTTGGGAACATTGTGATTTACACAGTGAAATCCCTTATATTTTGGACTATATCCGAAAAGAAGTAGAGAATATGTAATTTTTTTGCGTTTTTCTTGTGGTTATATCAAAAAAATTACTACCTTTGCGCAAAAATTAAAAGTATGGCAGCACGATTTAAGTTAGACGAGATTGACCATAAGATTCTTGATATGCTTATTGAGAATACACGTATGCCTTTTACAGATATTGCCAAGGCTTTGGAAGTATCAGCAGGTACGGTACATATTCGCGTAAGAAAAATGGAAGAATCTGGGATTATCAAGAGTTCTACCCTTACAGTAGATTATGACAAAATAGGGTATACCTTTGTGGCATATGTGGGTATTTTCTTAGAGAAAAACCACCAAACCCAGTTTGTGATAGAGCGACTCACAGAGATTCCTTATATCACACAAGCGAGTATCATCAGTGGGAAGTACAATATATTGTGCAAGATTCGCGCTCGTGATACCAAGCATGCAAAGGAAATTATCTTTATGATAGATGACATACAAGGGGTATACAGAACCGAAAGTATGATCTCTATGGAGGAGAGTATCAGCGATAAAAAACGCTTGTTACATACCGTTTTTAAAGAATTATAAAAAATAATTGATTATGAATATTTTATCCTACCTCCCCTTGTATAGTTATACAGGTGGGACGATGATGATTCTTCTCTTTGCTTTGGTATGCCTTATGCTTACTTATGTAGTGGTTTCTATTATCAGTAAGAACCAAAAGAGAAAAGGTCGTTAGCAGTTAGTGGTTAGTAGTTAGTTTCTAAGACTAAACGCTAACCACTAATTACTTATAACTCAAATACCTTTTTCATAAAGGTCAGGCTTTCCTCAGGAGTAGAAGTTTCTTTTAGGTGATTGATAAAGCGGGTGGTGATTTTTTGGATAATTCGCTCACCAATAATATGGGCTTGATCCTCATTAAAATCAGCTATTTTCTTGCGCTGAAAGTCTATTTCACCCTCTTTGAGTGCCTCCAAAGATTGCTTGAGTGCCTGAATGGTAGGGGCAAAGCGGCGGTTTTGTAACCATTGGTCAAATTCCTCTTTAATTTCCTCTATAATTCGTTGTGCCTGAGGTACGAAAGACTTTCTGCGCTCCAAGGTGTCATCGGTCATTTGGGATAGATAGTCCATGTGAATGAGGGTTACCTTATCCAATTCTTGCACATCAGGGGCGACATTCTTAGGAATAGAAAGGTCAAGTATGAGCATTTCCCTATCCATGGGGAGCATATCCTTGGTAATGGTAGGTGTTTTGCTACCTGTGGCTACAACCAAGACATCTGTCTGAGAGAGTTCGCTCTCCAAGGTATCAAAATCTTTGACCAAGACATGGAACCTACCTGCAATTTCTTGCGCTTTCTCCTTGGTGCGGTTAATGAGGGTAATATGTTCGTTTTGGGTATGCTTAATCAGGTTTTCACAGGTATTGCGACCAATCTTTCCAGTACCAAAAAGGAGTATATTTTTCTTAGAAATATCCGCTACATTTTGCATGATATACTGTACAGAAGCGAAAGATACGGAAGTGGCTCCGCTGGAGAGTTCGGTTTCGTTCTTGATACGCTTGCTGGCTTGGATTACACAATTGAGCAAACGTTCCATAAAAGCATTGATAAGGTTGTATTTTTTAGCCAAAGTGAAAGACTTTTTCAGTTGGCTAATTACTTCAAAATCGCCCAAAATTTGGCTATCTAATCCTGTTCCTACACTGAATAAGTGATTGATAGCTTCCTTATTTTTGTAGATGTATCCCACCTTTTCAAAGTCCTCAAGGGTAGCCTTGGAGTGCGCACATAGTTTTTGGATAAGTTGGAAAGGGTTTTGAGCAAAGCCATAGAGTTCTGTTCGGTTACAAGTGGAGATGATGGCCAATCCTTCCATACCTTCCTCTTGGGAGAGTGCCAAGATACGTTCTTGGTGTTCGGCATCAAGGCTAAAGAGCCCACGCATATCAGCATCTGCCTTCTTGTAGCTGATTCCAATGGTATAAAAATAAGTTTCTTTTTGAGTTGTATTTTGAGTCATTAGATATATCCATAAAAACGAATGCAAAAATAAGGTTATATTCTGAAAAAAAATAACGCTAAAAGTTCTTTTTTTTACTCTAAAAGTACTATCTTTGCATCTTGATTTATGAATGATTGTAAATCAGTATTTTACTACTATTTACTCACTAAAATATAGAAAAGGTCTAAATAAAAAAACACAAAAATATCTAACTATGTCCATAGAAAATAACGCCCAAAGTTCTTCTCTTTTTCAGGAAGTGGAAGAGGGGATATTGGTGCTGCGAAAAGAAAATGAAAGTGATGATTATCAAATCATTAGCCAAGATATCAACCAACATTTTATTCAATTTCATTTCTGTGATAGGGGAGCGGTTATTTTTGTTTTCCACGATGGAAACTACACCTTGCCTCTGAAGGAAATGGGGAGTCTTTTGTTGTATAATCCT